>Ga0070739_10002452_pt1 | contig 24987 bp, 26 predicted proteins | sample Coa_R1_7_FD_66445 | JGI IMG/M metagenome (GOLD analysis project Ga0070739, IMG submission 66445) | Surface soil microbial communities from Centralia Pennsylvania, which are recovering from an underground coalmine fire - Coalmine... | ecosystem: Environmental > Terrestrial > Soil > Unclassified ...
TTCCGGTAGTGGCCGATCGGGGCCGCTCACTACGCTCTGAGCCTTGCCCGACCTTCCTCCCGTCCACGCACGCGCCCTGACCAAGCGCTTCGGCACCTTCGTGGCCGTCGACGGGGTCGATTTCGACGTCACGCCCGGCGAGGCCTTCGGCTTCCTCGGGCCCAACGGCGCCGGCAAGACCTCGACCATGCGGATGATCGCCTGCATGTCGCCGGCGACCTCGGGCGTGCTGAGGGTGCTGGGGATGGATCCGGCGACCGAAGGTCCGCGCATCCGGTCCCGCATCGGCCTGGTGCCCCCAGGACGACACCCTCGATCTCGAGATGACCGTGCTCGACAACCTGCTCGTCTACGGTCGCTACTTCGACCTGCCCCGCAAGGTGATCCGCCAGCGGGCCGAGCGCCTCCTCGAGTTCGCCCAGCTGGCCGACCGGGCCAACGACAAGGTGGATCCCCTCTCCGGCGGCCTGCGCCGCCGGCTCACCATCGCCCGCTCCCTCATCAGCGAGCCCGAGCTGCTGCTGCTGGACGAGCCGACCACCGGGCTCGATCCCCAGGCCCGCCACCTGCTGTGGGACCGGCTGTACCGGCTGAAGCAGCAGGGTGTCACCCTGGTGCTCACCACCCACTACATGGACGAGGCCGAGCAGCTCTGTGACCGCCTGGTGATCATGGACGAGGGGCGCATCGCCGCCGAGGGGTCGCCGCGGGACCTCATCGCCCGGTACTCCACCCGCGAGGTCCTCGAGCTGCGGTTCAACACCGACGACCACGGCGCCTTGGTGGAGAAGCTGGCGGCGGTGGGGGAGCGCATCGAGGGCCTGCCCGACCGCGTCCTCGTCTACACCGCGCACGGCGAGCGCGCCCTCGAGCAGGTGGAGTCGATGGGGCTGGTGCCTCTCGCCAGCCTGGTGCGGCGCAGCACGCTCGAGGACGTGTTCCTGCGCCTGACCGGTCGGAGCCTGGCGGACTGACGTGACCGTCCACTCCACCCTGCGGGCCTACGGCTACTGGAGCCACCAGTACCGGCGCATCTGGCGGGCCTCGATCGCCTCCGGCTTCCTCAACCCGGCCCTCTTCCTCGCCGCCATGGGACTGGGGCTCGGTTCGCTGGTCAACCGCCACGGCGCCTCGGTCGGACGTCTGGGCGGGGTGAGCTACCTGGTGTTCCTTGCCCCCGGGCTCATGGCGGCCAGCGCCATGCAGATGGCGTCGCTGGAGGCGATGTTCCCGGTCATGGGCGGCTTCAAGTGGATCCGGACCTATCACGCCATGCAGGCCAGCCCGCTGGAGGTCCCCGACATCCTCTACGGCCACCTGCTGTGGATGGCCACCCGGGTGAGCTTCGTGAGCACGATCTTCCTGGGCGTGATGGCGGCCTTCGGCGCCGTGCACAGCCCCGAGGTGGTGCTGGCGGTGCCGGCGGCGGCCCTGACCGGCATGGCGTTCGCCGCCCCGGTGGCGGCCTTCACCGCCACCCGCGAGTCGGACCAGCCCCTGATCGGGCTCTTCCGCTTCGTGGTCATCCCCATGTTCCTCTTCTCGGGGACCTTCTTCCCGATCTCCCAGCTGCCTGCCGCGGTCAGGCCCCTGGCCTGGGTGACCCCCCTCTGGCACGGAGTGTCGCTGTGCCGTGCCCTCTCGCTAGGCAACGCCTCGGTGCTGGCGTCCTTCGGACATGTCGCCTACCTGCTCGGCGTCACCGTGATGGGCCTGGCCCTCGGGCGACGCAGCTATGCGCGGAGGCTGGCCCCGTGACGGCGGTGCGGGAGGCCGCCGGCGGCGCCGTCGGCGCCCTCCGGCTGACCCCTCCGTGGCTGATAGGCAGCCGGCGGGCGCTGCGGCTGGTCGAGCGCAACGCCTGGGTCTACCGCCGCCTGTGGGTCATGTTCGTGTCCGGTCTGTTCGAGCCGCTGTTCTACCTGCTCTCGGTGTCGGTCGGCCTGGGCAAGCTGGCCGGTCCGGTGTCCGGGCCCGGCGGCCGGCTGATCAGCTACACCGCCTTCGTGGCTCCCGCCCTCATGGCTACGTCGATGATGAACGGCACGGTGATGGACGCCACCTTCGGGGTGTTCTTCAAGCTCAAGTTCGCCAAGGTCTACGACGCCGTCCTGGCCACCCCGCTCAACAGCGGTGACGTGGCCCTGGGGGAGATCGTGTGGGCGGTGATCCGGGGCACCGCCTACTCGGTGGTGTTCCTGATCGTGATGGCGGCCATGGGCCTGGTGCAGTCCCCATGGGCCCTGCTCATGCTGCCGGCGGCGGTCGCGCTCGGGTTCGCCTTCGCCGCCGTCGGCATGGCCTGCACCACGTTCATGCGCAGCTGGCAGGACTTCGACTTCGTGACCATGGCCCTCATGCCGATGTTCCTGTTCTCGGCCACCTTCTACCCACTCTCCACCTACCCCGGCGCCTTGCGCACGGTGGTGCGCCTGATCCCGCTTTACCAGGGGGTCGCCCTCCTGCGCGGCTTCGACCTCGGCATCCTCGACTGGGCCATGGTCGGCCACCTCGCCTACCTGGCCGCCATGGCCGCCGTCGGCCTGACCGTGGCCGCCCGCCGGCTGGGCCGGTTGATCCTGCAGTAGGGCGGGGCTTCAGGCGGCCATCACCGCCCGCTCGGCCAGCCCGAGCGGGAGGGAGCCGGTGGCGGCGATGGCGTCGTTGAACCGGCGGGCGTCGCCCTTGCCCTCGGACAGGAAGCGGTCGCGGATGCGCTCCAGCTCGAGGGCCCCGGTCAGATAGGAGGGGGCCTGGGTCGGCCAGGCGCAGTAGCGCGCCACCTCGGCCCGGGCGGTGGCCTCGGTCAGGCCGGTGTGGGTGGTCATGTGGGCCACGGCCGCGTCGAAGTCCATCGCCCCCGTGTGCAGCGCCGTGTCCACGACTATGCGGGCGGCGCGGAAGATGCGGGCCTCCAGATGGCAGAGCATCTCGCCCGGGTCGGAGAAGAACCCGGCCTCGGCCATGACCTTCTCGGCGAAGAGGGCCCACCCCTCCACGAAGTAGGTGCTGCGCAGGATGCGGCGGACGGGCGGGGCGTGCAGCTGGGACCACACCAGGTGCCAGTGGTGGCCGGGGTAGGCCTCGTGGGCGGAGATGGTCGGCATGGCCGGATAGCTGTTCGTCGCCATGCGCTGGGCCAGCTCGCCGGCGCCGGTGCCCTCGGGCGGGTAGGGCACGAAGAAGTGTCCGGAGCGGGACGGCTTGAAGGCGGGAGGGGCCGAGTACGACGCCACCGCCAGCACCGGGCGCTGGAACGGCGGCGACGGGTCGACCGAGCACGACTCGCCCTCGGGCAGGGTCACCAGGCCGGTGTCGACCAGGAAGGCGCGACAGCGCGCCGTGGCCCGGGTGTAGCCCTCCAGCATCTCCTCCGGGGTGGCGGGGTGGTCGCGGTTCAGCTCCTCGAGGGCGTCCCGCCACGACCCATGACCCATCCGGCCGGCCAGCTCGGTCATGGCCGCGTCGAGCTCCGCCCAGGCCTGCGCCCCGCGCCGGCCGAGCTCGTCGGCGCCGTAGCCGAGCTGCTCTCGCTGGGTCAGCAGGGCGCTGTAGCGCTGCTCGCCGATGGCGAAGCCGCCCCGGGGCTGGAGGGACTCGAGGTGGGAGGCCAGCTCCTCGAGGGCGCCGGCCGCTTCGGCGCCGGCCTCGGCCAGACGGGAGCGGGCGCCCTGATCGGCCACCTCCGCCGGCAGCAGGTCGCGGAAGTAGCGGGCACCGGCCCGGCACTGGCCGACGCCGCGCTGGACCATGACATCGCTCATCAACTCGGCCGAGAGCTGGCGCCGTGCGGCCCCCACCGCCGAGGGCACCTCGGCCAGCCGGGCGACGGCGCAGCGCACCAGCTCCGGTTCCGGCAGCAGCCGCTGGAGGAACAGGTTGAAGACCCCGGACAGGCAGGGCCCCAGGTACTCCGCCGGGTCCCGCCGGAAGCCCTCCCAGTCGCCCATCACCAGCCGGCCCCGCAGGATGGCGACGACGAGGTCGCGGTCGACCTCGTCCTGGGGGTCGGTCAGGCGGTCCATCTCCTGGAAGCGGTCGATCCACTTCCCCGCCGAGGTCGTGCGGCGCTTGAAGTCAACCTCGTTGAACGAGCCCAGGCGATCGTCGTAGCCGTCCATGCCCAGGGTGCTGGCCATGACCGGGAACTCCTCCATCTCCTCGGATATCCACTCCTGGACGAGGGACTCGAGTCGGTCATCGGCGGCCATCGCCGGAAACTACCGTGGCCGGATGGTCGAGGTCCTGGACGAGTCAGCTGTGGCCGCCGGCCTCGCCGGCCTGGCGTGGGAGCGGGACGGCGACGAGATCGTCAAGACGGTCGGGCGCAAGGACTTCGCCGAGGCCATGGTGCTGGTCAACCAGGTGGCGGAGCTGGCCGAGGCGGCCGACCACCATCCGGACATCGCCATCTCGTGGAACAAGGTCACCCTGCGCCTGAGCACCCACTCCGCCGGCGGCATAACGGCCAAGGACCTGGAGCTGGCCGAGCGCATCGACCGCCTCGGTTGACGCCTCGCCGTCGAGACGGCTCGAGGCGGGCGCCCCTGCCGTACCGGCCCGCCGCCGAGGCGGGCGGGATCCCCAACGTGATGGCCGACGGGGCGCCCCTGGCGTCGACCGTGCTCTGCCTCTCCCACTGGCCGGTGAGCCCGACCCCTCCCGCCCTGGCCCACGACCTGTCGGCCGGCAGCGCCTTCCGCTACCTGCGCTCCCGCCGGCGCTGGCCGCCGGCCGAGTGCGTTACCACCGACCACTACGACCAGGACGGGCTGGTGACCGCCTTCGCCCTCAGCCGCCCGGCCGAGGCCCTGGCCCGCGAGGACCGGCTGGTGGCGGTGGCGGCCGCCGGCGACTTCGCCGTGGCCCCCTCGCCCGCCCCTGCCCGGGTGGCCTTCGCCCTGGCCAGCCTGGGCCAGCAGGGCGACGGCGCCGGGGCCAGCCCTCTCGACGGCAGCATCCACCTCCGGGCCCTCGAGGTGCTCGCCGAATGGGTCGACGAGCCCGAGCGGTGCCGGACCCGGTGGGAGGAGGAGGAGGCCTTCGTCGACGGGAGCGAGGCCGCCCTCAGCTCCGGTCGCCTGGCCCTGGCCGAGCGGCCCGAGCTCGACCTCGCCGTGCTGAGCTCGTCCGGGGCCGACTGGCCCTGGCGCCAGCACTGGGAGTTCACCCACCGGGCCGAGGGCCCCGTGCACCCGGTGGCCCTCCACCGGCGCACGGAGCGCAGCCGGGTTATCTGTCTCACCCCGCCCCGTTACGAGCTGCGCTTCCGCTACGAGGGCTGGGTCCGCCTGGCCTCCCGCCGGGTGGCGCCCCGCCTCGACCTCGAGCCGCTGGCCGACGAGCTGACCTCACTGGAGCCGGGCCCGATCCGGTGGGCCTTCAACGGAGCCTCCGCCCTGGTGGCCAGGCTGGGGCCGGTCGGAGGCGGCAGCGATCTGGGCCCGCAGGCGGTGCTCGACGCCGTGACCAGGGCCCTGGGCACGGCCTCCCCGGGCTGGGACCCCTACCGCCCCGGCGGCCGGGCCCGCACCGGGGCAGGTGGCTGAGTCGCCGGTCAGCCCGGTTCGGCCTGGGGCGGGACGAAGCGGGCCAGCTGGCGGCTCATGGCGACCAGGCGACCCTGCTCGTCCCACAGCTCGCCGTCCTCGTCGACGTAGCCGCCGATCAGGAAGCGGGAGCGGAACAGGGCCAGGTGCCAGCCGTCCCCCGGCGGGTTGCGCCAGTGCACGGTCAGCTCGATGGTCGGCGCCCCGCCGCCGAGGAAGGTCGAGAACATCGGCGGGGGCCAGCTGTCCATGAACAGGGGGACGGCCAGGTCGTCGAGGGGGCGGCCGTCGACCAGCCTGGTCCATCCGCCGGTGCGGGCCGGTCCGGGGGCGGTGCGCATGAACATCAGCTCGTCGGCGGAGGAGATGCGGGTCCTGAACCGGTCGCGGAAGGTCATGCCCGGGACGGTGGGCCCCTTGGCGCTGATGCAGTCGGCGGGGCGCGGGTATTCGGGCGCCTCGCCCTGCAGGCTCTCCGGCTCCCCCGAGCGGCGCCGGCCGGTGGTGGCCAGGGCCACTGCCACCGGGCGCTCCTGGGACAGGGTCGCCCGGAAGGTGGCGTGGGACCGCCCTGTGCGCACCGACTCGACCGCCACCGTCGCCGGCCCGGGCACCGGGCGCTCTACGTAGTGCACCGTCATGGTGAGGGGGTGCTCGAAAGGGGACTCGGCCATGACCGCCCGGCACACGATGGCTGCGATGTAGCCGCCGTTGGGGCCGGCCCCGATGCTCCAGCGGGGTGTGATCTCCGCCCGCCAGGCCCCGGCCCCGGCCGGCGCGATGGCGGTGTCGGTGTCGAACTCGGAGCCGTCGGCGGGCGAGGCGGCGGCGGCCATGGCGGCTCACCGTAGTCAGGGCCGGCCTGGACCCGGCGCCGGGGGGCCCAGGTAGCCTCCAGCGCCATGACCGCCACCGACACCGCCCCGAGGACCGACGAAGAGGTGCGCACCGAGGTGCGCCAGTGGCTGCGGGCCAACCTGCCGGCGGCGTGGGTCGAGGCCGTCGACGCCGGCGACGACGCCGCCCTCAACAAGGTCCGGCCCCAGCTCGACTTCAACCAGTGGTGCGCCAAGCTTGGCGAGGCCGGCTGGGCCACCCCCACCTGGCCCAGGCAGTACGGAGGGGCTGGGCTCGAGCCCGGGCAGGCCCGCATCGTCAACGACGAGCTCAACCACTACAAGGTCCCCCGGTCCTTCAACGTCATCGGCATCGGGATGGGCGGCCCGACGATCATGCAGTGGGGCAGCGAGGAGCTGAAGCAGCGCTACCTCCCCCCGATGGCCCAGCACCGCGAGATCTGGTGCCAGCTGTTCTCCGAGCCGGGGGCGGGCTCCGACGTGGCCGGCCTGTCGACCAGGGCGGTTCGCGACGGCGACGAGTGGGTGGTGAACGGGCAGAAGGTGTGGACCACCCTGGCCCACATGGCGTCGTTCGGGATGCTGGTCGCCCGCACCGACCCCGACGCCCCCAAGCACAAGGGCATGACCTACTTCATCGTCGACATGCACGCTCCGGGGGTGGAGGTGCGGCCGCTGAAGCAGATGACCGGCGACGCCGAGTTCAACGAGGTGTTCCTGACCGACGTGCGCATCCCCGACAGCCACCGGCTGGGCCCGGTCGGCGAGGGCTGGGCGGTGGCGACCACCACGCTCATGAACGAGCGGGTGGCGCTGTCGGGTGCGGGCAGCGCCGGCGGCGACAACGTCGGAGGCGGTCCGGTCGACGCCCTGGTCCGGCGGGCCAAGCGGAACGGGGCGTGGGAGGACCCGGTGCTGCGCCAGCGGCTGGTGCAGGCGGTGATCGAGGGGCGCATCCTCCGCATCACCAACTTCCGGGCCGCCGCGGTGCGCAAGTCGGGCCGCCAGCCCGGGCCCGAGGGCTCCATAACGAAGCTGTTCCAGGCCGAATACAACAAGCGGCTGCAGGAGCTGGCCATCGACGTGACCGGCCCGACGGCGATGGCCTGGGCCCGCAGCGACGGCGACACCAACGCCACCGTGCGGGGCTTCCTGCGCTCGAGGGCCAACACCATCGAGGGCGGCACCTCGGAGATCATGCGCAACATCCTCGGCGAGCGGGTGCTGGGGCTGCCCAAGGAGCCGGCTCTCGACCGCGACGTGCCCTGGAAGGACATCCCCCGCAGCAAGTAGTAGCCCTCAGCCGGGCGGGGCCGGTCCGGCGCCGGATCAGGACGTGGGCGGGCCGGCCGAGGTGTGGCGGGTGCCCGGCGGATCCACCGCCCAGGCCGGAGCCTGCCCCCAGCGCTCGCCGTAGACGACCTCGGCCATGGGCCGGCGCCTTACCGGGCCGTGGCCGCCCTCGGGCCGGCCGATGGTGATGGTGGCGGCCATGAACACACCGTCGGGGATGTCGAGCAGCTGGCGCAGCTCGGCCTCCACCGGCTGGTGCCACCCGGTCATCACCCCTCCGTAGCCCAGCGCCCGGGCGGCCAGCAGCAGGTTCTGACAGGCGGGATAGACCGAGGCCCCCTCGAAGGAGTTGGGGGCCCGGTAGCGCACCAGGCAGGGCAGGATCAGCACCGGCACCGAATCGAAGGAGTCAACGAAGTGCTGCATGGTGGAGGCCATGCGGGCCTTGGGTGAGCCCGAGCTGGCCCCGCTGCCGCGGTCGTAGCCGTCGGTGTCGCGCTTGGCCCCCCACAGCCGCCTGGCCGCCCCGCCTATGAGGGCCTTGGCCCGCTCGGCCGTGGCGCCGTCGGTGAGCACGATGAAGCGGAAGGGCTGCCGGTTGGATCCGCTCGGGGCCCGGGTGGCGGCGAAGAGCATGGCCCGCAGCGCCGCCGCCGGAACCGGCTCGGACCGGTAGCGCCGGATGGCCCTGGTCGTCGACAGGCCCTCCAGCAGGCCCAGCCCGTCGGTGGGCAGGGCGGTGGTCGCCAGCTGCTCCACCGGAGCGAGCAGCTGCTGGTCCAGGGTGGGGAGGTCGGTCACCGGGCGATTATTGCGGGCCTACGCTGGCCTGGTGAGCGTGCCGGTAGACCTGTCCGCCCTGGAGGCCGAGCTGACCCGCTTCGGGTCGACCCCCTACCTGATCACGGTGGGCGACGACGGCCGCCCCCATGCCGTGTCGGTGCACATAGGCCGGCACCGGGCCGGCCTGGCGCTGCGGGCCGGGCGAACCTCGGTGGCCAACGCTGCCGCCCGCCCCGACGTCGCCCTCCTGTGGCCGCCGTTCGAGCCGGGCGGCTTCAGCCTGATCGTGGACGGCCGGGCGTCGGCCGGCGACGACGGCACGGTTCTGGTGGAGCCGACCCGGTCGGTGCTTCACCGGTCGGCCTCCGCCCCGGAAGAGCCGGCCGCCTCCGAGTGCGTGACCGTCCTGCCCCAGGCCTCTCCCTCCTGAACGGCTGGCGGCCCGGGCTCAGCAGGCAGGCCGCAGGGCCGCCTCCAGCAGGGCGACCACCCCGGCCAGGTTGTCGCCGGCGGCCGGCACCCCCACCTGGAGGGCGGCGATCAGGAGGGCCATGACAGTGGTCTCCAGCCCGGCGGCGACGAGCCACGGGTCGATGTCGGAGCGCACCAGCCCCCGGGCCTGACCGGCGGCCAGGCGCTCGGCGATGCTGCGGCGCAGGTCGGCCAGGGCGGCGATGCCGAGCAACCGGGCGGTGTGGTCGGGCTCAAGCCCGGCCAGGACCCGGCGGGCCAGGGGGTGGGCGTCGAGGCCGGCGATGAGGGCGGCGATGAGCTGGGACCAGTCGGTGTCGAAGCTGCCCTCCAGCAGCGGCTCGACCGCTCCCTGGATCAGTCCGGCGGCGTCGGTGTCGACCGCCGCCGTGAACAGGGCCTCCTTGTTCTCGAAGTAGGCGTAGGCGGCGGCCGGGCTCACCCCGGCGTCGCGGGCGATGTCGGACACCGACGCCGCCCGGAAGCCGTCGGCGGCGAAGCGGCGGACGGCGCACTCCAGCAGGTTCTGTCTGGTCCTGGCCCCCTTGGTCAGGGGGGCGGGCTCGAGCACGGCCATGGCTCAAGGCTAGTCCCGTGCCGGCGGAAAATGATGACTTGACAGAAATCATCATTTAGTTAGGATGGTGGACATGGCCCTGACCGCGACCAATGCGACACCAGCCGACGTGACCGCGACCGAACCGCCCCTGGGCGGCGAACCGGGGGCGGTGCCCCCGACCGGCGGGGAGAGCGGGCCGGCAGCCGAGGTGGACGCCCGCATCGAGCGCCTCTCGGTGGCCTCCCTGCGGCGGGTGATAGAGCCCGACGAGGCCGTCCCCGGCGGGATCGGCGACGGGCCGGTGCTGCCGGCGGAGCTGCTGAGCATCGCCGGCCTCGACATCGACCTCGACCCCGAGCAGCTGCGGACCCTGGCGCGGGAGGAGGTGGCGTCGATTACCGACGCCGGCATCCGCTTCGAGTCCATCCTCACCGCCGGGTTCTCGATGCAGATCGCCCAGTACGGCGACCTGACCGATCCCCGGGTCACCTACATGCTGCACGAGCTGGGGGAGGAGACCCGCCACTCGCGGCTGTTCGTGCGACTCCTGTCCCAGCTGCAGCCCCGGGCCAGGAACCCGCTGGCCCATCCGGTCCTGCGCTTCCTCGAGCGGCGGTTCATGCCCTGGCTCACCCGGATGCCGGCCTTCCTGTGCGTGCTGGTGCTCTCAGGTGAGGAGATCCCCGACCTGTTCCAGAAGCTGGCCGCCGAGCACCCCGACACCGATCCGTTCATCCGCCAGGTCAACCGCTACCACCGCCAGGAGGAGGCCAGGCACCTGGCCTTCGCCCGCATGATCCTGCCTGAGGCGTGGCGCGACGCCAGCTGGATGGAGCGGCGGCTGGTCGAGCGGCTGGCGCCCTCGGTCGTCGGCGGCATGTTCGAGACCATCGTCCATCCCGGCGTGTACGCCACCGTCGGCCTGCCTGCGTGGCCGACCTGGCGGGCGGTGAACCGCAGCGCCAGGCGGCTCGCGGTCAAGCACCAGGCCCTGCGGCCGGTCCTGGCCGCCCTCATCGCCGCCGGGGCGATCAGGCCCGGGCGGGTGCCCAGGGGGTGGCGCCAGCTCTGCCACGTCGACCGCCGGGGCGAGCCGCTGGACTGATCGGCGGCTCCGCCTCCGCCCTGGTCGGGGCGAAGGCGCCTCCGCATCTGATCGCAGCCTGGGCGCCGCCGGCCCTCACCGCCAAGGGCGGACGCGCTCTAGTACCGGGGCCCGTTCCTGGGCATGCCGTCGATCATGCCGAGCGAGAGGTAGTTCTCCCACCCCAGCAGCTGGCGCAGGCGCGCCGGGGCGGCCTCCAGCACCTCGGGGCGAAGGGAGACGAACCAGTTCTCCTGCTGGCGCATGAACGGTCGGCAGTAGTAGGCGAGGATGCCGTGCCGGCGCTGGTCGGCGGTGGTGTTCGCTCCGGTCTGGTGCCACAACCGGCCGTCGAACACCAGGGCGGTGCCGGCGGGGGCGCAGGCGGCCACTGTTTCGCCGGGCGCGCTGGGATCCGGCCCGTGGCCCAGGAGGTGGCTGCCGGGCACCACCCGGGTGGCCCCGTTGGTGGCGGTGAAGTCGTCCAGCATCCACATGATGTTCGCCACCAGGGGGAACTTCCACGGCCACGGTGGGGGCACGTAGCTCTGGTCGGCGTGCAGGAACATCGGCTGGCCGCCGGGGCCGGCGATGTTGGCGTCGATGTTCGACAGCAGGAACCCGTATCCCAGCAGGTGCTCCATCAGCTCGAGGGCGAGCGGGTGCAGGGCCAGGTCCACGAACATCTCGCCCTTGTTGAGCAGGGCCCACACCCGCTGGTTCGAGCCGTTCTCGTACACGTAGTCGGTGCCGTCGGCGACCTCGGCCGCGGCCAGCTCGACTATGCGCTGGCGCATGCGGGCGACCTCGTCGGGGGAGAGGGCCGCCTCCACCAGGCAGTAACCGTGCTCGTCGAGGTCGGCCCTGGCCCGGGCCAGATCGGTGGTGCTGACCACGGTCATGTCGCCTCCTGCGGTCGTCGGCGCGGCCGCCACTCTGGAGTCTGCGGGGCTTCGGCGGGACTACGGTACGCGAGATGGGTGACCGGCTGTGTCTCATGTCCGTCCACGCCCACCCCGACGACGAGGCCTCCAAGGGGGCCCCGACGGTGGCCCGCTACCACGCCGAGGGGGTGCACACCGTGCTGGTCTGCTGCACCGGCGGTGAGGAGGGCGACATCCTCAACCCGGCCCTCGACCGACCCGAGGTGAGGGAGCGCCTGGCCCAGGTGCGCATGGAGGAGCTGGCCCGCTCGGTCCAGGTGATCGGCTACGACGAGCTCGTCATGCTCGGCTACCGCGACTCGGGCATGCCCGACAGTGAGGCCAACGCCCATCCTGACTCCTTTGCCCAGGCCCCCCTCGAGGACGCCGTCGGCCGCCTGGTGGCGGCCATCCGCCGCAGCCGGCCCCAGGTGATCATCACCTACAACGACGACCAGCGGGGCTACCCCCACCCCGACCACCTGCGGGTGCACGAGGTGAGCGTGGCCGCCTTCGACCGGGCCGGCGATCCCGACGCCTACCCCGACGCCGGCGAGCCGTGGCAGCCCCTCAAGCTGTACTACAGCGTCTGGTCGCGGGCCCGCACGGTGGCCATGCACGAGAAGTTCCTCGAGCTCGGGCTGGAGTCCCCCTACGACGAGCGCTGGCTGTCGCGTCCGTCCCAGGACGACCGCATCACCACCCAGGTCGACATCTCCGGCTACGCCGACGTGCGCCGCCTGGCCCTGCTGGCCCACGCCACCCAGGTGGATCCCGAGTCGCCGTTCTGGTTCGGGCTGCCCCCCGAGGTGGCCGACGCCGTCCACCCGGTCGAGGAGTACATCCTCGCCCGCAGCGAGGTGGGCGGGGAGGGCCCCGAGGACGACCTGTTCGCCGGGGTGCGGGTCGAGGCCGGTCGCTGACCGGTCGGGCCTGACCTCGAAGGAGCGCACCGCAGCGCGTAACGGCCGCCCCGGCGGCCGTTATCCTCGCCGGGGACCTACGAGTCAGGAGTGGCGAATGTCAAAGTGGCTGACCCAGGAGTGGCTGGACGAGACCCGCAAGCTGGCCGAGAGCCAGCCCGAGCGGCCCGGCGCGTCCGCCCGCATGCAGTACGTGGTCACCGGCGGGCCCGACGGCGACATCCACTACTACTGGATCCTCGAGAACGGGAAGCTCATCGAGAGCCAGCTGGGGGAGATCCCCGACGCCGAGGTCACCCTCACCCAGACCTATGACGACGCCATGAAGCTGCAGAAGCAGGAGCTGGACGCCAACGCCGCCTTCATGCAGGGCCGGGTCAAGGTGACCGGCAACATGGCCAAGCTCATGTCGCTGCTCCCCCTCACCAACTCGCCCGAGTACAAGGCGCTGATGGACGAGATCGACAAGGTCACCGAGTACTAGCAGCAGGTGCTGGCGGCGATGCTCACGCCCCGTTGCGCATGAGATCCCGCAGCGGGCGGTAGCCGATCGGGACGGCGCCCACCCTTTCCATCAGCGTCCCCAGGGAGCGGTCGGAGGTCAGGTAGTCGTGGTCGTCCACCCGGGCGGCCCAGTCCGGGGTGGACGCCCGTAGCTCGCCGGTGTCAACCGCCGGGTGCAGGTAGACCTCGGTGACCCCCGCCCGGAGATCGGACAGCGCCCGCTCGATGGAGCGGCGCGAGCCGACGCCGCGCACGTGGATGAGGTGGTCGGGGAAGACCACCCCCTCCTCGGCGGCCAGCCGTCGGAACGGGAAGCCGATGACCTTTTCGGTGGAGGCCCCCGACAGCCGCAGCGGCAGGCGGAAGTCGACGGCCAGCTCCAGGTAGACGTCGAAGAACTCGGGCCGCAGCTGGAGGGTGCCCATGTGGCTGTCGAGATGGCTGACGTCGAAGCCCCAGTAGATCGCCCGCTCGATCTGGGCCCGCAGCTCGCGCCGCACCTCGTCGAGGTCGGCGTGGTCCCACACGTCGGTGACCGTCCGGGGGAAGCCCCCGTCGCCGTCGAGCAGGGAGGGGGCATGGGTGATCGGCCCCCAGCGGTAGAGGTCCCACTCGGAGTTGAGGGTCAGGTGCACCCCGACGTCCTCGCCCCGGTAGCGGGCGGCCGCCTCCCGCCCCCACGGGCAGGGGACCATGAGGGTGGCACTGGTGGCGAAGCCGTTGCGCAGCGACTCGTAGATGCCGGTATTGGCGGCGTGGCTGGAGCCGAGGTCGTCGCAGTTGATGATGAGCAGCTTGGTGTCGGCCGGGTAGCCGAGGCGCTCGGCGAGGCTGGTCACCACCGCATCATGGCGCGCCGGGGGCCGGACGACCCCGTCGCCGCCGGGGGTCGCGGCTAGGCGGCCCGGCGACCGGCCTGGCGCAGGGCCGCCCTGGCCTCCTCCAGCCCCTTGAGGCCCCGCCTGCGGGTGTCGTCGTCGATGCGCCAGTCCCGCTTGGCCTCCTCGATCATGGCCAGCTGCTCGGGGCGGCCCCGGCGCCTGGTGCTGGGTCGGGTCGCCGCTCCGGGGCGGTCGGCGCCGGCGTTGCCCCGGCCATCGAAGGTCCTCCGCTCGGTGTGGTTAGCCATGGGGCCATCTTGGACCGGGCCTGTGACACACCCCCAGGGGCCAAGGACCCCCATGCCGGGGCGGGGCGGGATCCGGCCCCGCCCGGGCGGCTCCTATAGGTTCGGCCGCCATGGCTGCTTACGGAATGACCATCCCCTTCGACGGCGTCCCCCTGGCCGAGCAGCGGCCCTGGTTGGAGGAGCTGGCCGAGCTCGGCTACACCGACGCCTGGTCGAGCGAGGCCAACGGGACCGACGGCTTCACCCCGCTGGCCCTGGCGGCGGCGTGGGTGCCGTCCCTCCGGCTGGGCTCGGCCATCGTGCCCGCCTTCACCCGGGGGCCGGGGGTGATGGCCCAGAGCGTGGCGGCCATGGCCGAAGCGGCCCCGGGCCGGTTCGTGTTCGGCATCGGGACCTCCTCCAACGTGATCGTCGAGGGCTGGAACGGCATCCCCTTCGACGACCCCTACCACCGCACGGCCGACATGGTCCGGTTCCTGCGCCGGGCCCTGACCGGTGAGAAGGTGGACATGGAGTGCCGCTCGTTCAAGGTCCGCGGCTTCCGGCTGGGCCGGGTCCCCGCCGTCGCCCCGCCCATCCTGGTGGCGGCCCTGCGCCCTGGCATGCTGCGCCTGGCCGGGCGACTGGGCGACGGCGCCATCATCAACTGGCTGTCGGCCCAGGACGTGGCCAAGGTGGTGCCCGAGGTCGGCCCGGGCAAGGAGATCGTGGCCCGCATCTTCGTCTGCCCGTCTGAGGACGCCAGGACGGTGCGGAACCTCGGGCGGATGGCGGTGGCCGCCTACCTCAACGTCCCGGTCTACGCCGCCTTCCACGAGTGGCTCGGGCGGGGGCCGCAGCTGGAGGGCATGTGGCAGGCGTGGAAGGCGGGGGACCGCAAGGCGGCCACCGCCGCCATACCGGACGAGGTGGTCGACGACCTCATTGTCCACGGGTCGCCTGACGAGTGCCGCCGGCGCATAGCGGCCTATGTCGAGGCCGGGGTGACCACCCCCGTCCTGGCGGTGATGCCGTTCGGGGTCGACCTGCGCCAGTCGGTGCGGGCCCTGGCGCCGACGGCCTGAACTCCGCGGACCTGAGCTCGGGGCCTGAACCGCCGGGGCCCGAACCGCCGGGGCCCGAACCGCCGGGGCCTGAGCCCGGAGCGGCCCTCAGGACCAGCCGAAGCCGGCCATGGCGGCCCACTCGTCGGAGTCGATCGACTGCCAGCTCCAGAACGACGCCCCCAGCGCCCCGCCCAGGCGGGCGGACTGGAGGAAGGCGCTGATCTCCGCCGGGCTGGGAGCCGACGTCCTGCCGCCCACATCGGCCATGCTGTAGGCCTGGCCGATGAGGTGGAGGGGGGCCAGCGGGCCCAGCCTGGTGAAGGCCTGCTGGGCGGCCAGGACCGGCTGGTAGCAGCCCCAGTACACCATGGGGGCCAGGGCGTCGACGTAGGGGGCGATGGCCCGGTAGGGGTAGGTGGCCCACTCCTGGTCGGTCGGGGGGAAGACGGTGCCCACCAACAGGGCGGCCGGGCGGGCCCGGCGCACCAGCGAGAGGTAGACCGAGGCCCGCTGGGCGGTCATGTCCACCCCCTCCGACGAGGTCTCCAGGTCGGCGCTGAACCCGTCGAGGCGGGCCCCGCCCGAGGACCAGGACAGGGCCTGCACCGTCCAGGCGGCGTCGCCGGCGGGGTCGTAGAGGTAGGGGAAGCCCCAGCCGATGACGGCCAGGCCCCGGGCGTGGGCCAGGGGCACCAGCCGGTCCAGCACCGAGGACCCGTAGAAGCCGTTCTGGGAGTCGCCGACGCGGACCCACAGCTGGTGCAGGCCGGCCCGGACGGCGGCGTCGACTACGGCGGTGGCGTCCCCGCCGTCGGTGGAGGAGAACTGCCAGATCCACATGCCCTTGCCCGCGACCGGGGCCAGGGACGCCCGCCGGGGCGGCGGGGGCAGGGCCGCCGGCAGGGCGCTGTCGGGCACCAGCACCGCCGGGTGCCAGGGCGGCACCACCGGCTTGGGTGGCTGGGGCGGAGGGGGACAGCCGGTCAGGACCAGGTTGGTGGGGGGCGGGACGAGGGTGGTCGAGGTGGTCGTCGGGGGCGGGGCCGGCACCGCCGCCGGGGCCGGGGCGGGGGCCAGGACCGGGCGGTGGGCGAGGGCGGGGCGGGTGACGGGGGCGGCCCCGCCCCAGGCCAGGGCCACGGCGGCCGATACCGCCCCCAGGGCGGTCACCGCCGCCCCCGCCCCCAGGGCGGCCCAGCGGTGCCTGAGCCACGACCGGGGGGCGGTGGGCAGGCCGGCGTCGGTGCGGTCGAGCTGGTCAATCCCCACCCGACCTGTGTACCAGGTCGCGATGGGCGCTCCGGACACCTGGTAAAGAGACCGGATGCCCGACGGCGCCGAGCAGGCTCGGATGGAGGCGGCCGGCGACTGGCGCCGGTGGGGCCCCTACCTCAGCGAGCGGGCCTGGGGCACGGTGCGGGAGGACTACAGCGCCGACGGCGACGCCTGGGCCTACTTCCCCTTCGAACAGGCCCGGTCGCGGGTCTACCGGTGGAGCGAGGACGGCCTGGCCGGGCTGTGCGACGACCTGCAGACGCTGTGCCTGGCCTTCGGGTTCTGGAACGGCGCCGACCCCATCCTCAAGGAGAGGGTCTTCGGGCTGTCCGGGCCCCAGGGCAACCACGGCGAGGACGCCAAGGAGTACTGGTTCTACCTGGACTCGACTCCCACCCACTCCTGGATGCGGTGGCGCTATCTGTACCCCCAGGGCGCCTTCCCCTACGACGAGCTGGTCCGGGTGAACGCCGAGCGGGGCCGGGGTGACCCGGAGTACGAGCTGCTCGACACCGGGGCCTTCGACGGCGACCGCTACTGGGAGATCACCGTCGACTATGCCAAGGCCGACCCCGACGACATCTGCATCCGGCTCCGGGCCCGCAACTGCGGGCCGGAGCCGGCCCGCCTCGATGCGGTGGCCAACCTGTGGTTCCGCAACAAGTGGTCCTTCATGGCCGGCGTCCACCGCCCCACCGTGCGGGGGGACCCGGCGGCGTTGGCCGCCGACGATCACGCCCTGGGCAGCTGGGCCCTGGTGGGCGACGGTGAGCCGGCCGTGCTGGTGTGCGACAACGAGACCAACAGCGCCCGGCTGTGGGGCAGCGCCAACCGCAGCCCGCATCCGAAGGACGCCATCGGCGACCACGTGGTGTCGGGGGACGGTGCCCTGGCCCCCGACGGGACCGGCACCAAGGGGGCCCTGCACTACCGGCTGGACGTCGCAGCGGGGGGCACCGCCGAGGTGAGGCTGCGCCTGGCCCGCCGAGCCGGCGACCTGGGTGGCGGTTGGGAGGCGGTGATGCAGCGCCGGGAGCAGGAGGCGGACCAGTTCTACGCCGGGCTCATCGGCGACGCCGGTCCCGACGTAGCGGCGGTGGCCCGCCAGGCCTGCGCCGGCATGCTGTGGTCCAAGCAGTTCTTCCACTACGACGTCGAGCGGTGGCTCGAAGGCGACCCCGGCCAGCCCACGCCGCCGCCCCAGCGCCTCGAAGGGCGGAACTCGTCATGGCGGCACCTCAACAACCACGAGGTGATCTCCATGCCGGACAAGTGGGAGTACCCGTGGTACGCCGCCTGGGACCTGGCCTTCCACTGCGTGACCCTCGCCCACCTCGACCCGGCCTTCGCCAAGGAGCAGCTGGTGCTGTTGTGCCGCGAGTGGTACATGCACCCCAACGGCCAGCTGCCGGCCTACGAGTGGTCCTTCAGCGACGTGAACCCGCCGGTGCACGCCTGGGCCGCCCTCCGGGTCTTCGAGGTCGACGGACGGCGCGACTTCGACTTCCTCGAGCGGGTGCTGCACAAGCTGCTGCTCAACTTCAACTGGTGGGTGAACCGCAAGGACAGCCAGGGCTCCAACGTGTTCGAGGGCGGCTTCCTCGGCCTCGACAACATCGGCCCCATCGACCGTTCGGCCAAGCTGCCGGTGGCCGGCCGTCTCGAGCAGTCCGACGCCACCGCCTGGATGGCGATGTACTGCCTCAACCTGCTCGAGATGTCCCTGACGCTGGCCGGCCACGACCCCACCTACGAGGATCTGGCCACCAAGTTCTTCGAGCACTTCACCTACATCGCCTCGGCCATGAACGACCAGGGCCTGTGGGACGACGAGGACGGCTTCTACTACGACCTGCTCCACCTGGCCGACGGCCAGGACGTGTCGCTGCGGGTGCGCTCCATGGTGGGCCTGGTGCCCCTCTTCGCCGTCACCGTCGTGTCCCGCCAGCTGCTGGACCGGTTGCCGTCCTTCGCCGCCCGCACCCGCTGGTTCCTCCAGCACAAGCCCCGCTTCGCCCAGGTGGTGTCGCACATGGACCAAGGCGCCAGCGACGAGACCATGCTGCTGTCGATCGTCTCGCCCGAGCGGCTGCGCCGCATCCTGGCCCGCATGCTGGACGAGGACGAGTTCCTCTCCCCCCACGGGCTGCGGTCGCTGTCGGCGTTCCACCGGGGTAACCCGTTCCGCCTCGACGTGGCTGGGCTGCAGGGTCAGGTGGACTACGAGCCGGCCGAGTCGCGCACCCCGCTGTTCGGCGGCAACAGCAACTGGCGGGGCCCGGTGTGGTTCCCTCTCAACTACCTCATGACCGAGGCGCTACGCCGGTTCCACCGCTACCTCGGCCCCGGGTTCCAGGTGCCGTGTCCGACCGGGTCGGACCGGCTGGTTGACCTGGCCGGGGTGGCCGACGAGCTCAGCCGCCGGCTGGTGTCGATCTTCCTCGACGGCACCGACGGTCGCCGGCCGGTGTTCGGCTCCTACCAGCGGTTCCAGACCGACCCCGCCTGGCACGGGCTCATCCCGTTCCACGAGTACTTCCACGGCGACACCGGAGCCGGCCTGGGGGCGTCGCACCAGACCGGATGGACGGGCCTGGTCGCTGATCTGATCATCGACCGCAACCGCTGATGGCCCCCGGCGGCCCGGGGCCGCCAGGGGTGTTGGTCACTACTCGTCGATGCCGACCGGGCGCCCGTCGATGATCTGGTCGAGGTACTCCGACAGGCCGTAGCCGACCTTGTCGTCCTGGGTGGTCCAGCGGGTGAGGCCCTCGGAGATGCGGGTGACCATCTCGTCACGCCGGTTGCGCAGCGGGATCAGAGAAAGCACCTTGCCCTCGATTCGCCACTTCTGGTCCCCGCTCTGCAGCTCGGCGGTGATGGTGTCGTGGTAGGCGTCCTCGCCCCGCCAGCGGGTGGACACCTCGACGTGGTGGCACAGCCGCAGGCCGGTGCCGTCCCACACGAAGCCGCCCCGCGTGCCCGGTCCGTCGCGGCGGGCCACGCGGGAGGCCATGAACCCGAAGGAGGGCCCGAAGTTGCCGGTGAGCCAGCGGTAGTACCACGGGGCCTGCCAGTAGCGCGGCCCCCAGGAGTGGTCGCGCAGGCCGAAGCCGTCGATGTCCCAGGACTGGTCGCCCACCTCGATGCGCCCGATCCCGCCGACCAGCTGCTCGTAGTGGCCGCGGGCGAACTCCTCGCCGGTGCTCTCGTGGGCCTCGTCCGGCTCGCCCCCGAACATCGGCGACAGCCCGGTGAAGGTGAGCGACACCCGGGCATCGGCGGTGGGGTTGTTGGTGAAGGCCGCCCTGGGGTCCTTCATGCACAGCGGATCGTCGAGCAGGAGGACCTTGCCCTCGTAGGAGGCCTCCAGCTCCTCGAACGGGCGCACCACGTTGAACCGCACGCCGCCGGCGTCGAAGGAGTTGTTGTCGGAGATCTTCGGCCGCTGGAACATGAAGGCGACGCGCCCGTCGGGCAGGTACAGGCAGACCGTCATCTCCGCCTGGCCCTCGTTGGCCCGGTTGCCCAGCCGCAGGAACCCGCCCATCTGGGACGATGGGTCGAAGACGTTGAAGTACATGCTCTCGTTGAAGTTCGGCTCGGGGCCGAGCTCGTGCATGTACTCGTCGATCGGTTCCAGTCGTATGGCCATGGCCAGGGAGGCTACCGGCGGCGGTGCCGGCGACGCCTACCGGCGCGCCATGCCGCGTCCGGCCCATTACGGACCGGGCGGGTCACTCCGGCGCGCCCTACCCGAAGGCGATCAGCTCGTGCAGGCCGGCCTCGAGGCACCGCCTGAGCCCGTCGGGGTCGTCGATGGCGGCGGTGTCCATGTCGAGGCCCAGGTCGAGGCGGGACATGTACGAGAGCACGGTGGCGTTGAAGGCCACCCCGGCCGTCGGGCCCATGGGGTAGTTGGCCTCGACGGCGGCCCCGGCCACGAACAGCTGCACCGGCGAGCCCCGCAGGTTGGAGGCGGCGAAGTCGACCGTGGAGACCTGCTGGCGGGCCAGGGGGGTGAGGAGGGCAGGCGGGAGGGCCAGCAGCACCCCGGCCAGAGACTCGGTGAGCCCAAGGGCGGGCTCGTCGCGGGTGGCCGCCAGTGCCTCGTGCACCGACCGGAAGCGCACCTCGGGGTCGCGCTCGCCGGCGGCCAGCACCACCCGGGCGGGGACGAAGGCATTGCCGCCGAAGGAGCGGTCGACCCGGGTGCTGATCGGCACCGACGCCCGCAGCTGCTCCACCTCGACCCCCCGCCGGCGGTGGTACTCGGCCGCCCCGCCGGCTACGCCGGCGACGAAGAGGTCGTTAATGGTTCCCCCGAGCGCCTTGGCCGCCCGGCGGATCTCGTCCAGGTCGAGGTCGATGCGGTCGAGGCGCCTGCTCATCGAGCGTCGGCCCCGCCACAGGCTGGAGCCCGACTGGCCGGACACCGCCGCCTGACGGCCCAGCGACCCGACCGTGGCGATCGCCCTCCTGGCGTTGGCCACCGTGGCCGACGGCCGCAGCGAGTAGGCCGCCTGGCGGAGCCGCTCAGCCGTCGACGGGCCGGCCGGCGCCGGGCGGGTGGCGCCGTCTGACGGGGGACGCACCGGCACCTTCCCCTCGCGGTCGAGGTCGAGGAAGCTGCTGGAGAGCCGGAGTCCACCCACCCCGTCGGTGATGGTGTGGTGCATCTTGACCAGCAGGGCGGCCCGGCCCCCGGCGAGGCCCTCGACCACGGTCAGCTGCCATAGGGGCCGCACCGGGTCGAAGGCGTCCTCCAGCCACAGGCCGGCCAGGTCGAAAAGGGCCCGGTCGTCGGCCGGGGCCGGCAGGGCCAGGTGGCGGATGTGGTAGTCGAGGTCGAAGGAGGCGTCGTCGATCCACGCCGGCCGATCCCAGGGCGCCGACTGGCTGCGCACCCGCTGGTGCATGCGGGGGAAGCCCCCGATGGCGTCGGCCATCCGCCGCCGCAGCCGGTCCATCTCCGGCGGGGCGTCGAGGACGGTGACGGTGAGGAAAGTGGAGCGCAGGATGGGGTCGCGCTCGACGGCCCACATCAGCGCCTCCGCCGGGGTCATGACCTCGGGGACCATGCGACCCCGACCCTACCGGCTGGAAGCTCAGTGGTTGAGCGTGGTGTGTTTCAGCTCGTTTATTTCTGGCCAGTCGCCGAGGGCCAGCAGGATCCGGTCGATGGTCCGCCTGGCGACCTCGGCGTCGCCCCTGGGCCTGGTCATGATGCGCACGAAGGCGGCCCGATCGTCCACGATGAAGGTCGGCACCCCCCACACCCCGTGGCTCTGGACGGAGAGCTCGTGCTCCTTGCGGAAGGACTCCTTGGGCCAGCCGTCGCCCACCTCGGCCATGACGGCGTCGGGGTCGAGCCCGGTCTGGGCCAGCACCTCCCGCACCACCGTCTGGTACCGCAGGTCGCGACTGTGGTCGTGGCGGGCGGCGAACAGGGCGGCGTGCAGCCCGGCGAAGGACTCGGGCCAGCGCTCCCGCACGGCGATGGCCGCCTCCATCGCCAGCAGGTCGCGGTCCCTGGCCGGGTCGTCCCAGACTGGGGTCCCCCCCTCGGCCACGTGGACCTGGGACAGGGAGAACGGCACGAAGGTCACGTCCCACCCGGCTCCGGCGTCGAGGGCGGTGAGCAGGTGCTCGTGGGCGTTGCGGGCGAACGGGCACCGGTAGTCCCAGGTGACGGCGAAGTGGCTGACGGTCATGGCAGGCAAAACCCCCTCTCCGGGGCGGTCATTCCCGCAACGGGACCAGGCGACGCCCCAGCCGCCCCAGCGCGGCCCCGATGGCCATCCCCGCCACCACGTCGGAGGCGTGGTGGATGCGCACGTAGACCCGGCTGGTGGCGACGACGGTGGCAGCAGCGTAGTAGAGGGGCCACGCCCGGTCGCCCTCGGACAGGAGGGCGGCGGAGCAGAAGCCGGCGGTGGCGTGGCCGCTCGGGAAGCTGCTTGTCCGGGGCTGGCGCAGGCGGTGGGGCCGGGCTCCGTCGGTGACCGGGCGGCGCCGGCGGAACAGCGACTTGACCCCCAGGTTGACCAGGGCGGACTCGATCCCGATTCCCGCCGCCGCCCGGAGGGCCGCCCGCCAGTGCCGGCCCGGCCGCAGGCCTCGGGCGGCCGCCAACATCAGCCAGATGAGGCTGTGGTCGCCCAGGGTCGAGGCGGCGTAGAAGACCCGGTCGGGGACGGGCCGGCCGCGTAGGTGGTCGAGGGCGGCGTCCACCCGGTGATCGAAACGCCCAACGGCCCGGCGCAGGCCGTCCAGCGGGTCCTCCCTCAGGGCGTCGGGACGGTGGCGACCCCGGCGAGGGCGTCGGCCGGGTTCCCGCCGAAGGCCGGGCAGTAGGCCTGGTAGGCGCACCAGGGGCACAGCCCGGAGGGCTGGGGGCGGAAGTCCTCCCGCTGGCAGGCCCGCTCCACCGCCGTCCAGATGGCCGACGCCTTGACCTGCATGCCCCTGATCGACTGGGCCGACGGCACGGTGGAGATGACCACCGGCTCGGACAGGTACAGCAGCTGGATGCGGGCCGGTCGCACCCCCAGGGCCTGCTCGCACAGGTAGGCGTAGAAGTGGATGCCCTCCATGCGGGAGCGCTCGCGAAACTCGCTGGGCGGCCGTCCGGTCTTGTAGTCGGTCACCACCAGGGCGCCGGTGGCGTCCAGCTCGAGGCGGTCGATGATGCCCCGCAGGGTCATGTCGCCGAGGGTCGCCTCAAGCAGCAGCTCGGTGGCCAGCACGGTGATGCCGTTGGGATCCTCCAGCTCGAAGTAGCGCCGCAGCAGCTCGGCGGCCTCGGCCACGAAGGCCTCCTGCTCCTCCGCGCTGAGGCCCAGATCGGCGAACTCGGGGTGCTCGCAGAGGCCGGCCCACGCCCGGCCCAGGCAGTCGGCGGCCACGTCGGGGGTGCGGGCCCCGGCGGGGAACTCCCAGAACAGCAGCTCGAGGGCCCGGTGGACCAGGGTGCCCTTGGCCGCCCACGGCGAGGGCGGTTCGGGCAGCCGGTCGATGGCCGAGAAGCGGAAGGCCAGAGCGCACTCCTTGAACGCCGTCACCTTGGAAGGCGACAGGGACGTCGGGAGCGGGAGGCTCATGCGGTCAGGCTACGGCTCGGCTGTGACAGCCCGGCGGATGGCGGCCGCCACCACCTCGGGGTCCTGCTGGGGGCCGAAGTGGCCCAGGCCGGGGAAGGTGGTCACCACCGCCCGGGGCAGGCGCTGCGCCAGCCTGGTCATGATCGCCGGTCCGAAGTTGTCGGTGAGCTCCCCGCAGGCCAGGGTGACCGGGCAGCCCAGACGGCCGAGGCGGGCGAAGGCGTCGTGGCTGGAGGACTCGGTGAACACGGCCGCCTCCACCTCCCGCCGGCACTTGAGCCGCACGGTGCCGTCCCCTACGTCGGCGAAGCCGTAGTCGACGTAGGCCCGCAGGGACTGCGGGGCCAGGATGTCGAACGGCGGCTTGGAGGCGTAGTTCTCATAGGCGGCCTGGCGGGAGGGGAACACCTCCCGCCTCCGGCGCGCCCCCACCGCCAGGTGGTTCCCCGGGTTGGGCACACCGGGTCCCTCCGACGGGATGACGATGGGCTCGTAGCAGTACAGGTGGGCGAAGGTCCCCGGGCGGGCCAGCTCGGCCAGCATCAGGGAGGCGCCCCCGCAGGAGTGGCCCACCCCGATGGGCCGGGTGAGGCCGAGTCCGTCCACCACCGCCAGGCAGTCGAGGGCGAAGCCCCGCCAGTGGTAGTCGCCGTCGGGGGCCGGCCCGGAGTCGCCGTGGCCCCGCAGGTCGAGGGCCAGGCAGCGGAACCGGTCGGTGAGCAGGCGGGCCACCGGCTCCCAGACATGGGAGTGGAACCCGGTCGCATGAGCCATGACCAGGTCCGGGCCCCGGCCGCCGAAGTCGGCCACCGACACCCGCACCCCGTCGGAGGTGAGCACCGTCGGCACGGCGGTCGAAGTTAGTGGGGGAGAGCGGCGCCGCCGACGGGTACGGTCCCCGCCATCGAGCAGACCTGCGAGCCCGGGGCCTGGGGCATCGAGCCCGGTTACCACGACGTCGCCGGCACGTGGCGGCCCACCCCGCCGGCGACCACGGCCGCCCTGCTGGAGGCGATGGGGGCGTCGTCGCCCCGGCCCCCCGGCACCGACGGCGACGATCCGGTGTGGGTGGTCGGCCCCCAAGAGCAGGTCCGTGCCGAGGGCCCCTGGGCCCTGGTGCTGGAGGACGGCACCGAGGCCGAGGGGGTGGACCGCCTGCCCGAGGACCTTCCCCTCGGCTACCACGACCTGCACCGGCCCGACCGGCCCGCCGTGCGCCTGATCGTGGCCCCGCCGGCCTGCCACCTGCCCGAGGGGATGAGGACCTGGGGCTGGGCCGCCCAGCTCCCCTCGGTGCGCTCGGCCCGCAGCTGGGGGATCGGGGACCTGGGCGACGTGGCCGAGCTCGGACGGTGGGCCGCCGGCCGGGGGGCCGGGGTGCTCATGCTCAGCCCCCTGCACGCTCCGGTGCCGGTGCCGCCCATCCAGCCCAGCCCCTACTTCGCCTCCAGCCGCTGCTTCCGCAACCCGCTGTACCTGAGGGTGGAG
>Ga0070739_10002456_pt1 | contig 24971 bp, 25 predicted proteins | sample Coa_R1_7_FD_66445 | JGI IMG/M metagenome (GOLD analysis project Ga0070739, IMG submission 66445) | Surface soil microbial communities from Centralia Pennsylvania, which are recovering from an underground coalmine fire - Coalmine... | ecosystem: Environmental > Terrestrial > Soil > Unclassified ...
GAGCACGGGTGCGCCGCTGTGCATGGCCAGCCAGGCGGGCACGGTGCTGAAGGGCACGAGCCCGCCGCAGTACTCGACGTCGACGGTGGGTCCTGCGCCGGGGATGTCGCTCATCAGGCCGACGATGCGGTTCTGCCGCAGCGCGCGGAGCAGTGGGCGCGCCGCGTTCTGCGGGGTGTGCACCTCCAGCTGGTTGCGCTGCCGCGCCCACCGGACGAGGTCGGTGAACGGCCGCGGGCCGAGCGGCGCCATCACCGTGGTCAGGGGCACGTCGCGGGCGATCGCCGCCAGCGCGCCCATGTCCCAGTTGCCGTAGTGGCTCAGCGCGATCACCCCTCCCCTGCCCCGCCGTCGCGCCTCCAGGACGTGCTCCATGCCGCGCACCATCGAGCGGCGGCGCACCTGCGCGTCGTCCATGCCGTTGGCCCAGAAGAAGTCGGCGGTGGTGCGGCCGTACTCGCGGAACGACCGGCGGGCGCGCCGCCGCGCCTCGCGCTCGTCGATGCCGGGGGCGAGCCGGCGGTGGTTGCGCTGCGCGTTGCGGCGCCGCTGGGGGTCGAGCGCGTACACCGCCATGGCGATGCCGTCGGCGACCCCGTAGCGTGCCGGGCCGAGCACGCGGGCCAGCCCGACCACCGCCTGCCAGCCACCGCGCAGCAGCGGGCCGGGCCGCGGCGGGCGCTCAGCCACCGGCGCCCAGAGAGTGCAGCGCCGCGGCCAGGCCGTCGACGCCACCCGCGCCCGTGCCCGCGTAGGCGACGCGTCCCTTCGCGTCGATCACGTACACGGTGGGGACGACGGTGACGCTGTAGGCGCGCAGGATGGCGCTCTGCGGGTCGAGCAGCAGCGGCCAGCCGGTGCAGCCACCGCCCTGGGTGCGCCTGAAGTTGTTGACAGCACTGGCATCTTCTCGCGCGGCGTCGACGCCGTAGAAGTCGGCGCCGGGATGCTGCGTCCTGGCCTGGCACATCGGCGTCACCTCCTGCTGGCAGACGGCGCAGGTGGTCTCGAAGAACTCCAGCACCACGGGCCGAGCCGGTGCGCCGGCCGGCCCGAAGAGGGCGACGTGGTCACCGCTGGCGGCGGTGGTGCTGATCTGCGGCGCCGCCGCCCCGCCGGGGAGAAGGCGCGGGCCGCCGACGTGGGACACCACCGCGTAGCTGATCACCGTGGCGACGACGGCGAGGGCGAAGAGGCCGACGAGCTGGACCAGCCGGCCGCGGGTGAACAGCGGCGGGTGAGGCGGGAGCTCCCCCACCTCAGTGCGGGACGACGGCGCCCGCGCCTGCGCCGGCCAGCGCCAGCAGCGGCTGCACCGCGGCGGCCAGGCCGACCACGGCCACCCCGCACACGGTGAGCACGGTGCGCGCCGAGGCCGGCTCGTCGAGGGGCAGGGCGTCCTCGTCCGCCGCCGCGACGAAGAGCGTGCGGACCAGCCGGACGGCGGCCACAGCGCCGACCACCGTCGCCGGCAGGGCGACGGCGAGCAGCCAGGCCCAGCCGTTCATCACCGCCGCCTCGACGGTGAAGACGCGGCCGAAGAAGCCGATCAGCGGCGGCAGCCCGGCCAGCGAGAGCACGGCGAGCGACAGCGTCAGGGCCACGCCGGGAGAGCGCCGGCTCAGGCCTTCGTAGCCGGCAAGTGTGTCGCTCGTCCCCGAGCCCTCCACCAGGGTGATGGCGGCGGCGGCGGCGATCACGGCGACGCCCCCGGTGAAGAGCGAGAACATCACCGTGGCCACGCCCTGGTTCTCCAGGCCGAGCACGCCGAGCAGGACGACGCCGAGCTGGGCCAGGGCCAGGTGGGCGACGACGCGGCGAACGCTGCGCTGGCGCACGGCGAGCAGGCTGCCGTAGAGCATGGTGAGCGCCGCCGCCGCCGCCACCAGCGCCTGCCAGTTGAACCTCACCGCGGGGAAGGCGGTGACCACGGTGCGCAGGAACAGCCCCATGACCGCGGCGACGCCGAGTGAGGCGAGCAGCCCGGCGACCGGCGCGGGCGCGCCCTGGAGCACGTCGGGGAGGAGTCGCTGGTAGGGCACGATGCCGACCTTGCCGAGCAGCCCGAGCAGGGTGAGGGCCATGGCCAGCACCAGCGCGGCGTTGGGATGGGTCGCCGTGTGGGCCACCTCGACCAGGTCGGTGCTGCCGCCCACTCCATAGAGGAGTGCCAGGCCGTAGAGCAGCACCCCGCTGCTGGCGACGCCGAGGACCAGCTGCTTGACGGCCGCCTCGCCGCCCAGGCGCGAGGTCTTGACCGTCCCCACCAGCAGCACCAGCGCGACGCTGAGCAGCTCCGCGGCCACCCACAGGCTGATCATCTCCCGGGTGCTCACCAGCAGCACCGCACCGAGGGTGGCCAGCAGCAGGAAGGCGTGGTACTCGCCGAGATGGGTGCGGATGCGGTCGCTGAGCAGGGTGCCCAGCAGCACGGTGAGGAGGCTGAAGGCGCAGAGGGTCGCCGTCATGAAGAGGGTGAATCGGTCCACCACCAGGCCGCCGCCGAAGGCGAGGTAGCCGGGGTTGGCGCCGCCCGCCGGCATGCCCCTGAGGTAGGCGAAGTTCATGCCGATCGCGGCCAGAAGTGCGGCACCGCTGACCGCCTGGTAGGTGCGGATGCCGCTGCGCCTGCGCGCCGCCGCCAGCACCAGGCAGACGACGGCGCCGAGCACCAGCATCGCCTCGGGCAGGAGGTCGACGAGCGCGGTGAAGACGGTCGGCTTCATGGCGCCGCTCAGCCCCCGTTGATCCGCGAGACGATGCTGAGCACGCCGTTGTTGATGATGGGGAGCAGGCGTCCGGGGAACACGCCGAGCAGGAGGGCGACGCCCGCCAGCGGCACCAGGTAGAACAGCTCCAGGGTGGTGGCGTCGCGGACCCGCGCGAACGCCTCGCGCGCCGGCCCGAAGAAGACGCGCTGCAGGGTCCAGAGCAGGACGCCGGTGTTGAGCAGCATGCCGATCATCACCAGCAGGGTGGCCCAGCGGTGTGCCGCGAAGGAGCCCGTGAAGAGCATCAGCTCGGCGGCGAAGCCGGCGAAGAGGGGGACGCCGATGGCGGTGAAGCCGCCCGCGATCCACAGCGCGGCGAGCCGCGGCGCCTGCCAGGCGAGCCCGCCGAGGCGGCGGATGTCACGGGTGCGGGCGCGGTCCTCGATGGTGCCGCTGAGCAGGACCAGCATGCCCGTGCCCAGGCCGTGGGCCATCATCAGCAGCACCGCGCCGTTCAGCGCGATGGCCTGCCCCACCGCCACGGCGAGCAGCACCACGCTCATCTGTCCCAGCGTGCTGTAGGCGATGACACGGCGCAGGTCGCTGGTGCCCACGGCGCCGAGGAATCCCCAGAACGTGCCGATGATGGCCAGAACCGCCAGCACGAAGCCGAACCGTCCGGCGCCGGTGGGGAACGCGCCCAGGGCGATGCGGATCATCCCGTAGGCGCCCAGCTTGGTGAGCACGCTGCTGACCAGGAAGGCGACGGGTGGGCTGGACTCGGTGACGGCGTCGATCATCCAGGTGTGCAGCGGCACCACCGGCAGGCGGATGGCGAAGGCGGCGAAGGCGAGCCAGAAGCCGGTGAAGCTGATCGCCTTGACAAGGTTCACGGTGTTGGTGAGGTCGAAGTCGAAGGAGTTCTGGCCCGACTTGAAGGCGAGCAGGAAGGCGCTGGCCAGCAGCAGGGCCAGGGAGACCAGCCCGTACACCAGGTAGCGCTGCGCGGCGCGCATCCGCATGGTGCCGCCCCAGATGGCGATCATCAGGAAGGTGGGCACCAGCTCCATCGCCCAGAAGACGCTGAAGAGCATGTAGTCGAGCGCGCAGAGGGTTCCGTTGACGCCCGTCTCCAGGACGAGGAGCAGGATGAAGAAGAGCTTCGGCCTCACGTCGTTGCGCCAGGCCGCCAGCGCCGCCACGGTGAAGGCGATGGTGGTGAGGAAGAGCAGCGGCAGGGAGATGCCGTCGACGCCCAGGTGGTAGGTGGCGTGGATCGGGAAGGAGTCGATCCAGTTGTGCTTCTCCTCGAAGGAGATGGTGCCGCCGCTGAACTCCTGGCCCATCTGGAAGTTGAGGCCGCCGACGGTGAAGAGCAGCGGGATGACGGTGCCGACCAGTCCCATGATGCGGATGCGGCCGCGCTGGTCCCGGGTGCGCTCGGGGAGGAAGAGGATGATCAGCGCGCAGGCCATCGAGCTGAAGACCAGCGAGGTGAGCAGGACGGTGGGGAACTCGGGTCCCGTCGGCGTCGTCGCGGGGGCGGTCGGGTTCGCCGGGTTGGTGGGGATCGTGGGGTTGGTCTGCGCCAGGATGGCGTGCGCGGCGTGCACGAGGAGCGCGCTCATCGCGTCGCCCCCACGTGGGGCAGGTGCCCGGTGGCGCCGAGGACGATGAGCCCGGCCACCAGCGCACCGCCGGCGAGCGCCGACACCGTCACCGCGTCGATGCGCCCGAGCTGCCAGCGCCGGCCGGTCTCAGCGCCCAGGTCGACTCCCGTGCCCAGCTCGTCGAGATTGCCGCCGACGGCCTGGTCGACCGTCTCCACCAGGGGCGCGGGGCGGACCACCACGTGCTGGACGACCCACTCGTAGGCGGCGTCGACGCGCAGGCCCTCGGCGAGCAGCGCCGTGGCGCGGGCGGCGGGCAGCCTGAGCGCGCCGCGATGCAGCGCCCAGGCGAGCGACGCGCCGGCCAGCCCGAGCACCGCGGTGATCACAAGCCCGAGGACCGCGCTGCCGGTGCCGGGAGGGCGCAGCGTGTAGACGAAGTTGCTGAAGCTGGCGCGCACGCCTGGGATTCCGGCGAATCCGCCGATGGCGGCCAGAACTGCGAGGGCCGTGGTCGCCGCGGTCACCCGGCCACCCAGCTCGCGCACGCGCTGCGGCTGGAAGCCGCGCCGGCGGGGCAGCTCGCCCAGCGCCACCGTGAAGAACATGCGCAGCGGGCTCATCGCGCCGAGGAGCACGGCGGCGGCGACGCAGACGATGAGCACCCCCTTGACCCCGCCGCTGACGTGGCCGAGGTTGGGGAACTGGTTGCGCAGCACGCCCGCGGTGATCGCCGACAGCGACCAGAACCCCGCCAGCAGCACCGCGCCCGCGCTGCTCGCCGCGGCCACCAGCAGGGCGCGTGAGCTGGTGCGCATCGCGTTCCAGGCGCCGCCCATCTCGCGGATGTCGGTGGTGCGGTAGGCCGTCACCAGCGAGCCCGCCGCGAAGACGAGGACGCAGCCGAACCAGGCGTGGGCGACGAGCTGGAAGATCGCCGCGCCGTCGGCGCCGACCCCGAGGGCGACGAACATCAGCCCGAACTGCGACACCGTCAGCCAGGCGAGCAGCCCGCGGATGTCGCTCTGGGCCAGGGCGAACACCGCGCCCGCCACGGCGCTGAGGGCGCCGAAGAGACCGACGACGCTGAGCACGTGCGGCGCCGCCAGGAAGAGCGGGTCCATGCGTGCGATGAGGAACACCCCGGCGGCGCCCACCGTCACCGAGGAGATCAGCGCGATCACCGGGGCGGGCGCCTCCTCGAAGACGCCGCGCAGCCAGCCGTGCAGCGGCACCAGCGCCGACTTGGCCATGGCGGCGAGCAGGAGCAGCAGCGAGAGGATGATCAGCGTGCGCGGACCGGAGCCCTGCACGTGGCCCGACATCACCGCCGTCCACTCCTTCTGCAGGCTGAAGAAGTTGAGCGGGTCGTTGACGCTCTGGCCGGGCGGCGCGGGCTGCAGGGCGATGCTGGCGGCGAGCTTGGTGTAGAGGAACACGATGGCCAGCAGCAGGGCCAGGTCGCCGATGCCGGTGACGAGGAACATGCGGCGTGCCGCCGAGGCGGCCTCGTCGCGCTGCCACCAGTGGCCGACCAGCAGGAAGAAGCAGCCGCCCAGCGCCTCCCAGAAGAGCCAGAGCTGGAACAGGTTGGGGCTGGCGACCAGGGCCAGCATCGCGAAGGTGGCCAGCAGCAGCGTGGTGAAGTGCCGCGTGTAGCCGTCGTCGCGGCGCATGAAGCCGGTGGCGTAGACCTGCACCAGCAGGCTGACGAACGACACCACCGCCATCATCACGGCGCTCAAGCCGTCGACGACGACGCCCACCTGCATGTGGAAGTCGCTGATGAAGCCGCCGATCATCTTGGTGCCGGGGTCGAAGGTCCAGAAGGTGACCATCGACTGGTACGGGTTGTCGCGCACGTGGGCGACTCGATAGAGGAGCACCACCATGGCCATCACGAAGGCGGCGGCGGTGAAGGTGACGCACACCTGCGCGGCCCGGCGCGGCGACTCCGGCAGGAAGGCGAAGAGGAACCCGCCGAGCGGCAGCAGGACGACGGCCCACGCCAGGTTGTACATGTCCCTCCCTATCCCCGCAGGTCGTCGAGGGCGTCGACGTCCACGGTGTCGCGGCGGCGGTGCACCAGCAGCAGCAGCGACGTGGCCACGATGACCTCGGCGGCGCCGGCGACGACGACGAAGAGCGCGAACACAGCGCCGCTGAGGGGATGGGTCCCCTTGTAGCCGAAGCGCGCGAAGGCGGCCAGCGCGATCGCCGAGGCCATCAGCATCACCTGCGCCGACATCAGCACGCCGAGCAGGTTGCGCCGCGCCACCATGCCGAAGGCGCCGACGGCGAAGAGCAGCGCCGAGAGGACGACGAAGTGGTCGAGGCCGGCGTCCACTACTGGGCCTCCTCGCCGCCCACGGCGGCGGGGCGGGCGGCGCGGCGGGCCCGCTCGCGGTCCTCGCGGCGGCGGCGCATGCGCTCCTCGCGCTGGCGGCGCTCGCGCTCCGCGGCCTCCAGCTCGGCTTCGAGGTCGTCGCGCCGCCCGATCACGACGGCGCCGACCAGGGCGGTGAGCAGCAGCACGGCGCTGGTGGCGAAGGGCAGGGCGTAGGTGCCGAAGATCAGCTCGCCCATCCTCTGGGTGACGGTGCTGTCGCTCGGGTAGGTCCCCTGCGACCAGGCGTGGGTGCTGACCGCGGCGACGCCCAGCAGCAGCGCCGCCGTGCCGAGGCCGGTGAGCAGGGCGACCGGCCACCACGCGGTGAGCGTCCCGGCGCCCGCCGGGTTGCGGTCGCGGGCACCCATCAGGCTGACGGCGCTCAGCACGAGAGCCGGCACGGCGAGGCCGTACACGAGCAGCTCGGCGGCGAAGAGAAGCTCGTTGCCGAGGATCAGGAAGACAAGCGCGGCGGCGGCGCCGAAGGCGGCCAGCGCATAGGCCGCGAGGCGCAGCGAGGGGAGGCCGACCACGCCGGCCGCCGCGACCAGGGCCAGGGCGGCGACGACGTAGAAGGCGATGCCGTTGACGCTCACGCGCCCGTGCCCGTGAGCGTCAGAGCCGAGCAGGCGGGACCCGTGCAGGCGCCAGACATGGGGGCGAATTGTAGTCGGGTTCTATCGGCGCGCTCAGACGCGCGCCACACGGGGGAGGCAGATCCTCCCCCGGCATGCCCCCTCCTCGGCGGGCTGAAGCCCGCCGGTGCAGCTGCATGACAGACGCGTCATGCCGGCGGCCTGGCGGGTCGCAGCTCCCGTCACGTCCCCTGCGCACACTCAGGATCGTTCGCATCACCTAAGCATCTTCCACACGGAGGGCGGCACCTCGTGGAGGTCATCCGCGCGCGCCAGATCGGGCCGTGCTTCGGCGTCCGCGACGCCCTCGCCACCGTCGAGGCCGTCCTCGACGAGGACGACGGACCGCGCGTCACCGCCCTCGGCCACGTCGTCCACAACCCCCAGGCCATGGAGCGGCTGGCCGCCCGCGGCCTGGAGGTCGACCCGGATCCGTCGCGCCCCGAGCCGGGGGGGAGGCTCGTCATCACCGCGCACGGGGCGCCGCCCGCCACCTTCGAGGCGGCGCACGCCCGCGGGCTCGACGTGGTCGACACCACCTGTCCCCTGGTGCGGCGGGTGCAGGACGCGGGCCGGGCGGTGGCGGCGTCGGGGCGGACCCTGGTGGTGGTCGGGCACGGGCAGCATCCCGAGGTGCGCGGCGTGGTCGGCTGGGCGGGCGGGGGACACGTCGTGCACGACGTCGACAGCGCGGCCGCCGTCCCCGAGGGACTCGACCTCGGGGTCGTGGTGCAGAGCACCTTCTCCCCCGCTCTCCTGCCGCCCATCCTCGCCGCGCTGCAGGCCCGCGCCGCCTCCGTCGAGGTGCACGACACGCGCTGCCCGGTGGTGACGCTGCGCCAGCGGGCGGCGGGCGAGCTGGCCGAGCGGGTCGACGTCATCGTCGTCGTCGGCGGGCGCGGCAGCGCCAACACCGGCGCCCTGGTGGCGCACTGCGCCTCGCGCCGCCCCACCCACCACGTCGAGACGGCGGACGAGGTCGAGCCCTCCTGGTTCGCGCCGGGCCAGACCGTCGGCATCACCAGCGGCACCTCGACCCCCGACTGGGTCGTCGACGCCGTCGAGTCCGTGTGCAGGAGTTTCTGAACGAGATGGCAGCAACCTTCGTCGTGCAGCCCGCCGCGACCGACGCCGACCCCGCCCGGCTGCGCCGGCTCGTCGAGGAGGCGCTGACGGCGCTGGTCGGGGACGTGCCCGAGCCGATGCGCGCCCTCTGCGGCGAGGCGCTCGGGGTGACCGACCTGGAGGGCCGTCCCGCCCGCAACGGCGGCAAGCGGCTGCGGCCGCTGCTCTGCCTGCTCGCCTGCGAGGCGCAGGGCGGCGCCGTCGAGGATGCGCTGCACGCGGCGCTGGCGCTGGAGTGCGTGCACGCCTTCTCGCTGGTGCACGACGACATCGTCGACGGCGACCGCGAGCGGCGCGGCCGTCCCTCGCTGTGGGCGGCGGCGGGGATGTCGCTGGCGCTCAACGCGGGCGACGCGCTGCACGCGCTGGCCTGCGCAACCGCCTGGCGCGCGGGCGCGTGGACGGCGGGCCTGGTGCACGGCGCGACCATGTCGATGATCGAGGGCCAGCACCTCGACCTGTGCTCGGAGGGGACGCTGGCGCCGACGGTGGCGTCGTGGGAGCGGCTCGCCGTGCGCAAGACGGGAGCGCTGTTCGCCGCCGCAGCGGCCGCGGGCGCGGCGTCGGCGGGCGCGGCCGACGACGTCGTCGAGTCCTACTGGGAGCTCGGCGAGGCGCTGGGGCTCGCCTTCCAGGCGCAGGACGACGTCCTCGGCGTGTGGGGCGACCCGCGGGTGACCGGCAAGCCGGCGGGCAGCGACCTGGCCCGGCGCAAGGCCTCGCTGCCGGTGGCCTGCGCGCTGGAGGCGGGCGGTGCCGCCGCCGAGGCGCTGCGCCGGGATCTGGCCAACCCTGGCAGCAGCGTCGAGCTGCTGCTGCAGCGGCTCGACGACTGCGACGCGCGGGAGCGCGTCTCGCTGGCGGAGGCGGGCTACATGGAGAAGCTGCGCCTGGCCCGGGCGGACTCCATCCCTCGCGACTCCCGCGGCGCGGCGCTGTCGTCGCTCATCGACGGCCTGGCGGGGCGTCAGTCGTGACCACGCAGGACGTGCTCGCGACAACGGAACCCGCCGGCGGGGCGGGCCCCCTCGCCGCGGTCGACGACAGCCCTGCAGCGCAGCACGTCGCCTCGGTGGCCCTGCCGCTCAAGGACCGCCTCACCCACCCGGTGATCCCCCGCCCCGCCCGCGCCGGCTCCGCCGCCCCCGACGACGCCCTCCTCGACGAGGCCTGCCGCCGCGCCGTCGACGGCCTGCTCGCCCAGCAGCGGCAGGACGGCCACTGGTCCTACCGCCTGGAGACCAACGTCTGCATGGAGGCCGAGTACGTCATGCTCGGCCACCTCATCGACCGCGTCGACTCCGCCCGCGAGCGCCGCATCGTCACCCGCATCCTCGGCGAGCAGCAGCCCGACGGGGGCTGGGCGGTCTACCGCGGCGGCCCCTCGGACGCCGACTGCACCGTCGAGGCCTACGTCGCCCTGCGCGCCGCCGGCCTGGCCGCCGACCACCCGGCGGTTGTGGCCGCACATGGCTGCATCTCGAAGCTCGGCGGCGTGGAGGCGACGCGCGTCTTCACCCGCATGTGGCTCGCCTGCTGCGGCCTGCATCCCTGGCAGCCCCTGCCCGAGCTGCCGCCCGAGCTGCTGTTCCTGCCCACGCGCGTGCCGCTCAGCCTGCCGCGGTTCGCGTCCTGGGCGCGCGCGACCATCGTCCCACTCACCGTGGTGCTCACCCTGCGTCCCGCCACGGCCGCGATCGTCCTCGGCCGCGACGAGCTGCCGCGCGGCGCCAGGCCCGCGAACGCGCGGCGCAACTCGCCCACCGGCCCGGTCGCCGCCGGCTTCCGTGGGCTGGACAGGGCGTTGCACGCCTACCGCCGCTCGCCGTGGCAGCCGGGCCGCGCCCGCGCGCTGCGGGCGGCCGAGCAGTGGATCCTCGACCACCAGGAGGCCGACGGCGGCATCGGCGGCATCCAGCCGCCCATGGCCTATCAGTGCCTCGCCCTGCACGCGCTCGGCTACCGCCGCGGCAACCCGGCGCTCGACCGCGCCTGGAACGCCTTCGAGGGCTTCATCCTCGAGGACGAGACCACCTGCGAGGTGCAGGCCTGCCTCTCGCCGGTGTGGGACACGGGCCTGGCCATGCTGGCGCTCTCCGACCTCGGCCTGCCCGGCGACCATCCCGCGCTGCTGCGCGCGGGGGAATGGTTGCTGGAGCGCGAGTGCACGGCGGTCGGCGACTGGTCGGCGGTGCGGCGCGGGCTGCATCCCGGCGGCTGGCCGTTCGAGTACGACAACCAGCTCTATCCCGACATCGACGACACCGCCATCGTGCTGCTGGCGCTGCAGCGGCTCGACATGCCGCAGGCCGCCGATGCGGTGCGGCGCGGCCTGCGCTGGATGATCGGGATGCAGTCGCGCGACGGCGGCATGGGCGCCTTCGACGCCGACAACACCGGCAAGCTGGTCGGCCGCATCCCCTTCTGCGACTTCGGCGCCGTCACCGACCCGCCCTCTGCCGACGTCACGGGCCATGTCGTGGAGGCCTGCGCGGCCTGGGGGCTTGCGCCCTCGTACGCGCCGGTGCAGCGCATGGTGCAATGGCTGCTCCGCGACCAGGACCCCGACGGCGCCTGGTTCGGGCGCTGGGGCGTCAACTACGTGTACGGCACCGCGGCGGCCATTCCCGGGCTCGTCGCCGCCGGCGTGCACCGCACCCACCCCGCGGTGCAGGCCGGTCTCGACTGGCTGCTCGCGGTGCAGCACGACGACGGCTCCTTCGGCGAGGACTGCGCGTCGTACGACGATCCCGCGCTGCGCGGGCGCGGCGAGGCGACGCCGTCGCAGACGGCCTGGGGCCTGCAGGGGCTCTGCAGCGCGGGCGAGGCGCGCAGCGGCGCCGCGGCCAAGGCGGCGCGCTGGCTCATCGAGTCGCAGCGCGACGACGGGCTGTGGTTCGACGAGCGGTTCACCGGGACCGGCTTCCCCCGCGACTTCTACCTCCGCTACCACGGCTACGCGGCGTACTTCCCCGCCGCCGCGCTGGGCCGCTACCGCCGCATGCGACCCACCGTGGGCGCGCGCAAGGCCACCGGGGTCCCCATGAAGCTCGTGAAGATGGAGTCCCACTGACGTGCGCTTTCCCCTCAAGATGACGCTCGACACGGCGGTGTACACCGCCAGGCAGCAGATGGCCCACAACGCCCACGCCCCGATGGTGCTGATGCTGGAGCCGACGCTGGCCTGCAACCTCGCCTGCATCGGCTGCGGCAAGATCCTCGAGTTCGAGAACAACTCCACCGAGCTGACCGCCCAGCAGTGCCTCGACGCGGCGCGCGAGTCGGGGGCTCCGGTGGTCTCGATCTGCGGCGGCGAGCCCCTGATCTACCGCCACATCGACGAGGTCGTCGACGGGCTGATCGCCATGGGCAAGCACATCATCCTCTGCACCAACGCGCTGCGTCTCGAGCACTTCGCGACGAGGCGCGCGCCCGACGCGCACCTCTCCTTCGCCGTGCACGTCGACGGCATGGAGGAGACGCACGACCACATCTGCGCGCGGCAGGGCGTCTTCGAGACGGCCATCCGGGCGATCCGGGTGGCCAAGGCGGCGGGCCACCGCGTCACCACCAACACCACCATCTACCGCGAGACCGACATCGAGGAGATCCGCCAGCTGCTGGAGCTGCTCACCTCCATCGGCATCGACGGGGTGCTGCTGGCGCCCGCCTTCGGCTACGAGGCGATCGACAAGTCGGTGGTGATGACGCGCGACGAGATCGTCGCCAAGTTCCGCGCCATCCAGTCCTTCGACACCCAGTACCCGGTGCTGACCTCGCCGATCTACCGCCAGTTCCTCCGCGGCGAGCGCGACCTCGACTGCCACGCCTGGGGCACGGTGACCCGCAACCCCTACGGTTGGAAAGGGCCCTGCTACCTGATCACCGACGCCATCCACGACTCCTGCAGCGACCTGCTGGCCACCGACTTCTCGCAGTACGGCCCCGGCAAGGACGACCGCTGCACCCACTGCATGATGCACTCGTCCTTCGAGCCCTCCGCGGCGGTGGAGGCGAGCAAGTCGATCCGCGACCTGATGGCGATGCTGCGCTGGCAGGTGGCGTGAGCACGGCGCTCGACGCGGCATCCCGGGTCGGGCTGGGAGTGCCGCGGCGGCGCGAGAACTTCCCGCTCGCCTTCCTCTGCCCGCCCGCGGTGCGGGTCGCGCGGCAGGCGGTGTACGGCTACTGCCGGCTGGTCGACGACCTCGGCGACGAGTACGCCGGTGACCGCCTGGCCGCCCTCGACGCCGCCGAGGTGGAGGTGCGCGCCGCGGCGCGCGGCACGGCGGCGCATCCCGTCTTCGTGGCGCTGCAGCCGGTGTTCGCCGCGGGGATGCCGGTCGACCCCTTCCTGCGGCTGCTTGAGGCCAACCGGCAGGACCAGCGCGTGGTGTCGTATGCGTCGTGGGACGAGGTGGACGCGTACTGCGCGCTCAGCGCGGCGCCGGTCGGTGAGATGGTGCTGCGGCTGGAGGGGCTGGCCACGGCGCCGCGGCTGGCCCTGTCGGCGCAGCTCTGCGCCGGGCTCCAGCTTGCCAACCACTGGCAGGATCTGCACGAGGACGCGCAGCGCGGCCGCTGCTACGTCCCGGCGGAGGTGCTGGGGCGGCACGGCGTGACCGTCGCCGCCCTCGCGTCCGGCCGCGCGGAGGCGGAGTTTCTGCCGATGCTGGCCGAATGCCTGGCGGCGGCACGTGAGCGGCTGCGCTCCGGCTGGCCGCTGGCCGCGTCGCTGCACGGGCGGGTGCGCGCGGAGATCGCCGGGTTCGCGGCGCACGGCGCGGCGGCCTGCGACGCGGTGGAGCGCGCGGGCGCATCGGTGCTGCGGTCACGCCCCTCCGCGGGCACGCGCGGGCGTGCGACCGCGACCCTGACGGCTCTGCGGGCCCTGGTCGCACCCGCGCCGCTGCCGCGAAGTCTTGCCTCTCGCGAGAGATACCCGCAGAGCGCAACCCCTGCCCGATCGCAGAGGCAACCCCGATGACCCGCGGCGTCGCGACCCTCGACCGCGCCGCGGTGGACCTCGTCGCCACCGGCACGCACGAGTGCGCGCACATCGCCCGCCACGAGGCGCGCACCTTCTACTACGCCTTCCTCCTCCTCCCACCGCGGCGGCGCCGCGCCATCCACGCCGTCTACGCCTTCTCGCGCGCCGTCGACGACGTCGCCGACGACAGCGCCCTCTCCGCCGCCGACAAGCTGCGCCGGCTCGACGCCCATCGCGCCACCCTGGAGTCGGTGTACGCCGGCCGCCCCGGCACCCCGCGCCTCGCCGCCCTCGCCGAGGCGGTGGCCCGCCACTCCATCCCGCGCTCGATGCTGGAGACGCTGGTCGACGGCGTCGCCATGGACGTCCTCCCGCGCCGCAATCCCGACGTTGCCGCGCTGCGCGCCTACTGCCACGCCGTCGCCGGAGTCGTCGGCCAGATGTGCGTGCGCATCTTCGGCGCCACCGACCCGCGCGCCGACGGCCTCGCCGACGAGCTGGGCTTCGCCCTCCAGCTCACCAACATCCTCCGCGACGTCGGCGAGGACTGGGCCGGCGGCCGCTTCTACCTCCCCCTCGACGAGCTGGCCGGCCATGGCCTGAACGAGCAGTCGCTGCTGGCCCACGACCCGGCGCGGGGCGACACGCCGCAGGCGCGCCTCCTGCGACTGCAGGGCGAGCGCGCCGAGCGGTCCTTCGGCGCCGCGGACGAGCTGCTGCCCCTGGTCCCCGCCGCCAGCCGGCCCTGCCTCGCCGGCATCGCCGGGCTCTACCACGACCTGCTGGTGCGCCTGCGGCAGCGGGGCTTCCCCGTGAGCGGCGAGCGCGTGCGGCTGTCCGGCGGCGAGAAGGCGCGCTCCGCCCTGCGCGCGGCCGTGCACGGCCTGCGCGACTGAGTCGCGTCACCATTGTCGAGATGAGCCGGGCTGAGGCGTACGACTGCATCGTCGTCGGCGGCGGCGTGGCCGGCGTTGCCGCCGCGGTGGCCGCCACCGACCGCGGCTGGCGCACCCTGCTGCTGGAGCGCGGGCGCGTCCTCGGCGGCATGGCCCGCTCCTTCCCCGACGACCGCCTGGGCGGCGAGATGGACTGCGGGCAGCACGTCCTGATGACCTGCTGCACCGAGTACCGCGCCCTGCTGCGGCGTCTCGGCACCGCCCACCTGGCGCCGCTGCAGGAGCGGCTCGACGTCCACGTCGTCGACGAGGAGGGCCGCAGCGCCCGGCTGCGCGAGGTGCACATGCCGCCGCCGCTGCACCTGCTGCCGTCCCTGGCCCGGCTGCCCTGGCTGTCGACGGCCGACCGGGCCGCCGTGGGGCTCGCCGTGACGCGGCTGCGCGCGGCGCGCGACCTGGACGCGCTCGACTCCCACACCTTCGCCGGCTGGCTCGGCGTCGCGGCCCACGGCCCCACCCGCCAGGCGATGTGGGACCTGGTCACCGTGGCCACCTGCAACCTCGGGGCCGCTGAGGTCAGCGCCGGCGTGGGCGCCTTCGTGATGCGCGAGGGCTTCCTGCGCTCCCGCGCGGCGGCGGTGGGCGTGCCGCGCGCAGGGCTGAGCCGGTTGCTCGAACCCGCGATCGACGCGGTGGGGCGCGGCGGCGGCGAGGTGCGGCTGGGCGTCGCCGTCGACTCCGTCCTCCACGACGGCGCCGGCGCCGCCGGCGTGCGCACCTCGTCGGGCCACGAGCTGCGCGCCCCGCGGGTCGTCGTCGCCGGTCCAGCGCCGCTGCTGGCCCGCGTCGCCCCTGACGTCGCCGCGCATCCGACGCTGGCCGGCTGGCAGCGCATCACCACCTCGCCGATCCTCAACCTCCACCTCCGCTTCGACCGCCCCGTCCTCGACGCGCCCTACCTTGCCGTCTGGAACTCCCCGCTGCAGTGGCTCTTCAGCCGCTCCCGCCTGCACGGCGAGCCGGGGCCCGAGGAGACCGTGGTCTGCTCGCTGAGCGCCGCCACCGACCTCGCCGACCTGCCCGCCGAGGAGGTCCGCGACCGCCTCCTCCCCCACCTCCACCGCGCCCAGCCGCGCAGCCGCGACGCCCGCCTGATCGGCTGGCGGGTCACCCGCGAGCGCGAGGCCACCGCCGCGCTCCGCCCGGGCACCGGCGCGCTGCGCCCGGGCCCGGCCACGCCCGTCGCCGGCCTGGCCATCGCGGGCGCCTGGACCGCCACCGGCTGGCCGATCACCATGGAGTCCGCCGCCCGCAGCGGGCCGGCCGCCATCGACCACCTGGCCCGCACGCGGCGCCACTCCCCCCGCGCCGCGACCCTCGCCGCAAGCGCCTGAGCCGGGGCCGCCTGCCCTCAGGCCGCCGCCAGGGCTCGGGCGGCCCGCACTGCGGTCTCCGCGGCGCGGCGCTCCGCCATCACCGCGGCGCGGCCCACCCGCACCACGTGCGCCCAGCCGCCCGGGTGAAGCGCCGCCCGCAGCACCGCCCCGGCCCGCGGGCCGCGGTCGCCCTCGCGGACCATCGTCGCGGCCGTCCCCAGCGGCTCCTCGGGGGTGTCGAGCAGCGCCCGCACGACGACCAGCGGGACGCGCAGGCGGGCGCAGACCTCGGCCCACGAGCGGGCCTCCATCTCGACGGCGACGGCTCCGGCGGCGCGCAGGCCCGCCCGCGCCTCCGGGGTGTCGACGGCGCTCTCCACGCTCGCCACCAGCCCCAGCAGCGTGCCGGGCAGCTCCATCCCCAGCACGCCGTGCTCCGCCCCGCCATCCGTCACCCAGAGCCCGGAGGCGACCACGACGTCCCCGGCCCGGGCCAGCCCGCCCGTCCCGCCCGCCAGCCCGCAGACGACGACACCCCGCACCTGCGGCACCCACTCGTCCGCAGCGACCCGAGCGGCGGCCTGGCCCAGGCCGGTGACCACCACGCGGACGCCCGGATCGGCGCGGAGCGCCCGGCGCACCGCCCGCGCCTCGCGCGACAGGGCGCAGGCGATCAGGACAGGACGGTCCGTACCCGTTCCTCGTTGTGGTGGAGGTGGCGGCGCGGGGCCGCCTCGCCGTCGACGTAGAGGCGGTAGCCGAGGCCCGGCTCGGTGGCGATGCGCACGGTGGCGTCGACGGCCTCCAGCTTGCGGCGCAGCCGGTAGACGGCCGAGACGACCGCACCGTCGGTGGCCTCCGCCTCGCCGCCCCAGGCGCCCTCGATGATCTGCGAGCGGCTGACCACCCGCCCCGCGTTGAGGGCGAGGAACTCGAGGAGGTCGGCCTCGCGTGAGGGCAGGGTGAGCCGTGAGCGCTCGGCGGACAGCCGCCGCCGCCCGGGCTCGAACACGGCGCGCCCCAGCACCAGCCGCTCCCGGGGCAGGGGGACGATCGTCGACGCCCGGCGCAGCACCGCCTGCACCATCGAGCGCAGCAGCGAGGGCGAGAAGGGCTTGGCGACGTGGTAGTCGGCGCCGGCCTCGAGCAGGCGCTCCACCGGTGCTGGGCCGTCGAGCACGATCAGCGGCACCTGCGAGCGCGCCCGCAGCGCGGTGACCCCGGGCAGGCCGCCCAGGAGCTCACCGTCGGCGATCACCAGGTGGCAGTCGGGGTCGGAGGCGCGGCGGAGCGCGGCCCCCGCATCCGCGACGCACTCGGGTTCGAGACCGAGGCGGCGACAGATGGCGGAGACCAGGTCGCGATAGTCGGGTTGGGTCTCCAGCACGACTGCCGGCACGTGGAACGTCGACTCCTGCGGAGGCGGGTGTGAGAGGGTCCCACTACAATCGCGAAGGGTCACCACGGTTGTCAACTCGACCGAACAATTTAGAAATGCAAACAGATCCGGCCCGCCAGCGCGTCGTCCAGCGCGCCCGGATGCGCATGCTCTTCCGCAAGGCGGTGCAGCGCATCGACGGCGCGGCCCAGGCGGAGGGGCTGAGCCCGGCCCAGTACCACGTCCTGCTTGCCCTGGCCGCCAGGGCCGGTGAGCAGGGCCTCGCCGAGACCGACCTGGTCCGCTACCTCGACGCCAGCCGGGCGCACGTCTCGGTGCTGGTGCGCGGGCTGGAGGGCGCGGGGCTGGTCCGCGACTGGCGCGACAGCGACGACCGCCGGCAGGTCCGCCTGGCGGTGACCGACGCGGGCTGGGAGCTGCTGGAGCGGCTCGGCATCCGCCAGGAGGAGGTGCTCAGGGAGTTCGTCAGCGGGGTCGACGCGGAGGAGATCCAGGGCATCGTGGCCGAGATCAGCTCGCGCTACCTCGGCCTGACGGGGTTCTCGCGCGGCTGAGCTAGCTCCAGCGCAGCACCCCGCGCCGCCAGGCGTAGCCGACGCCGAGCAGGGTGAGCACCGCCATGAAGAGCCCCACCAGGGCGGTGTCGCGGTGCGGGTGCAGGCCGCCGAAGGCGACGGCGAAGGGGACGAGGAACACGAGGCCGAGGTCGACCACCGCCAGCACGGCGAGCATCAGGAACGTGTGGATGTCCGGCTCGGCGCGCCGCCCGCGCCGGTCGCGGTCGAGCCAGGACGGCCGGCCGCCGAGCAGCACCGCCACGCCCAGGGTGACGGCGGGGACGGCCACCGCGATGGCGACGAGCTCGAGGATGGCGGCGACCGGGTACGGCATGGCGCAGCAGTATAGGCACCCGCGTGCGCCGCGCTCAGACGGTGTCGGGATCCTCCGGCGCCGCCGCGGCGACCGCCCGGGCACGGTGCTCCTCCGACGGCACCACCTCGAAGAAGAGCACCAGCGACAGCCCCACCACCGCCACCAGGAAACCGCCCACCGCGAGCGGCGTCGCCTGCAGGCCGATCACCGGGATCTGGACACCGGCGTCCCAAACTCCCGGGGTGTGCCGCGAGGCTCCGAGCGGGTCGCGCTTCTGCAGGTCCTCACTCGGGAAGACGCGCTGGCCCACGATGCCGACCACGAAGGCCGCCGCGCCCAGGGCGCAGACGTAGAAGAGCCAGTTGCGCGTGCGCCGCGCCGCATGCACCGAGGCCGCCGCCGCCGCGCAGCCGAGGATGACGCACAGCGAGCCGACGACGACGTCGTGCAGGCCGGTGAAGGGCATCAGGCGGCCTCGGCCACGGTGCCGCCGCCGAGCACCTCGCCGCCGCGGTACACGACCATCGACTGTCCCGGGCTCACCTGCGCCACCGGCGGATCGAAGCACAGCGACAGCCCGGCGCCGCTCGCGGCTTCGACCCTCGCCGGGTGCGCCGCGCCGTGCGCGCGGAGCTGCACCGTGCAGCCGGTCCCGGACGCCGGAGCGGAGCCGCTGATCCAGCTCGCGTCGCCCGCCGTCGCCCGCGTGCGCAGCAGAGCGGTGCGCGGCCCGACGACGACGCGGTTGCGCGCGGCGTCGAGCGCCACGACGTAGGCGGGCGCGGCATCGGGGATCGCCGGCCGGAGACCCAACCCGGTGCGCTGCCCGACCGTGTAGAACGGCAGCCCGCGGTGCGCACCGACCACGTCGCCTTCGAGGCTCACGATGTCGCCGCCGCTGAATCGTCCGCGCAGGCGGCGGGACAGCTCGTCCGGCAGCGACACGTCGACGAAGCAGAGCTCCTGCGAGTCCGGCTTGGCCGCGGTGGGCAGCCCGAGTCGCAGCGCCTCCGCGCGCACCGACTCCTTGCTCGCCGTCGCCCCCAGCGGGAAGACGGCGTGCCGCAGGCGCCGCTGGTCGAGGCGGTGCAGCGTGTACGCCTGGTCCTTGCGCGCGTCGGCGGCGCGGTGCAGCGTGAGCGCGTCGCCGCGGCGGCCGACCTGTGCGTAGTGCCCCGTGGCCACGTGGGTCGCCCCCAGCGCCAGCGCGCGGTCGAGGAGGGTGCCGAACTTGACCCGCTCGTTGCAGCGCACGCACGGATTGGGGGTGCGGCCGGCGGCGTACTCGTCCTCGAAGTCGCGGATCACCCGCTCGCGGAAGTCGTCCTCCAGGTTCCACGCGTAGTGGGGGATTCCCAGCAGCCCGGCGACCCGCCGGGCGTCCTCGACGGCGTCGAGCGAGCAGCAGCCGCGGTCCCGCTCCACCTGGCGGGAGCGCGGCCACATCGCCAGGGTGATCCCGATGGTGCGCAGACCGCGCGCCGCGCAGCGCGCGGCGGCGACGCTGGAGTCGACGCCGCCGGACATGGCCACGGCCACCACGGCGCCGGCGGGCAGCAGGTCGAGCGGGTCGTCGGGCAGCAGGGCCGGCTCGATCGCCGGCGCCGGGGCGGGCCCGAGCGCGCTCATGTCGCCAGCTCGCCCTCGACCGGATCGACGCGAACGCCGCGCTCCGCCGCGTAGGCGAGGGCGCGGTCGATGTCGTCGAGCTCGCCGTCGACCTCGAGGACGACCCAGCCCTCGTCGCGGGTGACGTCGGCACGGCGGATGTTGGTCACCACCGGGAAGCGCGTCCCCAGCTCGTGGATCACCGGCTCGGTGACCATCGCGGGGCTGAAGCTCAGCTTGACCCGGCGCCGCGCCATGGGTCCGCCGCTAGAGCCCGCCGGCGACGGCGGGGACGATGGAGAGGTCGTCGTGGTCTCCGAGGGGGGTCTCCAGGCCCTGCCCGAAGCGGATGTCCGAGTCGTTCAGGTAGATGTTGATGAACTGGCGCAGGTTGCCCGATCCGTCGTAGAGGCGGTCGGCGAACCCCGGGTACTTGGACTCGAGGTCGGCGAGCGCCTGCGACACGGTCGACCCCTCCACCTCGACCTCGGAGCTCCCGTTGGTCAGGCGGCGAAGCGGACCTGGGACGCGGACGGTGACAGCCATGGGTGCGTGATCTCCCTCTGAGCGCGAGGCTCCTGAGTATACCGGGCGCCCTGGAGGCGCCTTCAGCGGGTGGCCGCGGCCTCCACGCCGGCGCTCGCCGAGCCGGGCTGGGCGCTGCGCTCGGCGAAGCGCTCGCGGAAGGCGCGCACGGTGGGGGCGATCGGCTCGTCCAGTGTGGACCGGCCGGTCAGCACCTCGGCGGTCTTCAGACCGTGGCCGGTGATGTAGGCGGCGATGGTCTCGTCGCCACGCCAGCGGCCGGCGCGGGCCAGCTTGGCGAGGACGGCCACGGTGACGCCCCCGGCGGTCTCGGTGAAGATGCCCTCGGTGCGCGCCAGCAGCTCGATGCCCTCGAGGATCTCCTCCTCGGTGACGTCCTCGACCACGCCGCCGGTGGCGCGGGCGATCTGCACCACGTAGGAGCCGTCGGAGGGGTTGCCGATGGCGATGGACTTGGCGATCGTGTCAGGCTTGACCGGAACGATGTGCGTCTCGCCGCGCTTGAAGGCGGTGGCCACCGGAGCGCATCCCGCCGCCTGGGCGCCGGTGAAGCGCGGCATGGCGCCGCCGCCGGCGGTGCCGTCGACCAGCTCCAGGTCGAGCAGCTCGCGGGCGGCCTTGTTGTGCTTGACGAACTGGCAGCCGCTGGCGATGGGGATGACGATCTCGTCCGGCAGCCGCCAGCCCAGCTGCTCGGCGGTCTCGTAGGTGAGCGTCTTCGAGCCCTCGCTGTAGAAGGGGCGCACGTTGATGTTGCAGAAGGCCCAGGGGAAGATGTCGACCAGCTCGCTGCAGAGACGGTTGACGTCGTCGTAGTTGCCGTCGATGCGCACCATGGTGGGGCGGAACACCGCGGTGGTGCTCACCTTCGCCGCCTCCAGGTTGGACGGGATGAAGACGAACGCCGGCATCCCCGCGCGCGCCGCGTAGGCGGCCACGGAGTTGGCCAGGTTGCCCGTCGAGGCGCAGGCGATGGTGGTGAACCCGTTGCGCCGCGCCCACGACACCGCCACGCTCACCACCCGGTCCTTGAAGGAGTTGGTGGGGTTCATGGTGTCGTTCTTCAGGTAGAGGTTGCGCAGGCCCAGCACCTCGCCGAGGTTGGGCGCATGCACCAGCGGGGTGAAGCCCTCGCCCAGAGTCACCGGCGGCACGTCGTCGTCGAGGTCGACGGGGAGCAGGTCCCGGTACCGCCAGATGCTGGCGGGGCCGCGCTCGATCGACTCCCGCGACACCCGCCGGGACACCTCCTCGTAGTCGTAGCGCACGTCGAGCGGCCCGAAGCACAGGTCGCAGACGTGCGTCGGCTGGACGGGGATCTCGGTGCCGCACTCGCGGCAGACGAGGGAGCGGATGCGGGAGGGCATGAGGGTGTGCGTGGTCCTTGGGCGGAGAGTCTGAGGGCGAAGTCTACCCGGCCCGGGCGCAGCGTCGTCGCCGGACGGCGCCCCTACGGCGCCGGGTCGAGCTCCACGACCAGGGGGCTGCGCTCCGCCCGCGCGGGTGCGCCGGCGACGAGGTCGTCGTAGACGAGCTGCGACCAGGACTCCATGTTGAGGTAGTGGCGCCGCATCGCCTCCAGGGAGAGCACCTCCCCCTCCAGCTTGTTCACCTCCCGCACCGCCGCCGTACCCCCGCCGCGCGGCTCGACGAGGAACACCAGCCCCAAGTGCACCTGGGAGACCGGGGTGGTGTCGTCGTTCAGCAGCGCGACCAGCGACGCCGTGGCCGGCGCCGGGCAGACGATCTCCTCCGCCCACTCCCTCCGCAGCCCGCCCACCACGGGGTCGTCGCCGACCTCGCCGTCGCCGGGGTTGACGTGGCCACCGACGCCGAGCGAATAGAGGTGGTGCAGGCGCTTCTCCGACGACGCCCGCAGGCGGTGGGTGAGCAGGTAGGTGCCGTCGGCGTGGCGGACGATGCAGTACGGGATGATCTGCTGCTGCGCGGGGTCGTCCTCGACGAGGTGCCGCGGGCGGTACTCCGCGGTGGCGCGGATGGTGCGCAGCACCCGCTCCAGGCCGGTGGCGACCAGCCCGTGCCAGGCGCCGTCGGGGAAGATCGTGGTGCGCGGCACGCAGAGCACCGCCTCGCGGCGGAGAGCGGCGGACGCCGCCCGCGCGTCGGCGGTGGCCGCCTTCACCACGGCGCGCACCGCACCGGGTTGCGCAGCACACCGACCTCCTCCACCTCCACCTCCACCACGTCGCCCTCGTGCAGCGGGCCGACGCCCGCGGGGGTGCCGGTGTAGACCGCGTCGCCCGGCTCCAGGGTCATCACCCGGGAGATGAACGCGATCAGCTCCGCGACCGGGGTGATCAGCAGCGAGGTGCGGGCGTCCTGGCGCACCTCGCCGTTGACCCGGGTGACGATGCGCAGGTCGCGCGGGTCGACCCCCTCGACCACGGTGGGGCCGAGCGCTGCGAAGGTGTCGAAGCCCTTGGCCCTGGTCCACTGCCCGTCCTTGGCCTGCAGGTCGCGGGCGGTGACGTCGTTGCCGCAGCAGTAGCCGCGCACCCCGCGCAGCGCGTCGGCGGTGGAGACGTTGCGCATGCGGGTACCGATCACCGCCACCAGCTCGCCCTCGTAGTCGACGCGCCCGCTCTGCGCCGGGAGCAGGATGGGGTCGCCGTCGCCGATCACCGCGCTGGGCGGCTTCATGAACAGGATCGGCTCCTCGGCGGCCTCGCCGCCCCCCATCTCGCGGACGTGGTCGAGGTAGTTCTTGCCGACGGCGACGATCTTGCCGGGCCGGGCGACGGGCGTCACCGAGCGCACTCCACGAGGGGCGATTCTAGGGCCGCGGCGGCGGCGCCGTCCGCGACGTCAGCGACCGACCGCACCCCCGATCGGCAGCAGCTCGACGACGCGCTCGGTCATCTCGCGGGTGCCCAGGGCGCGGTCGTCGTCGGCGCCCAGGTCGCGGGTCCTGGCGCCGCCGTTGATGGCGTCCTCCACCGCGTCCTCGATGGCCTGGGCCGCGTCGGGCTCGTTGAAGGAGATGCGCAGGCAGTGGGCCACGCTGAGGATGGTGGCCAGCGGGTTGGCCAGGCCCCTGCCGGCGATGTCGGGCGCGCTGCCGTGCACCGGCTCGTAGAGGCCGAAGCGCCTGCTCCCATCCTCGCCCGAGTCACCGAGGGAGGCGCTGCTCAGCATCCCCATCGAGCCGGCGATCATCGCCGCCTCGTCGCTGAGGATGTCGCCGAAGAGGTTCTCGGTGAGGATGACGTCGAACTGGCGCGGGTCGCGCACCAGTTGCATCGCCGCTGAATCGACGAGCATGTGGACGAGGACCACGTCGGGGTAGTCGCGGCGGACCTCGGTGACCACCTCGCGCCAGAGCCGGGAGGTGGCCAGCACGTTCTGCTTGTCGACGCTGCAGACGCGGCGGCGGCGCTGCCGGGCCAGCTCGAAGGCGACGCGGGCGACCCGCTCGACCTCCTGCTCGGTGTAGCGGCAGGTGTCGACGGCGCTGCGCTGGGGAGGGTCGCCCTCCCGGCCCTGCGGCTGGCCGAAGTAGAGGCCGCCGGTCAGCTCGCGGACGCAGATGAAGTCGCTGCCGACGATGACCTCCTCGCGCATGGTGCTGAACTGGGCCAGCGCGTCCATGACCCGGACGGGGCGCAGGTTGGCGTAGAGGTTGAGGCCCTTGCGCAGGCCGAGCAGGCCCTGCTCGGGGCGGACCGGGGCCCGGGGGTCGTCCCACTTGGGGCCGCCGACGGCACCGAGGAGGACGGCGTCGGCCTGCCTGCAGGCGTCGAGCACGCCGTCGGGCAGGGCGCTGCCGGTGGCGTCGATGGCGGCGCCGCCGATGAGGTGCTCGGTGCGCTGGACGTCGAAGCCGAATCGCGCGCCCGTCTCGTCGAGCACGGTGAGCGCGGCGGCGACGACCTCCGGGCCGACGCCGTCACCCGGGAGGACGGCGAGCCTGTGTTGACGCGGTGCCATCTAGACGCCGCTTCCCGCGGGAAGGCTCACCGCCGGCTGCTCCGCCGCCACCTTGTTGAGCGCGTTGCAGTACGCCTTGGCGCTGGCCACGATGATGTCGGTGTCGGCGCCGTGCCCGCTGAAGATCTGCCCGTCGCGGTTGCGCACGCGGACGCTCGCCTCCCCCATCGCGTCGATGCCGCCGGTCACCGCGCGGACGCTGAAGTCGACCAGCTCGTTCTCCACGTCGATGAGCCGCGCGATCGCCTTGCACACCGCGTCGACGGGCCCGTCGCCGACGGCGGCGTCCTCCAGCATCTCGCCGTCGCGCTCGGCGTCGCGGACGCGCACGGTGGCCATGGGCCGGCCGGAGGTGCCGCTGATCACCTGCACCAGGTCGAGCTTGAAGCGCTCAGGAACCAGGCGCGCCTCGTCGGCGACGAGCGACTGCAGGTCGCGGTCGGTGACCTCCTTCTTCTTGTCGGCGAGGACCAGGAAGGCGTCCCAGGCGCGGCGGAAGGCGTCGTCGTCGAGCTCGTAGCCAAGCTCCTTCAACCGGTGGCGGAAGGCGTGGCGACCGCTGCGCGGCGACAGCACGATGCGCGTGTCGGCGACGCCCACGTCCTCGGGACGCATGATCTCGTAGGTCAGCTTGTCCTTGAGGACGCCGTCCTGGTGGATGCCGCTGGCGTGGGCGAAGGCGTTGGCGCCGACGATCGCCTTGTTGGCCTGCACGTGCATGCCGGTGCGCGCCTCCACCAGGCGCGAGGTCGGCGCCAGCAGCCGGGTGTCCACCTCGGTGCGCAGCCCGAGCAGCTTCTCGCGCGTCCTGAGGATCATCACCAGCTCCTCCAGCGAGGCGTTGCCGGCGCGCTCGCCGATGCCG
>Ga0070739_10002457_pt1 | contig 24957 bp, 15 predicted proteins | sample Coa_R1_7_FD_66445 | JGI IMG/M metagenome (GOLD analysis project Ga0070739, IMG submission 66445) | Surface soil microbial communities from Centralia Pennsylvania, which are recovering from an underground coalmine fire - Coalmine... | ecosystem: Environmental > Terrestrial > Soil > Unclassified ...
TCATTGGCTTGCACAAGTTCATAGCGCCCGCCGAGCAAGCAATACACTTCCACACGGCCCGGTTTGACCTCATAGATCGCATAATACGGCGCGCGGATGCCCTGTTCGTAAACCCAGAATTTCCCTGTACCGAAGGTCCGATCGCGCTCTTCCGAACCATCGCCGGAGACGAACTCCACGATAATCAGCGGGGCAACCCCCTCTTCCCACAAGACGTAGGAACGGCGATATTCCCCCGGCGGCGCAGGAGCAACGTTAGGAACGTAGAACCAATCCGGCGCCTTGCAGCCTTGCAGGGGCGGATCGGTCTTGCGCCAATAGATGCCGGAATTCTGGCCGACGCAGAACGCCCCATCGGGATGCCGCTGTTGCAACAGAGGCCAGATGGACTCGGTCAGCAAAATGCTTTGCGGATGTTCCAAAAAGTTCTCCACAATCGCTCCATCGGATTCCGGTAGTTCCTTGTGACACTGCGGCCAACGTAATTGCTGTGTAGCTAAAAGAGCCGTCATAATGCCCCTCGTTTTTATTTCCCGCTCATGCCTCGGGCCTCCTCGCGGTCCGGTCATTTAAGTGTTGCCCTGAGGAATTGGCGACGATCTCCCGCGGAAGCAAATCCACGTCGATACGCCGGTCCCGAAGGTTCCTGATGCGGTCATGTCCATCCACTATGGTACCATCCGGCCGGACCTTCAAAGGGCCTGCCTGCCCCGGATGGAATGAATCGATCCATGCTTGAGCCGATTCCTTGGCATACTGCGCCAGCTTGGCCGGACTCAAGGAACTATCCAAATACGCTGGTTTCAGCAGTGGCCTGAGAGGAACACCTCAGCATCACTTGCCGCCCACACGCATCAAATCGTGGGCGTTCTCCTCGAACGCCGCCATCACCGCCTCTTCTTCGGACAATCCCGATGCCTTAAAGCGTTTTTGCGTCTCAATAACGCGCCGATAGTCGTTGGGATATACCTTGACGAAACGCGGCACCATCTTGTCCCAATCCGCGAGCACCTGCCACGAGCGTTTGCTGTTTGTATACACAGCGTGCTTGCGGATCATCTCACGCACTTCCTCGATTTCGTCTTCGTCCTCCAGGCGGAACAGTTTCACCATCTCCTGGTTGCAGTTGCGTGGAAAGATACCGGCTTCGTCGAGGACATAGGCGATGCCGCCGGACATGCCGGCCGCGAAATTACGGCCGGTGGGGCCGAGCACCACTACGCGGCCGCCGGTCATGTACTCGCAGCCGTGATCGCCGACCGATAACACCACTGCCTTGACGCCGCTGTTGCGGACGCAGAAACGCTCGCCGGCCATGCCGCCAATGTAGGCCTCGCCGCTGGTCGCCCCATAGAAAGCGACGTTGCCGATGATGACGTTCTCCGACGGCTCGAACGTCGATCCCTTGGGCGGATAGACGATGATCTTGCCGCCGGACAGCCCTTTGCCGATATAGTCGTTGGAATCGCCCTCCAGGATCAATGTAATGCCGCGTGGAATGAACGCGCCGAAGCTCTGACCGGCCGATCCCTGGAAATGCAGGCGGATCGTATCTTCCGGCAGCCCAACGGCGCCGAAGCGGCGTGTCACCTCGCTACCGAGGATGGTACCGACAACACGATTGACATTGCGGATGGGCAATGTCGCGGAAACCGGTTTGCGTTCTTCGAGAGCTGGCTTGCACAGGGGCAACAGGGTAGTATTGTCCAGCGCCTTATCCAGACCATGGTCCTGGGAGATCCTACAATAGCGCCCCACCGTCGGCTCCACGGGCGGTTGATAGAAGATCGGCGAGAGATCGAGGCCGCGCGCCTTGTAGAAATCGATTGCCTGAGAGACACCGAGTCGATCGGTACGCCCGACCATTTCGTTGAAAGTGCGAAAACCGAGTTGGGCCATCAATTCGCGGACTTCCTGGGCGATGAAGCGCATGAAGTTGACGACGTGCTCCGGCTTGCCGGCGAACTTGGCGCGGAGCCGCGGATCTTGCGTAGCCACGCCGACCGGGCAGGTGTTCAGATGACAGACGCGCATCATAATACAGCCCAGGGCTACCAACGGCGCCGTGGCGAAGCCGAACTCCTCCGCACCTAGCAAAGCGCCGATGACAACATCGCGGCCCGTCTTCAATTGGCCATCGACTTCGACGATAATACGGCTACGCAGGTCGTTGAGCAGCAGCGTTTGATGCGTTTCGGCCAGGCCCAATTCCCACGGCGCGCCAGCGTGCTTGATGCTTGTTTGCGGCGAGGCGCCGGTGCCGCCGTCATGGCCGGAGATGAGTACCACGTCGGCATGGGCCTTGGAAACACCGGCCGCGACGGTGCCGACGCCAACCTCGGCTACCAGCTTGACGCTAATGCGCGCCTGGGGGTTGGCGTTCTTTAAATCGTGGATTAGCTCGGCCAAGTCCTCGATAGAATAGATGTCGTGATGCGGCGGCGGCGAAATCAGGCCGACGCCCGGCGTCGAATGGCGCACTTTAGCGATCCACGGATACACTTTATGGCCAGGCAGCTGGCCGCCTTCACCGGGCTTGGCGCCCTGGGCCATCTTGATCTGCAACTCCTTGGCGTTGACGAGATACTCGCTGGTAACGCCGAAGCGACCGGACGCCACCTGCTTGATGGCGCTGTTGCGTGAATCACCGTTAGGATCGAGAACGTAACGGGCCGGATCTTCGCCGCCTTCGCCCGTGTTGCTCTTACCGCCGATACGATTCATGGCGATGGCCAAAGTCTCGTGCGCTTCCTTGCTGATCGAGCCGTAAGACATGGCGCCGGACTTGAAGCGTTTCATGATCGATTCGACCGGCTCAACCTCTTCAATGGGGATCGGCTGGTCGGCGAATTTCAGTTCAAACAGGCCGCGCAAGGTACACAGACGCTTGGACTGATTGTTGACCAGTTCGCTGTATTCCTTGAAGGTCTTGTAATTGCCGCTGCGCACGGCATATTGCAATTTGTGGATCGTCTGCGGATGGAACAGATGGTGTTCGCCATCTTTACGCCATTGATAGTGGCCCCCCACGTCGAGAACGTGACCGTTGAGCGGGCGCTGGGGAAAAGCACGCTCGTGCCGCGCCTTGACCTCGGCGGCAATCACGTCCAAGCCGACGCCGGAGATGCGCGACGCCGTCCAGGTGAAATATTTATCGACGACCTCTTTGCTCAAGCCGATCGCTTCAAAGATTTGGGCGCCGCAATAGCTCTGAGCGGTCGAAATGCCCATCTTGGACATGACCTTCATGACGCCTTTACCAATCGCTTTAACGTAATTTTTGACCGCCTTGTCGTGATTGATACCGACTAACTCGCCTTGGCGGATCATGTCGTCGAGGGTTTCGAAGGCCAGATAGGGATTGACGGCCCCGGCACCATAGCCGATAAGCAGAGCGAAGTGGTGTACCTCGCGCGGCTCGCCGCTCTCCAGCACCAAGCCGACTTTGGTGCGCGTGCCCTCGCGGATCAGGTGATGATGCACCCCGGCGACGGCGAGCAAAGCGGGAATGGGCGCCATTGTCCGATTGTGGCCGCGGTCGCTGAGGATGATGAAATCGTGGCCGGAAGCAACCATGCGGCTGACGTGACGGCATAAAGCATTCATCGCCTTTTCCAATCCTTTTGCTCCCTCATGTACCGGGAACAGGATCGGCAGCGTTACGGACTTGAAATTACCTGGCCCCTTGCCGTCGAGCTGGCGCAGCTTGTCCAGCTCATCATTGGTAAGGATTGGCGATTTCAGTTTGATTTGCCGAGCCGAGCGCGGTGTCGGCTCCAGCAGGTTGGACTCGGCGCCGATGGTCGTCTCCATCGACATAATCAACTCTTCGCGGATGCCATCTACCGGCGGGTTCGTCACCTGCGCGAACAGTTGCTTGAAGTAGTTGTACAAGAGCTGGGGTTTGTCCGAGAGCACGGCCAAGGCGGCGTCGTTGCCCATCGAACCGATGGCTTCGTTGCCGTCTTGGGCCATCGGCGCCATGAGAATGCGCAAGTCCTCCGTCGTGTAGCCGAACACCTGCTGGCGCAGGCGAACCGTTTCGTGCTCCGGTTCGTGGACGCGGGGACCGGGCGGCAGCTGCTCCAGTGTCACCAGATTATCACGCAGCCATTCCGCATAAGGATGCTCCGTGGCAATCTCTTTTTTCAGCTCCTCATCCGCGATGATGCGGCCCTGCTCCATGTCCACGAGGAACATGCGACCTGGCTGCAAGCGGCCCTTGTGCAGCACCTTCTCCGGCGGCACGTCCAGGACGCCGACCTCCGAAGCCATGATGACACGATCATCCTTGGTGACGTAATAGCGCGACGGCCGCAGACCGTTGCGATCCAGCACCGCGCCGATGCGTACGCCGTCGGTAAAAGCGATCGACGCCGGGCCATCCCACGGCTCCATCAAACAGGCGTGATATTCGTAAAAGGCCTTCTTTTCCGGACTCATAAAGTCATCGCCGCTCCACGGCTCCGGTATCATCATCATGACGGCATGCGGCAGCGAGCGGCCGGTCAAGACCAGAAATTCCAGGGCGTTGTCGAACATCGCCGAATCGCTCCCGCTCTGATCGATGACCGGCAGACACTTCTTGATGTCATCGCCGAACAGGGGCGAGGCAAACATACGTTCGCGGGCCGTCATCCAATTGACGTTGCCGCGCAGCGTGTTGATTTCACCGTTGTGGGCAATGTAACGATAGGGATGCGAGCGTGCCCAGGTCGGGAAAGTATTGGTGCTGAAGCGCGAATGGACCATCGCCAGCGCCGACTCCAGGGCTGGATTGTTCAGGTCGGGATAGAAGATCGGCAGCTGGCCGGCATTGAGCATTCCCTTGTAAACGATTGTTTTGCAAGACAAACTCGGCACGTAGAACATGGCACGATGGCCAGCGTGCATGGCCTCCACTTCGCGCTGCACATCGGCTTCCCAGCGTGTGAAAAATTCCTCGCTGGAATCTGGGCCAAAAGGCGACGGCTTGAGCAGATTCTCGATTCGGCGGCGGATGACGTACAGCTTACGCTCAAAGACGAGATCATCGCCAGCGCCGGGCGAAGGGGGATGCATAAGCGCCCCGGGTGCCTGTTCGCTCGGGGTGTTTAGGCAACCCCGCTCGCCTAAATTTCGCCCGATGAAGATCTGTCGGATGATCGGCATGGCCTCGCGTGCCGTTTTGCCCAAGGGCGACGGATCAACCGGCACGGTTCGCCAACCCAGCACGGTTTGCCCTTCTTCATGCACCACGCGCTCGAAGGCCCGCTCACAGATCTGCCGGCCGCCCTCATCGTTGGGCAGAAAAACCATGCCCACCCCATACTGACCCGGTTCCGGTAGCTCGATGCCGAGCTTGGCACATTCCTGGCGCAGAAAAGTATGCGGCATCTGGAGGAGGATGCCCGCCCCATCGCCCGTGTTTTTCTCGCAGCCGCAAGCGCCGCGATGCTCCAGGTTGAGCAAGATCTGGAGCGCATCACGGACGATGTCGTGCGAGCGGCGGTTTTTCAAGTTGACCACAAAGCCAACGCCGCAGGCATCGTGTTCGTAGCGCGGGTCGTATAGTCCTTGCTGTTGGGGGAGAGAGTGTAGAGTCATATCACTTCTTCTTTCTTGCCGCGTTCCGGTCATGCACGGTCCCATTCCTCTGATGTCGGGTGTCGGAGCTGCCATTCTCCAACAGTAAGTCGATAAAGCGCTGAGCGGCCGGGCTGGGACGATTCTGCCGACGATAGATAATGGCCAACGGGCGAACAAAGCGACAGTCGGCCAGCGGCCGCGCCACCAAAAGCCCCGCTTCCACTTCCTGACGCAGCGTCGGCTCCGGCAGAAGGGCCACCCCGCCAGTTTCCTCAATCCCTTTCTTGATGTTCTCGATACTGTCGAACTCCAGCCCCACCTCAACCGCTACGCCCTGCTGTCGCAAGAAACGATCGACTTGCCGGCGGATGCCCAAGTCTTTGTCGAAGGCGATGTACTTCTCGCCATTCAGTTGGGCGAGACGAATGCTGGCCTGCCGGGCCAGTGGATGCGAGGGTCGGCAGGCCAAGACCATTTCTTCCTCGCGCCACGGCAGCACCACCAAGTCTCGCGACTTGCGCGGAAACGACACCAACCCCAGATCGACGCTGCCGTCACGCACTTTCTCGACGACACGGTTGGAATGCAGATACTCGACCTGAACGCGGGCGAACGACTGCTCGCCATTGAAGCGTTCGATGTATTGGTTCATGTCGCCCAGGCCAACGGAGTAAATCGCTGCTGCCTGCACCGTGGCCGTCAACTGTGACCGGCCACGCTTGATAGAAGCTTCCAGCTCCAGATAGCGTTCCACCAGTTCTTTGCAGCCCTGATAGTATGCCTGTCCCAACGGCGTCAGCTGCAAAGGCCGCGTCGAGCGATTAATGAGCTGCACGCCCAACCGTTTTTCCAGCTGATGGACGATCTGGCTGACAGCCGACTGCGTCAAAGGCGGCTGCTGCGCTGCCGCCGCCTGCGAGAAACTTCGACACCGCGCTATGTCGCAGAAAACCTGGAGCGCCTCAAATTGCATGGGAAGAATCCTATCATCTCTTTCGCTAATATCAAGAGGCGTTATTATGACTTTCGCTAATAGTAGAAAATCGGCATTCAAGCGTCAAGGCATGACAAGAAGTTGTTTGAAAACTAGCTCGGAGCGCTAGCGACGGGGGCTTTGGCCCGTCGCTAGCGCTCCGAGCTAGTTTTCAAACAACTTCTTAAATGAAGCTCACATCGCAAGAGATGGCTTTGCGAAGCCGCTTTAGATATTCGCGGCGCGGTATCTCGACGGCGCCCAAACGGGCCGTGTGTTCGTTGAGGAATTGCACATCGAACAGCTGAAAGCCGCGTTGACGCAGACGCTCCATCAGATGGACCAGGGCGACCTTGGACGCATCGCGGACGCGCGTGAACATCGATTCGCCGGCAAACAGACCGCCGACCGTTACCCCGTAGACCCCACCCGCCAGCTGCCCTTCATGCCAGACCTCGACGCTATGAGCGTGTCCCAGCTCGTGCAGGCGCGTGTAGGCGTCGATCATCTCCGGCGTGATCCATACGCCATCGTTTGGTCGGTGGGCGCAGCCACGAATGACCTCGGCGAAGGCGTGATCGACGGTCGCCGTGAACTTTCCCGAACGCACCGTGCGAGCCAGCCGCCGCGAAATGTGCATGCCGTCCAGCTCGAAGATACCCCGTGGGTCCGGAGACCACCACAGGATGGGACTGCTCTCGTCAAACCAGGGGAAAATGCCGCGGCGATAGGCTTCGAGCAAGCGCGGCGGACTTAAATCGCCGCCCACACCCACCAGGCCTTCCGCGTCGGCGCGTTCCGGATCGAGAAAAAAACGTGCAGGCATAAATGCACAAGTGTCTATTTTTTGGCCGGATAGCCGCGCGCGCCGCCTTTGACAATGAGCAGCGTCCCATCGTAGGCGCTGCCTTGCTGCGAAACGACGACGTAACCCATGTCGTTCTTTTTGAACATCTCATCCAGCACTTCTTCAAGCGGCTTGTCGTCGGCCTTGTAGGTGAACTTGGTATTGTTCGAGACGCCCCCTTTGTTGTCCACGCGCACACCCAGCACTTTCTTGGTTTTGTCCTTGATTTGGTCCTTGATGTCGTCGATTACATCAGTCAGCGTAGTGTCCTTGTAATCGACCGACACTTTGGTTTTCAGTAGTTTGCGTGTAGCAGCGGCTTTCGGCGTGTCGTTTCCTTGGGCGGCGGACAACTCGACCAAACCCACCAAACAGGCGGCGAACAAAGTGGCGGCCACAACAAGACGGCGCATGAATCGCTCCTTCAGGACAAAGGGAGTTGACGCTGCATGGAGGTTCCGTTTGGGGTAACGCAAACGGTCTTCCGGCTATCAGCGATATTTTATCATCCTCTGGATGTGCAGCGAAAGTAAAATGATTTCGATGCTTAACGCGGCAAGGATCAATCGTCTCGCCGCGAGTCGGCTTATCGTTTCGAGCAAAACGGCAGACCGCTCCGCGGCGAAACATGCTCTTCCTTATTCTGGCATCAGGGGAGCCAGCAACCTACACAAAGGGAGCATACTATATGGCCCGTATCCGTCCGTTGGAACACGAACAAGCCGAACCGGCTGCGCGCGTGGAGCTGGATCGCCAGCTTGCCGCCGGGGGGCGCGTCACCAATATGAAACGCACACTCGCCCATTCGCCGCCGGCTCTGCACGCGCTCATGCAGTGGTATCCGCTGCGTGATACGGTACAGCCGTTTCTGGGCGAACGCTTGACCACGCTGTTCGCCCACGCCGTCTCCACGCAGACGGATTGCCTGATCTGCTCGACGTTCTTCCGTCGCATGCTGATCGAAGCTGGCGAGGATGCAGACCATTTGGCGTTGGACGGACGTGAGCAAGCCGTGGTGGATTACGGCCGGCAGCTGGCGCGCGATGCCAACGGCGTCTCCGATGAGCTGTACGGACGGCTGGCGCGGTTTCTGCAACCGGCGCAGATTGTGGCGCTGACGGCGTTCGGCGGAATGATGATCGCGACCAACATTTTCAACAACGCCTTGCGGGTCGATCTCGATGAGTACCTCTATCCGTATCGCAAGCCGAACAAGGGGCGATAACCGATGGCGAACGAACTGGCGGGACGAGTCGCCCTCATTACTGGAGCGGCGAATGGACAAGGCCGTGCCTCGGCCCTGGCATTGGCCCGTGAAGGGGCCCACATTGTTGCCCTGGATGTGGCTCGCACGCTGGATTATCCGGGTTATGCCCTAGGTTCGCCACAGGCGCTAGATACATTGGCGGAGGAGTGCCGGCGGATCGGTGTGGAGTGTCTGACTTTTGCCGCTGATGTCCGCGATGACAAGGCGGTGTCAGCTGCCGTCAATGAAACGATGGCGCGGCTGGGACGCATCGACGTTCTTTTCAACAACGCCGGCATATGCGCTTACGGCTTGGCTCATGAGCTGAGCGAAGAAGCTTGGGACGCCATGCTCGATATCAATCTCAAAGGTGCGTGGCTTGTGGCGCGGCGCGTGATCCCGCACATGAGCGCTCGGCGGGCCGGCGTCATCCTCAACAATTCGTCGATTGCCGGACTTCGCGGCATGGCGCGCTTGAGCCATTATGCCGCCTCCAAATGGGGCTTGGTTGGGCTGACAAAATCATGGGCAATCGAATTGGCTCCCTATAATGTCCGCGTCGTGTCGCTGCATCCTACCGGAGTCAACACGCCAATGAACGACGGCCTGGCCGCCCTGGAGGGCGCGACTCCGCAGCAGATTGCCGAACGCTCGGCGGGCAATCTGCTGGCTGTGCCGTGGATCGAGCCGGAGGACGTGGCCGCCGCCGTGGTCTATCTCGCCTCCGACCGGGCGCGATTCGTCACGGGATCGCAGTTTGTCCTCGACGCCGGACTATTGACGCGATGACACTCGATTGACATCAGGAGACAGAACATGAGACGGTTTTTCCTCTTTGGATGTCTGCTCGCGCTTGCCGGTGCGAGCATGGTTTCCGCCATCCATGCCGACAGCTTGACGTCGCTGCCTTTTCAGGAAGTCCGCATAAAAGATGATTTTTGGAGCAAACGCATCCGTACCAACCGCACGGCGACAATAGAGGCGAACCTCCATCAGTGTGAGATCACCGGACGCATTCGCAATTTCGCCATCGCCGGCAAGCTCGAAAAGGGCAAACACAAGGGTCTGTTGTACGACGATTCCGATGTCTACAAGGTGATTGAAGGCATCGCCTACACGCTGAGCGATCAAAGCGACGCGGAGCTGGAGAAGCGAACGGATGCCATCATCGACAAGATCGCCGCCGCTCAGCAGCCGGATGGTTATTTGAATACTTACTACACCTTAGTCAAGCCGGAAGAGCGATGGAAAAACATCCAATACGGACACGAATTGTACTGTGCCGGCCATCTCATCGAAGCGGCGGTAGCGTATCAGCAAGCGACCGGCAAACGCAAATTGCTCGACGTGGCGATCAAGCTCGCCGATCGCATCGACCGCACGTTCGGTCCGGGAAAGAAGGTGGACACGTCCGGCCACGAGGAGATCGAGTTGGCCCTGATCAAGCTCTACCGAGCGACAAAGCAGAAGCGCTATTTGAAGCTGGCTCAGTTTTTTCTCGATGTGCGCGGCCACAAGGACAAGCGGAAGCTATTCGGCGAATACGCTCAGGACCACAAACCGATCCGCGAACAGAGTGAGGTCGTCGGCCATGCGGTACGGGCGATGTATCTCTACTGCGGCATGGCCGACATGGCCGGGATCACCGGCGACAAGGAATTGCTCGACGCCATCACGAAAATCTGGCGCGACGTGGTCGAACGCAAGATGTATGTCACCGGCGGCATCGGCCCGTCGGCCCGCAACGAAGGTTTTACGGTCCCCTACGATCTGCCCAACGATTCGGCCTACTGCGAGACATGCGCCGCCATTGGCATGGCCTTGTGGAACCATCGCATGTTCCTGATGAGCGGCGAGTGCAAATATGCCGACGTGCTAGAGCGCGAAGTGTACAACGGACTGTTGTCCGGCGTGTCGCTGAGCGGGGATCGCTTTTTCTATGTCAACCCATTGGCCAGCGTAGGCCGGCATCATCGCGTACCGTGGTTCGATTGCTCCTGCTGCCCGACCAACATTGTTCGCTACATCCCTGGCATGGGCGAGCGCGTCTATGCGTACCGCGATAACGATATTTGGACCGTGTTGTACATGAGCAGCACCGCGACGATTCCACTCAAAGACGGCAAAGTCAAGCTGACGCAGGAAACGAATTATCCGTGGGACGGCAAGATCAAGATCAAGATTGAGCCGGAGAAACCGTTCTTTTTCAATTTGCACCTGCGCATCCCTGGTTGGTGCCGTTCCGTTCGCTCTCTCAAAGAAAGCGGTCGAACTCGGATCTCCTCCAAATCGGCACTCCGGTATTCAGGCCCACAATTCATTACGCTCGGATCGGAACGGAAAGCCGGCGATGAGATCGAATTGGAATTGGATATGCCGGTCGAGCGTGTCTACGCGGATCCGCACGTCAAAGCGGATGTCGGCCGGGTCGCGCTGCAACGCGGGCCGATTGTCTATTGCCTCGAGGGCGTCGATAACGGCGGCAGCGTGCGCAACCTGTGCCTGCCCAAGGAGGCAAAATTGTCGGCGACGTTCGATAAGAACCTGCTCGGCGGCGTCACCGTCATCAACGGGGAAGCGCTTGCGGTAGCACGAGAAGGACAGAAATTAGCGACGAAACCAGTCGCTTTTCGGGCCGTGCCGTACTTTGCTTGGGACAACCGCGAGCCGGGGCAGATGATCGTCTGGCTCGCCGAAACGCCGGAGCGCGCCGAGTTGCCGGGCGAAGACGGCGTTCTTGTCGGAGATGTCCGCATCCGTGCTTCACACCTAAACTCGAGGGATACGCTCGAGGCGCTCAACGACGATGAAGTGCCCAAGTCGTCGAAGGACCACGACATTCGCCGCATGACCTGGTGGGACCATCGCGGCACCATCGAATGGATCTCTTATCACACGGACAAGCCGCGGAAGCTGTCAGAGGCAAAGGTGTACTGGTTCGACGATACCGGCATTGGATCGTGCCGCGTACCAGAGGAGTGGCGGCTTCTTTGGCTGGACGGCAAGGAGTGGAAGCCGGTGAAATTGCTTAAGGGCGAGCACTATGGCACAGCACTCGATCAGTTCAACAAAGTATCATTTGAGCCGGTGAGGACGCGAGAGGTTCGTCTGGAAGTAAAGCTGAAACCCGGCTACTCTGGTGGAGTACTGAAATGGCGCATCCGTAAAGCGCAGTGATCTCCGAGTTTTGCGAGGATAACAGTGCCTCCCGCAGAGGAGCCGCCTCCTGCTCTCAACACAAGAAGGCCCAGAGCAAGACACCACACGGCTCTCGAAGGGATGAGAAGAATTCAGAGAGATGGCGTTATTAATCCCCCTCGGGGTGAACCGCCGGGGGTAGATGTTGAAACGGAACCGTTTGGAACAACAAAACCGGGGCTTGATGGCCCTAGAGCGGAAACCGGAGCGGCAAAAGAGGGAGCCTGTGTTGAGATTGACCTACCGGCCATCGCTATCCCTACGAACGTTGGACCACCCAACACCGCCAGGGTCCCAACCTCCGATCCTTTGGCGATCGCAGGACTCAATCCCAAGTTTGTGGCCGTAAGGCGATGGTGGAACTTGCGGTACTTCTGGAGGTAAGCTTGGACATGGCCTCTCTGTCAAAGAATACGGCTTTGCTGCTTTTCTGCTATTTCCGCCAAGCAGAGAGAAGCGTCCATTACGCCCTGACCTTCCCGAACGCGTGGCCGCGATTCCTGGCCTACTACGATAAGATAAAGCAAACCCAGATCGCCAACGTGATTAAGCTACTCAAAGACGCCGGAGCCGAAGTGGATAAGATCCCGAGTCGTCAAGCATTATTCGAGCAGAACGATTGGTTGAGCTTTGTTCGTTGTTCTATGGCTCTCCTTTGTAATCCTCTGAAACGCTCTTGGTCCTTTTCCAGGCAAGAACTCTCATTCTTCTCTGCCACGTTAGACCACTTACTCCAGATACTTGGCTATCCCGAGCCACGTGAGCATGACGAACTAATCGAGCTTCGGAGGGAGTGTTTTGACTGTCACTACCGTATTCGCGCCAAATTGATCGGCGTTCCAGAAATACGAAAGGCCGATGCAATCGAGCATTTTGGCCAATCTGAGTATGTCAGCCCTGTTACATTCGAAGGACTGGGAATTCATTCTAGCTGACACCAGACATCAGCGGCAAAACAGATCCCTATTTTCTCGTTTCCACGCTCCTGCGTAGAATCGAGAGAATCGCGGAAGAAAAAGCTAACGCAGCAGATATGCCCTAAGAATGTACCGTACCGCTGCCACGATTGGAATAACTATAAGGCACCAAAAAAAAGTATTTACAAAGAGTAGTAGTAGACCTGATCCCGTGGAACAACCCGTCAGATTAACAATTACCTCAGCCGGGAAACAGAAGATCCATCCTAGCACTGCCGACACGGCGTCCAAGAAAGGCCTAGGAGGACCAACTGCCAGATACAAGCAGAGATCCATCACTAACATTGATAGGACAAAATGCACCCAAGCAACCAGAAGAACTTTTTTCCATGACATCGTATGAATCCTGTTCCTTGCTCGTGCTTACCCCGGTGAATCAACCGCGACCACGGCCAGCATCTTGTGCGCATCGGGGAGGAACAGGCACGAGCCGCCCGCATCGATCAAACGCTGCACTTCCCGCGCCTCATGCAACGGCGTGGCGAACAACTCTTCGACCCAATCGTCTGGCAAGCCGCACAGCAGATTGATATGCGCCTGCACAGCGGCCGCTGCCCAGCGAAGGGCGGGCGCAATTTCGACCGTCTGCTTGCTGTGCAGTCGCTTGAGGATCTCTCGTGGTTCGTCGGCGCTGCGCAGCACGTCGGTTTCGGAACCTAATTCCGGCTCCGCCTGAGTGAGCAGCGCGATGCGTCCTCCCGGCTGCACGACACGTGCGGCACAGGCCAGAGCCGCGGCCAAGTCGGCGAAGGTATGACGCGACGGATCGCCGCTGATACCCGCGATGACGAGATCGGCCGCACGCGGCACGCTTCGACGCCAACTGGCGTCGAGCAAACGCTGGCCCTCGCGGCTGGACTCCGCTGTGCCGGCCACCACTTGCGCCACGCCGTCGCCGCCTGATTCGATCACTTGCACGAAAAACGGCGCGCCCAGCAGCCAGGCTGTCTCGGTCGCCGCTCGGCGTGCCGGCCAGGGCGAGGCTTCGGGAACTCCCAAGTTGACGCGCTGACTCATTTCGCGGCGTGTTTCTCGGTCACTTAGGGCGGGATACAACGAGCCTTCGGCACCGCTGTAGCCGAGCAGCGGATCATAGCGCCGGCCACTCAAGACGACAATCTGATCGGACTCCACCAACGTGCGATTGAGGTACAACCGCTTGCCGTGTTGGTTCGTCGCCAGATAGGCCATGCGGCGGCGGTCGTCGGGATCGCTTACTTCGACATGCACATCTTGGAATTCGTCAGGCAGGTCTTCGATCCATCCCTGCCGCGAGGAGGAGGGAGCGCACAAGAGCGTCATGCACTCCGGTGCGACGCCGGCACTATGAATGTGTTCGAGCAGCGGCACCAGCAATTCGGCCAGGTGGGGCAGTTCCTCATCCAGGACGATGGCAACGTGATCGTCCGGCATCAGGGCGCGGCGCAGTGCGGGGAAAGCGTGCGGCCCTTCGAGGGCGGCGCGGACGGCGGCGGCCGGATCGGCCAATGCCTCCGGCGGCCGCGGCTCGGCGATCAATCGGTCGCCGGCAACCTCGAACTCTACTCGATCCCGTCCGTAATCCATGGCGATACGCATGGCTACTTCCTGCCGCCGTACGGCGAAAAAGAAAAAGATCTGGCATTTATTGTACAGAATAATTGCTTTCTTCTGTCCCCTCCTGCGGCCGGTGGTCGTTGGACAAAATAGAGGGCAAGCGACAAGGAAGCAGGAAGTTGCGAGCATTTCTCGGTTCTTTGCTTCTTCTCTTGCGCTACTTTACAATAGGAGCGTTGCCGCTTTCGAGGCTCAAGCGCTCCGCAATAGGAGAAATCAGTATGGCCCGTATCCGTATCGACGATTTGCCGCTGGGCGAGAAACTGACACCGGAACAGGAGGAATTGATCCTCGGAGCCGGCCGGCAGACATTCCGCCCAAGGTTGGAATCCCTGGAATCTCGCGACCTGCCCGACGCCAACATTAATGGCGCGGTGATACAACAGATGTTGCCGCAGATTTCCCAGGGGGCTCAAGTCCGCCTTTGGACACAGGAAGCATCGGCGCTGCAAAACCAGCTCAACGAGATTTCTCAGTTACAGGCCCAGCAGACGCTGGCGCTCATGGGGCAGGCCATGCATATTGTGCAAACGCCCGATTCGCTTGCCGGACTGTACTTGTTTGGGCTTCATCGCCTCAGTGGCAGTTTGGGTGAAGTGGGATTCGAGTATTAAAGCGCTTTGGCGATTTCTCTAGCGTTTAGCCGCGAGCCGGAGATGACCGGCGAGACGCCGGTCCCACCGCGCTCGCCTACGGCTCGCGGCTAAACAAGCAATCGCGAATCGGGGGCCTGTCCATGATTACGCAAGACAGTATTCTCGCCTCCCTGTCGAATACCCAACTCTCGCTTGGCACACTCCTCATAAAGCTACATTCGCAGGGACGACTGAGGCCGCTTGTCCTCGAAACCCTGATCGCGCAGTTGGTGCGCGAGCAAGCCCAGCAAGCTGGGCTTACAGTCAGCGATGAAGAGCTGCAAACCATTGCCGACGTTTTTCGTCGCCTTCATGGGCTGCACACGGCGGCCGACACGCACGCCTGGCTGTCGGCTCGGGGACTGACGGTGGACGGCTTCGAGGTGAGCCTGGAAGATTCGTTGTTGGCCGCCAAGCTGAAGCAGCACTTGACCGCCGGCCAAGTGGACGTTTACTTTTCCGCGCACCAGAGCGAGCTAGAACGCCTGAGGTTGGCTCAGGTCTTGGTGGAGCGCGACGAACTGGCTCGGGAGCTTGCGATCCAGGTCCGCGAGGACGGCATCGACTTGGAAGGCGTCGCCCGCGAGCACGGCTTGACCGTGACTCGTCTGCAACTGTTTCGCAAGCAGCTGAACGGTTCGTTGGCCGAAGCGCTGGACGCGGCGAAGACGGGCGAGCTGATCGGTCCACTCGCGACACCGCTGGGATTCGCCCTGGTTGTAATCCAAGAGCGCCAGCCGGCCAAGCTAGACCCGGTGACGCGGCAGAGCATCCAAGATGAGTTGTTCGCCTATTGGTTGAGCGACCGAATCAAGGAAGCGGCCTTCGATCTGGCAGCACTGGAGGGGGCCGGATGAGTGGAGAGCTGCTGGCTCGGTATCCTTTGTTCCGCCTGCTCACTCCCCAACAACGGGAGGACTGGCTCTCCCTGGGACAGGATATCGACTGCGCCTCCGGAGTAACGCTCTTTCAGGAAAACACGCCGGGAGCGTGGGTCCATTTCGTTCGGGAGGGGCGGGTGCGCATTGTCCGCCAGTCCCGCTGGCGGGAAATCAGCCTGGGAATGCTGTTGCCCGGCGATGTCTTCGGCGAATATGCTCTGCTTCCTCCCGGCAACAATACGGCAACGTGCCGCACGGCCGCCCCCTCGCGGCTGCTGCGGCTGCCTCTGGAGCCACTGTGGACGGCTCTCTCGGAATTGCCGCAGGTTGGCCGCAATTTGAAGAATTGGCTTCGTTTGCACACTCTGATGCACTTCCACCGGGAACGGACGTTCCTGGGCTTCATGTCGGCAGAGTCAGGGTTGAAGCTGCACGATCGGCTGAAGGCGGCGTCCTTTCCTGCGGGACATACCATCCAGGCTAACGGCCTGGCGGATGATAACTGGTATCTGATTGAACAGGGCACCGTGCGTCTGCAAGCCGCTGGCGCGGAGGACACGGCGGGTGTGGATCTTGGTCCTGGCGAGGCATTCGGCGAGCGGGCGCTACTCGGCTGGGGCGACTTGCCGGAGGCGGTTGCACTTTCCGAAGTACGCTGTCAGGTTCTGGCACGGCGGGCCTTCGATCCCAGTGCCGCGGGCGGATCGCGGCTCATGCAGTCCTATGAGCCGCGGATGCCGCATCGACCGGATGCCCATGTTTGGGTGCCGCAACTGGAAAACAGTGACTGCGGGCTGGCGGCACTGGCGATGGTCGGCCTGCGCTTTGGAACAAAGGTGAGCGTAGAGGAGTTGCGACGAAAGGCTGTCCCAGGTCCGGAGGGATTGAGCATCCAGCAGTTGCGGCAGCTGGCGGACGAAATCGGCCTGTCTTGCCATTCCGTGCGCGTATCGGTAGATCGTCTGGGGCAAGTGAACCTACCTGCGATCGCGCATCTCAACGACGGCCATTACGTTGTGTTCCACGAATTGGGAGCAGGCGGCGTCGTGGTCGGCGACCCAGCGACGGGAATCGTGACCTGGAACCTGGATTTGTTGATACGATCTTTCTCGGGGGTGTTGCTGTTGTTCAATTAGACATGATGTAAGCCCAGAGCGCCAGCGACGGGCTTCTTTGGCCCGTCGCCGGCGCTCCGGGCTTGTAGATAGAACTTCCAACGCATTGACTCCGAGGGAGCGGTAGTATGTCGGAAGCATCATCCCAATCCGTGCAAATCCAAGCCTGGCTTGATCGCCTGCGCAGCGGCGATGCGGCCGCTTGCGATGAATTGCTACGTTGTGCCTGCGAACGTCTGCACAATCTCGCACGCAAGATGCTCCGCAGCTATCCCAACGTCCATCGCTGGGAACAGACCGACGACGTGCTGCAAAACGCTACCCTTCGTCTCTATCGCACCCTCCAGCAGATCCCCGTGGAGACTGCGCGCGATTTCTTTCGCCTGGCAGCTCTGAACATCCGCCGCGAATTGCTCGACCTTGCTAAGCACTACTACGGGCCCCAAGGTCACGGGGCACGCCATGCCAGCATCGCCGACGATTCCTCTTTGAGTAGCCCCGACGCGACACGCCTGGATGCGCCCGACCTGTCGCACGAGCCGAGCCGGATCGCGGCCTGGTCCGAGTTCCATCGTCAGATCGAAAAGCTGCCGGAATCCGAGCGCGAAGTCTTCGATCTGCTATGGTATCAAGGGCTGAGCCAAGCAGAAGCCGCCGAGCTGCTCCAGCTTTCCGAGCGCACAATCAAGCGCCGCTGGTTATCAGCCCGACTGGCGTTGAGCGAGTCGCTAAAGGGCGAAATACCGGAATGAAGTGCTATGTCGGTCGATGAACGGCTCGAAGATCTGCTTCTCCGCTGGGAAGAGCTGCTAGAGCAGGGACAACCCATCACGCCGGAAGCATTGTGTCGCGATTGCCCGGAGCTTCTCGACGAGCTGCGTCGCCATATCGAGGCGCTACAGTCGCTTAATCCAGCCCTCGCCGCGGCGGACAGTTCTCCTACAGGAGCCGAAACGACCGAGATGGTACAAACGGTTGTGGAGGACAGCGGGTCGGCTCTGCGGCGCGCTCGGGCCGTGCCCGGCTATGAAATCCTCGGCGAGCTGGGACGCGGCGGCATGGGCGTCGTCTACAAGGCCCGGCAAACGAGTCTTGATCGCATAGTGGCGGTGAAGATGATCCTGGCAGGGGCACACGCCGGGAAACCGCAGCGAGAGCGCTTCCGTCGCGAGGCAGAGTCGGCCGCCCGACTTCAGCATCCCAATATCGTTCAGGTCTACGAGGTCGGCGAACACGATCGTTGTCCTTATTTTTCCCTGGAATACATCGATGGCCGCAGTCTGCACGACATCCTCAGCGATCATTCGCCGCCGCCTTTGCAGGCCGCTGCCCTGGTGGAGCAGTTGGCCCAAGCCGTGCATTACGCGCATCAGCGCGGCATCGTCCACCGCGATTTAAAACCCAGCAACATTCTCTTGGCAAGCGGGGGGTGTGAACCCCCCGGTGGCGAAGGACCGGGGGGTTCACACCCCCCGCTCGCCAACTGCGTCCCCAAGATCACCGATTTCGGACTTGCCAAGCGTCTGGAAGGCGGTACGTCCAACACGCGCACTGGCGACATTCTCGGCACGCCCAGCTACATGTCCCCGGAGCAAGCCGCCGGCAAGACCAAGGAAATTGGCCCAAGCACCGACATCTACTCCTTGGGCGCCATTCTCTATGAAATGCTGGCTGGTCGTCCGCCCTTCGAGGGCTCCAGCGCTTTCGACACGGTTTACATGGTAATAACCGCAGAACCGGATCGACCATCGCGCCGCAATCCACATGTGCCACCCGACCTGGAGACGATTTGCCTAAAGTGCCTGGAAAAAGACCCAGTAAAGCGCTATGACAGTGCTCGAGCGCTGGCAGAGGATCTCGCCCGCTTCCGAAGAGGAGAACCGATCACGGCTCGGCCGGTCGGTTGGCTGGAGCGCGGTATGAAGTGGGTGCGGCGGCGTCCGGCAGTGGCGGGCTTGCTTGCTCTCCTCGGGGTGTCGCTGTTGGCGCTACTCATTGGCGGATGGGTGTCGGTCATCAACCTGTATCAGGTCAATCAAGAGCTTGAGGCCGCGAAAAAGAAGAAGCACGCGGATCTCGTTCGGCTCAACGTCACCAACGGCACTCACTATCTCCAGGAGGGCGACCTCTTCGCGTCCCTGATCTGGTTCGCGCGGGCCTTGAATTCGGAGGAGGATGCGACCCGCATCGAAGCGCATCGCCTTCGCATCGCTGCTGTGCTGCGCGAATGTCCCCGGCTGAGTCAGATGTGGTTCCACAGTGACAGCGTCAACGACGTGGCATTTAGCCCCGACGGCCGCTGGGTGCTGACGGCCAGTTCCGACAACACGGCGCGCGTCTGGGATGCGGTCAGCGGCGAGGAGCGTTTCCTTCTACCTTTGCGGCATGACTCGTTCATTCTCCGTGCTTCGTTTAGCCCGGACGGCAGCCGCATCGTGACGGCCAGCGCCGACAAAACGGCACGTATCTGGGATGCGGCCAGCGGCTGGCTAATTAACACACTAGAAGGACACAAAGATGTGGTCCGCGACGCTCATTTCAGCCCAGACGGCAAACAGGTAGTCACTGCCGGCGAGGATGGCACAGCGCGGCTTTGGGACGCTGCCACCGGCAAACAGCTTCTCCGCTCGCCGCTCGCGCATGACAAGTCCGTCGTCCACGCTTCGTTCCATCCGGACGGAAGACGCATCCTGACGGCCAGCGAAGATGGCTCGGCCCGCATCTGGCAGGTGCAAAACGATTCGACCAAAGTCGTGGTTCGGATGCGGCACGAGGCGGCGTTGACCCATGCCTGTTTCGATCGCGCAGGCAAGCTGGCGGCAACCGCCAGTGAAGACGGCACGGCCCGCATCTGGGATGCGGCCAACGGCAAGCCGATCACAGCTCCCCTACGGCATTACGGCCCGGTGCAGTATGTGGCCTTCCGTCCCGATGGCCGGCAGATGGCATCGGCCGGCGCCGATCTCAAAGCGTGGGTCTGGGAGACTCAGACCGGCTTGGCGCTCTTTCCTTCCCTGCGCCACGAGAGCAGCGTGTGCTGCGTCACGTTCAGCCCGGATGGAACGCGCCTGTTGACATCCAGTGACGACAACACGGCCCGCGTCTGGGATAGCACCAATGGCCGGCCGCTCACTCCGCCGATCCTGCACAACGGAACCGTCTTTCGTGCTCAGTTCAGCCCGGATGGCCGCCGCATCGTCACCGCGGACAAGGATACCACAGCCCGTCTGTACGATCTGGAACCGGCCACGCCGCCCGTCCCGCCTCTGGAACACGGCAAGCCGCTGTGGCAAGCGTCCTTCAATCCGGAGGGCAACCGGATACTGACGGCCGGCACCGATGTTGCGCGGATCTGGGATGCCGCGACCGGTAAGCCGCTGATCGTGCTGAGCGGACACAAAGGCCCTGTCTTCCACGCCAACTATAGTGGCGACGGTCGCCGCATTGTGACGGCCAGCGCCGATGCCACAGCACGCGTCTGGGATGCTGCCACCGGCCAGAAGATCGCGGCGCTGGTGGGACATCAAGGCCCCGTATCAACGGCGGTGTTCAGCCCTGATGGCCGCCGTGTGCTGACCGCTGGCGCGGATGCGACGGCCCGGCTCTGGGATGCCGTCACCGGCCAGATCATCATGGAGCTAGGCGGTCAAGAAAATAGCCATCGAGGAGAGATCCTCGATGCGGTCTTCAGTCCCGATGGCACGCGCGTGGCCACGGCCAGTGCCGATGACACCGCCCGGATTTGGGATGCGGCCAGCGGTGAGCCAATCGGAAAGATCATGCGTCACAAGCGCCGCGTAGGCCGTGTAGCGTTCAGTCCCGACGGCCGCCGACTGGCGACGGCCAGCTACGATCAAACGGCGCAGCTCTGGGATGCGGCGACGGGTGAGCCGTTGCTGGAAGCCCCGTTGCTCCATCCGGGACCGGTGCGGGACGTTTCCTTCAGTCCGGACGGTCATGCGTTGCTCTCGACCTGTGAGGACAACACGGCGCGTGTCTGGGCCGTGACTTCCGGCCAAGCGTTGCTGCCGCCGTTGCGACACAACGGTACGGTGACAATGGCCCGCTTCAGCCGGGACGGGAAATGGATCGTGACAGCCAGCGACGACAATAGCGCCCGCGTCTGGGATGCCGCCACCGGTGAGCCGCTGACGCCAGCGCTGAAGCATCGCGGCTGGGGCCGCATCACCTACGCCGCGTTCAACTCCGCCGGCGATCGCATCGTCACGGCCAGCGAAGATGGCACTGCACAGGTGCGAGAGTTGGATAGTAAGGATTTGCCGGCAGGAGATCTGGAACGACTCGCCGAACTGCTGGGCGGCAGCGGCATTGGCGGGGATGCGGGGAGTCGAGTCCCCTTAGACGCTCGGACACTACGGCAACTCTGGAACGACTTGCGCAAACAACGAGGTTAGCGACGCTTCGGAGAAGCGTCGCTAACCGGTAAGGAAATCACTCCGGCAGATGCCCCTGAACGATGGAGGTCGGACGCCGGCGCGGCCGCGGCGGAAACATCGCCTCACGGAACGTAATCTGCCGGCAAAAAATGTCGGATTCCAGATAGCGGCGCATCAATTCCATCGTTTCATCGACCAGATCAACCTGGACCAAGAGCAACTCGCCTGACCGTGCTGTGGCCAGGGCGTGCTCCAGCGCTGCGATGGCCCCCACTACTTCCTCAATCTGCTTGACGCGGCGGCGGCCAACCATTCCCTTGCGGAAAATAGCGTTGATCTCGCCCCAGGCTCGGCCGCGGATGCAGTTCTCCTCCTCGTAGAGAATGACACGATCAAAGGCGTCGCCCAGCAGTTCCGCTTGGCGGATCATGTCACTGTCGCGGCGATCCCCCGCAGCGGAGTAGACGGCGGAGCGGAACTTGTGCGGCAACGGTTCGAACGTCTCCAACAGTGAAGCGAGCGAAGAGGTGTTGTGGCCATAGTCCAGAATGACGGTGGCGCCGTTGAAATCGAACAGATTGAAGCGGGCCGGCGTGTGCTCAAAGTCAGCGACGAACGATTCCAGGCCGGCGAGGATGACTTCGCAGGGCACACCCATCACCCAGACGGCGGCGGCGGCAGCCAGGGCATTTTCCACCTGGAAACCGACGTAGCCGCCGTGTGTCATCGGTACTTTTTCCAGATGCACCAAGGGAATCTCCTGCGAACCCTCGGCGAGGATGATGCGGCGATCCCGGACGAAGGCGGCTCGGCCTCCCTTGCGGCGATGCTCGGCGATCACCGGATGTTGGCCGTCGCGAGCGAAGAACACGACGGAGCCGGGACAATACGGAGCCATCTCAGCGACCAAGGGATCGTCGGCCTTCAAAATAGCGTGTCCATCCGGCGCGACGACATCGACGATAGTGCGCTTGACCCGCGCCAGTTGCTCCACGGTTTCGATGTCGCCGATGCCCAGATGATCGCCCTCGGCAATGTTGGTGACTACAGCGACGTCACACCGGTCGAAGCCAAGGCCGGCGCGGAGAATACCGCCGCGCGCGGTTTCCAGCACCGCGGACTCAACCCGCGGATCGCTCAGGACGGTGCGGGCGCTGAGCGGTCCACTGCAATCGCCGGCCTCGATGCGCTGGCCGTCGATGTAAATGCCTTCCGTGCAAGTCATGCCGACGCAGCACCGCGTGCTCGCCAAGATGTGGGCGATCAGACGCGTAGTCGTCGTCTTGCCGTTGACGCCGGTGACGGCGGCGATAGGAATGCGTCCTGTTTGCTCATTGGGGAAGAGGCGATCCAGAAGCCCATCGACAGAAGGCGGGAGTTCGGCAAGAGAAACACGCTGTTGTCGGACACCGTAACCTAGAAGGAAGGTATCTTTTGTCTCAAGTCGGCGGATGGGGATGCGGCGCTGGCGAGCGGCCTGCACTAGTGCAGTTTCGCTCGGCGGAGGCTGAACTCGCTGTGCTAATTCGCGTAGCTGGGCAAGCGCGCCCTCCACATCAAAGGAACGATCATAGACGGCGGCCAGGCACAGCTCGCGGCCAACCTCCAGAGAGGCGCGGCCAAGCTCCTCATACTCGAATTCGAGGGCCACCTTGTAAACGCCGTCCTCATGCGTTTCGCGGGTGCGGCCAAAGCCGACCGGAGTGCCGGCCAGCGATTGCAGCTCCAGGGCGACGTGTTCGAGAATATGGGCCTGCCAGGTGCCGCGGCGGAGACGCTCAAAGAAGCCGCCCCGCTGACCAACACTACAGCGATGTTCGATTAACGAAGGGAGCCAGGCCATCAAACGCTCGTTGAAGCCGGGCAATTCATCCGACGGAGAATCCTTTAACGGGCCGAGATCAACCCAGGCTTCCAAGACGGGAAAGTTCGCCCAGATGTTGGGGCCATCAAGAAGCCGGACTCGCCGAAATTCCATGTGTTGTTCTCCTCCCACCCTCGCGTGGGGTGTGGCTCCTCAATGCAGATTTCAGAAGGCTGAATGCAGAATGAAGGACCAATCCGTTTATTCATTCTGCATTCCGCATTCTGCATTGAAGATTCTCTGGGAAATCTGCGAACCTGTACGGCACAATTACCATACAGACGACGGCCTTTGTCGCGCTCTGGATGCCTACGCCGTGCACATGGGCGCGGACCTCATAGGACGAACCAGGAAATCCCTTTCTCGCTTGAAGCGGTAAACAGTTAGCAAATGCCGTGCCTTCGGAGAGAGAATAGTTCGGAGAGGTCGCACAGCCCTACTAAGCCTGGACGAACCAGGCGTCCCTTGCTAACAGCGTCCATGACGATGAGGCAGCCTAAGAGGCGGCCGCGTTGCCGCTCAGGCTGACATTGCTCTGGCGAAACCTAGTATAGAAGGTGAAGGCGTCGGCGGTCAGGTGCCAGCCCCGATTCTCAAAAAGAATGACGGTTTCTTGACACCCCATAATCCGAAAAGTCGGGCTGAGTCTCAGCAAATCGCCCGATTCCTCAGTAATCTGGGAGAAACACGCAAACTTGAACGGAACCAACGAGAAGTGGGACGCGCTGCCGGCTCCGTGGCGCGAGGAAACCGCTGGTCAGATGGAAAACGGCGAAACGCTGCTGGCCTGGTTTGATCCGGACCTGGACGAACGCCTGCACTACTCCCGTGGACTGGTGGTGTTGACCGACCGCCGTCTTCTGGCATTCAGCCCCCGGCTTGCCGAGAGTGATTCAAACCGTCGGCAAACCGGGAGCCATAGACCAGAAAGTTGGCCGTTGACTGAGGGCACAAGCCTGCGCACGGTTGAGCATGGGAGTTCAGCCGTGTTGGAGTGGGGGAATTCGTCCGGCCGGCTCGCGTCCTGGCGGTACACAGCAGCCAAAGCGACGGCGGCGCAGCGATTGGTACAGAAACTGGCGAGCTGGCGGCAGAGCCAACGAGCCGGAAGCGTAAGCGACGGAACACAAGCAGTCTGTCCCAGCTGTGGGGCACCCATCAAAGCCGAGGATGGACGTTGTGAAGCCTGCTCTGCCGGGCCAACCAAGCCTTCAATCTCGGCGCTATTTCGCCTGGCGACTTTCTCACGGGCACGGGCTGGCCTGATCGTGCTGGGCTTCCTACTCACTCTGGCCGCTACCGCCGTCAGCCTGGTGCCGCCCTATCTGACTCAGCCGATCATCGATGATGTGCTAAGGCCGTGGGAACTTGATCAAACCGATAAATCTTCCTTGGCTGTCTGGTATCTGGGAGGTATGGCCGCGGCCGCGGTCCTCTACTGGGCGCTGGATTGGGCGAAGCTATACGTGCTGGCCTGGGTCAGCGAACGCATCAGCGCCGATTTACGCGCCAAGAGCTACGCTCATTTGCAACGGCTGTCGTTGGAATTTTTCGGAGGTAAACGGACGGGCGATCTCATTTCCCGCATCAGCAACGACACCGAACGCCTGTGCAATTTTCTTTCGATTAATTTGATCGATTTCGCCTCGGACCTGTTGAT
>Ga0070739_10002458_pt1 | contig 24954 bp, 14 predicted proteins | sample Coa_R1_7_FD_66445 | JGI IMG/M metagenome (GOLD analysis project Ga0070739, IMG submission 66445) | Surface soil microbial communities from Centralia Pennsylvania, which are recovering from an underground coalmine fire - Coalmine... | ecosystem: Environmental > Terrestrial > Soil > Unclassified ...
GTCGAGCCCTTGATCTCGCATCGTTTCCCAATCGAAGATGCTGCCGCAGCGTATGAGCTGATCGCGGGAGGTTCGGGCGCCTCTTCCCTCGGTGTGTTGCTGACCTACGACGTCGACAAGCCTCAGGCCACAAGAGTAGACGTTGCCCCGGCACGACCGGAGCTCGCCCGCACGCGCCAGCCCGCCGTGTGTCTGGGCATGATCGGAGCGGGAAACTTCGCCATGAACGCTCTGCTACCCGCCGCAGCGTCGGTCGACGGCATCGATCTGGTCGGGGTAGTCAGCGCAAGTGGCGTCAGTGCCCGTACGGCAGCCGATCGCTACCGATTCTCGTTCTGCGCTTCGGACGTCACGGAGTTGCTGGCAGATAGCCGTATCAATTGGATCTGCGTCGCCACGCGACATAACCTCCACTCCGCACAGGCCATTGAGGCTATGCGGGCCGGCAAAGACGTATTTGTCGAGAAGCCCCTGGCACTGAATGCAGAACAGCTGGCAGAGATCGTCGCGGTGGCGGAAGAGACCGGCCGGCGTATCATGGTGGGCTTCAACCGTCGCTTCGCGCCGATGTTGCGCGAGCTGCAAACATTCTTTGGACACAACCATGGGCCACTCACGGCCGTCTACCGCGTCAACGCGGGGGCGATACCTTCCGAACATTGGACCCAGGATTCGCTGGTCGGAGGCGGCCGGATTGTCGGCGAGTGCGGACATTTTGTCGACGCATTGCAATTTCTTGTCGGAAGCCCGCCACTGTCGGTGTCAGCGTTGGCCGCGACGACTTCAGGCGAGGTCATCCCGGATCAAGTCTCACTTCAGATCGAGTTCGCGGACGGCTCAATAGGAACCATCATCTACACGTCGTCCGGCGATCGCGCCTTCAGCAAGGAACGGCTGGAGATCTTTGGCGACGGCAAGGTGGGGGTTCTCGACGATTTCCGAGTCTTGGAGCTGGTCCATGGAGGCAAGCGCCGACGCCACACCGAACGGCTTCGCCCCGACAAGGGGCTACGAGCCGAATGGCAAGCCGTGGCCGACACGGCGCGTCAAGGGGGACCCAGCCCCATACCACTCAACGATCTCGCGGCCACCCACCTCGTCACCTTCGCGGCTGTCGAAAGTATTTCCCGTAAACTGCCCGTACCTGTGGTCATGGGGAGCCGGGAAGCGGACTAGCTGATAGACACGGCATCATTTCCCAGACCGGTCACGGGATCCACTTCATAGAGCGCGCGGGCTCGGGTTAATGCGCTCGCCGATGACGCGGCTCCGACTCGGCATCACACTGTTCAAGACAATGGGGATCGGTTGGCTGGCTTCTCGGGTGCTGCATTCGGTCTATACGCGCTGGCTTGCATGTCTCTACGAGCCGGCGACTTCTTGGGATCCCGAAAGCCGTCTGCGGTCATTTGGAGGAGCGCTCGCGGATCCCGCGGAATACCTGCAGTACCGTCGAGAGCAGGCGCCCGCATTCTTCTTCTCACGTTCTGAGATGCCGGGTTTCGCCGCCCACTTGCGCACCTGCGACGGTGAGGAGAGGCCTCTCCTCCGACGTTGCGGCGAGGTGAGCGATGGGCGCATGATCTTCTTCGGCGAGCTGCAGGTGGAAACGGGCTTTCCCCCGGACTGGCATCGAAATTACCTCTCCGGTGAGAAGGCGCCGGCTGACCGCCATTGGAGCAGGATCGGGGATCTCGAGTTCGGCGACGTCAAGGGGATTTGGGAGGCGAACAGGTTCTCGATGGTATACAGCCTAGCACGCGGGTACGCACGCACGGGTGACAATCGTCTCGCCGAGTCTTTCTGGCAGCTGGTGCTCGATTGGAGAGAGCACAACCAACCAATGCAGGGGGTCAACTGGAAGTCGGGCCAGGAGGTCGGGTTCCGGCTCATGGCGTGGGTCTTCGGCCTCTACGCCTTTCTGGATTCCCCGGCAACGACCGCCCAGCGAGTCTACGCCCTGGCTGAGATGGTTCTGATTTCGGCCGGCCGGCTCGAGCGCAGCCTGCCGTACGAGCTGAGTCAGCGAAACAATCACGGCATCAGCACCGCCGTCGGATTGTTCACCGTTGCGACCCTCTTTCCCGAGCTGGATCATTCAGGACGCTCGATGCGCAGGGCCAGGCGGCTCCTGGAGCGGGAGGTCCGCAGGTTGGTCTACGATGACGGCTGCTTCTCTCAACACTCCACCAACTATCACCGCGTGATGCTCGACGACTACACCTGGGCGGTCCGGCTGGCGGCAGTCTCAGGACGGCCCTTCTCGCAAGCACTTCTGCGACGAATCGAGCGGGCGGCGAACCTCCTCTTCCAGCTGCAAGACCCAGCTACTGGACGAGTCCCCAACTTCGGCGCCAATGACGGGGCGTTGGTGCTGCCCCTGTCAAGCTGCGAGTTTGGTGACTACCGGCCTGCCCTACAGGCTGCCCACTATGCCGTCACCGGCCGGCTGCTGTATGAAGACGGCCCTTGGAATGAGCAACTACTCTGGTTGTGCGGAGCGGAGGCTCTCTCTAGGGATGATCAGAAACAGCAGAGAACAGACGTAGCTGCCTCGACCGGCGGCTACTTCGGTCTCCGATTGGATTCGGACTTTGCGTTCATCCATGCGCCCCCGGCATTCATGCACCGGCCCTCTCACGCCGACCTTCTTCATGTCGACGTCTGGTGGCGCGGCCTGAACATCGCCTTGGACCCCGGCAGCTACAGCTACGCCGACCCTCAGGCCGAACTCCTCGCCGGGACCCGGCCACACAACACAGTGTCGGTCGACGGACGGGATCAGATGGTTCGCGTCTCTCGCTTTCTGTGGGTCAAATGGCCGCATTGCTGCACCCGGTTTCACGGATCCGGCGAGGGCGGCGCGGTCAGGTGCTGGGAGGGAGAGCATGACGGTTATCTCCGTCTCGACCATCCGGTCCTGCACCGGCGTGCAGTCGTCGGTCTGGGAGCAGACCACTGGGTCATCCTCGACCGGCTGTCCAGCGATGGCGAGCACGAGTACCGTCTGCACTGGCTCCTGCCCGATTTCCAGCATCGCTTGGACGGGGAGCGTGGTGAGCTCGGGCTCCAGACCAGCCGGGGACCCTACGTGGTCAGGGTGGGCTCGCCGGACGGCCCGGCGGCGCTCAGTCTAGCTTCGGCCGATTCCCATAGCCTCGCCGGCTGGTTCTCGCCCACCTATGCCGTGCGTACCCCGGCACTCTCACTCTCGGCTACCTTCGCTGCCATGAACCTGCTGATATGGTCGGTTCTGGGGCCGCCCCTTCAAGATGTCGAGTTTGCCGACAACCGCCTGCGCCTGATCCTTCCCGAGGGCATCGCGGAGATTGAATGTGGCACGGGCGACGGATCCATCGTGGAGGGCATCGAGTTCGCAGGTGCAACTTCGACCTTCCTGGCGGTGAGCTGAGGGACCGACCTAGCCTTATCAACTGCTCGCCGACGCAAACCGCGCCTTCAGGACGAGGCCGGTTGCAACAACGTCTGCCGTACACTGAGAGCAAGCGCGGGAGTCCAGCCTCGAGCCTGTTATCCGGGATGGGAACCAGCTTGCTACGTGACTCAGCGCCGCCGAGGTTGACCTTCAATCTGTGGGAGGAGAAGACGATGACCAAAACAGCACCACGCGAGCTGCGTGAGGCAGGCGGGATCAGGATTGTACGTCCGGTTCTGCCCTCCTTGGAAGAGTTGGAGCCGGGGCTCAGGCGCATCCTGGAGACCGGCATGGCCACCAAGGGTGACAACCTGCGCGCATTCGAGGAGGCTGTGGCCGAACACCTGCAGGTACGCCACGCCGTCGGCGTGTCGAGCTGCACCACGGGACTGATGCTGGCCTACAAAGCCTCGGGACTCACCGGCGAGGTCATCGTCCCCAGCTTCACCTTCATGGCCACGGTTAGCTCCCTGGTATGGGCCGGACTCACGCCGGTCTTTGCCGACGTCGACTATCACACCGCCACCATCGACCTGGCCTCGGTTGAGTCGGCCATCACGGAGCGGACCTCTGCCGTGATCGCCGTCCACACCTTTGGGAATCCCGCCCGAATGCGCGAGCTGGAGGCTTTGAGCCGCAAGCACTCGCTCAAGCTCCTGTTCGACGCGGCTCATGGGTTCGGGACGCTATACGAGGGGGCTCCCATCGGCAGCCAGGGCACGGCTCAGTCGTTCAGTCTGAGTCCAACCAAACTCGTGATCGCCGGTGAAGGCGGCATGGTCACGACGGAGGATGACGATGTGGCAGAGCAGATCAGAATCGGTCGTGAGTACGGAAACAACGGCGGCTACGACAGCGCCTTCGCCGGCATGAATGCACGAATGTCGGAGTTCAACGCCCTGATGGGCTTGCACAGCCTGATGCGGCTCGAGGAAGCCGCCGCCCGGCGCAATGAGATCGCCGAACGCTTCGAGCGGGAATTGGGTCGCGTCCCGGGCATCGGCTTCCAGCGCGTCGACCCCAAGGACCGGAACTCCTACAAGGATTTCTCGATCACCGTGGATCCAGATGCATTTGGGTCGAGCCGTGGTGACCTGGCCGAATTCTTGGGTCGCAGGGGAATCGACACCCGCGCCTACTATGACCCTCCGGTGCATCGCCAGTCGGCCTATCGTCACTTTGCCGGGGGCGTGCCGCTTCCAAATACGGAGCTGCTGGCTCAGCGCAGTCTCAGCCTGCCGGTCTGGTCTCGGATGGACGATGAGGTGGTGGAGTACATCATCGCCGCCGTGGAGGATGCCCACGATGCCAACCTTCGGGCCTCGGCCTGAGTTGCCTCCCTCCAGGAGATGACGGACACCCCGCACATCGGGGAGGAGTTCGTAGGCGCCATTTCGGTCCAGGACTACAGTTCCAGGGAAAGGATCGAGGGGGTCGATCTCATCGACCTTCGGCTGTTCAGCGACGAGGGCGGGGATTTCTGCGAACTGGTTCGGCTCGACGGGTCGGGCCGCGTCGAGGGCCTCGATGACTACCGGCTCCAGCAGGCCAGCTACTCGCTGCTGGTCCCGGGGGCCGTGAAAGCGTGGCACCTCCATCTCAAGCAGGACGACGTTTGGTTCGTGCCGCCGTCTGATCGTCTGCTCGTTGGCCTGCTCGATCTACGCTCCGACTCGGGTTCGTATCGCCGCAGTATGCGATTCGTCCTCGGGGGCGGCAGGGCACGGCTGCTCTTCATTCCTCGAGGGGTCGCACATGGCGCTGCCAACACTACGCACCGAGCCGTCAGTCTCATCTATTTCGTCAACGCTCAATTCGCGCCGTCCGATCCGGATGAGCACCGGCTACCGTTCGACCATCTGGGGGCCGAGTTCTGGCAGATCACGCCCGGCTGACGTCGGCCCGTGGGATTCGATATATTGTGAGGAACGAATTCCCGCCGTCACCAAAGGTGCGGGTGTAGCACGGTTTGCGCTCAGGCAGCCCAAAAGGCTAAACTCCTGAGAGCGTTTGATCCACTGAAGTGAGGATATTTTGAGCATCGGTCTGTTCCTACACCACGCACGACGCTGGGTTGCCTTCGCCATAATTCCGGCTGTTGTGCTGGCTCTGCTGGCCTATCTCTACGAGGACAGCGTCCCCAAGACGTACCAGGCGACGGCAGTCCTCTTTGTCCAAGAGTCGAGCACGGCCATCGGGACGGGTGGCATCCAGCCGACGACTCAGGATAGTGAGCAGCTAGCAGCAGCGTACACACAGCTCATCAACGCCCCAGTAATCATCAATAACGTCCAACACCTGCTGGCGAGCCGGTATCACGGCTTCAAGGTCTCGCACGACCAGATCACCGCTGCCTCCAGTCAGAGCTCGACCGCACAGCAGAACGGGCTGCAGATCAGCATCAGCGCCGTGGATACGAACCCGGGTCGCGCCGAAGCTGTCGCGAATGCCGTCGGCTATCAGTTCGTCAGCCACATCAATTTCCTCACCGCCTCCAGATACCAGCGCGACATCTCAGCAGCAGAGCGGCAGCTGCACGGACAGGAGAGTGCGCTGCGATTCGCCGGCGCGGGGCAGCGCCCCTTCATCCAGCAGAACATCACCACACTTCAAACCACCATCGCCGATCTGAAGGTGGTGCGGGATGCCTCGCAGACGGTTAGCATGTACTCCGCGGCGCCGAAACCCTCCCTCCCAATCGGCCCGCATCCCGCTCGCACGTCACTTCTGGTTGGATTCGTCGTCCTCCTGCTCTGCGGCGCCGGCATCTTCCTGTACGACTACTTTGACGACTCGATTCGGACGCCAGAGGAAGCCGAGGAGCTGGTTGGAGCTCCGGTGCTGGGCACCATCCAGAAATTCGATCCGGCACGAACGGGCGGTCAGCTGATCACCGAAAAGCAACCCCGGTCGGTCATTTCAGAGGCTTATCGCCTGGTGCGGACGAATATCCAGTTTACCAATGTGGATCGACCTCCAAGGACCCTCGTGGTCACCAGCTCGAGGCCCAAGGAAGGTAAGAGCACAACCGCCGGAAACCTGGCCCACGTATTCGCCGACGCCGGGAACCGGGTGACCCTCGTCGACGCCGACCTGCGCCGTCCGAGCCTGCACAAGATCTTTGCCATCGCCGGTCGCGAAGGCCTGACCAGTCTGCTCGTCAGCAACGAGATGAACGGGCATCATGGCCATGAGACGAGTCAGCCCAATCTGCGAGTGATCGCATCCGGTCCCATTCCTCCCAACCCGACCGATCTCCTCGGCTCACATCGAATGCAGGCTCTGATTGACGATGAGCAGCAAGAAAGTGGAGTGGTGATCATCGACTCTCCGCCCGTGCTGGCCGTCGCCGATGCGGCAGTGCTTTCGACGATGGCCGATGGAGTCGTGCTCGTCGTGGATCCGAGCGAGACGAAGCGACGCGAACTACGGCGCTCTCGAGAGGCAATCGAAGCGGTGGGGGGTAAGATCATCGGCCTGATCATCAACCGGCTCACGCCCCACGGCAGCGGCTACTATTACTACTATCACTACCAGCACTACGGCTACGGCTACGGCTACGAGTACAGCTCGGATCGGAAGCGAGACAAGCCGAGCTCCGATGCCGAGCGTGCCAAGGTAGGCTCCGCCTCCTGACCGGGATTCCAGGCGAATCAGCTGAAGTGAGGATTAGCGGTGAGAGCTTTGAGGCGCGGGCACTCTTTCTGACAGAGGGCATCGGCCGAGCATGACCGTGGCGGCTTACGGAGCGAGAGCCGTCAGCAGGCGTCGCTCGAGCGTGGGTATGAGCCGCAGGGGCCGCCTGCTGGCCTCGTTCGCCTTCCTCGCGCTGGTTCCCCTCTTGGCGCTTCCACTCGTCAGCCGTACACCTATCCTTGGCCTCTGTACCGCCGTCTTCACCGTCGCGGTTTCGGCCGCCCTCGGCGGGATCATCATGGTTCGACTGCGGGCCGGTACCTTCGATCTCTTCGAGCCCGTCATCTTTCTCCCGGGCTATCTCCTGGTGATCTTCGGACTGGCCACCATCCCCTTCATCCTGCCGCTGCAGCCATCTTCGGTCAGCCAGGTCTATCCGTTCTGGGTCAACGGTTTGCAGCCGGGCACTATAGCGGTGGTAGAGCTGGTGGCAGCCGCAGCCACGTTGCTTTTCATGGGCGCTTACCTCTCCTCGGCCAAGTGGCTCCCCCTCGGAACCCGAGTGCCGTCAATGCTTCTGGGCCAACGACGGCTTAACTTGCCGCGACTCGCCCTGGTTTTTGCGGTGGGCCTTGCCGCCAAGCTTTACCTACTCCGCTCGGGATACATCGTCGGTGCAGGTAACGCCTTCATCCCTGTGAACAGCGGCTATCTCGAGTGGGTACAGCTGGCCTCGCAGATGACTTTGTACGCGATGGTTCTGCTGGCGCTCTACATCTTGCGAAACCGGCCCAAAGACCGAAGGCTCTGGTACCTCCTCTGGGGTATGCTGGCGGTCAACGTCCTGACAGGGGCGGCGTACGGATCGAAACAGGTGCTGCTGGAGGGGATCGAGGTGCTGATCGTGGCCTGGTGGTACAGCCGCCGGCGCCTGCCTCCACAATTACTCGCCGGCCTGGTGCTGGTCGCCATGGTTGCCTTCGTGGTCATCCCCGCCTACCGTCAGAATGTCGGTCAGGGGGCAGGAACCAGTACCGGAAGCTGTACTTCAGGCTCCTGCCAATTCGGAACCGCGTCGGTCAATCCCATCAGCGCGCTCACCTCCGCCACGGGATCGATATTCCTGGGGAAGTCGATCCCGGATCTTCTTGCGACCGACGCTTGGTCGATCAGCCGGCGTTTGGCGCTGGCCCCCGACTTTGGGCTGGCTTACCAGTACACTCCCAGCCTCGGCAATCCCTACCTGTTGGGACGGGACTACCTCTGGGCCCTCCCCGAGGCCTTCATTCCTCGCGCGATCTGGCCGAACAAGCCAAGTCCCGTCAACGGGCTCTACTTCTCGATCCACTATGCGGGCCTCCCGACGAACACCACCAGTTCGACCTCTATCACCTGGCTCGGTGACCTCTACATGAACTTCGGGTTGGTCGGCACGCTCCTGGGGATGTGCGCCATGGGGGTCTTCTTTGCCTGGTGGTATGCCACCTTCCGGCGCAACTTCTCGATGCAGACCATCCTGATCTACGCGGCCGCCATCCCGGTCATCATGAATTTCGAGCCCACGGTCCCCGCGGTCCTCACGGGGCTCATGCGAGACCTTATCATTCTGCTGGCGATGCTCTGGTTTACGTTTCCTCCGGCGATAGAGGAGTCAACTTCGGTCCGGAGCCGGCTGGCGATGAGTCGCCGACGAATGGCCGGTCTGCTCGAAGCAAATCGCTAGGCAGAGGCGATGTGTGGAATAGCCGGGATGACCGGCGATTGTCTCTCGGTCACACCCATCGAGTCTATGACCGCAGCGATGGTGCATAGAGGCCCCGACGACGGTGGCATCTGGCAATCGATTGACGGCCGCTGCGTGCTCGGCAACCGGCGCCTGGCCATCATCGACGTCAGCCAGTCCGGACATATGCCGATGAGTACCCCCGACGGCCGCTACACCATCACGTTCAATGGTGAGATCTACAACTTCAAACAGCTCCGAGCTGAGCTCGAAAGCCGGGGAGTCGTATTTAGCTCTCAGGGTGATACGGAGGTTGTCCTCGAACTGTTCGCAGCCGAGGGACCCGAATCGTTTCGAAGACTCAACGGGATCTTCGCCCTCGCAATTTGGGATGCGCTGGAGAGGACTCTCCACCTGGCACGAGACCGCTTCGGAATCAAGCCCTTGTACTGGACACATGGAGACGGTAAGTTTATCTTTGCCTCGGAGGTCAGGGCCATTCTGGCCTCTAATCTAGTACCTCGGAGAGCGGACCCGACCGGCATCGCCAGCTTCCTGACCTTGGGCTCAGTCGCCGACAGCCAGACAATCGTCGAGGGAGTTCACTGCCTCCCGCCGGCCAGCTATGCCGTTATGCAGGAAGGCAGATTCGACCACCGGCAATATTGGATCCACGAAGAAGAGCTCCGATCCATCCCCGAACTTCCTGCTGATGAGGCGGGGGAGGCAGTCTTCGAAGGGCTGAAGGCAGCAGTAGTTCGGCAGATGGTGAGCGATGTGCCACTCGGTCTCTTCCTGAGCAGCGGTCTGGACTCCAGCCTGTTAGCCGCCGTGATGCGAGCCGTGGATGTGGATGCGATCCGGACAGTCACCGTCTCGTTCGACGAAGACCGCTACGACGAGGGTGTCCGAGCGCGGCGTCTCGCAGCCTTCTATAACACCGACCACGTCGAGTGTCGCATCACCTCGGCGGACGTTCTCACCGGTCTCGACCGGGCCGTCGGCAGCCTCGACCAGCCGAGCACCGACGGGATAAACACCTACTTCGTCTCCAAGGCCGCCAGCGAGTCAGGCCTCACTGTTGCCCTATCGGGGCTGGGTGCTGACGAGCTCTTTGGTGGATATACGAGCTTCAGAGTGGCGGGCAGACTGATGACTTTCCTTGAAGCGGCAGAGCGTCTACCCACCCTTCGTCTCGCGGCGCTCGGGCTGTCAAGGTCGCCTGCACTGGCGTATCGCTGGCGGCGAGCGCTAGGGTGGATGGGCGAGTCTCCCGACGTCTTGGGTGCCTACCTGGGCGTTCGTGCCCTTCTATCTCCACAGGACACCGAGTGTATCGCCACGAAGTCATCCTTCGACCCGCCGTCCTACCTGCGCGGCCTACTGGACGGGAGTGAACTCTCACCCATGGTGGCTATCAGTGCTCTCGAGTCGCGAGCGTACATGCAGAATCAACTCCTGAGGGACACCGACACCATGAGCATGGCTCACTCGCTCGAGGTTCGCGTCCCGTACCTCGACAACGAGATGGTCAGCCTGGCGGCAGCGGCGAGGGCCGTCTTGGGGACGTCGCCCAAAGCAGCCATGGCCGAGGTTGCGAGAAGGCACCTCCCCTTGCACGACGGGCGACGGCGCAAACAGGGATTCACCTTCCCCTTCGCCCTCTGGCTCCGTGGACCGATGGCGCCTACTGTGGAAGCTGCAGCAAGAACAGATTCCATCCTTCTTCCCGGGATGCTTGAGCGGTGGCGCGCGGAATTTATCGCGGGACGTCGCCACTGGACTCACATATGGGCGCCGCTCGTCCTCGACCGCTGGCTGAGCCTGAATGATGTGGAAGTGCCTCACGTCCACGCCGTCAGCCCACCCCTCCTCCGAGGGCGAGAAGTCGCGTCCGCTGGAGAGTGGCTGCCCAGCCTGGCCAGTCGCAGCGCATCCTGAGCTTTAGCTCGGCGACATGGGTTGATGAGGCATCCGAGCCCGCGGATGCGGCCGGGCTGACGCCGGGCCACCGGCCTGCCCAGCCGTTGCGAGTCCTTCTTGTGGGACAGGGATCTCCAGGCGGCATCGGACGTTATGAGATAACGCTTCGGCACGCGCTCGACCAGTTGAGCCACGACGGGTCCTTACGCTATCGGTGGCTCACCAACTTGGCCTATCCGCCCTATCTCGCCGAGACTCTGGACAATGCTCCACCATGGACCGCGACCGGTGACCGGCACGCTCTGGCCCGCCGAATGCTCCGTGACACATGGCATGGACGCCCCCACCTCATCCTGTTCACGCATGTCAACTTGGCGCCGTTGGGACTCCTGGCACGGCTGGCCTCACCACGAACGCGATATCTCGTCTCAGCTCACGGAGCCGAGGTCTGGCGCCCCCTTTCCCCGGTCAAGAGGTTGGCTTTGCAACAATCGAAGCGGATTCTCCCGGTAAGCTCGTTCACTGCCGAGCAGTTACAGCGGGTGCAGTCCGTTCCGCCAGAGCGCCTCGCCCTACTGCCGAATGCCCTCGAGGGGGTGCCGGAATGGGGCGCAGTGGCAGGCCTGAATCCCACGCCCCTGGGCAATGCCCCTATGCTCTTGACGGTGGGCAGAATGGACGTGCGCGAAGGTGGGAAGGGCGTGGACACAGTGCTACAGGCTTTGCCTCAGATTGCCCGCCTGCACCCTTGTCTTCGGTACGTCGTGGCCGGGGAAGGCGACGATATCCAACGCCTGCGAGCTCTTGCGGAGGCGCTCGGCGTCCACGATAACGTCGAGTTCCTGGGCCGCGTGGACGCGACCACTCTGAGTCACCTCTATCAAGAGTGCTTCGCCTTCGTCATGCCCTCGAACCAAGAGGGATTCGGCATCGTGTACCTGGAGGCGATGGCCGCGGGCAAGCCGGTGATCGCGGCTTATCCTGGAGGCGCTACGGACGTCGTCGACCACGAGCGCACCGGTCTGCTGGTGCGGTATGGCAACGTTGGCGACGTGGCCACGGCAGTGCTGACGCTGGTGGCAGACCCGGATCTTGCAAAAGGATACGGCCGGGCCGGCTACGAGAAGGTGGTCCGTCAGTTCACTGTGGATGCAGTCGCGCCACGGCTGCGTCATATCCTGCTGGACTCCGCCGGTCGGCGAGATTAGATTTGGTCATGCCCGTCACCAGCATCGTCACTCAACCCGTCAGGGCACTCGTCCTGTTCGTTTGTCGACGCAGCGGCCTCTCTCTCGAATCCTCGAGCCGTCGGCTTGTTACTCCGGTCGTCGGGATTGTGCTGCTGGTAGTCACGGCCTGTGGGGCTACTCCCGGTTCACGCGACCTCGTACCACCCGCGACTACATTCGGTACTCATCCCGGACAGTATGGCTTAACCCCTGCATCTCTCGTCGACCCCTTCATCGGAACCTCAGGTGGCATCAACGACTTCCCCGGAGCAGATGCGCCTTTCGGCATGATCCAATGGAGCCCCGACACGACATCTCGCCCACCGGGCGGCGGCTACGAATACACGGATCATCGCATCACCGGGTTCAGCCTTACCCATCTCAGCGGGCCAGGTCGCGCGGCCTTTGGGGATGTGCCGATTCTTCCGTATGTCGGTCCACTCACGGTCACGACATCTCCGAGTCAGATCTCTCAACCCTTCCGCCACCGCGACGAGGCCGCATCGCCCGGCTACTATCGGGTTCAACTAGGGCCTCCCGGTTCTCCCGTCACCACGGCGCTGACGGTTACCCAACGGGCAGGTCTGGGCCGCTTCACCTACCCTCAGAGTGCTCAGTCACACCTCCTATTCAACTTGGGTACATTCAACCCGGGTTCGCGATCTCCCGGCGTCGGAGGCAGTGCCACCGGAACGGTCAATTCGTCCGTGGCAATCTCTGGAGATGAGGAGGTAAAGGGCTGGGTTGAAAGCGGCCGGTTTGCCAACTCCAATGGTCTCTACACCCTCTATTTCGACGTAATGTTTGACCGCCCCTTCTCCTCCTTCGGGACCTGGTTCAGCAACAGGCTTCAACCGGCTTCACGCAACTGCTCTGGAAGCGCCTGCGGGGCATACGTCACCTTCGATACGAGAAACAAGCGAGAGATCGTGGCCAGAGTGGGGATCAGCTTCGTAAGCACAGCCGCGGCTCGGGCAAACGCACGAACCGAGATCCCTTCCTGGAACTTCGGCCGTGTGCGTGCGGAAGCCTACTCAGCCTGGCAACGGCTACTCGGACGCGTAGCTGTCGAAGGCGGGAGTCGCGACGACAAGCGTGTGTTCTATACGGCCCTGTATCACTCCCTGCTCCACCCCAATGTATTTAGCGATGACGACGGTCGCTATATTGGCTTCGACCGAAAAATCCACCATGTAGCGCCTGGCCACGCCGAGTATGCAAACATCTCAGGCTGGGATATCTACCGATCGCAAGCTCAGCTCGTCGCATGGCTCGATCCACGGGTCGGATCAGACATTGCGCGTTCGGTGCTTGCCGATTTCCGTGAGACCGGGCAACTGCCGCGGTGGTCCCTGGCCAACACCGAGACCTACGAGATGGTCGGCGACCCGGCGGACGCCATACTGGCCGACCTTTGGGCCTTCGGGGCGAGGGACTTCAACGCCCATCAGGCTCTGACGGCCATGATCAAGGAAGCGACGGTACCCGGCAGCATTCGGCCAGGGCTCGACTACTACGAAAGGTGGCACTACCTTCCTAAGGACGGATCATACGGATGCTGCGAGATCCCGCCACGCTCCCTCGACTATTGGGGCTCTGCTGCATACACCCTCGAGTACGCGACCGAGGACGCTGCCCTAGCCCTCATGGCTTCCGAAATCGGTGATACAGCCGGCTACAGGACATTCATTGCGAGGGCTCAGAACTGGCAATATCTCTTCGATCCGAGCCTTGGGCTCATCCGCCCGCGGCTCCTCAATCGAGCCATGGAGGCGCCGTTTGATCCAGCAGAATTCGACGACGGATTCGTCGAAGGCAACGCTTACCAGTACAGCTCGATGGTGCCCTTCGCTCTGCGTAGCCTGATCTCTCTCGAGGGCGGACCAAAGCTGTTCGTCGGCCGGCTTGACGCTCTGCTGGCAGTGTTCCGTCGGTTGAATGGGCCGGTCGCCCATCCATCGGTCTTCCTCCATTCCTTGTTTGTCGACGTCCCCGACTTTGCATGGATGGGGAATGAGCCTTCGCTTGACATCCCCTGGGAGTACGACTTCGCGGGCGCAGCCTACCGGACGCAGATGGTGGTTCGCCGCATCGCCGAGAGCGTCTACACGACGGCGATCGACGGCCTACCGGGAAATGATGACCTCGGGGAGATGTCGTCCTGGGAAGTTTGGGCCGATCTCGGACTCTATCCGGAGACACCGGGAAGCTCCTCGCTGGCCCTCAGCTCCCCTCACTTCACCAAGGAAGTGATCCATTTGCGGGCCGGCAGAGCGCTGACGATCTTGGCTCCAAATGCCTCCTCAAGGCGGTACTACATCCAGGCCATGTCAGTCGGTGGCAGGGCCTGGAATAAGGCATACCTGCCTTCCTGGGCTATCCAGAAGGGAGCAAAGGTCTCGATTGTTCTCGGCGACCGAGCGAACAAGGTGTGGGCCGCCGGCTCGGCTTCGTCTCCGCCCTCTTTCGACCGAGGACAGGCTCCGGCCCTCGCTTACAGCCTACCCTCGGGAACGATTCCGACGGTCACCGGCCGGGGTTTCTCGATGAGGCTCGGCATTCAGTCGAACTCTAAGGTTCCAGTCGAAACCACATGGGCCGTGAAGGAGCCTTCCGGTATAAAGGTCGTCCCCGACTCCGGCACCATTTGGACACAACCATCGGCTGCTGTGACGGTTGCGGTTCGCGTAACGGCGGGCGGCCCGAACAGCCAGGGAATCCTTCGCTTCTCAATGAAGACCGGTCACGGCGGGACGTTGCCACCTTTGGCCGTATCCGTGCTGCCGGAAGCACGTTGCCTACCGGAAGCAGTAGTGCCGAAGTCCGACATCCTTACCGGATACTTCAACAACACAGGGATATCGGACGACTGTACCCCCGACGCAAATCTGGACGGTCATCACAACTCCTTCTCTGGGCAGGCGTTGGAAGCCGATGGGATTGTGCCCGGCCGGCAGTTCTTCTGGCAGGGGTTCCTCTTCGACTTTGCGGCCGGTGGTAGTCGAATGCCCGACAACGTCGTCGCCTTGGGTCAGACGATCCCGCTGGCGAGCTCGGATCGCGTGGACCGACTGGGGATCATCGGGGCCTCGACTGGCGGCTCAGGCTTCGAGAAGGCCGTCGTCAACTACCGTGATGGGAGCCATGAGTCGATTACCCTTCGCCTCGGCAACTGGACCGGACCATCTGACTCGTCGCCCGGCGCGGCAACAATCGCGGCCACCCGATACCGTGACTCTTCCTCCGGAATCGCTCCTGCTCCAGCATTTGTGTACGCGCAACAGTTTCACCTACGGTCGGGCGCCTCTCCGAAGTCCATCACTCTTCCTCATCCGACCCAGGGCGAGCCGCAGCTGCACATCTTTGCTCTCGCCCTGCGCGATTCTCACACGGCCTTGAGTCTCGTTGATCCAGCGGATTCTGTCATGTCTGGCGTCTCCGGAAACGTCAAAGAGCAGCAGTCTCCGAGCCGGCCGTGAGTGGCTGACCTCACAAGGCCCGACCGATGTCCCCTCATAGCTCCACTTCGACTCCTGCAGGCATGAGTGATTTCGAGCCGGCTCCTAGAATGAGACGCATTGAGGCAGTGCGAACGAAAGCCGGCTGTCTCGAGACCGCATTGGAGGCGGCATGAGGCACCACGAGGTCATCCTGGATCGACCGCCGGCCGAGCCGACGGCCGTGCCTCAAAGCGAGCGCGATGTCGAGGCTTGGCAGGAAGCCAACCGCACCTGGTGGAACCGGCACCCTATGCGCTACGACTGGAAGACCGGAGTGCAACACGCCGAGTTCACACCGGAGTTCTATCGCGAGATCGACCGGCGATTTTTCTCTGATGCCCACGCGTACATGCCCTGGCGCTGGTTGCCGTTCGAGCATCTCATAGACTTCACCCGCCTTGCCGGGATGGACGTCCTCGAGGTCGGCGTCGGCATGGGCAGCCATGCTCAGCTCCTGGCCTCACATTCCCGCTCCTTCGTGGGAATCGACCTCACCGACTATGCGGTGCGTGCGACCTCGGAACGACTCAAGGTGTTCGACATCGACGGTCGGATTCTCCAGATGGATGCCGAGCATATGGAATTTGAGGACGACTCCTTCGATTTCATCTGGAGCTGGGGTGTTATTCATCACTCCGCGAACACGCCCGCCATCCTCGGTGAGATGCGGCGAGTTCTGCGTCCTGGAGGACGAGCCGTGGTGATGGTCTATCACCGGAATCCATGGAACTACTACGTTGTTCGTGGACTTTTGGGCGGCCTGGTCACCGGAGAACTGTGGAGGACGCGCTCGATTCACTCCAGCGTTCAATCCGTCACCGATGGCGCCCTGGCACGCTTCTACACATGCAAGGAGTGGGCCCAGCTCTGCTCCAGATACTTCAGCGTTGCAGAGATCGAGGTCTACGGAAGCAAGGCCGAGCTGATACCGCTTCCGGGCGGCCGGCTGAAGTCCCGGCTGCTGGCGATCGTGCCGGACGGGGTGGGCAGATTCTTCACCAATGAGCTGCAGGTCGGATCGTTCTTAGTATCGACGCTCGAGAATCCTCCCTGAACCCACCCATATCTTTCCCCGAGACGCCACCCCCCTGAGGCTGCTCTACGTTGCTCCGCTATACGAGCCGGCCTGGAATGGAGGCGGACCCGTCCGCAGCGCCTCGACCCTGTGCCGAGCCCTTGCCGATCAGCAGGTTGAGGTCACCGTCTTCGCCAGCGACAACAATGTCGGCGAGCGTCTCGCGAGTCTTACCGGGCGAACGGCGGTCACCGGAGGGGTCAACGTGCACTATTTTGCCTGGCAAGGCCCGCGGCGCATGCTCTACTGCCGGACCATGCTTCGGGCGCTTCTCGATAGCGTGGCCGACTTCGACGTCGTCCACGTCGATGCCTTTTGGCTCTACCCTGGCTTGGCCGCCTCGCTGGCCTGCCGGTTGAAGCATACGCCCTACATCATTTCGCCTCGAGGCATGCTGATCGAGGGCTCCGTGTCACTGGGCCAGTCGCGGGCCAAGAGTCTCCACCTAGCCACTGCCGGTAGATTCATGCTTGACGGCGCCGCAGCCGTGCACCTCACTGCCGATCTGGAGAAGGAGCAGTCAAGCAGCCGGCTACGGGGCCGTCCTACTTTCGTGGTCCCCAACCCGATCGATATTGCGTCGTTCGAAGGGAACGAGTCGCGGGCGCAGGTTCGCCGGCGACTGAACATCCCGGAGACTGCTTTCGTGCTTGCCTATTCGGGCAGGATGCATCAGCGAAAGGCGCTACCGGTGGTGATTCGCGCCCTCGAGAGAGTCCGTCGGACGATGGAGGATGTGTATCTCGTCCTGGCCGGCCCGGATCGCGGTCAGAGAGCTCTGCTCTCGAACCTTGTCTCGAGTCTGGGCCTGGAAGCCGCTGTCCGCTTCCCTGGTCGCTTGGATCGACCAGCTCTGGCCTCCGTCCTCGGTGCCTCTGACGTGGTGGTGCTAACTCCGTATGAAGGTGAGAACTTCGGTAACGCGTGTGTTGAGGCCATGGGCCTTGGTCTTCCTGCCATCCTCTCGCATAATGTCGGAGTTGCAAGCGAGGCAGTGGCGGCGGGAGCCGCCATCGTCACAAGGGTGGATGAGAGTGACATCGCGGCGGCCGTGGAACGGCTGAACGGGGACCGCCCACTCGCCCAATCAATGGGAGCTCGCGCGCGCGACTACGTGCTGGGGCGCTACTCGCCGCGGGCGGTGGCCACTGAGATGATGTCCCACTACCAAGCTGTGAGCTCGACCAAGAGGTTCGACACAAGCCTCCGATCAACGGGGGTGGAAGAGGCGCCGCCGAAGCCCGATGTCAGATGAGAGGATAGGCCATCCATTGAGTCGCCAACTCGGCCTTGAGGCTCCCGGCATGAGGCAATGAGTGCACGTGACAGACCTGGGCACCGTCATGGACTCAGGGGCTGGTTGTCAGCTCGTTTCAGTCGTCGCGGCGCATTCGCAGTGGTTGGCAGCGCCCTGGCCGGTTTCGGCCTGGGAAGATACGTCGAACCGGAGTCGCCCCAGTTCCCGAGGCTGACCCGGACAGGATCAAGCTTCGTGGCCTTTGGCCCAGGGGCCGACGGCGGAGCCGGTTTCGCGACCACCGGTTCAGGACTTCGGTATGGGGCTTCCCTCAGCGGCACCAGCGCGCCGGTCCATCTCGCCCCTCCCGGTGCGACAACCTACGGCGCGCCAACCCGAGGCACGTTCGCCGCTGGGGACGTCTATGTCGACTCTGCCGGGTTGGCATACATCTGCACTGCCAGCAGCCCGCCGGCGCGGTTCGAGATGCTCAACAATCAGGCGGTCGATCTCCGGGTCTTTGGTGCCCGGCCTGGGAGCGGAGGATCTGACGCCAAGCCGGCCTTCGAAACCGTATTTTCCGCAACGGGCTCAGCCTCCACCACCATAGTCATCGCCGACGGCTCATATCTGCTCTCAACAAATCTTGAGATTCCGGGCAACGTCAGCCTGAAGTTCGAGAACGGCGGCATGCTTTCACCCGCCGCCGGCACGACGGTGACCATTACCGGACCGCTCGAGGCGGGGCCTGTCCAGATATTTCAGGCGCTCGGTGATCGGGCCGGGCAGGGGCAAGTTCACTTGCGCTCACGACTCTCCTCGATTCATCCGGAGTGGTGGGGAGCGCAGCCTGACGATTCTGATCCGAGTGCGGCTGTCGACAGTGCTCCTGCCTTCCAGGCCATGGTCGATTCTCTGAGCCAGAGCTGGGGCAAACCGCGAGTCGCCTTGGGGACAGGCCGGTATCGGATCGGCGAAACCATCTCCATCCGCGGCTCGTTGGGGCAAACGGGATTCATCATCGAGGGCCAGCAGGGATCGCCCTGGGGGCCAGGAAACGGTACCGGACTAGTTTGGAGCGGCGGAGCATACGTGCCCATGATCCAGGCTCACACCGCCGGCCTCATCATCCGGGGCGTCGTGTTCGAAGTCGTATCGGGAAGTACATTGCTGTGTGCCATAGACTTCGACAACGATCCGCCCGTGGCGCCACCGCAGAAACCGGCGTTCTATGCCCAAAAGTTGACCATCGAGAACTGTGGATTCCAGGGCCGGCGCGGACCCGGTAATGCCGGGGCCATGACCTATGGGATCCGCATCGGCAATTCCTCCGGAGCCCAGCTCGACACGCTCAGGCTTGTTCGCTGCCAATTCATAGGTCAGGACACTGCTTCCGTGTACCTGCCTTCAAACAACAGCAACACGTTGTTCAACAAGTTCGATCACTGCATCTTCGGCTACGTGCCCTGCGCCATCTATTACCGCAGCGGGTCTCTCCGGCTGGACTCCTGTGGCTTTTACCACGTGAACTCGTCGCAGGCCGGCTCTGCTCAAGCATTCCTCAACGGCATCTCCACCGCAATCTATATCGGCACGGCCTTTTATGGCCTCGAGGTATTCAGCTCCGACGAAGAGGACACCGACCAGTTTCTCTACGTTCCGGGACCCGCTACGGGAAATATACCGGTCACAATTATCGGGGGACGGCTGTCGTTACGGCACGGCTACGGCTCCGGCGTCCTCCCGCCGCCGACGCCGGATCGATGCTGGCTGACCCATTTGGCTGGAGGGCCGTTGACACTTATCGGGTGCACGTTTCCCAGAGACCCCAACTTCAAGATCCGAGTCGAAGGCGTCGAGGGAGTGGTGGGTCGGGTTACCGCCATCGGCTGCTCGCTTCCCAACGATCAGCCCACCTGGAGCGACCTCACGCGTCTGACCACCATCAACTCACGGGCATGGAGTAGCGCGGCCCTACAGTCGCAACCACTCGACCTTCCTGATCGGCTCGACACGACGCAAACCGCCGCCCTAGATTCGGTCCCCACCAACGCGCTGCCGGCTGCGACCGAGGCCGCCATCGTCCGAGTGTCGACGAATACGGAGCTAGCCAGCCTGCCTGGAACGATCCTCGTCGATGCCTCGAGCGGAGATATCATACTGGATCTCCCACAGGCCGGGATGTCGGCTGGGAGCTGCCTGTTCAAGCGTGTGGATGTCAGTACCCATCGGGTGCGCATTCGGGCCTGCGGAGGCGAGACCATCGAGGGCGAAGCCAGCGTACCCCTGAGTGAGCGCGCCACAGCCCTCATCTTCAGTGACGGTAAAGAATGGTGGCTCGGAACTTCGCCGGGCTAATGGATCCCCCACCACAGTGCGGCTGGTGCCTGCGCTCAGTCGCCTCCGTCGGCGATGAACCGCGCTGTCGCCTCAGCCATCTGCTTGGGACTGGAGCTGGTGGCAGAGCAGGTCATTGGCTTGAGGATGGGCGGCGGAAGCGGTTTGGCGTTTGCCTTCAGGTTCAGCATGTCGCCGGCACTATTGACGCTCCGATCAAAGCTGGCCAGATGCGGCAGCTTGAATGTTTTCTCCACAAACTTGATCACTGAGCGAAAGTCATACTGCCTGCCGTCCACAAAATGCGGCTTGCTGTAGGGAGAGATCATCAGGAACGGCACACGGGGACCAAGCTCGTACTTCGAGACCTTCGGAGGGGCGACGTGGTCGTAGAAACCTCCGAAGTCGTCCCACATGACTAGAATGGCGGTATTCTTCCAGTACGGGGACTGGGCAATTGCATTGATCTCCTGAACAGTCCAGTTCTCACCGCGACACTCCCCGAATGGAGGGTGCTCGCTGTCGGCGACGAGCGGCATCAACCAGCTGATCGACGGCAGCTTGCCGCTTGTCAGGTCAGACTGAAACTGCGTAGTTCCTACCACATTGCTGGACCAGTACGGCGAGTGGTAGATGTGCTTAATGGCCTGGAAGGTCGACCAAATATAGCCACCCTGCTTTGAGTTCGCCGCGTAGTACTTCCAGCTCACTCCAGCGGCATTGGCCTCGTCGGCAAGCGTCTGGCTGTTGAAGCACGGATACACGTAGCCATACTTCTTCGTCTTATCGTTGTACGTCTCGACTCGAACGTCGCTGGTGGCGCCGCATCCCCAACGCGCGCCATGACCCGGGCCGCGAGGATTGTCGATGACGTTGTCGGAGTTGCCCTGGATGAGATAGAGATGATTGGGGAAGCTCGACCCCATCACGGTCGAGAAGAAGCGGTCGGCCAGGGTGAACTCCGACGCGTACTGATAGTAGTCGGCCTCCTGCGACGCCTGGTACTGAGAATCGGCGATATCGGTGGTCGCACCCTTCGGGTTGAGGCGCCAGAACCGGTTCATCTTTCCCCCGTGGATGGCAAAACGCGCGGCGATGGCAGAGTGAGTCAGGTCGTAGGGCGTGTCCGAGGTAGCACCCATGGGCACTGTCTTGGCACCCTCTCGTGCCACCGTCGCCCCGTCGGCGCCGGTGTACTGGCCGAAGATATTGTCGTAAGAGTGGTTTTCCTTGACGATGATCACCACGTGCTGAATCTGCGGACAAGCGCTGCACGATGACGACCCGATCGGCCGGGCGGCGATCGTCGTTGCGCCCACCGCGGTGATGCCGAGGCACATGAGGAAGGTCGCCATTACCAGGATCGCTCGGCGAGGCAGCGAGGGGACAGACGGCATCGAACGACTCCTTGTTGGTCGAGGTGTGAACATGAACGCTCGATGAAATTATAAGCCTATCGCCTTCGCGGTATCCATAGTGCCTGCACTCGGAGGGGATCGGTTGGGGTGGAGTAGCGAGCCGAAGGCTAGGGACGCTTACTAGGCCACCCAACCGCCCGTGGGCCAAACCTGCGGTGTTAGTGCATCTTTCGTGATGCACTCGTGCAGTTCAGGGGTTTGAGCTTCAACGGAGGCAACGGGGTCGCACCCGGTGTCAGATTCAACATTCCGGCGATGCTGTTGACGGAGCGGTCGAAAATCGCCTTTTGGGGCAGCGAGAACGTGTTTTCCACAAACTTGATCACCGACCGGAAGTCATACTGCGTGTGGTCGACAAAGCCCGGTTTGCTATAGGCAGAGATGACGAGCGCCGGGACTCGCGGTCCGAGCGAATACTTCGACTGTACAGGGGGCGCAACGTGATCATAAAAGCCGCCGAAGTCGTCCCATAGAACGACAACGACGGTGTTCTTCCAGTATTGAGACTGCGCGATGGCATTGACCTGCTGGACTGTCCAATTCTCACCGGCGCATTCACTGAACGGCGGGTGCTCGCTCTGGGGGGCATCGGCCACATCCCAACTGATGGCGGGCAGCCTCCCCCTGGCCACATCGCGGAGGAATCGAGGCGTCGGTACCACATTGGTCTTCCACTGACTCGAGTCGTAGATTCGCTTGATCGCCTGGAAGCTCGACCATACGTACCCTCGCTGTCCGGCGGTTGGAGCGTAGTACTTCCAGCTCACCTTCGCGGCATTGGCCTCGTTCGCCAGAGTTTGGGTGTCGAAACACGGCGGAACGAAGCCATACTTCTGGGTGTTGTCATTGTATGTTTCGACCACTACGCCCTTCGGCGCGCCGCAGCCCCAGTTGGGCCCGCTACCCGGAGCGTTCGGGCCTTCGATCACGTTGTTGGCCGATCCCTGGATCAAAGCCAGGTGATTGGGGAAACTGGCCCCCAGGACATTGGAGTACAAGTGGTCGGCAAGCGCAAAGTGGGTGGCGTACTGAAAGTAGTCGGCCTCCTGCGCCGGCGAGTACTCGGAGTCAGCCAGATCTGCAGGCGCGTAGTTGGGCGGGAGCGTCTTATTCAAGAGGTAGAAGAGATTCATCTTGCCGCCGTTCATCGCCGCGAGGGCCGCGGCCGAGGAGTGGTCGAGGTCCCAGGGCGTATCGGGCGTCGTCGGCATCGAGACCCTGTTTGAACCCTCCAGTGCCGTGGTCGTCCCATCTCCCGGCGCGTAACGACCAAATATGTTGTCGTAGGAGTGATTCTCCTTGATGATGATCACCACGTGCTGAATGTTCGGACAGGTGGAGCAGGTCGTCCGGACGTGAGACCCGCCCTGCACCGACGTCAGACCGAGCATCGCCACACCTCCGGCGACGAGGACGAGGACGCTGATGAGGCGCAGGATGGTACGCGAAGCGATGGCAGGCACGGTTCAATCTCCTGGTGGGGGAAGTTTGGTCGCGAGCGCTCTCGCTGAGTATATGACCTAGGAGAGGATCGTGCAACTCAGGTTGCGGTCTCCCTTGCCGTGGCGACTGAGAGACTGAGGCCTGCTGTTGACACCGTAGGGCCGGTATATGACCTTCATCCAGGTGGTTGGCGGGATCAGCCTGCCATGCAGATTGATACACTGAGTCGCCCTCGATTCCAACAGTTTTGAGCGCCGCTCGATAGCTCCGGAGCGAGTCGCGGATGGAGTGCCAGGTTCTGATGTCGGTGCTGTTTGTCTCGCGATCGCCGACCCAGTGGCAGACTCCTCTCTACCGCTACCTCCACCGTCATGAAGGGCTCGACGTGGAGGTGGCCTTTTCCCACTACATTCAGGCTCCCGATGCCGAGATCGGGCGTTCGCACGAGTGGGGACCCGCAGCCGGACACGCCGGTTTCATCTCCGGTCAGCTGCCCCAGAATCCTTTGAGCATGGCTCGTTGGGCCCTTAATCTAGCCCTGCGGCCCCGATACGACCTGATCGTCCTTCAAGGTTGGGGCGATCTCGCGGGCCGTCTCCTGCTCCTTCTCACCCCGCTTTCTCCAAGGTTGTGGTCGCGCCTGGTCATCTTCTCGGATTCCACCGATCTCACACCGCGGCAATCGACCAAGCGCCGTGTGCGCGCACTGCTCTTACGCTCACTTGCCCGACTGGGGGTCCGCTTTGCCGTCACCGGCTCACTCGCACGAGCTCACCTCGAGGGATGCGGAGTGCCGGAAGCCCGAATTTGCCGGCTGCCGTACGCCATTGACAACGACTGGGTCGCCGGCGAGGTAGCCGCCCACGCAGGAAACCGTCGGGAGCTGCGTTCCCAGATCGCAGGCGTCACGTGTGACGAGACGCCGATTTTGCTGGCGGTGAGCAAGCTGGTGAGGCGCGAGGGCCCACAAAGGCTGGTGCGCGCCTTTCTGGCCGTTGCAACTCAGTTTCCCGACGCGCGTCTCTTAATCGTGGGAGACGGATCCGACCGCGGCCAGATTGAGGAGATGCTCAATGGCCCCGGTGGTGAACGCGTACGGCTGCTCGGCTATCGGCCATACGCCGAGCTGCCCAGGCTGTACGCGCTTGCGGACTGGTTCGTTCATTTGCCCGAGCTGGAGCCATGGGGACTGTCGGTCAACGAGGCGGCGGCCGCCGGGCTTCCGCTGCTGTGTTCGACTCAGGTTGGCGCGGCAAGAGAGCTGCTCGATCATGGAGTCAACGGCTATCTCGTTGAGGCGACGATGGAGGGTGAGAAGGAGGGCGTGAGTCTGGCACTGTCGACGCCGGCCGCGCGGCGGCAGGAGATGGCAGAAGGTTCCCGAATCCGTTCCGAATACGTGCACTATGCCCGCTGGGTGGAGGAGATCGAGCGCCTCAATGGGAGAGCTGAAGCTTCGAGCCGGTCCGCCTCCGTGCTGCTCCCCGGTTCTCGAGGAGCCACGAACTAGTCTGGCCAGCACGCGGACTCGGGGCATTATCTCAAGGCACGGCTACAGTCGGGATGCGCCTCGGCCTCGATGCAGCATCTCGCCGACGACCATCCTCCCCTCTGCGAAGAGCCGCCGGCAGCTAGGCATGGGCGCGTGAGCCGCGCCGGCGCACAGACGTTGGAGTCCGTCACGCCCCCGTCGGCCATCAGAGCTCTCGCGAGTAGGTTCCGCGGTCAAACGAGCACGACCATCGGTACGAATCTCGCCATCATGGTGGTGGGGTTACTTAGCGGAGTAACGGCGGCCCACCTGCTCGGCCCGACCGGCAATGGAGAGCTGAACGCCATCCGGTTATGGCCCGGAACCATTGCCTTCATAGGCAGCGGCGGTCTGTTCGAGGCGCTCTGCTACTTCACCGGGCGACACAGAGAGCGAAGCGGACAGGTCTACACCACCGTGCTCGTTCTGTTGGCGCCCCTGGCGGTGATCGTGGTTATCTCGGGCT
>Ga0070739_10002460_pt1 | contig 24948 bp, 19 predicted proteins | sample Coa_R1_7_FD_66445 | JGI IMG/M metagenome (GOLD analysis project Ga0070739, IMG submission 66445) | Surface soil microbial communities from Centralia Pennsylvania, which are recovering from an underground coalmine fire - Coalmine... | ecosystem: Environmental > Terrestrial > Soil > Unclassified ...
TTGCCGAGAACAGGCATCCGGCGCTGGCCTTTCGGTTTGGCTTCGAGATGCCGAACTCGAATCAGGCCCGCGGCATCGGGACGAACACCACGAACGTCTATGCGAGCCTGATTGCTGAAAAACATCTGGGCAGACTCGATCTCTTTGGGCAGAGTGGGCTTGGCATTTTGCAGTCACCGAGCGCGCAGTTTTCTCAGAACGACGTCTGGATCTATGGCGGTGCCTTTCGCCTTCCGGTGTTGAAACGTCTTGCTCTGGCCGGTGAGATCGCGGGCAGGCATTCCACCCGGAAGCTCACGCCGGCGCTGTTCGGCACCGAGAGCCGCGGCCAGGGCCGGCTGGGGCTGGTATGGACATTCGGGGGCTTTCAGTGGGATGCCGCTGCAGTGGCCGGGATCTACCGCAATGACCCGACGACTGGATTCACTTTTGGCGTCAGCCGGGATGTCCGCCTGTTTCACTGGAAGTGAAAATCGGCGAACTGGCCTTTTCGATCAGGAATAGCGCACCCAGCGCAGAATTTCTGTCACCGAGGGACGCTTTCCGTAGACAAGCACACCGACCCGGTAGATGCGGGCTGCAAGATAGACGGTGCCGGTCGTGGTAGCGCCCAGCAGCAATATTGCCATCAGAATCTGCCACAACGGCGGCGTTTCCAGGCAGATGCGCAGAACCATCAGGATCGGGGAAAAAAACGGAATCTCGCTCAAAACGATCGAGGTTGTCGAGTTAGGGTTCTGCATGAGCGGCACGAACAGCACAAAACTGGCGATCACCAGGGCGGTCACGGGCATTTGGATCTGCGCAGCGTCTTGCTCGCTGGAGACCGCGGCCCCGACGGCTGCGTAGAGGGAAGCATAAAGAAGATAACCGCCCAGGAAGAACACCACCAGCCAGATCCACATGCCCAAAGGAAGGTCGAGCTGCGGCCCACGGGCTCCCGGGCTCAGCATCTGGGCCGCAAAGCGCGCGTATGCGGTCAGGATCGCTCCGGCCGTGGCCCAGATGAGATACTGTGTCAGCCCCACAGCGCCCACGCCCAGAATCTTTCCCGTCAGCAGCCAGATCGGTCGCACCGAGGAGAGGAGGATCTCCATGATCCGGCTGGATTTTTCTTCAATCACGGCCCGCATCGTTGTCATGCCGTACATCAGCAGCGTCGCGTACAGGATCGTCGCCAGCAAAATGGCGGGCACAATGGCCTGGCCGTGTTCTTCAGCCATTGTCGTGCCAACGATTTTGAACAGGCCGAGGCGTACCGGAGTAGCGAACAGGGTAGCGTCGTCAAGCGGTAGATGCTTTTCGCGGAGACGTTCGAACAACAGGACGCGCGTCAGGGCCTGGGTCAGGGTTTCGGTGAGCTGCGGCTCGAAGGGATTGCGGGCTGCGAACTCGACCGTGCCGGTCTTTATGGCGTCGTCCGGCACAATCAGGAAGCCATCGAGGCGGTGTTCGAGTACAGCCTTGCGGAGTTGGTCGCGTACGGCGGCAAGATTGGAGGGGTGCTCGATAAGCTCCGTGACACTCAGCCGTGACCCGCGGCCCTGGACTTGCTCGAGAGCCCGGACAAGGTCCTGCGCGATGCGCCCTGTGCCATCGACGACGGCGATCCGTACCTGATGGCTGGATGACCGGCTGGCAATCCAGAGCGGCACGGCGAGCGCAGCCGCCATGGTCAGCGGCAGGCCCAGCGTGGAGAGAACGAAAGCACGGCTGCGGAGTCGGGTCCAGTACTCGCGCCAGACAATTCTTGCCAGCTTACGCATGGCTCGACTGCACCGTTTCGATGAAGATGTCCTGCAGGGACGGCTCGATCAGCTCGAAGCGAGTCAGTGGGGCCCCTTGCTGCAGCAGGAACTGCAGAACACTGCGATGATCGGTGCCGGGCTTGAGTCGAAGCTCGATGACGCGGCCCTGGCGATTGATCCGGCTGGCGAAGGGCGTCAGGTGATAGCCGTCGGCCTGGCCATCGAACTCCAACAGCAAAGTGTTGTTGCCGTAGGACTGCTTGATGCTGCGCAAATTGCCGCTGAGCACGGCCCGGCCGTGATGGAGCAAGCAGATCGCATCGCACAGCATTTCCACCTGATCCATGCGGTGTGTAGAAAGGATCAGAGTGGTTCCGCGTGCATGCAGTTCGAGCAAACAGTCCTGGACCAGGCGAGCGTTGACCGGGTCCAGGCCCATGAAGGGTTCGTCCAGGACCAGCAGCGGAGGATCGTGGAGCAGACTGGCGATCAACTGTACTTTCTGCTGCATGCCTTTCGACAGCTCCTGGACCCGACGGTGCGCCCACTCCGCGATCCCCAGGCGTTCCAGCCACCGATCGGTCCGGCGGAGCGCCTCGACGCCGGAGAGGCCCTTGAGAGTTCCTAGAAACGTCAGGACCTCGCGAACGATCATCCTGGGGTACAGGCCTCGCTCTTCAGGAAGGTAGCCGATCAGGTCCTGCCCGGAATCGTCCAGTTCCCGACCGAAGATGCGGATGTGGCCTTCATCGGGAAGCAGGATGCGCAGGATCATGCGCAGCGTGGTGGTTTTCCCGGCGCCGTTGGGCCCGAGGAGCCCAAGGATGCTCCCGGCGTGAACCTGCAGGTTCAGCCGGTCTACGGCCGTGACGGTAGCGTAGCGTTTCGTGACGGATTCAAGGACCAGGGCGGGACCAGAATTCATCGGATGCCAGCCATGCCGGCTCACAGTGATGAGAAACCTTACCGCAGAATACTCTCCGAGGAAAGCGACGGCGCTCTGAACGGTGCTCAAAAAGCAGTCGGAGGTGTCGGCGCAGCAGGCTGCGGTCGTGTTATAGAATTGGAACCTATACGGACGGTACGAGTGAAGGGAGGCCGATGGAGGTGCCCGGAAGCTGGTCCCGTGAGCTGAAGGGATGGGTGCTTGATCTAGCGCTGGCCCTCGGCATGGCCGTGTTCATTGTGGTTTTTCTCTACCAGCCGGTGCGTGTGGAGGGGACCAGTATGGCGCCGTCGCTGGCGGATCGGGAGCGTATTTTTGTGAACAAGTTTATCTATCGTTTCGGACCGATTCGCCGCGGTGACGTGGTGGTATTCTGGTATCCGTTGGACCCTTCGAAGTCCTTCATCAAACGAGTCGTTGGTCTGCCGGGTGAGACGGTAGAGATCCGGCGGGGGCGCGTCTACATTAACGGCCGGCTGCTGCGAGAGCCCTATGTGCCGCCACAGTATCTCGACACGGCGAGCTATCCGCCCGTGCGCGTGCCGCCGGATGAATACTTCGTTCTCGGCGATCACCGTGACAGCTCGAATGACTCGCGGATGTTCGGTCCGGTGCCGCGCCGGTTCATCTATGGCAAGGCCGTTTTTGCCTATTGGCCGGTGGAATATTTTGGCTTGATCCGCGAAACGCCCGCCGTGGCAGCGCGGTAAATAGGGTAGAGGAGGAACTGCTGAGCGAATCGCAGCTCCACGCCATCCTGGCCCTCGAGGATGGACGGATTTTTCGAGGCCGTGCTGCCGGTGCCCGCACCCGGCGGGGCGGTGAAGTCGTTTTTAACACCAGCCTTACCGGGTACCAGGAGGTCTTCACCGACCCGAGCTACTGCGGTCAGATCGTCTGCCTGACGTATCCCCACATCGGCAACGTGGGGGCCAACCTCGAGGATCAGGAATCGGATCGGCCACAGATCGAAGGGCTGGTGGTGCGCGAATTTTCCTCCCTAGCTTCGAACTGGCGTTCGCTGCAGACAGCGCAGGCTTACCTCGAACACCACGGGATTCCGGTGCTGTGGGATGTGGACACACGTGCGCTGGTGCGTCACATTCGCAGCGTGGGGGCTCTGCGGGGTGTGCTGGCCACCGATGGAAGCTCGCCGGAAGCTTTAGTGGCGGAGGCGCGCGCACTGCCCCCCATGGCAGGACAGGAGCTGGTCAGTCGTGTGAGTTGCCGGGAAACCTATGTGTGGAGTGAAGGTTTGCCGCGGTCGGTGGAACTCCCCGCGACGGCGGCGGTCGATTGTCCCCGGCTTCATGTCGTCGCTTACGACTTCGGCATCAAGCGGAACATCCTGCGCCTGCTCGTCGACAGCGGTTGTAGGGTGACGGTCGTACCTGCACGCACTTCTGCAGAAGATGTGCTGGCGCTGCAGCCGGACGGGGTTTTCCTCTCCAACGGCCCGGGGGACCCCGAGCCGGTCGAATTCGCTGTGCAGGAAATTCGCCGGCTTCTGGGTCGTGTGCCGATGTTCGGTATCTGCCTGGGTCATCAGCTGCTCGGTCTGGCGCTGGGCGGTCGCACCTTCAAGCTGAAATTCGGTCACCATGGCTCGAACCACCCGGTGAAGAATCTCGAGACCGGTCGCATCGAAATCACCGCTCAGAATCACGGCTTTGCGGTGGATCCCGATTCGCTGCCCGCTTCCGAGGTTGTCATCACCCACACCAACCTGAATGACGGGACCAACGAGGGAATGCGCCACCGCAGTCTGCCTGTTTTCAGCGTGCAGTACCATCCGGAAGCTTCACCCGGGCCGCATGACGCCCGCTACCTGTTTGGGCGTTTCGTGAAGTTGATGTGCGAATGCCGACGCTCTTGAGTCGAATCCCGGGATGGAAGAGGATGCTTCGGCCGCATGCCCAGACGAACTGACATCCGCAAAATCCTGATCATCGGTTCGGGGCCCATTGTCATCGGGCAGGCCTGCGAGTTCGACTATTCGGGCACCCAGGCCTGCAAGGCACTCCGCGCCGAAGGCTATGAGGTGGTGCTGGTGAACTCCAACCCCGCTACCATTATGACGGATCCCGAACTGGCTGATCGGACTTACATCGAGCCGCTGACGGCTGAATGTCTGGAGAAAATCATCGCCCGCGAGCGCCCAGATGCGCTTCTGCCTACGGTGGGCGGGCAGACCGGTCTGAATCTGGCCGTGGAGCTGGCTGAGCGAGGTGTGCTGGACCGCTACGGGGTGGAGTTGATCGGAGCCTCGCTGCGGGCCATCAAAGTGGCCGAAGATCGTCTGTGGTTCAAGCATGCCTGCCGGCGTGTGGGGTTGGACGTACCCGCTTCGGTGCTGGTGAACAATGTGCGGGATGCCTTGCCGGCGGCTGACCAGCTCGGCTATCCGGTGGTGATCCGGCCTTCGTTTACTCTCGGGGGAACGGGGGGCTCGATTGCGTACAACCGGGAGGAGTTTGCCGAAGCCATTGCCCGCGCGCTCGATGCCAGCCCGGTGCACGAGGCGCTGGTGGAAGAAGCTGTCCTGGGCTGGAAAGAGTTCGAGCTGGAGGTCATGCGGGATGCTGCGGATAACTTTGTGGTGATCTGCTCCATCGAGAACGTGGATCCCATGGGGGTCCATACCGGAGATTCGGTCACCGTGGCTCCCGTGCAGACGCTGACTGACCGGGAATACCAACGGATGCGCGACGCGGCCGCGGCCATCATCCGCGAGGTGGGCGTGGAAACCGGAGGTTCGAACATCCAGTTCGCGGTGCATCCGGAAACCGGCCGCATGGTGGTGATCGAAATGAACCCGCGTGTATCGCGGAGCTCTGCACTGGCGAGCAAGGCGACCGGGTTCCCCATTGCCAAAATTGCGGCCAAGCTGGCTGTGGGTTTGCTGCTCGACGAGATCCCCAACGATATCACTCGTAAAACGCCCTCCTGTTTCGAGCCCAGCATTGACTATGTCGTGGTGAAAATCCCGCGCTGGCAGTTTGAAAAATTCCCCGGAGCCGACCCCACGCTGGGCACGCAGATGAAGTCGGTGGGCGAGATCATGGCCATTGGCCGTACGTTCAAGGAAGCCCTGGGCAAGGGCCTGCGGTCGTTGGAAGCGCCACCCCCCAGCCTTCCGCCCCGCCCCGAACCGGCTCTGCTGCGCGAGCGGTTGGTGACGCCCAACCCGGAACGCCTGTACTGGATTTTCGCTGCCCTGCGGTGCGGTATGGATGTGGCCAGCGTCTGCGAGCTTACCCATATTGACCCCTGGTTCATCGGTCAGATGGCGGAGATGGTGGAAATGGAGCGCCGGCTGAAGCGTGCGGGCTGGGACCAGGCCGATGCGGAGCTGCTGCGGGCCGCCAAGCGGGAAGGATTCTCGGATGAACAGCTCGGAGTCCTCTGGGGCGTTTCGGCTGAGCGAGTGCGCGAACGGAGAAAGCGGCTGGGCATCGAGCCCGTCTTCAAACGGGTGGATACCTGCGCGGCCGAGTTCGAATCCTACACGCCGTATCTGTACTCGAGCTACGAGGACGAAGATGAAGCAGATCCGGAAGACCGGCCGAAGATCGTCATTCTCGGCAGCGGCCCCAATCGCATCGGGCAGGGCATCGAATTCGATTATTGCTGCTGCCACGCCTCTTTCGCGCTACAGGAAGAGGGGTATCAGACGGTGATGGTGAACTGCAACCCGGAGACCGTCTCGACCGATTACGACACGAGCGACCGGCTGTATTTTGAGCCGCTGACCCTCGAGGATGTGCTCGAGGTCGTGCGCCGTGAACGCCCCCAGGGGGTGATCGTGCAGTTCGGGGGACAAACACCGCTGAACCTGGCGTTGGACCTGAAAGCGGCAGGCGTTCCAATTCTCGGCACAGCGCCGGAGTCGATCGATCTGTCTGAGGATCGCCGCCAGTTCAGTCGGTTGCTTGCCGAACTGGACATTCCGCAGCCTCCACATGGAACCGCGATGAATCCTGATGAGGCTGTGGAGCTGGCCTCTCAGATCGGACTGCCCGTTTTGGTTCGACCCAGCTATGTTCTGGGAGGGCGGGCCATGGTGATCGCCTACGATCTGGAGACCGTGCGGGATTCTGCCGCCCGGGGCCGGGGAGCTGGGGCGGGCCGTGCCGTGCTGATTGATAAGTTTCTCGAGCAGGCGGTCGAAGTCGATGTAGACGCCGTTGCCGACGGCACCGACGTTGTCATCGGCGGCATCATGGAGCATATCGAGGAGGCTGGCGTCCATTCGGGGGATTCCTCCTGTGTCCTTCCGCCCGTAAGTCTGTCGCCGGGCGTTCTGGAGCAGATTCGGGAGTACACGGCACGTCTGGCGCGCGCGCTGCGGGTGGTTGGGCTGATGAACGTCCAGTTTGCCGTGCAACGGGACCGTGTCTATGTGCTTGAAGTCAACCCGCGGGCTTCGCGCACGGTGCCCTTTGTGAGCAAAGCGACGGGCGTGCCACTGGCCAAGGTGGCCGCGCGGCTGATGGTCGGACGGCGCCTGCAGGAGATGAACCTTCCTGTCGTCTGCTTCGATGGTGTTTCCGAAGTGCTTGTGCGGGATTACGTGGCCGTCAAATCGCCCGTGTTTTCTTTTAACAAGTTCCGGGGCGTGGATATTCTGCTGGGACCTGAAATGCGCTCGACGGGCGAAGTCATGGGGGTTGCGCCCGGTTTTGCGCAGGCATTTGCCAAGGCGCAGGCGGCTGCCGGCGCGGCGCTGCCCACCAGCGGGACGGTCTTTATCAGCGTGAACGACCGCGACAAGGCGGGCATCGTATCAGTGGCGAGCGAGCTGGTTCGCGCCGGACTGCGCCTGTTGGCCACTCGGGGCACTGCGGCTGCCCTCCGCAGTGCTGGATTGCCGGTCGAGACGGTCTTCAAGGTGAACGAGGGACGCCCCAATGTCATCGATTGGATCAAAACGGGTCGGGTGCAGCTGATTATTAACACCCCGCTGGGCCGGGAATCCTTCTACGACGAAGTTTCCATCCGGCGCACGGCCCTTCGCTACAACATTCCCTGTGTGACCACGCTCTCGGCAGCCCATGCGGCGGCGCGGGCCATCGGTTCGCTCCGCCAGCAGGCTTTCAGCGTAGGTCCGCTGCAGGAGCGGCTGGGTGAGCGGCTGGCGATGCGGAGCCGGCCGCAGAGGGAACACCGTGAGCAAGAGTAAACCGGCCTGGCTGCAGGGCGTCTTCGCCGCCGTGACCACTCCGTTTGACCGCAACGGCCGTTTAGTGCCCGAAAAACTCGCGGAGAACCTACGGCAGTACAATGCCACTCCGCTGTCCGGCTATCTGGTAACCGGCTCCACTGGAGAAGCCGTTCTGCTGACGGCGCGCGAAACAGAAAGGGTTTGGGCCACCGCCCGGGAGGCAGCTGCGCCGGATCGCCCCGTTATTGTCGGTATCGCTGCCGAATCGGCCCGTTCTTGTGCAGTCCGCGCGCGCCGGGCGTCTGGACTGGGTGCCGCGGCTGTTCTAGTGCGGACGCCGTGCTTTTACCGTGAACAGATGCAGGCAGATGCGCTGGCACGCTTCTATATGGCCGTCGCGGACGTTTCCCCTGTGCCCGTGCTCGTCTATTCGATCCCGCAGAACACAGGGATTGCGGTCCAGGCCTCTCTGCTGCGCGTGCTGATGGAGCACCCGAACATTGTGGGGATCAAGGACAGCTCGGGTGATGTGGGTGCGTTGCAACAGATGGTGCTTGAGGTGCCGCAGGCGGCTGTTCTGGTGGGTACCGCTTCGGTACTGCGACTGGGTCTGCTGGCCGGTGCCTGTGGAGCGATTCTGGCGCTGGCAAGCCTTGTGCCGGGGCTGTGTGTGGCTCTCTATGAAGCTGTGCGGAGGGGCGACGATGCCCGCGCCCGGCAGTTGCAGAAGGCGTTGCTCCCGTCCTCCAACGTGCTGGTCACGCGCTACGGCGTTGGAGGCCTCAAGTATGCACTAGATCAGTGCCAGTACTATGGAGGTCCACCTCGGCTTCCGCTGCGCGGCCCCGACACTGCGGCCCAGGCCAGGATTCGCGCGGCCCTGGAAAGACTGCTGGCCCTGGCGGCGAGCGTAGCCTGAGCGGCGTCGCTGCCAGAGTTTTTGCCCGCGCCGTCGGCAAGCATATAAGATGGCGGTCGATGGACTGTAGACCGATTTCTCCCGCCTCGCTCCCTCACGTCAGCCGGCTTTTCGCACATTTCGTCGAAGACTTCGTGCGCGTGGCCGAGTTCTTTGCCCACCCGCCGAGCTGGGCCGGTGTGCTCGCGGCCAGCCGTCGGGCCGTGCGCCCGCCGAAACTGCGCGAGGAGATCGCTGCAATCCTTCGGGCGCAGAATCGCAGTGTCGGAGCCAGTGAGGCGACGCTGCGGAACATTGACCGGCTGGAGCAGGGCGCACTGGCGGTGGTGACCGGTCAGCAGGCCACGCTGTTCAGCGGTCCTGCTTACTCGTTCTACAAGGTGCTGGGCTGCATTCGGGTTGCGGCTGAATTGACCGCCGCGGGCGTCGAGGCGGTTCCCGTTTTCTGGTTGGCAACGGAAGACCATGACCTGCAGGAGGTCAGCACCTGCACGTGGCACACCCGCCACGGGCTGCTTCGCTTCGAGTTGGACTTCGACGTCCAGGTCCACGGGCAGCCGGTGGGGAGAGTCCCTCTACCGGAACAGGTCAATGAGCTGGTCAAAAAGGCCACGGCAGAACTTGAGGGACCTTCAGCGCCTTCGGTAACGAGAGCGCTGGAACGTGCCTATCAGCCCGGCCGCACACTCGGTGCGGCGCTGGCCATGCTCATGGCGGATTTGCTCGCCGGGCGTGGGTTGATCGTACTGGACCCGGTGGATCCACGATTCCATCATCTGGCGCGTTCGCTCTATCGCCGCGTGCTGGACCAGGGGGTGGCCATCGTCGAGGCACTGCTGCGGCGGAGCGAGCGCCTGGTCCAGCATGGCTATCACGCCCAGGCCCGTGTCTTGGAGGACAGCACGTTGCTGTTCATCAATCGCCAGGGTCGTCGTCTGCCTCTCGAGCGACGCGGTCGTCTTTTTGCCCTCGGCGAAGAGCTGCTCGAGTATCGGGAGGTTGTCGAGGTGCTCGAGCAGAACCCAGAAGATGTCAGTGGCAACGTGCTCCTGCGCCCGGTCGTGCAGGACGCACTCCTTCCGACCGTAGCCTATATTGCCGGGCCTGCGGAAGTGGCCTATCTGGCTCAGGCCGAGTGCCTGTACCAGATGCTGGAAGTGCCCATGCCGGCGGTTCTGGCCCGTCCTGGCTTCACCCTGGTGGAACCTCCGGTGCGGCGGATCCTGAACCGCTACCGGCTGACGGTCGAGGATGTGCTCCAGGGGCGCCAGCAGGTTCGTCCGCTGATGGAACGCGAAGCGTTGCCGGGGGAGTTGTCGGCGAGCTTTACCGAAGGCGAACGGGCAGTGCGGGGGCTGCTGGAACGGCTACGCAGCCCGTTGATCCACCTGGACCCTACGCTGGCCGGGGCGCTCGAGACTGCGGAGCGAAAGATCCTCTATCATTTCGAGAAACTTCGCGAGCGGGCTGGACGGGCCTGGGATTTGCGGGTTGGCATTCTCGATCGGCATGAACGGTTTCTGCTCGATTCGCTTTATCCGCATCACGCGCTGCAGGAACGGGTACTGTGTCTGCTCCCGTTTCTCGCACGGCGGGGCCTGCAGTTGCTGGATGAACTGCTGGCCTGTGCCTCCGTCTTTCCCCCGCGGCATGTGGTGGGTGAACTGGACGGTACCGCGGGGATGGGCGCGGCAGAAGAAGGGGAACCGGGAGGACCATCAACGGCATGAAATCCCTCGCGCAGGTGTTCGAGCGGACGCTTGAGCTGAAAACGACGCGACGTGTACAGCTCGTGGAGATCACGCACGAACTCGACCGCATCGTCGCAAGCTCGGGAGTGACGAACGGTCTCTGCGTCGCATACGTGCCGCATACCACAGCAGGGCTTCTCATCAACGAAAATGCCGATCCTGATGTTGCGGCTGATATCGAAGCCACGTTGGAACGTTTGGTGCCGCGCGCCGGATCCTACCGGCATGCCGAGGGTAATGCTGACGCGCATATCCGCTCGGTTCTGACCGGGGTCAGCCAGGTGCTTCTGGTCGCAGGAGGACGGTTGAGGCTCGGCCGGTGGCAGGGCGTATTTTTCTGCGAATTCGACGGCCCACGGCGGCGCGAAGTCTGGGTGAAGATTCTGGGCGACGGAACCTGAAATGTCGGATGCTACAGCCATGTTCGGCCTGTATGTGCAGGTGCCTTTTTGTGAGGCAAAGTGCACGTACTGCAACTTTCCCACCCGGGTGGCACCGCGCACGTTGTTCAACCCCTATCTTGAAGCTGTCTGTCGCGAAGTGCGCGAATGTGACGTTCTTTACCGTCAGGCGGGGATCGAAGAGTGGAACGTGGCAGGGCCGATCGAGGCCGATACGCTGTACGTTGGCGGTGGCAGTCCAGCGTTGTTGGATGCTGAGCAACTGGAGCGCCTGATAGAGGTGCTGCGGCGGCAGTTCCGCCTCCGGATTGTCGAAGCGACGCTGGAAGTCAATCCGCAAACTGTAACGGTAGAGGCGGCGCAGGCCTGGCGGCGGCTGGGATTCGACCGGATCAGCCTCGGCGTGCAGTCGTTCAACGACCGCGAACTGGCTGCTGTCGGGCGCCGCCACCGCGCGCGCGACGTCGGTGTGGCTACAGAACGCCTTCGTGCGGCCGGATTCACGAACCTCAGTTATGACCTGATCATTGGCTTGCCCTATCAAACGGAGCAATCCTGGGAAGCATCTCTGGCTGGGGCGCTCGCGCTGCGCCCTGAACACATTTCCGTTTACTTGCTGGAGGTGGACGAACACAGCCGACTGGGGCGAGAGGTTCTTTCGGGAGGGTGCCGTTACAGTGCACAGGCCCTGCCCGCCGAGGAGGCGATGGCGGAATGGTATGAACGGGCCAGGTACCGGCTGGAACAAGCGGGCTACCAGCAGTACGAGATTTCCAACTGGGCTCTGCCAGGTTTCGTCTCGCGACACAATCTCAAGTACTGGTTGCGGATGCCCTATCTAGGCTTTGGCGCCGGTGCTCATTCTTTTGCTGGCGGGCAGCGCTGGGCGAACTGCGAGGACCCGCACCGGTACATCGAACTCATCCAGAGCGGCCGGCCAGCGGTGCAGTTTGTCGAACAGCTCGGAGAAACTGAGGTGCTTGAAGAGGAGCTTTTGCTGGGTTTGCGGCGCACCGTGGGCATCGATCCCGCCACCCTCAACCGCCGGTACGGTGACGCAGTTACCCACGCCCTGGAGCGGCTGCAGCAGCAGGGCTGGTTGGAGTGGTGGCAGGGCCGACTGCGCATCCCGCCACAGCGGCTGACGGTGGCCAATGAGGTGCTGGTGGAAGTGCTTCGAGCCTGCACGTAGCGAGGGCCTCAATCGGCCCAGAATCGAGGTCGACAGATGGACGCCAGTGTAGTGGATCTGCGCAGCGACACCGTGACACGACCGACTCCGGCCATGCGGCGTGCCATGGCGGAAGCCGAAGTGGGTGACGATGTTTACGGGGAAGACCCCACCGTACGGCGCCTCGAGGAACGGGCTGCCGAGCTATTCAACAAGCCTGCCGCGCTGTTCGTCCCATCTGGATCGATGGGCAACCTCATCGCCATTTGGCTGTGGGCGGGCGCCGGCCGCGAGGTGATTTGCGAGGAACAGGCGCATATCAATCAGTACGAGCTGGCCTCGATGTCAGCCCTGGCAGGCGCCTTTCCACGTCCTCTGGCCGAGCCGCAGGGGTGGCTGTCCTGGCCCCGAGTGGAACGGGCGATTCGGCCGCGGATCTATTACCTGTCACAGACAGGTCTGATTTCGCTGGAAAATACACACAACATGGCCGGAGGGATCGTCTACCCGCAGGCAGAGTTCGATGCCGTGTGCGACGGTGCCCATGCCGCCGGTTTGCCCGTGCATCTTGACGGGGCTCGAATCTTTAATGCGGCCGTGAGCACGGGCCTTCCGGTCGCCCGGTTAACAGAAAAGGCGGACTCGGTGATGTTCTGCCTGTCGAAAGGCCTGGGAGCGCCGGTGGGTTCCATGTTGCTTGGCCCGGAGGGGTTCATTCGGGAAGCGCGGATCGTTCGGAAGACGCTGGGCGGAGGCATGCGTCAGGCTGGCGTGCTCGCGGCCGCCGGGCTGGTCGCTCTGGAAGAGTCACCGCCACGACTGGCCGAAGATCACCAGAAGGCCCGCCGACTGGCAGAAGAACTGGCAGAGATCCCAGGAATCTGTCTGGACCTGAGGCGCGTGCAGACTAACATCGTCATCTTTCGCATCACGCGGCCGGACCTGACCGCCACCGAATTTTGTGACCGGCTGCGGACACGGGGGGTGCTGGCAGGTGCTGTAGGTCCGGATACTGTTCGCATGGTGACCCACTACGATGTTTCGCTGACAGGCATCGAGAAGGCCGTACAGGCGGTGCGTGCGGTCCTGGCCGGTGCCTGAAAGGAACGGTTTTTTCCTGCCTACGGCGAATTTTCCCTCGCAGAAACCGAAAAGCGGGGTCGGCTATCGCCTCGCTTTTCGCAGGAACAAATTGCATCTGGCCGGATCGAACGCGGAGCAGCCTTACGGTCGGGGCTCGCGACGCTCCCGCATCCGCATGCGCATTTGCTCCATTTCCTGTTGGTACTGCTTCCACTGGTCGGGCGTCAAAATCTCCTTCAACCCGTCGTTGCGCTCCTTCATCAGCTTCTGCATCTCTGCGCGACGCTCTTCCGGCGTGGCTTGGGGATTGTTTTGGAGCCAGGTTGCACGCTCCTGCTGGAGCTTCTGCAGGAGGGCCTTGACCTTTTCGGTCTGTTCGTCGGTGAGCTTCAGCCGGTCCTTCAACCGCGCGGCCTGGGCTTCGGGTGACATCCCCGGTCCACGACGTTGGCCCCACTGTTGCGTCGGGGGGTTCCGATCGGGTTGCTGGGCGGCGGCTGAGATCAGGGGGAAGGCCAGGCCAAGGATCATCAATCCGGGCAACAAGCGTTTCATGAGGAATCCTCCTTGCGGCACCGATCTGGTGATCGGTTCCATCCTGCATAGTTCAACACGGGCTGGGCTGAGAAAGTTTCGCCTTGATTGGAGGCTGACGACGCACTTCATGGAAAGAAACCGCTTGGGATTTTGCCATGCTCGCGAGACAATGCCAGTAGAAACGCTGCACAGGGAGTCCGAGCCATGTGGCGCCTAAAGGGAGCTGTGGTGGCGGGGTTCAGCCTGTCTGTGGTTGTTCCCCTCTGGGGCCAAACGCACTGGGGTTTTTACACCCCGCGTGATCAGAAAAAGCCTGTTGCCGCCGGGCGAGAGATCCGGAGCACGGATGGCCTTCAAGTGACGGAAGCCGGCCGCGTTGCGGATTCCGATACTCCTGCAGTTCGTCGCGTCTCTGTGCCTTCGATCAACGGCGGAACACGCACGCTGGTGGACGAAGAGACGGAAGTGGTGCCCTCTGGTCCCGGGATGCAGCGGCGCATTCACCGCATCTACGGGCAGGATCCTGATGGCCGGCGGCAATTGATTGCCGTCGAGGAAACCACCGTGCGGACGCTGGCCAGCGGAAAGGTAGAGACGGTCACCACCTATTCCCAGCGCGATGCGAACGGCCGGTTTGCGCTGGCGCGGCGGGAGATCTCGACGACTATCCCACGAGCTCCGGGCCGGTCGCATACAGAGACGGTGGTGCTGGTGCCCGGGCCTTACGGGGCCCTGGCTCCCCAGCTGCGCTTCCTCGAAGACGAGGAGCACGACGGGCAGGTGTCCCGCTCGCGCCGCGAACGGCTCGTTCCTGATGGGAACGGCCGCTGGGTGCCGAACCAGATGACGGAGACGATCAAGCAGAGCCAGAACGGTGCGGAGGTGACCGAGGAGCGTCTGTACGCGGTGGACGCAAACGGCGCTCTGACGCTGGCGCGGCGCACGGTGGATCGCAAGCAGAGCGGACCTGAAGGGACCGGTCGGGAAGAGCAGGACGTCTACATGGTGGCTCCGGGGAGTGAGGTTGGAGCGCAGGGTGGCGGACTCGTGTTGATGCAGAGGACCCGCACGCTGCGCACCCGCACACCCACCGGTGAGGTCGTGACGCGGCAGCAGATCGAAGAGCGCTCGCCGGTGGCCATGGCCGAAGGCCTCCGCGTCACAGGCGCAGTCGTCGAAGTCGAGCATCGGGCGCCAGATGGAACGGTACGGTCGCAGCAGACGGTATTGGCGACGGACGGCAATCAGCAACTTCGCACCGTGCGCGTATTCGAGAAGCAGGGCGGTCCAAACCGCTGAGCGCGCACATCCGGACTGACCTGCCTTTGACCCTTAGCGAGAGCGCAGGCGAACTTCTGCCAGCACCGGCAAATGGTCCGAGGCCAGCCGCGTCATCCCCGTGCGTACCCGCCACACACGGACCAGCTCGAGATGCGGGTCAAAAAAGATTTGTTCCAGCGGAAGCAGAGGCAGTACCGAGGGAAAGGTGCCGGCCAGAGGGCGGCCGCGCAGCCGGGCCGATGCCAGAGTGTCACGCAGTCGGCGTGGACGCCACTCGTTGAAGTCGCCCAGCACCAGGCGGATGCCTGCCAACCCAGGGTGCAACAGGACGCGCGGGCTGGAAAGCTCTCGCAGTTGCCGTTCCCGTTCCAGCCTTGACGTGCCGAGGTGCACATTGAAGACATGGAGCAGCTGACCATCCCTTATCCGAAGGTCCACTCGGAGGCAGCTCCTCGGCTCGCGGCCGGGCCGGCTGAGGTCATAGTGTGCGGCCCGCAGAATCGGGAGTCGTGTGAGCAGGAGGTTGCCGTAGAGATGTCCTCGATAGAGCCGCGTGGGGGCCAGCACGGGTTGCAGGCCCAGTCGGTGTGCCAGAGTGGAGAGGGTCGGGTACACCGGATGGCACTGTCGCGCCAGCACGACTTCCTGCAGGGCTGCGATGTCGGGCTGGAGTTGTTCGAGCAGCCGCAGAATCCGCTGTGGGCGTACGCGCCGGTCCCAGCCACGCCAACGGTGAATGTTATAGGTCAAAACGCGAACCCGTGCAGACGGCATAGCACGCTCAGGGATGTTGCGTTCGGTCATGCTTGCGGCGGCGAACGGTCGACACCTTTCTGGTGCCGAAGCCGTCGCACAAACCTCCGACGGTCTGGGATGCCCTCGGACGCCGGAGCGATGCGCAAAAGGCGAAGGCGGCGGCGCCACAGCCCATAAGCCGTCAGGATCAATCCTAAACCCAGCCATCCTGCGGCTACCGCGAAGGGAACCGCGATCAGTGGGGGCCACAAAAGGCCCGCAGCCGTCAGTGCCAGCAGCAAGAGTCCGGTAGTTAGCATGAGACGGACTTCGGCCGGACCGAGAGCGCGGCGACGGGTGATGACAGCTCCAATGGTGCTGGTTATGGCCACCACTCCTGAAGCGGCCCTCCCCGCGCTCCCACGTGCCCGCGGAGTTTCCGTACCCCGGCGGTCTGCACGGAGCGGGCGTACACGGCGGCGGCCCAGGAGCACGATCTCTGTGCTGCGGGAAAGGTCTTGCAGATACATGCGTTCCATTTCGGCTGCAAAGGCTTCGTCTTCGACGACAACATCGAGTTCCCAGTTCCCGATCCAGCTTGCCAGGTTGAGATTGGTCGAGCCCACGCGCGCCCAGCGTCCATCGGCCACAGCGGTTTTGGCGTGGAGCATCGGCCCATGCCACTCGTAGATGCGGACGCCGGCTTCAAGCAGGGGTCTGTAGGCCGCGCGCGACAGGGCGCGCACGAAGGGCACGTCGCTGGCGCGCGGAACCAGCAGCCGCACGTCCACGCCATCGAGTGCTGCCGAGGCCAGGGCGCGGACATAAGGTGTGGTACCAACGAAATAAGCATCGGTCAGCCAGATGCTGCGCCGGGCCAGCGCGGCGACGAGCTGGTCCAACCGGTAGAGGCCGGCAGTTTCCGGTTCGGTGGCTACGATGCGCAGCGCCACCGTGCCGGCGGGAGCCAGATCTTCTTCGCCGGGTTCCTCCTCGGGAGGCAGGGCCGGTCCGGTCAGGGCCCAGGTGGATGCAAACGCAGCCTGCAGGGGCGCCAGTGCGGGTCCACGAATGGCCACGCCCGTATCCCGCCAGGGTTCAATCCCACGGGTGGGATCGCCCACCCAGTCATCGCCTACGCATAAACCACTGACAAAAGCGATCCGGCCGTCCACAATCAGCATTTTGCGATGGTCCCGCCCCAACCAGCCAAACGGATTGGTCCATTCCGGCGGGTTGAAACACCGCACCTCGACTCCAGCCGCCTCCAGGGCTCTGCGAAATCGACGCCACTTCCAGCCATGGCCGCGGGCGCCGAGCCAGTCGTAGAGAAGGCGTACCCGCACACCCTGTCGCGCTTTTTCCATCAGTAACTCCGCGAAACGCCAGCCTGTGCGGTCCGGGTGGACGATGTAGCTTTCCAGGTGGACGTACCGGCGAGCCTGCTGAATGGCTTCCATCCAGGCCGGATAATTTTCAGCGGCATCACGGAGCAGGCGCACACTGTTGCCAGGGATCAAAGGCGCGCCTGCAGCACGGGAAAATGCCTGTTCGGCAAGCTGGCGCACCGAGAGAATCGCTGCGGCCGTCAGAGAGCGGGTTCCAGGGGTCGCCATGCCTGCTGATTTCAGGCTAACACGGATCGCCAGAGCGCCGGAAGGGAGGGGACTTTCTGGAGCGAACCGGCTGGTGCCGGGGGGCGGAATCGAACCGCCTACGCCAGCCTTTTCAGGGCTGCGCTCTACCGGTGAGCTACCCCGGCGGCTGGGAAAAATCTGCAAGCATTGTAAGCCATTCGCAGCCCACGCGCCAGCCGCCGCTCAGTGCATGGCCTCGTCCCATTCCTTCATCCATTCTTTCTTCTTGAGAACCTCGCGCGGGCGTGGTCCGTCGGCCGGTCCGACAATTCCATCGCGTTCCATCATGTCAATCAAACGGGCTGCACGGCCGTAGCCGATGCGCAGGCGCCGCTGAAGTGTGGACGTCGAGGCCCGGCCCATCTCGCACACGATCCGCACCGCTTCCTCGTAGAGCTCGTCATCGAAGCCTTCTTCGGATGCACCCAGCTCGGCGGCTTCTGCCTGGTCATCTGCGGGCGGCTTGAGCAGATCCTCGTTGTAGTTTGCCTGAGCCTGCTCCCGCCAGAAGTCGCAGACGGCCACGATTTCTTCCTCGGTGACCAGCGGGCCGTGAATGCGCTCCAATCGGGCCGAACCGGCCGGCAGGTAGAGCATATCGCCGCGTCCCAGCAGCGCCTCGGCGCCGTTGGCATCGAGAATGGTGCGCGAATCAACCTTCGTGGCGACCCGGAAGGAGATGCGTGCCGGGAAGTTGGCCTTGATCAGGCCAGTAATCACATCCACCGAAGGCCGCTGCGTGGCGAGGATCAGATGAATACCTACAGCGCGAGCCATCTGCGCCAGGCGCGTGATGGACTCTTCGACGTTGTTGGTATCAACCATCATGAGGTCCGCCAACTCGTCGATCACGATGACGATGTAGGGCAGGCGCGTTGGGCCGTCCCCCCCTGTGCTGCCTGCCGCCGTCACCTGCCGATTATATTGCTCGATATTGCGCACTCCGCGCTGCGCCAGCAGCTTCAGGCGAGATTCCATTTCGCGTGTGGCATTGCGGAGAACGTTGGAAGCCACGCGGGGATCGGTCACCACCGGGGCCAGCAGATGCGGGATGTTTTCGTACAGGCCCAGCTCTAGCCGCTTGGGGTCGATCAATACCAGTTTGAGTTCGTCCGGCGTCGCCCGCAGGATCATGGATACGATCATGGAGTTGATGAACACGCTCTTGCCGGTGCCGGTGGCTCCGGCAATGAGCAGATGCGGCATCTGCGCTAGATCGGCTGTGCGAATCCGTCCGATCAAATCTTTGCCCAGCGCGAAAGTCAGTTTGGAAATGGACTGGACAAACTCGGAGGATTCCACCACCTCACGCAGTGCAATGGTCTGGCGATGCAGGTTGGGAACCTCGATGCCAACTGTGGACTTGCCAGGGATCCGCTCGATCAGGATGGATTCGGCTCGCAGCGCCAGACAGAGGTCATCCGCCAGCGAGGTGATCCGACTGTACTTGACGCCGGCTTCCGGGCGAAATTCGTAGGTGGTAACAACGGGACCGGGATTGATCTGCGTGACCTGGCCAGCTACTTCGAACTCCTGCAGTTTTTGTTCGATGGCACGGGCGTAATTCTTGAGTTCGTCTTCGTCGAACTTGTGGGGTCGTTCTGGAAGGCGCAGCAGACTGGTCGGCGGCAGCCGATAGCCTGCGGCCACCGGGGCGATGCGCGGGCCCGCTGAGGAGGCAGCTCTGGTGGTTCGCGGTCGCGGCGGTGGAGCGACCACGATGGGCTCCGGCGGAGCCGAGCTCTGTTCAGCGGCGGCAGAAGTGGGGGCGGGGGCCGGGGGCGGAGCGACCTGCAGAGGTGCTGGCGGGCGTCCCTGCTGGCGGATCCGTTGCAGTTCGCTCTTTTCGGCGGCGCGGCGGCGCGCGTGACGCCACTCGCGATAGGCCTGGGCAATGCGCTCCAACAACGTTTGCGGCCACAGGCGCCTGAGGATCCCCGGGACAGTCGAAAACGAAAACTTCGTGGCCAGAAACAGCCCCACAAAAAGGCCTGCCAGAGCGACCAGCGCGGCGCCCAGGGGGTTGAATAGATGCCGCAGGACTCGCGCTGCCAACGTCCCCACCAGGCCGCCGGGATCGAGTTGCCCCGCCAAAGGGTAAAGAGGGGTCATTGTCAGCAGCGCATCGATGGCCACCAGCATGACAACCGAGCCTGCCAGCTTGACTCCGGGAGCACTCGCCCGCTGGTTCCGCAACCACCGCAGTGCGACAATAAAAACTCCCAGCGGCACCAGAAGCGCCGCATACCCAAAGACCTGATAGAGCAGATCGGCCAGAAAGGCCCCGACCAATCCGATCCAGTTCCGTGCCAGGTGTTCGGTTCCCGGTGCAGCGACGTTCCAGGAGGCATCCAGGCTGTGATAGGACACCAGACTCAGCAAGAGCAGAATCGAGATGGTCAGACCAATGAAGCCCACCAGCTCGTTCAGTCGCCGGTTTTCCGACGGCGTCAGCAGGTGCATTCGCACACTCCGGGCAGGGAAGGCAGAAGACCGGCCGCGCGGGCGCTAGCGCGCAGCCGCATGCTGGAGGAACCAGAGCCCTAGGATACCCAACCCCAGACCCACACGGTAGTAGATAAATGGCTTCAAGGTCCGAAACTGCAAATAGCGCAGGAAAGCTGCAATCGCCAGATAGCCGCTCGCCGCCGAAACCGCAATGCCCAGAAGCGCTGCCGGCGGAGACACGGCCTCCATTCCCAGGCGAACCGCGTGCAGCAGGCGCGGCACTTCCACCAGAGCTGCGCCGGCGATGACAGGTGTGGCCAGCAGAAACGAAAACCGGGCGGCGTCCTGCCGGTTCATGTCGCGCCCGAGGGCTGCGGTGATGGTGGCGCCGGAACGCGAGACACCCGGAATGAGCGCACAGGCCTGGGCCACGCCGATGAGCACGGCATCGGTGAGCCGCAAAGCCTCGATAGTTCGCCCGAACGACGAGCGCCGCTCCGCCCAGGCCATCAACAACCCGACGATGATCATGCTGGCCGCAATGACAGGAACGCTGCGCAACTGCTCTTCGACGTAGCGGTGGGCTGCGATTCCAGCAAGGGCTGCCGGGACGGTGGCGACGGCGATGAGTGCCAGCAGCCGCCTGCGGGACTGGATTTCTGTCGAGCCACCGGCTGAAGACCAGGCTGCGGGCAGCGCGGCGCGCAGGAACCCCAGCCAGTCGCGCAGGAAATAGCTCACCGCTGCCAGAAGCGTGCCGGTGTGCAGAGCCACATCGAATGCCAGGCCGGGATCGCGCCAGCCGGCCAGCCAGGGGAAAAGAATCAGGTGGGCCGTGCTCGAAATGGGGAGCCATTCGGTCAGCCCCTGCACGATGCCCAGAACGATGACCTGATAGGCGGGAATGCTCATCCGGCTTTTCTCCGGTTGCCAGTGCCTCGATCCAGTCGCTTGGCCATGAGATAGGCGTCGGTGCGGTCGGAGTAGTACCCGGGCAGGGTGCCCGTGATCCGGTAGCCGTGGTGCGTCCAGAAAGCGATGGCCGTAGCGTTCGCGACCGAGGTTTCCAGCTCGACCCAGGACACCCCGGCCCGGCGCATTTGCTCCTCGATGGCCAGTAAAAGTGTGGAACCGATGCCCTTGCGGCGGTAGCGGGCCAGCACGTCGAGCGTTATCAGGTGTCCCTCCTCGCCCTGCCAGAAGGCCATGACAAAGCCGGCGGGCCGTCCTTCGACGAAAGCCATAAGACACCGCACGCCTTCCTGCTCGAGGAAAGCTTTCAGGGTACCGCGGCTGTAGGCAACCTCAGGTGCGTAGCAGCTCCGGTCGATTTCGTACAGCACCGGCAGGTCAGCGCGGGTGCAGGGACGCAGCACAACCGGCAGACGCGCCTGCCCTTTTTCTGAAGGCGATTGTGAACGCTCGTCCATTGCAACGCAAAGCTAAAACCTGAAAGGCGTCGCCCCGCTCAGACCTCCAGGATGACGGGAAGGATCAATGGGCGGCGGGCCATCTGCCGCTTCAGATAGCGTCGCAAATCGGTACGGATTTTTTCCTTCATGACAGTCCAGTCGGTTTTTTCTTCCGGGTTGGATTCCTCGATCGTTCGCAGGACGATCTCCCGGGCCCGTGCGGTCAGTTCCTGCCCATCGTCCGGCGGCACCAGGCCGCGGCTGACGATTTCGGGTTGTCCTTCGATGCGGCCGGTATGTTTGTCAATGGCGATGATGGGGATCAGCACGCCGTCCTGAGCCAGATGCTGGCGGTCGCGAATGACCACATCCTCGATCTCCTCGAGCGAACCAGCATCGACGCAGACACGGCCGGCGGGAACTGGTTCGCTGAGAACGGCTCCGCCTGGACCGAGCTCGACTGGCTGGCCGTTCTCCACCAGCAGCACCTGCTCTCGCACCACGTTCATCTGTCGGGCCAGCGCGGCATGCAGGAACAACTGCCGGTATTCACCGTGGATTGGGATGAAAAACCGGGGCCGAACCAGGTTCAGCACCAGACGCAGCTCTTCCTGGCTAGCATGGCCGGAGACATGGACGGGCTGCCCACCTCCGCTCTCGTAATGGACCAGAGCCCCATGGCGAAACATATGATCGATCATCCGGAAGATGGCGCGCTCGTTCCCGGGGATGATGCGGGCCGAGAGAATGACGGTGTCGAGCTCCTCCAGGCGCACCTCGCGATGGTTGTCTACGGCGATGCGCGAGAGGGCCGACAGAGGCTCGGCCTGCGAGCCGCTGGCCAGCACCAGAATCTCGCGCGGCTGGAATGCGCTCACGTCTTGGGGGCGCACCAGCAGCCCGTCGGGAATCTGCAGGTAGCCCAGTTCGTGGGCAATTTCGATGTTGTCCAGCAAGCTGCGGCCGAGTAAGACCACTTTGCGGCCTGCCGCATGTGCCAGATCCAGAATCTGCTGGATGCGGTGGATCGAGCTGGCAAAGCAGGAAACGAACACCTTGCGCGGGGCGTGTTGAATGAGATCGTCTAGCCGGGCCTGAACCGCTCGCTCAGACGGCGTATGCCCGGGACGCTCCACATTGGTGCTGTCGCTGAGCAGAGCGAGTACGCCCTGCTCGCCATAATGAGCCAGTGCGTGTAGATCGAAGGCACGCCCGTCGAGCGGCGTTGGGTCAATCTTGAAATCACCCATGTGCACGATGGTGCCGGCGGGGGTCTGAATGGCGAACGCAACGCAGTCAGCAGTGCTGTGCGTGACCTGGATGGGATCGATCAGAAACGGACCGAGGCGGAACATTTGGCGTGGCGCAATTTCCTGCAGACGGGCCTGCTGGGCGAGCCCATGTTCCTCCAGCCGTCGACGCACCAGAGCCAGCGTGAAGCGGGTGCCGAAAACAGGGACATCCAGCTCGCGCAGGATGAAGGGCAGGGCACCGATATGGTCTTCGTGGGCGTGCGTGAGCAGGATTCCGCGGATGTGTGGGCCCTGCTGTTTGAGGAAGGTGATGTCGGGGATGACCACATCGACGCCGAGCAGTTCGGCTTCCGGAAACATCAGTCCGGCATCAATGACGATCAGGTCATCGCCGCTGGCCAGGGCGAGCATGTTCAGCCCGAATTCGCCCAGACCTCCAAGCGGAATCAGCCGAACTGACGGTGCGGTCAATCCTGTGTCCTGCCTGCCGCGAAGTTCGCGTTCGAATTGCTCATGCTACCACACGACCATGCCGCGCCAGCGGCTGGTCGTTAGCTGTTGCGGGCATGGAAAACGTAACCCAGCAGCTTGTAAACCAGGCGCGCGGCGAGGAAATCCGAGGCATGGTGACCGGGCTGGGGCAGGAGTTCGACCACGTCAAAGCCCACAATGTTCCTGCGCCGTGCCACCAGCCGTAGCAGCCCGGTCACCTGGTACCAGCTCAATCCGCCCGGTTCGGGCGTCCCCGTGGCGGGCACCACGGCGGGGTCAAACCCATCGAGGTCTATGGTAACGTACACGTGCTCCGACAGATCCGCCACAACGCTCTGCGCCCAGACCTCGAGCGGGCTGTCGACAATATCCTTGGCCCAGTAGATGCGGGTATTCAGGCGTGGCAGCACTTCAGCCTCTTCCGCCGACAGGGAGCGAATCCCCACCTGCACGGCGGGACATTTCTCCACCACACGCCGCATGGCGCAGGCGTGGCTGTAGGGATTGTCCTGATAGGAGTCGCGCAGGTCAGCGTGCGCGTCAATCTGCAGCACGCTCAGAGCCCGATAGCGTTCGCATGCGGCGGCCACCAGCGGGGGGGTCAGGGAATGCTCGCCGCCTAGGGCCACAGGAAATTTCCCGTCTGCCCACAGGCGTCTGCCAGCAGCCTCGATTTCCCGCAGCACGGTTTCCAAAGACCCTTCCTGCGTCTCCATGGCAGGTAGGGTAGCGATCCCACCGAACCGGTAGGGTTCGAGTTCCAGCTCTTCGTCATAGAGCTCCATATTGCGGCTGGCGGCCAGGATCGCGGCGGGTCCGTTGCGCGTACCGTTCATATAGGTGGTCGTGCGTTCCAGAGGTATCGGCAGGATGACAGCCGTTGCGCGATCATACTGCGAGAACTCGGCAGGCAGCCCTCCGAAGTTTTCCGGGGCTGCAGTGCGGTAGAACATCTCTTGCATCCGTTCACTCCGTGCCCGTCTTGCGGAAGCACCATTTGGTGGCCATCCGGCCACCGTGTAGCATGGAGGGCCTTCCGGCTCCGGCGCCTGCGGCGGCAGCTCCCAGGTGAAGCTGGCCGCGGCTGCAGGGGCCGGGGCGACGGGCCGAGCCGAAGCATACTGACGGGGGAGGGAAATGGCAAAAGGCAGGAAGACGGCCACCGGGCGGGTTCTGCACGATCCTCTGCAGGATCGTCTGCAGCCGATTTATCCGCTAGACCTTTCGCGGATCCATACGCTCGATGATCTGGTCCGCGCCATGGGCCAGACGGCCTTCACCGCCCGTCAGGTGGGTGATGCGGCCGATGTGCTCGAAGCGATGGTGCGCGACCCCGACTGCTTTGTCGTGCTCACGCTGTCGGGCGCCATGACGGTGGCCAAGATGGGCCTGGTCATTTGCGATCTGATCGATGCAGGAGCCGTGCAGGCGATTGTTTCCACCGGCGCCCTGATGGCCCACGGGCTGGTCGAGGCCACCGGCCGTTCGCATTTTCGCTACGACCCCCGGATGGACGATCGGGAACTGTTCCTGGCCGGCTACAATCGCGTCTACGATTCGCTGGAACCCGAAGTCAATCTGGACCATGTCGAAGCGATCGCCGACCGCATCTTTGAATCCTGGGATCCCGCCGAGCCTGTGTGTAGTTGGAAGTTACATCAACGCATCGGAGATTATTTGGTGCGGCATGAACGCGGACGCGGGATTTTGAAGTCGGCCCGCCTCAAGGGGGTTCCTGTCTACGTGCCCGCCTTTACGGATTCGGAGCTAGGTATCGATCTGGCGCTGTTCAACCGGCACCGGAAGGCACGCGGGCTGCCGGTCCTGCGCTATGACCCCTATGAGGATTTCGAGGATTTTGCCAGTCGGCTGCTGGTCCAGAAGCGGTTGGGCATCTTCACGATCGGGGGCGGCGTGCCTCGCAACTGGGCCCAGCAATTCGGAGTGTTCTCCGAACTGTTGATTCGGCG
>Ga0070739_10002462_pt1 | contig 24937 bp, 20 predicted proteins | sample Coa_R1_7_FD_66445 | JGI IMG/M metagenome (GOLD analysis project Ga0070739, IMG submission 66445) | Surface soil microbial communities from Centralia Pennsylvania, which are recovering from an underground coalmine fire - Coalmine... | ecosystem: Environmental > Terrestrial > Soil > Unclassified ...
GACAGTCATTTTCTCGATTATGGTCGTGGTAATGCCGCGACGATGGGCCGCACTCGCACTGATGGCAGGGGTCTGCTACATCACGCAGGGCCAACAAGTGATTGTGATGGGGTTCCATTTTACTGCGATTCGAATTATTCTTTTGGCGGGCGTCCTCAGAATCCTGATACGCGGCGACTTGAAGCAGGTAAAATTGAACAAGATTGACTGGGCTCTCGTTTTGTTTGCTGCCTCCAGCTCAATTCTTTCATCTATTCGGGTTGGCACATCGGAAGAGCTGAATTATCAAACCGGATTTGCGTACAATACGTTATTTTCCTATTTCGTGTTTCGAGGATTGGTCAGGAACCTGGATGATTTTCGGGCCTTCCTCGAAGGGATGGCGCTGCTCATCATTCCTTTGGCTCTGTGCATGGTTGATGAGGCACAAACCGGCATGAGTCTTTTCAATTTCATGGGGGGGCGCGACGAAATTGTCGACTGGGACCGGGGAGGGCGCTTTCGATGTGTTGGAAGTTTTCGTGGACCCCACACCGCAGGTACGTTTGGGGCCACATTTTTCCCGCTTCTTTCTGCTTTGTTTTTCGCAACGGGGCGGCGCCCGCTTGCGATCGTGGGAGTGATTGCCTCAACCACCATTGCCTACACTGCCAATGCAAGCGGACCTTTGAGCGCGTTGGTAAGCGGATGGATCGGCCTGGCTTTCTGGCCATTGCGAACTGATATGCGCCGTGTTCGTAAAGGAATTGTTGTCTTTCTCGTTGTGTACGCCTTGCTCAGCAAGGCCCCTGTTTGGTTTATCTTTGCAAAAATCAGCAACGTTATGGGAGGCGATGGGTGGACGCGTTCGTATGTTTTGCAATCCTGTTTCAACCACTTTTTTGACTGGTGGCTTATGGGCACGAGCAATACGGATGGGTGGGCCATGATTAATACGGCTTGGGGAGGAGCTGATATCACTGACCAATTTGTTTCCTCCGCCTGTCAGGGCGGACTGTTGGCTCTGGGCTCATTGATCGCGATATTAGTATGGTGTTACAGCAACATCGGATCATGTGTGCGTATAACCCGGGATGTGTCGCCCGAGACCGAAAAATTGTTTTGGTGCCTTGGTTCTGCACTTTTTGCACATACGATTGCCCTTTTTTCAGTTACGTATTTCGACCAAATGCATGTGCCATGGTGGGGCCTGCTCGCCATGATTTCCGGTGTCACATCCGACTTTCTCCATCGCGCGACGGAACTGAAGACCAATGAAGAGCCATGCGATTCAACGCCTGAGCTAGGAGTATTGGAGGAAGAAACTTTTCCATCTGCTTGATTTGCCTCAAATTGCGGGTATACTGCTGAATCCAAATTTGAGACACGGACCGGCAATTGTGACTTTTTAATAGGCAGAAACGGTGAAAATGGAATGACTCACGAAGGCGATTGTTCATATGGTCAACTCGACACATGCTTCCCAAATTGGAAGTGCCTGCTGGCATAGCCATTGCTTTAAAGCTGCTGGAACCTAATCACAGGTTATCATGGCTCGCCCCCAAGGGCTTGTTCTGCAGCGATTATGAAGCAACTTACATATTTGATGATGGCTTTCTTCGTGATTTTTCTGTCCGCCGGAGCAATCAGAGGAAACGACTATTATGTGAGCCAAAACGGCTCCGGCAACAATAGTGGGGCCGATACGTCCAACACACACCCGTTAACTTGGGCCAACAATCCAGCCAATTGGGGAACCGGAACTGGCTTGATTAATCCCGGAGACACGGTGCACTTGGTGGGAACTTTTTCAAAGTCACTTGTCATCGGAGGCAATGGGCTGTCCAATCAACCGATCACCATCTATTTTGAACCGGGTGCGAATTTCACATCGACCTGCTGGCCAACTTCAGGTGCAATCGAAATTGACGCGCGCACGAATCTTGTGATCGACGGGGGGCTGAACGGGTTGATTCAAAATACTGCCAATGGCACAGGGCTCACTTATTCCAACAATTCACGCGGCATCGGCAGTTTGTTTGGGTCAGCAGAAGCATACAACTGCGTGTTCAAAAATCTGATCATCACCAATATTTACAAAAATATTCGCGGGGATACGACGCGAGCGGGTTATGGCATGGATTTGGCCGGTAGCGGAATAACAGTTAGTAACTGCTGGCTTTCGGATGGCGACGGACCGCTTGGTTACGCTGGCGTCAGTGGAGAAATCGACCACGACATTTACCTGGTCAACAACACGATATTGAACGGCAATCATTTGCTTCAAATTGCTGCTGGTTTCACAGCGGGCAGCACTGTTTCAAATCTGGTGATTTCTGGAAACGTTTTCGATCATACCGATGTTTTCGAGGATTCATCGGGTGCGCATCATTTGGATGAAATCATTTTTACGGGCGCGGATTCAGGGCCGCTTTCCATCCAAGTGCTGAATGTGCGCATTTTTAATAATATTTTTGGCGGGCATACCGGGCCGCATAATACTTCATCGCTTTATGGAGGATTTGCCGCGCCCGGATGGCAGTGGAAAAATTGGTTTATCTACAACAACCTGTTCCTGTCTTATTCCAACGCCTGGAGCGATGGGTTTATTGGAGCTGTGGGCGGCAGCAATATTTGGGTGGTCAACAATACATTTGTAGGCCCTTGTTTTTTGGGCTTCGTTGGTGGGAATGCTGCCTACTGTTATAATAATCTGGCGCTGCGCGGGACTGGGCTTGCATTGAGAGCCTATACTTCTAATGTCGTCAGCAGCAGCACAGGGGGAACGAATTCTTTGCAAATCCTCAGATCTTATTTCACGAATGTTTGGTCTGATTATAATATTATTTCCGGTTCTAATCTCGCATTCGGGCTAAGTCTGAATAACACAAATTCAACATCACTGTGGGCTATCAATTCTGGATTCGATTGGAACGGTTGGCATACGTGGTTTAATAACGAATATGGCTGGCCCACGCCGATCTGGAATACGCTTCATTGCGACCCACACAGCACGACCAATGTTCCTTTGATCGTTGCAGGTACTTACGGGGTCTATATTCCTGCAACAAATGACACTGTGGCTATCGGCAAGGGAACAAACTTGTATTGGCTTGGTATCACAAACGATTTTTACGGCAATCCACGTTCGCCGCAGGGCAACTGGACTATTGGCGCTTTCCTGCCAAAACCAGCCGGACCAGGGATCGTTTTGGCGCCTTCAGACCTTTCGCCCACCAATGGCGAAACGGTGACACTTACCTGGCAAAGCGCAAATGCAACGAGTGTCTCCCTGTCCAGCTTCGGCTCTGTGGCGTTGAACGGGAGCACGAATGTGATCGCTAATACGAACCTCACAACTTACACAGCAACCGCCGTTGGCCCGACCGGTACCAACACCGCTGTAGCCATTGTCGCTCCGTACCCGACGCCGCCAGGAACACCAACGGGTGCATTCCAGCAATAATTTTCGGTCGGGAACGCAAGTTTTTCGAGTTTGCCGCATCAGCTGCAGCGGCCGAGCCCAATTTCCATTCAGTAAAAAAATTGAAGCGCGCTTCAACCGCAGACTTTTTGTCTCGCGGCATCTTTTTAAAATTTCACCATGAATAATGAGAGCAGACGAGTTTTAGTCACAGGCGGAGCAGGGTATATCGGTTCGGTGCTGGTGCGGCAATTGTTGGCAGAAGGTTATCGCGTGCGCGTGCAGGACATCCTCAGCGCCGGCGGTGAATCGCTGCTCGAAGTCGCGGCGCATCCGCGCTTTGAATTTGTCAAAGCGGACGTTCGCGATGAAGTGGCAACGGCGGCGGCCTTGAACGATTGCTGGGCTGTGGCGCACCTCGCGGCTATCGTCGGGGACCCCGCCTGCAAGCAGCAGCCGGAGCTTGCGCGCGCAATCAATGTGACCGCTTCAGAGCAGCTTTATCGGCTCGCGGAAAAAGCCGGTTGCGAACGTTTTGTTTTTTCTTCGACCTGCTCGAATTACGGGCGCATGGCCGATCCGAACAGTTTCGTCACGGAAGAATCCACGCTCGCGCCGGTTTCGCTCTACGCGGAAACCAAGGTGCACATGGAAAAATTTCTGCTTGGGCAGCCGCGCACCAATCGTTGCGTGCCGACCTGCCTGCGTTTCTCAACCGTCTATGGATTTTCGCCGCGCGTGCGCTTTGACCTGACGGTGAATGAATTCACACGTGAGATGGCGTTGGGGCGCGAGTTGGTCGTGTTTGGCGAACAATTTTGGCGGCCCTATTGCCATGTTGAAGATTTGGCGTCCTCGGTTTGCCTGGTGCTCCGGTCGGCCCAGGCCAAGACGGCCTTTGACGTGTTTAACGTCGGCGACACGACCGAGAATTACACAAAAAAGTCCATAATCGAAGCCATCCTCAAGCAAATTCCGTCTGGCAAAGTCCGTTACGTGGCGAAGAACGAAGATCCCCGCGATTATCGCGTGAATTTCGACAAGATAAGGAACCAGCTTGGTTTCAAGATCAGCCGGCGCGTGCCGGATGGTATTGCCGAGTTGCGCCGGGTGCTGGGCTCCGGACTCATTACCAACCCGGATGACAAGCGTTATTCCAACATCTGAACAGGTGGGCACGCTCGCAGAACAAACGTTCATGGCATTGCGGCAGGTTTGTCGCGACCACAATCGTTTTTACGCGTTGCACGAGCCGCGTTTTGCCGGCAACGAATGGCATTGCACCAAGGAATGCCTCGACACCGGCTGGGTTTCCTCCGCTGGAAAATACGTGGACCAATTTGAGCGGATGCTGGCCGAATATACCGGCGCAGCGCACGCCATCGCCACGGTCAATGGAACTGCCGCGCTGCATCTCTGTCTGCGTTTGGCGGGCGTTGAACCGGGTGATGAAGTGCTCGTGCCGGCATTAAGTTTTGTGGCGACCGCCAACGCAGTTGCCTACTGCCATGCAGTGCCGCATTTCGTCGATAGCGAGATGCGCACGTTGGGAATGGATGCGGAAAAATTGGCGAATCATCTATCTGAAACGGGCGAGGTGAAGCACGGCATTTGTTTCAACCGGCAAACCGGCCATCGCATTCGCGCGCTTGTGCCGATGCACACGTTCGGCCATCCGGTGGACATGGACGCTTTGCTGGAAGTTGCCGCGAGCTACAGGATTTTGGTTGTGGAAGACGCTGCGGAATCTCTGGGCAGCTTTTACAAAAAACGACACACAGGCAACGACGGCTGCCTTGCGGCGCTCAGTTTTAACGGCAACAAGATAGTGACCACCGGCGGCGGCGGGGCGATCTTGACCAATGATGCAAATCTTGCCAAACGCGCCAAACATTTGAGCACGACCGCGAAGGTTCCGCATGCGTGGGAATACCAGCACGATTTGGTGGGATACAATTATCGCCTGCCGAATTTGAATGCTGCAGTCGGTTGTGCGCAGATGGAACAATTGCCCGCGTTCTGCGAAGCCAAACGTTCCCTGGCGGCACGTTATGCGAAGGCATTCGAGGGCGTGGAAGGAATCCGCTTTTTCACCGAGCCGAATTTTGCGAAGAGCAATTATTGGCTGAACGTGCTGTTGCTCGACAAATCGGATTTGAAGATGCGCGACGCGCTGCTGGATCTGACCAACAAGAATAAAATCATGACGCGACCCGCATGGGAATTGCTGCATCGGCTGCCCATGTACAAGGAATGTCCGCGCATGGATTTGTCAGTCGCGGAAGATTTGGCTGGCAGGTTGATCAACATCCCGAGCAGCGTGGCGATTGAGTTGGAGCACCGGGCATGATGCGGAGCGGACAAACGGCATGACCTTGCGACGCAGAATAGCTGTGCTGAGCACCGGGCGGCAGGATTGGGGGATCCTGCGCGAATTGTGCCGCTTGCTGCGCGATGACCCGGGATTCGATTTGCAGTTGCTCCTTGGCGGGATGCATTGCAGCGATCGTTTTGGGCGCACAAGCCGGCTCGTCATCGAAGAAGGTTTTGAACCGCGTGAGCAATTAAGCTGGATCCCTGAAACGGGCGCGCTCGAAGCCGAACGGCAGGCCGGTGAAGCGACGCGGATGGTCGCGCAAGCCTTGCGCAAAAACAAGGCCGAAGCGTTGTTGCTGGTAGGCGACCGGTTCGAGACTGCGGCGGCCACGTTGGGCGCCACGTTGGCCAGGCTTCCCATCATTCATTTGCATGGCGGCGAAGAGACTGAAGGCGCATTTGATAATGCATTGCGCCACGCCATCACAAAATTAAGCCATCTCCATTTCACCAGCCATCCCCAGCACACCGCGCGGATCGTCGCAATGGGCGAAGACCCTGCGACGGTCCACACTGTCGGAGCGCCTGGTTTGGATAATTTGTTGCGCAAGGATTTGGCTGATCGAGCTGAATTGGAACAATCGCTCGGGTTGAAACTGCGTCCGCCGGTGGTTGTAGTCACGCTGCATCCGGTGACCTTGAGCGGAAACCCTGCAGAAGAAGTTGCCGCGTTGGTGGCAGCAATGGATGCAGTGGAAGCAACTTACATCATCACATTGCCGAATGTGGATCCGGGAAACGAGTTCGTTCGTCACGCGTTGATGCAGGCTGCCAAAAAACCGGCGCGCGCCGCCGTGGATGCGCTGGGTGAAAGACGTTTTTGGGGATTGTTGCGCATTGCTGACGCAATGCTCGGCAACAGTTCCAGCGCTCTCATCGAAGCGCCTGCGGTGGGTCTGCCGGCAGTGAACATCGGCGAGCGGCAAAAGGGGCGCTTGCGCGGCGAAAACGTTTTGGATGCGCAGCCGGAAAAGGAAGCGATTGTTGCCGCATTGCAACGCGCCTTGACGCCGCAATTTCGAAAAATTTCGAATGCGACACCGGCCCCGTTCGGCAAAGGCGGCGCGAGCGCGAAAATCGTGTCGGTGTTGCGTGCGTGGACACCGCCGCAGCCGCCTGTGAAACGTTTGTATCAACCATGAGATCAACGATCATCGCCGAGGCGGGCGTGAACCATAACGGTTCGCTTGATTTGGCCATGCAATTGGTGGACGTGGCCCATGCATCGGGCGCCAACGCGGTGAAGTTCCAGACTTTTCAGGCCGCGCGACTGGTCAGCCGTGCCGCGCCAAAAGCGGAATACCAGAAACGAACAACCGACGCGGCCGAATCGCAATTCGAGATGATCCGCAAGCTGGAGTTGGATGAAACTGCGCATCGGAGGCTCATCGAACGTTGCGCGGAAAAAGGAATCGAGTTCATTTCCACGCCCTTTGATTTGGAAAGTGTCGAGTTGCTGGCCAAATTGAAAGTGCGCCGCCTCAAACTCCCCTCGGGTGAATTGACGAATGGGCCGCTGCTTTGGAGCGCAGCCCGCACGGGTTTGCCGACGATTTTGTCCACTGGCATGGCGCGTTTGGGAGAAATCGAGGAAGCGCTGGGCGCGCTTGCTCTCGGATATTTGGGCGTAAAACCCAAGTCGCGCCATTCGCTCATGGAAACTTTTGCGTCTGCCGGCGGGCAGGAGTTGTTGCGCGAAAAAGTCACCTTGCTGCACTGCACCACAGAATATCCCGCTCCCGCTGCCGAGGTGAATCTGCGCGCGATGGACACTCTTGCGCAAGCGTTCGGATTGCCGGTTGGTTTGTCCGATCACACCGAAGGAATTGCCGTTGCCATTGCCGCTGTGGCGCGCGGCGCGACGGTGATTGAAAAGCACTTCACGCTCGACCGCAATCTGCCCGGCCCCGATCACAAGGCTTCGCTCGAACCGGGCGAATTGAAGGCGATGGTCGCTGCCATTCGCAGCGCTGAAGCTGCCATGGGCAGTCCAATCAAAGGGCCTGTGGATGCCGAACGGAAGAACATGCCGGTGGCGCGAAAAAGTTTGGTGGCGATCAAGCAGATCAAGAGCGGCGAAATTTTTACCAGCGAAAATTTGGGCGTGAAACGACCCGGCACAGGTATTTCGCCTATGGATTACTGGGACAAACTTGGCCAATCCGCCACGCGCGATTACGCGCCGGATGATCCAATTACCTCATGACTGCATCGCCAATCATCATTCTGGGCGCAGGCGGACATGCGAAAGTGCTGTTTGAAATCCTGCGCTTGCAAGGCCGGCATGTCACGGGCGTGACGTCCGCGGAAAAGAACGCGAAAGAAACGAAATTTTGCGGCGTGCCGGTGCTGGGCGGCGACGAAGCATTGAAGAATTTCAATCCTAACGACATTGAGCTGGTAAACGGCGTCGGTGCAATCGCGAATCCTGACTTGCGCCGGGAAATTTTCGAGCGGGGCAAGGCTGACAGATTTACTTTTGCCACACTGAGCCATCCCTCGGCGGTAATCGCAGCGGATGTGGAAATTGCCGAAGGCGCGCAAATCATGGCGGGCGTTGTCATTCAACCCGGCGTTCGCGTGGGAATGAATTCAATCATCAACACGCGCGCGGGCGTTGACCACGATTGCCAAATCGGCGCCCATGCGCACATCGCGCCCGGCGCGACTTTGTGCGGCAGCGTGGGCGTTGGCGACTTGTCGCTGGTCGGGGCCGGGGCAACAGTGCTGCAGGGCGTCAGAATCGGAATGCGCTGCATCGTCGGCGCAAGCGCGTTGCTGCGCGAAGATGCGCCGGATGGAACAGTGTTTGCGGGTGTTCCGGCGAGGCTTGTTCGCAAAAAATCATGAACTCCATCACGAACGAACGCATCAAAAAATGTTGTGTCCACGAAGGCACGACGATTCTCGAAGCCATGCGGACCATCACGGATGCGGCGGTGGGCCTTGCACTGATGGTGGATGCGCAAGGGCGATTGATTGGCGTGTTGACGGATGGCGACATCCGCCGGGCGTTGCTCAGCGGCGCGAAGCTCGATTCGCCGGTCGCGCCGTTCGTGAACCGCAACTGCACCACAGTCCGCCCGCAGGATGATCGCACTCACGTGCTCGATTTGATGCAATCGCGATATATCAGCCAGATTCCAGTGCTCGACGCGGAACAGAGGCTGGTGGGGTTGCATTTGTTGCGCGAAATGCTTGGAGCGGTTGCCCGGCCGAATTGGGCAATCATCATGGCTGGCGGGAAGGGGACCCGTTTGCGGCCCATCACCGAAAATCTGCCCAAGCCGATGATCAAGGTGGCTGGCCGTCCGATTTTGGAACGGCTTGTGTTGCACCTGGTGGGCTTTGGCATCAAGCGCATTTTCATTTCCATCAATTACCTTGGCCACTTGATCGAGGGACATTTTGGCGATGGCTCAAAGTTCGGCTGCCGGATTGATTATTTGCGCGAGGAAAAAGAAATGGGAACAGGCGGCGCGCTGGCATTGCTGCCAGAAAGGCCCGCCGAACCATTTTTGGTGATGAACGGCGACCTGGTGACGCAATTCAATGTGGAAAAGCTGCTCGATTTCCATGAACGCGGCGGTTATGCGGCCACGCTTGCAGTGCGACGATATTTTCATCAAGTGCCTTTTGGTTGCCTGGATGTCGTTGAACAACAGGTGAAGCGCATTGAAGAGAAACCGATGTTGCAACAGTTGGTCAATGCCGGCACATACGTGCTTTCGCCGCATATTCTGGGATACATCCCAAAGACATTTTTCCCGATCACGAACCTTTTCGAGCAATGCCTGCAACGCAACGAACCGTTGGGCGCATGGGAATTGGAGGAAGACTGGCTTGACGTGGGGCAGAAGGAGCAATTGCGCGAGGCGCAGGAGGGCCAGGCGTAGATGGGCGCGAAACGAATAGGAATCGTCGGTGGCGGAATCGTCGGGCTCGCGACCGCTTACAAGCTGACGCAACGGATGCCCGGTGCGAGCATCACGGTTTTTGAAAAGGAATCCGCGCCGGGACGTCATCAGAGCACGCATAACAGCGGCGTCCTTCATTGCGGGCTCGCTTACAAGCCGGGTTCGGCGAAGGCGCGGTTGGCCGTATCGGGCTTACGCCAGATGCTCGCCTTTTGCCAGGAGAACAATGTTCCACACGATCAATGCGGGAAGCTGGTGGTGGCGACCAATGAGGCCGAGGTGGCCTTGATGAACAATCTTTTTGACCGCGGCACGGCGAACGGCTTGCGCGGTTTGCGCAAGTTGGATGCGAAGGAAATCCTCGAGTATGAACCGCACGCGCGCGGGGTGGCAGCCATACACGTCCCGGAAGAGGGCATCGCGGATTATGCGAAAGTCATCGAGGCGCTCGCTGGAAAAATCAAAGGCTCGGGAAACAAGATTTTCACCGGATGGAACGTGTCGCAAATCGAACGCAAAAATGGCGAATGGCGCGTGCGTTCGGATGCCGGCGAGGAAGCATGTGATTTGATTGTCACGACTGCCGGGTTGTATGCCGATCGCGTGAGCGCGCTGGCGGGCGAACCTCGCGAAACGCGCATCGTGCCGTTCCGCGGCGAATATTACAAACTGCGCAAAGAAAGCGAATATCTGGTGCGGAATTTGATTTACCCGGTGCCGAACCCTCGTTTTCCATTTCTGGGCGTGCATTTCACCAGATTGGCGCGCGGGGGAATCGAAGCCGGTCCCAACGCGGTGCTCGCGTTCGCGCGCGAAGGTTACGCCAAGATGACTTTCAACGCGCGCGACATCGCCGATTATCTCACCTTCTCGGGTCTTTGGCGATTTGCAGGCCGACATTTGGGCGTGTGTGTGCATGAAATCAGGCAATCGTTCAGCAAAAAATTATTCGTCAAAGCGCTGCAAAAACTCGTGCCGGAAATCCGCGAAGAAGATTTGGAGCAGGGCGGCGCGGGTGTGCGCGCGCAGGCGATGCGGCCGGATGGAACCCTCGTCGAAGACTTTCAATTCATCCGCAGGCCGGGCGCTTTGCACGTCGTGAACGCGCCCAGCCCGGCGGCGACGGCTTCGCTGGCAATCGCCGATGAAGTGGTCAACCAAATTGAAGCGATCAACAATTGAAAGAACATCGAATGAACAAATTCAGAAAATTATCGGAGGCCTGGAGCCATGTATAAAGGCCATAAAGTCCTCGCATTGATTCCCGCGCGCGGAGGAAGCAAGGGGTTGCCCGGAAAAAATATCCGAAAATTCGCTGACAAACCGCTCGTGGCCTGGTCCATCGAACAGGCGCTTGCCAGCAAAGCTGTGGACAAGGTGATGGTCAGCACCGATAACGAGGAAATTGCCGCCGTTGCGCGACGTCATGGCGCGGAAGTCCCGTTTTTGCGTCCTGCGGAATTTGCGCGCGACAATTCACCGGTGTCTGAGGCGATCATTCATGCGGTGCGCACATTGCGCGAAATGGGAGAGCGCTACGATATCGTGCTGCTGGTCGAATGCACGAGCCCGGTGCGTTATCCGGGTGATCTGGACGATGCCGTCGCGCGGCTTGTGGACAATCCGCAGGCGGACAGCGTGGTGGGCGCGGTACAGTTAACGCATGAGCATCCCATGTGGACGTTTCGGTTGTCGAGGGGGTATCTCACCAGTTTCATTGCAGGCGGGCATAAGCCGAAGAATTGCCGGCGTCAGGCGCTGGAAACAACCTACTTGCCTTACGCGCATTATTTGACCTGGTGGAAAAATTACGAGAGCCGCAAAACATTTTATCAGCCTAGGACACTGCCGCATTTCCTCAAACGCGAGCAGATGGTGGAAATTGACGACGAAGTGGATTTTTTCATCGCCGAAAGCATCATGAAAAAGTACATAATTGGTTCAAGTGTGAAAAAATAAGTTGCGAATTCAAAAACAGGAAAAATGAAAGATTATACTCGCGAAGATATTCGGTTTGTGATGAAGACGGAGATGATCGTCGGGCAAGGTTCCGCGAAAAATCTCCCCAAAATGCTGCGTGACCGCGGCTGGCCGCGCATTGCCATCGTTGTGGACAGCGGCGTGCTCAAGCATAATTCTTATGCGCAGGAAATCATCGAAATCCTGAGCAAAAATTTGGACGAGACGGTGATCGTGCCGTGTGAGATGGCCGAACCGACCTACGATTATCTCGACAAGGTGAAGGCGCAATACATCGAAGGAAAGCAATTCGATTGCGTCGTTGGTATTGGCGGCGGCAGCACGATGGATTTGTCAAAGGGGCTTGCGACTCTCGCGACCAATCCCGGAAAGGGTTTGCAGTATCGCGGCTTTGGCAAGGTCGTGATTCCGCCCTTGCCGGTGGTTGCTCTCCCAACCACTGCCGGAACGGGAAGCGAAGTGACGCCTTACGCGGTGTTCATTGACACGACCGAGCGGTGGAAATTCGGCATCAACACTGAACACAATTATCCAAGGCTCGCGGTTTACGACCCGGGCTTTTTGGACAGTTGTCCCGCGAAAATTTATGCCTCATCCGGCATGGACGCCATGACGCACACCCTGGAAAGTTTTGTGGCGAAGAATGCAACCGCGGTTTCGCGCATTTTTTCGGTGAAAGCGTTTGAGCTGCTGTTCCCAAACCTGAAAAAAATTGCGGCAGGCGACCGTTCAAGCGAAACGAAACTGGGTTTGCTCCTGGGGAGCGGTTGCGCGGGAATTGCGTTGATGAATGCCGGCGCGGGTCCGGCCGGCGCGTTGAGTTATCCGCTGGGAGTTTATTTCGAAGTGCCACACGGAATTGCGGGTTCAGTGTTTTTGCCGGGCGTCATTCAATTCAACGTTGCGCACGGTTATACGGATTACGCGCAGCTTTATGATCGCATTCCGGATGCCAAGAGCGGCTTGAGCGACGCGCAGAAATCACTCGCGTTCGCTGACGAAATCAAAAACCTGAGCGACAGCCTTGGAATTCCCACGGAGCTGGCCGGTTTCGGCGTCAAAACCGAGGCCGACACGCGGCTGATCATCGACAACGCCTGGCAACTCAAGCTGGCGTTCGAACAAAATCCGATTCCGTTCGGCAAGGCGGAGATTGAGGATTTGGTGCTTTCGCTTGGCAACTGCAAAAAAGCCTGACCATGAAATTCGATCAATCCATCAAACTCTATGAGGAAGCCCTGCAGGTGATCCCAATGGGCACCTCGACCTTCAGCCGTTCGCCTTCCTTGTTCTGCATCGGCAGCGCGCCCTTGTACATCCAATCGGCCCAAGGCTGCCGTGTCCGCGACGTGGACGGGAACGAATTCATTGATTACGCGATGGGTCTGGCGATCATCAATCTTGGTTATGCCCATCCGGAAGTGGTCGCTGCGGCATGCAAAGGCGCTGAGCAGGGAATGATCTTCACGTTGTCGTGCCCCGAGGAATCGCAACTGGCGCGCAAGCTCATCGAGATCATTCCATGCGTGGAGATGGTGCGGTTTTTCAAGAACGGTTCCGATTCCTGCGAAGGCGCGGTCAAACTTGCGCGTGCATTCACAGGCAAACAAAAAATCATCACTGTGGGCGGTTATCATGGATTTCATGATTGGTTTGTCGCTTCCACGCCCCGCAAAAAGGGCATTCCGCCGGTGCTGAGCGAATTTGTGCTGCCGCACAATTACAATGACATCGCGGCGATCAAGAAAACCATTGAAAGCCACGCGTCGGAAATCGCCGCGCTCATCATGGAACCGATCATCAACGTCGAGCCGCAGCCCGGTTTCCTGGAGGAAATCCGCGCGTTGACCGAGGCGCACAAAATAGTCCTCATCTTCGACGAAATGAAGACCGGCTTTCGTTTGGACGTCGGCGGCGGACAAAAATATTTCGGCGTGACGCCCGATCTGGCGGTTTTCGGCAAGGGGATTTCCAACGGATTTCCGTTAAGCGCCCTCACCGGGAAGCGGCAATTGATGCGGCAGTTCGAGGACGAAAATTGTTTCATGTCCGGCTCGTATGCCACTGAAAAAATGTCCTTTCTCGCGGCGTTAAAGACGATTGAAATTTTGCAGCGCGGCGAAGCCATCCCTCACATCTGGCGCACCGGCAAAATACTCAAGGCTGGGCTGGAAGAGATCGTGGCGCGGCACGATTTGGGCAACGCCATCAAAGTGGTTGGGCTTGCGCCGATGCAGCACCTCATCTTTTCACCGGCTGGCGATGTGACCGGCGCTGAAATGAAAGCCTTTCTGCAACAGGAATGCGCAAAGCTCGGCGTCCTGTTCGTGGGATATCATCACACCAGTTTTGCGCACGGGGAACGCGACATTAAAACCACGCTGGATGTCTATGATCAAACGTTCTCGCGGCTCGCGGCGGCATTGCGCGAAAGCAACCTGAAATCGAAGCTCGTGGCCAAGCCGGTGTTGAACACTGGCGTGCGAAAAGATTAAGCGTGAAGGCCCTCGTCATTGGCTACGGCTCGATTGGCAGCCGCCATGCCTCCAATCTCGCGCGGCTCGGGCACGAAGTGTCCTTGCTGCGACATAAACGCGCGGAAAAAAATTCGAGCGGGTTCCCTGAGTTCCATGATTTCGATCAGGCGCTGGCGGAAGCGCGGCCGGAATGCGCGGTTGTGGCTTCGCCAACGCCCTGTCATGCGGCTGACGCGGCGCGATTGATTGAGCACGGCATCCCGATGTTGCTCGAGAAACCGCCCGCAATGGACCTGGCATCCACGCTGCAGCTTCAGGAGCAAATGGCGAGGCGCGGTTTCAAGAAATACGACCTCGCATTCAACCTGCGCTATTACCCGGCCCTGCGCTTCATCAAGGAGCAACTGCCGGCCCTGGGAAAAATTTATGCGATGCGCGTAGCTGCTGGTTCGTACCTGCCAGGCTGGCGGCCGACGGTGGATTATCGTCAAACCACAAGCGCGCGCGCAGAACTGGGCGGCGGCGTGCATATCGAATTGGTCCACGAGGTGGATTACATCCTTTGGTTTCTTGGGATGCCCGAAAAAGTCGTGGCACATGTCGCGCGTATTGGAAATTTGGAAATCAACTCAGCAGATATTTGCTTGGCGATGTTTCTCTATGCCGACGGTTCGATTGTGCAGCTTCATTTGGATTATCTCTCACAAAAAAATTTGCGCGGCTGCCAAATCATCGCGGAAGCGGGGACGTTGGACTGGAGTTTCACCGAGAGGAGCGTCACGTTGCACAATCCCAAGCCTGAGCGGATTTTCGAAGTAAAACAGGATTACGATTTCAACGAAACTTACCTCGAGCAGATGAGGAATTTCACCTCGATTGTGGCAGGCACTGCGGCGCCTTTGGTGGACATGGCGCACGGCGTCAAAGTGATGCGCATTTTGGATGCAATGGTAAGGTCGTCCGCTTCACGTGAGTGGGTTGACGTTTCAGAAAACAGATAATTTATGACGAAAAAATGGGTTTTGATTTCAGGTGGAAACGGCGTGCTTGGGCAAAGCTATGCTCGCGCATTGAAGGAGGATGGCTACAGCGTGTTGAGCCTTGATGGCCGCGAAACGCCGAATTCTTCCACGAATGCCGCGGATGAATGGTTCAAGTGCGACATCACCGAAAAGGATGACATCGCGAAATTGGCGGAGCGTCTGCCGTCCCTGGGCGGGCAGATTTACGGATTGATCAATAACGCCTCATGCCAGCCCGAAGGATTCGGCAAGGAATTGGAAGATTATTCCGTGGACACTTTTCGCAAAGTGCTGGATGTGAACCTTGCCGGCAGTTTTTTGCTTACTAAGCTGGTCATTCCTCACATGAAACAGGCGCGCGCCGGTTCCGTTGTGAACATTGGTTCAATCCAGGGCGTGGTTGCGCCGACGTTCGCGATTTATGAAGGGATGAGCATCACCTCGCCACTGGTTTATTCCGTGGCCAAGGCCGGCTTGATCCATTTCAGCAAATGGGTGGCCGCGAAATATGGACCTTTCAACATCCGTTGCAACGCGGTTTCGCCCGGTGGAGTCGGCGATTCGCAAAAAGGTGGTTCGACGTTTGCAGACATCTATGCCTCGCGAACACCGCTTCGCCGGATGGCGCGTTCGAGCGACATCGCCGAAGTTGTGCGATTCCTGATCAGTCCCAAGGCCGATTACGTCACAGGCCAAAATCTGGTCGTGGACGGCGGCTGGACCATTTACTGAACTTCCAGTGAGCAACGAATTAAATATCCCGCTGGCAACGCCGGGCATCGCGCAGCGCATATCGGCGCTGGTTCGCGGAAAACTGACCCCGCTGTTTTACGCCGGATCTTCAATCGTGACGGCTCTTGCCCAGCTTGTGGCCGGGTTCCTCATAATCAAGTGGATCGTCCCGGGAGAGCTGGGTTTGTGGCAGAGCGTGCGGATGGCTCAAATTTACGCGTTCCTCCTTCTTGCGGGCATTAACAACGGATTGAGCCGTGAACTTCCTTTTTTTCTTGGCAAAGGCGAGCAATCTTTTGCAGAGCGGCTCGCGGGGACGGCATTCTTTTGCACCACCATCGCCAGTGGGATTGTTTTTATCGGTGGCGCTTGCATGGTGCTTATTTTTTTTCATTCAGGTCCCGCTGTTATTGCCGCCATTTTTGCGATCACGGCTGTGATTGCATTCTCGTTTTATCAAAACATTCTTTTGGTGACCTTTCGTTCCAATGATTCCTTCGAGAAGCTGACAACGATCAAGTTCGTGGAAGCGGCCTTGACGCTTGGAACCATCCCCATGGTGTACTATTTCACCTATAATGGAATGCTGGCGCGGAATGTCCTGATTAATGGAGCGGTTTGCCTTATGATGTATGTCCGCCGTCCTATGCGTGTGAGGGCGGTTTGGGATTGGCAGGCGGTCAAATTATTGCTAAAGACCGGGCTGCCCATATTCGGGCTGGATTACGCGAAAAATTCGGCCAGCACGCTGGATCGCGTGGTGTTGCTCAAAATTGGCGGAACGCGTGAAGTTGGTGTTTATCAGCTTGCGGGAATCGCCTTGCAAACACTCGCTGCGTTGCCCACTTCCCTCGCTTCCTATTTGTATCCGCGCATGACGTATCGCTATGGCCAGGACGGCGACAGGCGTGCTCTGTGGCGGACTGGAATCAAATTCGTGCTGTTAGCCACCGTATTGACGACGATTCCCGCTGTTTTTGCAGCTTTTATGATTCCACGCGTTGTTCCCATTTACGCGCCGAAGTACGCCGGTGGAATTCACGCGGCGCAGATTGTCCTGGTTGCCGGTGTTTTTGAAGCGGTGAACATCATTGCTAATGCATTATGGAGCATGAAATCCTGGAAGCTCATGGTCCATTATCAAGTCCTGAGCGCCGTTTTGTTCCTGTTGGGACCGATAATGGGTTGTCTGTTGATTGGAAAGTCATTGGAGGGTGTGGCTTGGGGAATGGCCATCGGTTCGCTGTGCCGCGGAGTTGGCGCGTTGGGGCTGACATATTGGGGGACACATGTGAAAGGTTTTTCCGTTAAATCAACGACGTCCGTCACGGAGGTTCATGCCGCAAGGTAACGACCAAGTCCCGGCAGAAACCTCAGCGGAGGCCATCTGGCAGTCCATCCTGCGCGTCACTGAATGTGCAGGCGACGAGTTACAGTCCCTGCGTGTGCTGCTGTTTGTGGCCCTCACTGACGGGCAGACTGAGAATTGGAGAGACCGGCTGCGCTGTTTTCGCAAACTCGCCCGTTGGTATTTGGTTCCGCGGAAAAAAATTGCGAAAGCGGCCAAGGGTCATCCATTATTTGCGTTCATCTTCGACACGCCTGCGAACATGAACAATCTGAGCCCGGTGTACCAGTCCGCCATCCGGCGTTCGCTCAAACCCACGGTCCTTTGTGGTGAAAAAGTAAATTTCGAACCTGCCAATCAAGCGCAATGCTGCGTCGGCATCCGCGAATTAATGGGAGCAACGACTTTTGCGGAGCGTCTGGCAGCGCTTGCTTGCGCGCGCAAGCTACACAAGGTTCTTTGCGCCCATTTTTCAAGCGGGGCTCCACAATTCCATGACAAGGTCCGCCGCCGTTGCGCCTGGATAATCAGTGAATTGGCCATTTTTTTGGCTGTCCGCCACGGGTTGAGACGTTTGTATTCCGAATGGCGACCCAGTTGCGTGGTTTCGACCTCCGATCTTTGGCCGTTTGACCATGCGGTGTTTGCGGAAGCGGTCAACCAACGTATCCCATCGTTTGTCATTCAACATGGGCTGACAAATCGTTATTGGTGGCCTTGCGTTGCCGGTAAATTATTGCTTTGGGGCAGCGCTTTTCACAGGGAATTGCTGGGGATGGGTGCTCCGCCCTCCCGCCTTGCGATATGCGGCATGCCCGCCAGCGATCATCTTTTCATGCGGTTTCAGCGAGAAGGGAAGGAATTCACGCCGAGACCCGTAAAATCATGCGTCATTCTGTCGGACACCCAATCGCAGGCCACCCATCCGTTGCTTTATTTAAAATTTAAAGACCTGTTGAAAGCCACCGTGAGTTCGACACCTTTCATCAAATGGTCGGTGAAGCTGCATCCGATTGAGGACGATGTTTTCTACAAAGATTTCATGGGCTGCCACAATTTCGCTGTTCTCCCCAAGACCACGACTCTCGAACAAGCGGTCATGGGCGCGGATGCGGCATGCACTCTGTGGTCCACTTCAGGTCTGGAAGCAATGATGATGAAACGGCCCTTGTTCGTGCTGGATGTTGAACCTGTCATTCGAGAGTTCGCTTGGTGGCCAAAATTTGGAGGCGGCTTTTTTGCCAGCAATGCCGGTGCATTGATCGGCCTTTTGGAAAAAGCCTCTGCCGACGAGAGTTTCACGGTGCAAGCTCTCAGGAAACAGGATGAGTTTTTAAGGCAGAATTTTGCAAACGCCGGTGGCGCTGCCGACGCAGCTCTTGATTTAATCCAAGAAATTGTTGGGACAAACTTCAAGAACCAATCGGACAGAGACGTTTTAATGCCGCAAACGGCGTTGAGAAACTGCTAACACAATCCGCTTGGCGCATGAAATTGTTTGTCAGTTTGATCGTTGGCCTTAGTGATTCAATGTTGAGATTGCTTTTCCGCCGTCTCATGCCTGGGACCTGCGTAATTGTCAATTACCACTCAGTTTCAAAGGAATCCCGCGAGCGTTTTGGCTGGCAAATGGATCTTTTATTGCGATTAATAAAGCCTGTGCGCGCAACAAACCAAACAATTTTTTCCAGAGGTGAGCGCGGCGGGGCCATAACCGTTGATGACTTGTTTTGCAGCTTTGTGGAGAACGGCCTGCCTGAGTTGATATCGCGTAAAATCCCAGTGACCATCTTTGTTCCAACGGGATATTTGGGACGGAAGTCAGCCTGGGATGATTACGGTGATGAAAACCGCGTTGGTGAGGAAGTTGCTTCTGCGGATGAATTGAAGCGCATCTGTGCATTCGAAAACGTGGATTTTGGATCACACTGTGTGACTCATCCGGACCTGGCACGTTTGTCCGAAACCGAGGTTCGCCGGGAATTGCGCGAATCCAAAGAAGCCCTGGAAAAACTGACGGGGCGGAAGATAATTGCCCTAAGTTTTCCATATGGAAGTCATAATCCGCGGGTCTTGCAACTTGCCCGTGAAGCCGGATACGAATTTTTTTACGACTCGACACCAGAGAGCGTTCCAGCCATCCGCGCAGGACTGCTCGGCCGCATCTCTGTGTTCCCAACAGATTCGGATTTGAAATTCCGGCTAAAGATATTGGGAGCGTATCGCTGGGTAAAATTTGCGAGTGCCTGGAAACGTAAAATAACAAAACCAATTTTCGCCCCCGATCAAGCCGCTCCGGCGCGAACATGAGCGCAAACAATTATAAAGTCGAAGTGGACCAAACGACACCGGCCGAATGGTCGCAATTGATTGCATTGTTTGACGACGCCAATCTTTACCAGACTTGGAGCTATGGAGCAGTGCGGTGGGGCGCAAAGTGCCTAAGCCATTTGGTACTCAAGCGCGAGCAGGAGATTGTCGCGGCGGCACAATTGCGTATCATTCGCCCGCGTTTCAGCCTGGGCGGGATCGCATATTTGCGTTGGGGGCCGATGTTTCAAACCCGGGGCAAATCAATCGATCTGGAAGCGGCCGGTGCGATGGCTGCAGCTTTGCATCGGGAATATGTCCGCAAGCGCCGGCTTTTTTTGCGGATTCTGCCAAATGCATTTGCCGGTTCTGAACGAGCGACAGCCGTCGCTACGGCGTTTTCGCAATTTCAAACGCGCGGGTTTGCGTCGCCCAACGCCGAGCGCACATTTCTTTTGGACATCACTCCTTCCTTGGAGGAGATCCGCAAGAAACTGGATCAAAAATGGCGCAACCAGCTCAATCGTGCGGAGAAGAACGGGCTTGACCTCATTCAGGGGAACAGCAGCGCCGAATATCGACTTTTTCTCGAGGTTTACGAGAAGATGTGGAACCGCAAAAAGTTCGAAACTTCGGTTGATGTCCACGAATTTGCCCGGATTTGCGATGACCTGCCCCATGAACTCAAGTTCAAGATTTTGGTTTGCAAGAAGGCGGAAGAACCGGTGAGCGCAATGGTTTATTCCGCCATCGGCAACACCGGGATTTATCTGCTGGGCGCCACACATGATGCCGGCTTGAATACGAAAGCTGCGTACTTATTGCACTGGACGGCTATCAAGCAATTGAAGGAGCAAGGGCTTCGCTATTATGATCTGGGCGGGATTGATCCTGAAAAAAACCCGGGCGTATATCATTTTAAGAAGGGTTTTTCCGGCGTGGATGTGACGCGCATCCCGCCACTGGAATGTTGTGAAGACATTTTCAGCCGGGCAGGAATGAAGGCCGCCGACGTGTTTAAAGGCGGAATCATTGGCCATCTGAGGCGCAGGCTTCTTCCTTCCTTCTTCGGATCAAGCCCGAAGATGCAGCCACACGCTGACCCCGTCAATTCTTGAGCGCCACCATGGATATATCAGTGGTCATTCTGAGCTGGAATGATAAGCGCTATTTGGAGGAATGTCTCCAAAGCCTGGTGAATTGCACAAAATCGCGCACGGTGGAAATCATCGTGGTGGACAACGCTTCAACCGATGGTTCGCCTGAGATGGTATCAACGAACTTTCCAACGGTGAAGCTGATCCGAAACCGCGAAAATCTTGGTTTTCCCAAAGGAAACAACGTTGGGATTCAAGCCGCCACGGGCAAGTACCTGTTCCTTTTGAACTCGGATATCAAGGTATTGGATGGTTGTTTCGACGCGCTTGCGGATTATTTGGACGCACAGCCCGATGTTGGTATGGTCGGCCCCAAGATATTAAATGCAGACATGACGCACCAAAGTTCCTGCAGGCGTTTTCCGATGCTTTGGAATAATTTTTGCATGCTGAACGGGCTTTCCGGCATGTTCAAAAAATCCCGATTTTTCAGCGGCGAACACATGTTTTATTTTGAAGGCGATCAACTGATGGATGTGGATGTGCTGGTCGGATGTTTTTGGGCGCTAAGGCGCGCGGCTTTGGATAACTTTGGCATGTTGGATGAAGGTTTTTTCATGTATGCCGAAGATGTGGATTGGTGCAAGCGGTGTTGGAAATCCGGATGGCGGGTGGTCTTCTTCCCTGACGCACGCGCAATCCACTACCGAGGCGGCAGCAGCGCCAAACAGGACCCTATATGGCTGGCTTTGACACAGCAGCGTTCGACCTTGCGTTATTGGAGAAAGCATCACGGTTTGCCGGGCGTCCTCGCCATCAGTGTCCTTATCTTCCTGAGCAAACTTATCCGATGCGCCCTAGCCTGCATCAATTATCTTTCGCGTCCGTCCAAACGCGACGACAGTAGGCAACGTTTGCGAATAGCGGGCGCTTCTTTGCTCGCGTTGTTTTCCAGGAACGCAAATTACAAACAGATTTAGGTCTGGTTTTGTTTTCGATGATTCAGCTCGTGTCTTCACCGGGAATTATTGATCGGCTGCTGAATTACCACAAGCGCCACGGATTGCGCGCCACGTGGCGACGCGCGTGCGTTTCAGCCCGCAGGGCGTGGCTGGGAAGCCGGATGGTTTTGTTCGAATGCAACCTCAATGCTCCGCTGCCTGTGTTGAAAGAGTTGCAGAACGCCACGATCGAACGCAAGAACAGCCAGGCTGACATTAATCCGAATGATCTGCACCGTATCACGACCACATGGAATGAAAAAACGGCCAAACTTCTCCATGAGCACCGATTTCGCCTGGGGGCATCGCTCTGGCTGCTTAAAACAGATGGCAAAGTTGCTGCATACGGCTGGACTGTGCGCGAAAGGACCGTCGAACCCCACTTTTTTCCACTGGGGCCTGCTGATTTTCATTTATTCGATTTTTTTGTGTTTCCAGAATATCGTGGTCGCCGCTTAAATCCTACCTTGGTGAACCATATTTTGACAGCACTCGTGCAGGAGGGTGCGAGCCGCGCATTTATCGAAGCGGCAGAATGGAACAAGGCCCAACTAGTCTCGTTGAGCCGCACCTTTTTTCAAAAAATAGGCTGCGCTCGCAAATTCGAGATTTTGGGAAAAACAATCATCATTTGGAGCGAGAAGGCCCAGTGGGATACGACACAAGAATAAAAAAGATTTTCAAAATCCCGAACTAAAGCGTTTGTGGGGCCAGTTGACTCAAATTTCCAAAATCATAATATTCTTTTATGAAAATCAGCATCGTCGGACTTGGTTACGTTGGACTGCCTTTGTCACTGCAATTCGCCCATTCAGGGGTGAATGTGCTGGGCCTGGACATTGACCCGGCAAAGGTGGATGCCATTATGGCGGGCCGCAGTTACATCAAACACATCCCCTCCGAAGTCATCGCCGAGGTGGTCAAGACCGGCAGTTTCGCCGCATCTGCCAACTTCAGCCGCGTCAAGGAAGTCGAGGCGGTCATTATTTGCGTTCCGACGCCGCTGAATAAAAATCGCGAGCCGGACATCTCATTCATTTTGGAAACCGGCAAATCCATTGCCCCGCACCTCAACAAAGGCACGCTGGTGGTGCTTGAATCCACGACTTATCCGGGCACGACCGATGAAGATTTGCGCGAAGTGCTCGAAGCGGGGTCCGGGCTGAAGGCAGGCGTGGATTTTCATCTGGCGTTTTCGCCCGAGCGCGAAGACCCCGGCAACTCGCAAAGCAAGGTGCAATTGATTCCCAAGGTCATCGGCGGTTACACGCCGGCGTGTCTTGAACGCGCCAAGGCGCTTTACGGCCAGGCCATCAAGACGCTTGTCCCGGTTTCATCCTGCCGGGTGGCGGAAGCGACGAAACTGCTCGAAAATATTTTCCGCAGCGTAAACATCGCATTGGTGAACGAATTGAAGCTCGTTTACGGCGCAATGGGCATTGATGTTTGGGAAGTCATCAACGCCGCGAAGACCAAACCGTTCGGTTTCATGCCATTTTATCCCGGCCCCGGATTGGGCGGACATTGCATTCCGATCGACCCGTTTTATCTCACGTGGAAAGCGCGTGAATACGGACAAAACACGCGCTTCATTGAACTCGCCGGCGAGATCAACACCTCAATGCCGCAACATGTCATCAATCGCACCGCGGAGGCGTTGAACGCTCAGCGCAAACCGATGAACGGCAGTTGCGTGCTCGTCATTGGGCTCGCATACAAACCGAACGTGGATGATGATCGCGAATCGCCCAGTTACGTTTTGATGGATTTGCTGGGCGAACGCGGCGCGGATGTCGCTTATTACGATCCCTACGTGGGTGTGATTCCAAAAACTCGCGAGCATCCGCATTGGGCCGGGACGCGGTCTGTCGCATGGAACAAGGAAACCATATCAAGTTTTGACGCGGTGATCATCGCCACGCACCATCAGGCGATCAATTATCAAGAGCTGGCGAATTGGACCGAGTGCATCATTGACACGAGAAACGCCATGGTCGGGCTCAATACGAAGCCTGGCCAGGTTTGGAAAGCGTAAGTCAAACTGGCAACCAGCCAACACCAGACTGCATCCTCGGCGGCATTGCCGATGCCATAGGTCTGATATGGAACCATCATTACCACGCGGACGCGAACTCATGCGTCCGCCGAAGCGTTCGTACAAATCAAACACTGGCAATAGCGCTGGTGCTGCGCTGCTTTGCTTTTTAGGCGCTGCTGGCGCTGCAAAGGCGCAGGATGTGGTGATGTCTTCGCCGCCCACGTATTCCGTCACACCTGCGGCAGTGCAGGCGCAATTGGGCGAGAGCATTGCATCGAACCCGCTTATGCCCGGGCCATCCGACCTTTTGCATTGGGGATCGGTGACGCTTCGCCCGCATGCCGCTTATCAAGTTTTGTACGGCACGGGATTGCTATCCGCACCGGGACAACAGCACGATTCATTTGTGCAGACTTTGTCGCCGGGAGTGCTGGTGAACATCGGCTCTCATTGGACGCTGGATTACACTGCCAACCTTACCTACTATTCAAACGACCATTTTCAGAACGCAGTCAATCACTCGGCGTCCTTGAATTGGGGAACATACTACGAAGATTGGAGTTTTGGCTTTTCACAGAGCGTGGGGATTTCGGACACACCGCTTATCCAAACTGCGGCACAAACGGAGACCCAAACATACACGACGGCCCTGACCGCAGGGTACCGGTTCAACACCCTGATGTCAATGGACGTTTCCTTGAGCCAGGCCATCACCACTGCGCCGGAACAATATAACAATTCTGATTCATGGAACGCGATGGGATGGCTGAATTATCAATTTTTTCCGCGTTTGGACGGCGGAATTGGAATTGGCTACGGATATGACAAGGTGAGCCTCGGACCGAACATGGAAAATCAGAACGCGCAGGTGCGGGTTACCTGGCATGTGGCGAACAAAATAGACCTGGTCGTGCACGGTGGCGTGGAAGACGTGGAATATATTGGCGGCGGGGTGCCAAACACCGTCAGTCCCATCTATGGAGCTTCTCTGCAGTACAGACCTTTTGCGCAAACGAGCATTTCTCTTAGCGCCGATCGCTCGGTCACGCCGTCCTTGTTCGCAAGCCAGGCGACTAAAGGCAGTTCATTAAGTGTCGCCTTAAACCAACGCTTGCTGAAGCACTTCAGCCTCGGGGTTTCGGGTTCGTATGTCACCAGCGATTATATTGCCTCCCTGGCCTCCGCGGAAGCGGGGCGTTCCGACAGCTATTATTCGATTGGTGCGTCATTGGGCTG
>Ga0070739_10002469_pt1 | contig 24873 bp, 21 predicted proteins | sample Coa_R1_7_FD_66445 | JGI IMG/M metagenome (GOLD analysis project Ga0070739, IMG submission 66445) | Surface soil microbial communities from Centralia Pennsylvania, which are recovering from an underground coalmine fire - Coalmine... | ecosystem: Environmental > Terrestrial > Soil > Unclassified ...
CACTTGCTGATCTGTGACCATTCCAGTCTCCTTGCGATGGACTGGAACAAGTCTATTCGCTGCAAGCCAGCGGGAGTTCTAATTGTCGTTTGGGCGGAAATCTATTTGTCGTTATTCACTCCAGGGCTGCGCGGTCTTCTTTGTCTTCGGGCATGGCGGCGGGCTGATAGATGGGAGTATGAAGACCTACCAGACCTTCTGGGATGGGGGCGGGGCTAACGGGCATTGGAGCTTTATGGTGCAGACCGCCACCGCCAGGAATAAGCTCCTCAGCGATGTCCAAGCCTACCATTGGACCTATGTGCCGGATATCCAGGTGCTCGATGATCTGGCGGCTGGAGCGTTGAGCAAGGTGCTGTTGGCCGTGTTTGAGGGCTGTAACACAGCCTATTGGAACCCGGATTGGGGTTCTCTCCCCAAAGGAGTCGTAGCCAAGGGAGCCAAGTGCGCCTTAGGTTTTACTGTCACTATCGCTACCCACCAGTTCAACCCTGATGGTAGCCTCAAGACGGCTGGGGCCGAGGAGTGGGCCGATGAATTCTGGAAAAAACCTTCAGGGCTCAGACCCACTTAAGCAAACCGTTAATGATGCTGCTTATTGGGCGGCGAGGATTCCCAACATGGATCTATCCCTTCGAAACTTCCAAACAGAAGGCGATGGAACAATTAAAATCTTCCCGGCGCGATTTAACCAATAAGCTAGGAGTAGCGGCCATGCGAACCTCTTTGCTCATATGGATATTGATAGGCATCCTGCTTTTGAAGGGCAGCACGCAAGCCCGGAATGTGATTACGCCCGATCAGGCCATTCAGTCCGTGCGCCAATTTATTGGCAATCCCACTGCCGATTTAGTTGCGAGCGGCCCCTATGCTGACGATCCGCTGACAAGCCGGCTGGGCCTCCACTACACTGTTGTAACGCCGGAATACCCGGCAACTGGCGGAGCATTTGCTGTACGCGCTACGGATGGGAAGGTTCTTTCTATGCAATTACGCTTTCCTGATGGCGCTACCATACCGAAATTAAGCTTGCAAGAGGCACGGGCCATTGCCGAAGATTTCGCGCGACGGCACTATCCTCCGTTTGCTCAGTTCCAATGGGTGCCAGCGCCCGCATTTAGCAACGGCAACCAGGGCACGTATATCTTCATCTGGTATCGCGTGCTCAACGCCTATGGAGTTCTTGCGCCGATGGGTACAGATCTCGAAGTGAGGGTAGATGGCATCACAGGCCAGGTTTTTTCCTATCTTGCGCCCATGGATATACCAATTATGGCGCCCCTGGTGCCGCGCATTCCTCTAGAACAAGCCAAGCAGATAGCGGCTCCGTTTGCCGCTTTGGATCTAGCCCAGGTTCCCTTCAATTTAGCTTATCTACAAATCAGTCAGGACTCCTTTGGAGTTCAACGATTGGAATGGCACATCAGCCAACAACCAAGGCCGGTTACCGACCCCGAATTGCATTACGATGTGTGGGTAGATGCCCTTACCGGGGAGGTCACCGGCTTACCGGGAGGCTTTTTGGGCGGCGCTCCGGGGGCCAGACGGCGCACCCTGCCGCCGCTACCCCAGAAGAAGCAGATTAGCCTGCGCTCCAGAGAGGGCAAGCTCCTCCACTCCTACGCGGCTCCGGTCCTCAAGGCGGGCAGGCTCTGGATACGGGCCGAACTGCTGCGAGGGCTGGGAGCCAGAGTGGAGGCAGACCCCAAAAGCGTAGTGATCCAGGTTGGAAACCGAAGGCTTGCAGGCAAGGAGGTCGGGGCGCGGTGGCAGGACTACGGCTGGTGGGTTCCGTTGGGGAAGGTGGCGCAGAAGCTGGGCTGGCAAGTGAGCTGGCATCCCCGGACCCAGGATGCGGTGGTAGATAGCCGCGCGGCCACGCCGCAAGCGCCCGTGTCGGCTTCCCATTCCTGAGCGGGCCTGTGGAGCCTGTTCTGCCAGGGCGGTTCTCCCCTCTCGGCAAAGCGCCTGAGGGGAGAGACTCCCAAGCAGTCAAAGCCAATCGCCTGGAGAACCACGGGGGAATTCTCCAGGCGATGCGTTTGTGTTGTGGGCGAGAGCGCGCCCTCAGAGCGACAGCGGCATCAGGACTCCAGCGGACGGTTCGTGCCGGGCACGATCTGCCCGACGGCATAGGAGCGGTGCACGTCCAGAATGCGCGCTTTGGCTTTCTGGCCGATGAACCGGTGGCCGTCGTCCAGGTCGAGCATATACCCATCCGCCCAGCCGATGCATTTATTCGGCTCTTTGAGCAGGGAGCGGGTGATGCGGCACTCTACGACCTGCGCACGCCGGTAATTGAGGCGGTTCTTCTCGAACTCGGCCATGTCGCCCGGCTCAATCGCGTACTTTTCGATGTGCGCGTCCTCATCGCAGCGAATATAGATAGCCCGCTGCAACTGCCGCTCAACAGCTTCGATGGTAGCGCCATCCGGGCCGATGAGAAGCTCGGCGACCTCCGGGTGGCAGGTGACCAGGAACGCCTCCTTTTTGGCGTTCTGTGGGCTGTTAACCTGGCGGCGCAGGTCGCGCTCCACCAGTAGGCTGACGCTCTCCGCCGAGGGTAGATAGCCGCGTCCCTTGCAATAGGGACACTCGTCGGTCAGGAAGCCGGTCAGGGTCTCGCCAGTGCGCTTGCGCGTCATCTCGACCAGCCCAAGCGGGCTGATATTGGAGATTTTGGTGCGTGAGCGATCCTTTTTCAGAGCCGTCTCTAGCGCCTTGAGCACCGCCTGCTTGTCGCGCGGATTGCTCATATCAATGAAGTCAATGACGATAATCCCGCCGATGTCGCGCAGGCGCAATTGCCGGGCGATCTCGTTAGCCGCATCCAGATTGGTCTTGATGATGGTTTCCGCCAGGCTGCTGCTGCCGACAAACTTGCTGGTGTTGACGTCAATGACGGTCAGCGCCTCGGTCTCATCAATGACCAGGGAGCCGCCGGATTTGAGATAGACCTTGCGCTTAAGCAGACGCTCGATCTCGGTTTCCAGCCCGTAATGGTCAAAGATAGGCTGCGCGCCGTCATAGAGATGGACACGGCCTTTGAGCCGGGGCGAGATCCGCTCCAGCAGTTCGTTGGCCTTCTCGTACTCCGCCGGATCGTCTATGACCAGCTTGCTGACGTCGGAGCCGAACACGTCCCGGATGGTTTTGAAGAGCAAGGTCAGGTCCTGCTGCACCAGGGCCGGGGCGCGCATCTTGCGGGCCGACTCCTGGATCTGCCGCCAAGTCTGAATCAGGAAATCCCTATCCTGGCGCAGCTCCTGTTCCGTCTTCTCTTCCGCTTCGGTGCGGATAATCAGGCCAAAGCCTGGCTCGCGCAGCTTCTCGCCGATCTTTTTGAGGCGGTCGCGCTCTTTCTGGTCTTCGATTTTGCGGGAGACGCCCAGGTTGTCCGATTCGGGCATCAGCACCAGATAGCGCCCCGGCAGCGAAATGCGGGTCGAGACACGCGCGCCTTTGGTGCTGCGCGGCCCTTTGATGACCTGTACCAGCAGCTCCTGCCCGACGTGCAGGACATCTTTGATGCGCTGCTGCCGCAACACCGAGCGGCGTAAGTTTCGGCGTGGGCGCGGGGTGGCCTTGCCGGCCTCTGTCTCGCCGGCGCTCGCCTCAGAGGGAACCTCTTCGTCTTCGTCGAGCTCCTCTTCCTCCTCGGAGATGGCCAGTCCCAATGCGCCGGTTTCCGCGATGGCTTCCAGCGCCGCCGCTTCCTCGATGGCCTGCTCCACATCCGACTCGGTCTCCGCGCTCCGGGGCGTATCCGGCTCCTCGGCAGCGCTGATTAAGTCGGCCTCTTCTATGGGAGCCTCGGCGCTCTCTGCGGGAACGCGGGATGGCAGGGCCAGTTCCTGGCCGCGCTTGCGCCCGCGCGTAAAGCGGGTCGGGCGCTCGGCGCCGTTGCCGGTCTCTGTGGCGTTGGCCTCGTCGGCGGTAGGCAGCACGTCGCCGACATAGAGGAAGGCGTTGCGCTCCAGGCCGATATCCACGAAGGCAGCGTCCATGCCGGGCAAGACGTTGGCGACGCGGCACTTATAGATGCTGCCGACTACGCGTTCGGCCCGCTCGATGTGGAGTTCCACCAGCTTGCCCTCTTCGAGCACGGCGATGCGGGTTTCGCGCTCGCCAACATTGACCACGATCTCTTTGGCCATCAACTCACCTCCTTTCTTCAATTGTCAAGGTAGGGATGCCGCTCTGCGCGGACATCCTTATAGACAAATCGGTTAAAAGCCGTATAATTTAACCCAAGTTGCTACCTAGGAACACGTTTGAGAGAGAATCGCTCTGGAAACCGGCTTTTGCATCACCGTTTGCCTTCTCGAAGAGGCAAGGTAGCAACTTGAGTTAATTTATACTACATGCCTACCTCGCATTTATTCCACGTTTAACGGGCGGCTTTATGAGAACTCCTGGCACAACCTTCCTTATTCCTCGCAAAAGAAAGGACTATACGGGTTTTGTCAGGGGCTTACACTATCTATAGATCCACTTTGGGCCGCCAACTCCTGCGCCGTGAGCAGGCGGACACGGTGCGCGCGCCGCAGGGTCAAGCCCGGCAACTGCTCGGCCAGGGCGGTGATGACCTCGGAAGGCCGGGCGGTGCCGCCCTCGCCTAACGCCAAAATCATCTCGACCGTCAAGCGATCATGGGCCAGCGTCTCCCGGCTCTCCGGGCGCAGCGCCAGGTGATAGAGCAGCGGTCGGATATCCACCGGTCTGGTGCGCCCTTCCCGCTCCCGCTGGATAATAATCTGCGGCTGCGCCGACAGGGCCTGGACGGCCTCCTCTGCCGCCTCATAGCGCGTGCCGGGCGGGCAGGCGCAAACCACCGTGTACTCCGCGCGATCCAGAGCGTTCAACAGGCCGCGCGAGCCGGCGTCAGCGATCTCCTGGCAGTCTGTGAGACGGATCCCGGGGGGCAGGGCCTCGTTCAATTGCGCGATGACCTCGGCGGGCGGCAGGGGAGCGGCCAGTTCCAGGGTAGCGCGCTCGGCCCCGCCAGTAATCCCGACGCTGAGGGCGGAAGCGAAGGCAAGCCGCTCGCGTGGGTTGAAGCCGGCAGAGAAGGCGATGGGCAGTCCTGCGCGGCGAATGGCGCGCTCAAACGTGCGGAGTATATCGAGATGGCCGAGCCAACGCACCGACTCGCCCTTTTCGAACGTCAAGAGGTATTTCGGCATGGAGAGGCGCAAAAACTTAAAGCAGCAGCGGGCGGCGCAGCCGGGACCATCTTGCCTCTCCGGCTGCGCAAGCCTCCTTCTATCCCGGGCCGTAATTAGCCCTTTTTCTTCATAGCGGCCTCTTTCTTAGCCGCCTCGGCCACCTTTGCCTTCTTCTCTTTCGCGGTGAGCTTGTTAAAGCTCGGCTCGCAGCTCGGGCAGCAGAAATGAACGCGCTTGTCGCCCACGAGGACGCCCTTGCCGGAGTGATCCGTGACCGCCTCGCCGGTCATCGGGCAGACCCAGACGTCGGTGATCTTGGCGGTCTTGGTGATCTTCTTGGCAGGCTTGGCGGGCTTCTTGCCCTTGGCCGGTGGCGCCGCCAGCGCCGCGGCGCTGCCGAGGATGGAAACGGCAGCGAAGAGTGCAATCAGCTTCTTCATAAGATTTGGAAGTCTCCTTACCTCAGATTGAGGTCTACGAGCGCCTGACGCAGGCCCTCCGGCCTGCGCTGAGGCGCACGGTGATGTGAACAGGCGGTATAAACCGCGCTCCCGGTGAGAAAAGCGTCCGCAGGAAGGCTTGCGCCGCCGGGAAGAGTCCTGGCTTGCGAGCCCCTGCCATTCTATCCGCCTGTATTTTACCGCATTTGAGGGCGAAACGGCAAGTCTACTTCTCGAACTTTAGTGGCCGTCCAGGCAGCCTTTCTGGCCATTGAGATTAGGATAGCCGGTGCCGGTGTCGTAGGCATGGTTGGACCACTCGCCCTGGATCTTCCACTTTGTGCCGTTCGTGAACGTCACATAGGGCACGTTGAACGTCCAGGCGCATTTGTCGCCGTTCTCTGCGCCCTGTCTATCATACCAGCCGCCATCGCGTGGGTCGGTGAGCGCCTCCGAGAGCTCGTGGCCGCTCACGTTGGCCAGCGCCGCCAACCCCTGCGAATGCCCGGTCTGCGTATCCTGAGGGTCACAGCCCGGATCGCCGTCCAGATTAAAGAAGAAGGCAATCTGCACCGGGACACCGTTGCAAGAGCCGTAGCTATGCCAGGCGCAGTAGTTGGCTCCGCCCCGGCGGGTATCAACATAGACGGCGTAGTAGCCGTTGGAAACAGGGTTCGTGATGACCTTACAGACCTCGGAGAGGATGGTGGAGGTGGAAGGAGCGTTGCTGGGAGCAGGTGAGGTATCAATTACGTCGCCGGAAAAAGTGGTGTTGCCCGTTACCTGGCCGTTCGTGCCGGTGTACTCGGTAGAGGTCTTAGCGTAATTGCTACCGCCAAAGCCCATGTACCACGCTTTGAGCCCGCTGATCTTATCGCCCACAAAACTGGTGTTGCCCCAGCTCGTTCCCCAGTAGATGGCTTCCGTGGTCGCCGACACCATAATCTGCCCACCATGCCAGGTCATATCGGGCGAGTTCTTCGGGCGCGCTTGGCCTCCGTGGGCATAGCCCCGGATATGAATGAAGCTGGGCGGGCCGGCCATGACCAGGTTGGGGCAGGTGGCGGGGCCACTGGCTGGAAGATACGGCCAGTGGCCCTGCTGCCAGGCAAACGGGACGCTGGTCTGGTCGTAGTCCTGGGCGTAGAGGTCGAAGGCGCGGGCGAACTGCTGGCGGTTGGAGAGGCAGGAGGCACGGCGCTCCTGGCGGGCCTCAGCAAAGACGGGAAAGAGAAGGGAAGCCAGGATGGTCAGAACCGTCAGGATAATAAGGAGCTCCACCAGCGTAAAGGCGTGAGGACGGGCGCCTGCCCGACCGGTAGACGTTCGCATGAGATATACCCTCCCTGATCCGCCCCAAAGGGCGGAAACGTACAATCAAGAGCAAAGTGCGAACCGAGGACGCTGCCGGCCTAGTGCATTCTTCCTTGCCGGAGGCCCAGCGTAAAGACTGGCAAGCCATGGAATGGAACAAGCGCTATAGGGCTTTTCCTCCTTTCTGGATAGTACTGTGGGGGGGTGTGGCTCTAATTTTGCTAGGGGGTCGGGAATCCCTGCCAACAATATCGTGGCATCAGGGTCCTTCCATTCTCGGTGCTTTTGCGTTTTTGGCGTCCGCCAGGACGCTTGGCCGTAGGCCCCCCAGACGGGGGTTGAAAATCCCGATCCGTGCCGGGCATTGAAAATACCCGTCTAGAGGGCGGCTGCGCCGCCGACCGTCCTTCGGACGGAACACCTGGCTTTGCTGGGCGTCCGCCAGGACGCTTGGCCGAAGGCCCCCCAGACGGGGGTTTTCAACCCCCGGCGTGCCGGGGCGGCTACGCCGCCGACCGTCCTCCCGGACGGAAAACGGGCCTACTGGCAGGTTTCTGCCTGCGTAGAACGGGAAGAACCTGCCGCTACGGAGGCGTCCGCCAGTCGCAAGGCCGAGCCGCGAACCGTTGAGCGGCGTCCCTTGCAGTCGCTTGGCCGTAGGCCCTGGAGCCGGGGGTTGAAAACCCCCGTCTAGAGGGCGGCTGCGCCGCCGACCGTCCTTCGGACGGAACACCTGGCTTGGCAGGGCGTCCGCCAGTCGCAAGGCCGAGCCGCGAACCGTTGAGCGGCGTCCCTTGCAGTCGCTTGGCCGCAGGCCCCAGAGCCGGGTATTTTCCATGCCCGGCGTCGAGTGCCGGGAAACGGAAGGACCCTGATCGTGGCATGAGGGGGCCAGAGCCTTCCTGCAAGGAAATTCGGGATAGTGCAGGCTAAATCCTCCCTTTTTCGAGCGCGAGAGAAGAGGAGGGATAAGCAGGGGTTATGCCGGGCTCGGCAGTGCGAGAACCGCGCCTGTGGCCACGAGAGCGGCCACACAAAAAGAGGGTACAGGGCCAAGAGAACCTGTGCCCTGTACCCGGTAAGAACAGAGGAACAAAGCCCAACAGAGGATCTGGGGCTTTTATGCTCCTCGACTACAGGCGGTAGCCATCCACTTAGGCTGCCGCCGCATACGTGTTGATATTCGTTGCCCCATACTTGGACAGGACGCTCTCAATGGTCGCTTGGTCAACGTTGCCGGAAGGTACCTGCACGGCTATGATCGCGCCTCCCTGCTCCAGGTTTTGGGAGTAACTTCTCGCCGCGGCCTCCGGCATTCCCTGGTCTTTCAGGTAACCATAGGCCCCACCGGCTACCGCGCCGGCAGCGGTTGCCCCTGCGGCGGCTCCAATCGCCGTCGCCAGGGCTCCGCCGCCAACAACAAGGCCTATGCCCGGAATGAACATCGAGGCCAGCGCCCCTAGCGCCCCGACTACCAGACCGATTCCAGCGCCTTTGGCGGCCCCAGCCCCGGCATCGGCGGGGGTCGTGGTGCTCAAGCCGCTCTTGGCGGCCAACTCCGTACTGTCATCCGTGCCCCGTGTATGCCCTGTGGTGGTGCTGGCAGCGGCTTCGCTGGTGGCCGTCGCCGCGCGCTGATCCGCCGCCGCCTGATAGTTAGCGGCAGCGCCCTGGGCGCCGACAGCGCCGGCAACCCCGGCAGCGGTGCGATCTGCGGCCTCGGCAACCCGGTTTCCGGCGGCAGCCGTACCTTCTACAACGCGGTCTCCGGCGTCGGTTGTGGTACCTCTGGTGACTAGGCTCAGATCTTCTGCCCGGACTCCATAGTCCAGAAGAGCGCCTGCGGCTTTCTCCGCTAGCGAAGCATCTGCAAAGGATGCATAGAGTGTTTGTGCCATTCGTTTTTCTCCTGGGAAGACGTAACAACCCCGGTCCGTACCCTACCGGAATGTGTCTGCAACGCACCCATGAACACGAACTGAGGGAAGGCCTGGAGGGAAGGTCAGGTGCGTTCCTTTGCCTTCCCTCCGAAAGTCGCTATACCGTGCTGGCTCAAAAGGCTTACTTTTGAGTGGCTGCCGTCACTGGCGGCTGTGGACTGGCAGCAGGCGCCGCAGTCACTACGGGCTGTGGGCTAGCAGCGGGCGTCGCCATAACAGATGGCTGAGGGAGATTTTCTGTGGCGGTTTGCGCTGTTGCGGACTGCGTGCTCGCCAAGGCCTGGCGGCAGTCCTCCAGGGTAATGCCCAATCCGCGCAGCAAGTCGCCCAGGGGAAGCTCAATAGGCTGGAGTGTGCCCTGACGCCCGTTGTACCAGCCATCCATACGGATGAGCTGCCTATCGGGCATATAGATCATCTGGATGCCCTCTTTCTCGGTTGGCGGTGCGGTATAGACACCTCGGAACATGGCTCTTCTCCTTATGGACCGAAAGGCTTGTGTCCTCGGTAGCACCCGAAACGGTGATTCTCTGGAAGGCTCACTCTCAAACCACAGTTTGATGTTACCTCTGTCCTCAAGTCCAGGAGAGAAACGAAACAATGGCAATTTTGGTTCCCGGTTTTTCTGGCCTGGGTGGGCTACACCGGCGTCAGCGGTACGAAGACGGCGCCTTTGGCCACCAGATCGGCCACGGGCGACTTCTTGCCCTTCGCGCTTTCCGTATAGGCGCGCTCGCAGGCCATGCAGAAGGTACAGGGCTCCGTATGGCAATCGGCGGTCAGGCGGGCTTGCCGGGCCCTCTTGTCCTCGGCGCGCAGGTATCCCTTAGTCACACCGCAGTCAATATGGTCCCAGGGCAGCGGCTCGTCGTAGGCTTTGTGCCGATTGGCGAAGAAGTGGACATCCACGCCCGCATCCGCGAACGCCTGCATCCAGCGGTCGTAGTCCAGGTACTCGTCCCAGGCGTCGAAGATGGAGCCGCGCCGCCAAGCCAGCTCGATGCCCTCGGCAACGCGCCGGTCGCCGAGAGAAAGAATGGCCTCCAGGTGCGTGCCGTTGGGGTCGTTGGGCCGATAGGAGACGGCCTTATCGCGGAGCGACTTCTTGAGCATCCGCTGCTTGCGGTCGATCTCAGCGACCGTGTCCTGCCCGTGCCACTGGAACGGCGTGAAGGGCTTGGGCACGAAGGCCGAGACGCCGATGGTGATGGTCGGGTTGCGGACGCCGTTCTTGCGCGCGATCTGGGCGCATTTGGCAGCAAGCTCCCCGATGGCGAGGACGTCCTCATCCGTCTCAGTGGGCAGCGAGATCATAAAGTAGAGCTTGAGGCGCTGCCAGCCGTTCTGGAAGGCGGTCTCGCAGGCGGCAAACAGGTTCTCCTCGGTGACGCCCTTGTTGGTCACGTCGCGCATGCGCTGTGAGCCGGCCTCCGGCGCAAACGTCAGGCCCGTTTTGCGTACCTTGTTGATCTCCTGGACAAGCTGAACGCAGTCCTTATCGGCGCGCAGGCTGGGCAGGGAGACGCCGACCTTGCTGTCGCCATAGCGGTCGATCAGGCGATGGACGACCTCCTCCACCCGGCTATAGTCGGCGGTTGAGAGGGAGACGAGCGAGATGTCCTCGTGGCCCGTGTTCCGGACCAGCTCTTCGGCCTGCTCCAGCAGCTTCTCCGGCGACTTCTCGCGCACCGGGCGGGTGATCATGCCGGCCTGGCAGAAGCGGCAGCCGCGCGTGCAGCCGCGCATCACCTCCAGCGAGATGCGGTCATGGACGACCTCGATGAAGGGAATAATGGGCTTGGTGGGATACTCCAGATCGTCTACGTTCTGGACCCACTGCCGCACGATGATCGGCGGCACATCGTCGCGCAGGGGGCGCGTGACGATCAGGCGCGGCATAGTATCGTGGCGGGCGGCGGCTTCCTCTTCAGTCAGGCCCGCCTTTGTCAGCCGCTCTTGCCGCTGCGCCTCGGTTTCGTACACCGGCGCGTAGAAGCGGGGCACGTAACAGCCGGGAATCTGGGCGAATTGGAGCAGAAGCTCCTCGCGCGGCAGGTCCCGGTACGCCTTGAACGTCTCCGTTATCTGCGGCAGCACCGCCTCCGCCTCGCCAATGACGAACACATCCATGAAGGGGGCCATCGGCTCCGGGTTGAAGGTGCAGTGCCCGCCCGCGAAGATAATTGGCCAGTGCTTGCCGTCCGCCCGACCCGCGTCCCGGTCGAGCGAGCGGATAGGAATGCCGGACAGGTCGAGCATGTTCAGGACGTTGGTATACGAGAGCTCGAAGGAGAGCGCGAAGCCCAGGAGGTCGTAGTCCTGAACGGGCGTGCGCGTTTCCAGCGTAAAAAGCGGCACGTTGGTGGCGCGCATGGCCTTTTCCATGTCGGGCCAGGGCGCGTAGACCCGCTCGGCCACGCAGTCGGCGCGGCTGTTGAGCAAATGGTAGATGATGCTGCACGCCAGATTGCTCATCCCGATCTCATAGGCGTCGGGGAACGCGATGGCGTACTTGACCTCCACCTCGTCGTGGTTCTTGACGACGCTGTTGAGCTCGCCGCCGGTATAGCGGCCCGGCTTCGAGACGGTAGGAAGAATCTCTTCCAGACGGTCTTCAATGAAGGCCCGTGTGATCATCGCTCTGCCAACCTCCTCTAGTGCTTACGGAGTGGCGTCAAGAATATCGCCAACGGTTGTTATCAAACTACTCCTGGAATAGCGAACGGATCGGCAGGGAGAAGCCCGGCAGGACATCGCACATCAACATGCTATTCCCTTGTAGAGCGCGGATTCCAAAGTGAGACATTATGACATATCGCAGGTGTTTCGTCAACCAACAAAGCGAGTCAGCATATAACGTTGCTCTTCGTGGGCAGGCACGCGATAGGTGAGAAACTTCCTCCGGCGCACGCCTTTATCTCCATCGGCAAGCATGGACAGCGCAGACTTCTAGCTCCTGGCTCGGAAGGCAAAACGCGGAACCTGTAAGCTCCCTCTGACGTCGCACGCGATGACCAGGATGGCAAGCAACTTTAGTAGGATAGGCATCTACTCCTGGAAGCCAATCAGGCGGACAGGATAGCATCCGATACCGTTGGCGAATTCGTAATTGCCGTCTCAACGTGAGATTCGGCTGTTCGATCCGAGGGGAAGCGTCAGGTCCAATTCTAGCCGGTTCTGAATTCGCCAACGGTATCGCATCCTTTCTGATCTGCCTGGAAAGCCAGGAGGCGCCTACACGGAAAGGATGAAACAATGTCGGGCAATCAACCGCAAGATGTGCGCCCGGAGGAAGGCATCTTCCCAACCTTCTTTATGGCGGGGTTCGAGTGCTCCACCTTCCTCTGGAAGGATGGCGAGCGCAAGGATTACGTCGCGCTCACCGGGCATGACCGCCACCTACGAAATGACTACGAACAGGTAATGGATCTGGGCATCGGCGTTGTGCGGGAGGGCGTTCGCTGGCCGCTGGTGGATAGGGGCCATGGCAAATACGATTGGAGCACCGTGCAGCCGGTAATAGATGCCGCCAACGCCTGCCACATTACGGTCATCTGGGATCTATGCCACTACGGCTTTCCGGATGGCTGCGATCCGTTCTCCGACACCTGCCTGCGCCGCTTCACGGATTACTGCCGCGCCGCCGCCGAACTCATTGTCCGCCAGCGCCACAAGACGCGCTTCTTTACACCCGTCAACGAGATCACCTTCTTTTCGGGCGCGGGAACGGATATGGGCTGGATGTATCCGTTTGCGAAGGGCCGCTATGCGGAATTCAAGCTTGCCCTGTGCCGCCTGGCGATTGAGGGCGTCAAGGCGATCCGCGAGGTAGATCCAGAAGCGCGCATGGTCCATGTAGATCCTATCATCTATGAGGTTCCTCCGCCGGACCATCCCGATCTTTCTGAGGAGGCCTGGGAAGATACCTATGAGAAGGCCTATGAAGCCTGGGATATGCTCTTTGGAAAACTACATCCCGAATTGGGCGGCGCGCCGGAAATCCTGGACATCGTTGGCGTGAATGTCTATAGCTATTGCCAGGCCCAGATCAACGCGGACGGCAGCCGGACGGTGCTGGGGCCGCGCGATCCGCGTCGTAAGCCGCTGAGCGAGATGCTGAAATATGCCTGGGACCGCTACCATCGGCCCATTATCATTGGTGAAACCAGCGGCGCTCAGGACAAACGCGCCGAATGGCTGGATATGGTGATGCAGGAATCCCTGATCGCCCTCAACGACGGCATAGACCTTCAGGGCATCTGTCTCTATCCCTGTGTGGATATGCCGGACTGGCAGTCTGGAAAATGGGCCAGGATCGGGCTATTTGAAGTTCAGGATACAGAAGCATGCCATCGTGCGCCGTGCCAGCCCTATATTGACGAATTACGGCGCTGGCAAGAGATACTCGACCGGCCTCATAACATAGAGCCAGACGATCTGCATGGCGGAGCAGGGCGCGTGCAGCTCTCCGAGGTACGCAGGCTGGCTCAGGAGTGGGAGCGCCAATCCGGCGGCGGCAAGCGCAAAATCCCGGATACTTAGGCGGCGTCGGTACCAGTTGTGGGCGAATGAATTCTTTACCTAACCCCCCGGCCCCCTTCCCTGGCCGCTCGTTCCTCGCTAGGGAAGGGGGGGCCCGGCTTCTCTTCTCCCTTCTCCCTGGCAGGGAGAAGGGCCGGGGAGGAGGGGAGATAAGAGAGAACCGAAGCACCTGAAAGTGAGGTCTCCCCGCTCCCGCAGCGCCGGAAGAGGGGAAGGGGGTGAGGGCTTGAGCCGCCCGAAAAGAAAATGCGAAAAGGAATGCGTATGCGAACATGGACGCTGGCCGGGGCTTTCGATGCCGGCCACATTCGCGGCGGAACGCCCGGCTGGGAGCAGGAACTGGACTTCCATCAGCTTGAGTTGACCGGACATGCCGCACAGTTGGAAGCCGACTATCGCCTGTTCCGTGAGGAGTTCGGGCTGACGCAGTTCCGGGATGGGGCCTGGCTTTCACGTTCCTATCCTGCCCCGGAACAGTTCGATTGGAGCTACCTGGATCGTCTGGCGAATATGAGCCAGGGACAGGTGACACTCTCGCTCTGCCACTATGAATGGCTGCCCTGGATCACGGAGGCGGACCTCTGGAACGGGCGCGTCATAGACCTGATGACCGCGTTTGCCTACCGCGTGGCGGAGCGGTATCGCGGCTGTTTTGCGGCTTATATTCCGGTGGTTGAGAGCGGTTACTGGACGGCGATGATGACAGATTGGGGGCGCTGGTGGCCGGCCACGCGAGAGAAGGGCGGGGCGGGCTGGTGGAAGCTGTACGCCGTCGTCGGGCGGATGCTGGTCGGGATGGCGCGCGCCGTCAAGGAAGCCGATCCCGCCGCGCAGATTGCGCTCTCGGAACCCTGGGCCTGGCATCCGCACGTCAGTCTCAGGGATCAGGCGCGTCCCTTCTTTACGCTGCTGGGCCACCCGGACCCGACGGCGGCACAGGAAACGGGTATAGAGGATTGGGGCGGAGAGGACTCTTTATTACAGGTTATCGGCCTAAACTTCTACAACAACTGGGGCGTAGAGCACAGCTGGCCGCTGTCCCGTCTGCTGCTGGAAGCGCGCCGCCAGTTTCCGGACAAGCGCATCGTCATGGGGGAGACCGGCAACTGCCACTTTTCCGATTGCTATACGGTCGCCGGATGGCTGCAACTGATAGACGAGCAGGTGGAGTTGGCGAATAGCCAGGGAGCTAGAATAGAAGCTGTGACCTGGGTGCCGATCCTGACTCTGGGTGATTTCGATTGGGGAAAGCCCGCGCCGGGAGCCTGGGTGACCTGGGACGCGGACGACCCGCAGCGCCGCCGTCATTGGGATCCAGAAGTCGCGCGTATCGTCCGCGCCTATACCGGCTCCCCGCTTATGGGTTACACCTAACCCCCCGTCCCCCACTGCCAGGGTCGGCGCTCAACGGTTCGCGTCACTGCCAGGGTTGGGCCTGCAATGGACTGCCAGGGTCGGCAGAGTTACGGCCCCTGCCTCCGCCTTGCGACACCTAGCGACCCTCCCAGGGAAGGGAGTGATCCGGCTTCTGCTCTCCCCTCTCCCTGCAAGGGAGAAGGGCCGGGGATGAGGGCGGCCCTACACCCTACACCCTACCCCCTATCCCCTACACAAGGGGCCGAGAGGGAGGGCTAATGCCGGAAGAACGGATCGGCAAGCGCCTGCTTTAAGTTAAAGTGGTGGTAGGGCTGGTTATAGGCTTTCTCCGTCAGGGTGGCGTTGGCGACCCAGAGATCGCCTGTCGCCGGCTGGAGCACTACCGCGTGCAGGCTGCCCGTGCCAAGCTGTTTCATCATCTGCTGGGCGGTTTCCGGAGTAATCCGCCCGTAATCCTGCTGCAGGGCGTTGCCTAATTTGCCGTTCCAGGCGCTATCCATGCCCATAGACATATAGACCAGGCCGGGCATACGGGCAAAAGGCAGGGTGGCGGGCGTGTAGATGCGGCATTGGGTATGGCTGGTCTGCAAGGCGCGTACCTGGCCTTCGCGGGCGGACGAGAGGCAGTAGAGTAGCGAGGTCGTGCGCGGCCCGTTCTTAACCAGGTTGAGGGCCTCTTCGAGGTTCCGGCCAAACTGGACTGAATCCCGCATGACATAGGTGAGAGGACGGCCATCAAAGCTATCCGTGGCCTTATCCCAATCGTCGCCGATCTCGGACATAGCAATGCCCTCGCTGTTCATGCCGGTCACCATGCCGCAGTGGCCCAGCCAGCCGACGTTGACGAAGGGCACGCCCGTCACAGGCTGGTAGACAAGAAGCGCGGGATAGCGCTGGATGCCGGCGATGGTGGTGTAGTCCAGGGCGCGGATCTGGATCAGCGCGCCGGAGGCGGTCGCCTTGCCGATGGCGGCAAAGAACGAGCAGTGCCACTCGGAAATATCGGGAATGGCGTGCAGTCGCTCGATCTCCTTCAGGCTAACCCCGGAGCCGTCCGCCAGCCCGCGCAACTCTTCCAGGTATTCGGGGCGCAGGTGCTTCTCATAGAGCGCCCAGGTGGCATCGGCCTTCTCCGGGGAGCAATGCAGCCCGGCCAGCATCAACGGAGCCACCATCGTCGCTAGGTAGCGAACCTCTTTGGCACAGAGCTTGCCGTGCGCGTAGCCCATTTCATAGGGCGTGCCGCGCAGGTAGAGGACGGTCAGCGCGTTGTCGCCGGAGCCGAGCGTCATCCGACGGCCATGCTGGGCCACGTCTACGGGCGCGGTGAGCGCGGTTGTACGCAGGAAGAGCAGCGCAAAGAGTACGAGCCAGTAGGGCTTGCAAAGCGAGCGTGTCATCGTTTGCGGTTCCTTTCCCGGAGCTTGGTTTTAAATTCAGGGACCAGAGCGAGCGCATTTTGTACTTCTCACGACTGCCGGGCATAAATGGAAGGCAAGGAAAATGCGCTGACCCTGGAGTCAGGGTGGGGCGTTAGCGCGGCTCTTCCAGCAACTGAGCCAACGTCGCGCGCACGGCGGGGCGCGGCTCCGTCCAGAGCCACTCTATCTCCAGGCGAAAGCCTTCTATGGCCTCCGAGGAGAGCAGGCCGGTAGTCCGCTCCTCCTCCGTGTAATCGCCATCGCGTCGGCGCAGGACGCGCACGCGCCGCCTGGGCAGGTCTATCAGCCAGATCTCACTAACGCCCAGGGAGCGGTAATCCGTCTCAAGAGCAGTGATATTGGAGGGCCGGTCAGAGGGAGAGACGATCTCAACTGCCAGGTCAGGCGCACCGTAGATCGCCCTCTGCTCAACGATGTCGAGGCGCTCCTGGCGCACAAAGAGCAGATCCGGCAGCCGCCCGCGATAGTCATTGATCTTTACTGGCGTTCGGGAGCCGAGCACTATTCCCAGGTTGCGCTCCTCCACATAATCGCCCATCAACCGATACAGCCAGTTAAAAAGCTTCTCGTGTTCAAGTTGAGCCGACATTCTCTCCACCACCGTTCCATCTATCAGTTCGACGTCGTACTCTTTGTCGAAGACCGGGCCAAAGAGGTCAAGAAATTCCTCAAACGTGATGGGGCGCGGCCCAACCCATTTGGTCGAGCATTCCTTCACTTGTTTCAAGGGGATCGTGGCAGACATTTTGCGCTTTCCTTTCGCGCGGTAGTATAGCATTCCTGGCCGTATTGTACCGCCGGAGGCGTGCCCTGTCAATGCGCCGCCTGCGGCCCGGCAGAGAAAAGGCCCCTCCCTCCGTCGGCTCCATGAGGATACGCAGAACGGGGAAAGGGCCAGATGGGAATGGACAGGGATTTGCGCGCTATTTCACGAAGGCCAGGGACGGGAAGCGCGGCGGCAGCGCGGAGAGAACTGCGGTCGGCTCAGCCGCGCAGCCAGGCGCCAATCCGCCGCAGCCACTCGCGGAAGCGCTGGCGTAAGGGGGGCGACGCCGGCTGCCGGTAGGTGCGCGGATCGGTGAAATGCTGCAACTCCAGACGGCCATAACGGCGTACAGCGAGCTCAACCGCTGCATGGATGATTCCCACATCTCGCGTAAAGTGGCCGTGCCAGCCGCAGACAAAACATTCCTTGTTGGACTCGTGGTTGAGCCAGCCGCAGAGGTCACAGATTTTGAGTTCCGTCTCGCGGAACGGTAGCGCGTGCCCCTGTCCTGGTTGGCCTGCTTCTCTGGATGCCATGACCGCCGCCCCCTTTATCCTACCGCCGTCTCCTGGCCTGCTGGCGTGCCTCTTCTGCGTGCGGATCGTCGCGCCGGGCAAGCTGGCCTCTCCGGCAGATTGTGCTGCTTTGCTGCTAAAAATTACACGCGAGTTCTCCCTGCGAAATAGACCCTCGAACACAGCATGGCGGGGAATAATGCTCTCCCCTCACCCCGGCCCTCTCCCTTGCAGGGAGAGGGAGAACGGTTTTCTCAGACCCTCTTGAGCACAGGCGTCGATTTCCCGAAGGTTGACCTCATTCGGGCGTCTCGCGGTAGAGGACCTCAGCGACCGTCTCCCCCACCGCCTTGAGCGATTTCGCGCTGCACTTATCCGGCGTGTCCTGTAGCGTATGCCAGAACCGATATCCGGTCGTCTCATAGTTGCCGAAGGGTAACGGATGGATCAGGTCAATCGTCGGAATGCCGGCCTGATTGAGAGGAATATGGTCATCTTCCACGGACTGCGTTTCGTTGGCAAGGAAGATATTGCCATACCCTAAGGCCTGCGCCATGCCGAAAACTTTGTCGTTGGTGCCCGGCGCGTACTGCTGCGAAAAATCCTCACGCGGCAGGATCAGCCCCTTCGCCCCGACCATATCCAGAAGGATTCCGTAGTTGGGCCGCCCGAACTCTTTCGTCTCCTGAAAATGCTTGGCGAAGTACCGCGCTCCCAATATCACGCCGTCGCCCTCTCCGTTATTGGCGCGGAAGTCGCCGTAGTCCTCGCCGTCGTCAAGCAGCAGCAGCACGCCCACAGGGGAACGCTTCTGTTTGAACAGGCGGGCCAGCTCCAGCAGCACCGCCACGCCGGAAGCGCCATCGTCGGCGCCCAGAATGGGTGCAGTGCGGTTCCAGCCGTGCGGGCCGTAGCGGAACGGCGGGTTCTTACCAACCTCCGAAGAGTACGGGCCATCGGCAATCGGGCGTGTATCCCAGTGAGCCATCAGCAGGACAGGCTGCGCTGCTGGCTGCTGTGAGCCCTCAGGATAGAAGATGCCGACGATGTTGGTCACCGGCATATCCCGGTAGGTAAACTCCTGCGTGAGGGTCTTATCGGCATACTTCTTCATCTCAGCGAGGAGGTAGGCACGCAGTTTCTCATGCGCCTCGGAGCCGAGAGGCCGGGGACCAAAATCGCACTGCTTCTTCAGTTGCGCCAAAGCCCGCTCCCCATCAAAGGTCGGGCGTTGCACCGTCTGCTTGACAGACGTTGTGCGTGCCGGGGAGGTTCCCGCTGCGTTGGGGACGGCGCCTGCGGGCGAGGTCACGGCGGTGGTAACGGGCGTACGGTCCGGTTTCTGGCAGCCAGGCATTCCGGTCGCCGCCAATACCAGGGCGCACAGGGCGCCGCCGAGACCCGCAGAAAAAAGGAAAGGGCGCCGCCGCGCCCGGTGCTTACCGGCCCCTGGCGACAAGGCGCTCATCGGCCTTTGTGATCGTCTTATGCTCATTGAGATAGGCGATGATCGCCGATTCCAGGGTCTTGTCGGTGTCCTTCTCGATGTCGCTTTTCTTCCAGATCTTAAAGTAGGCGAGCGCGCCGTTGGCGAGCGGGGCCGGCATGGCAACCTTATAGGTCTTGCCCGGCTGCAACAGCTCCCCGTCAATTTTGACGGAGACGACACGCCGCTCCTTCTCGGCGCTAGGATTAAAGGTGACCGTCATGCCCGAGAACTGCAGGAAGCCGCTGTTAGAGATCGGATAGACGTAGAGGCCGTGTTCCAGCGCGCGCAGGAGTTGATCGCCGGTCAGCTTAACCAGAACGATGGTATCGTCCTTGCCGTCCACCGCCCGCAGGACATCCTGAGCGGTGAAGCTGCCTTTGGGGAGCGTGGTCTCGTTAAACGAGGAGGCGGCGATAATGGCAACATCGCTTTTAGCGGCGGCGCGGATAGCATCCGCGACCAGATTCCCCAGCGTCACTTCCTTCTTGCCCGCCTCTTTGGTCGTCAACTCAACGTCCGTTCGGTAGGTCTGGGCGCTGCCAACGGCGGGGGCGCAAAGCGAGGGCGCCATAGCGCCCAACAGGCTAAGCAGAGCGACCGCACGCCGTCCCAGGGATTTCATAGGTTTCCCTCTTGCAAACTTTCTGCCCCGAAGGGCCAGGATTCCCGCCCCCGCCCGCTTTGGGGAGCGAGACGGGGGTTAGGCAAAAGTGAGAAAACAGGGGTTAAAGAAGAGGCCGAGGTTACTTCCTGCCGGCGACCTCTTCCCGGTTGGCTTTGCCCTGTTTCCACTGGAGATAGGCTTGAATGAACGGGTCAATGTTGCCGTTCATCACGCCGATAACATCACCGGTCTCATAGCCGGTGCGGTGATCTTTGACCAGGGTGTAGGGCTGGAAAACGTAGGAGCGATCCTGGTTGCCCCACTCGTTGGCTTTGACTTCGCCGCGCAGGGCCGCCATCTTCTCCTCGTTCTCGCGCCGTTCGCGCTCCAGCAGGCGCGCTTGCAGCACCTGCATGGCCATCGCTTTGTTTTTGTGCTGCGAGCGCTCGTTCTGGCAGGTCACCACAATGCCCGTCGGCAGGTGCGTGATGCGCACCGCCGATTCGGTCTTGTTGACATGCTGTCCGCCCGCGCTGCTGGCACGATAGACATCTATGCGCAGGTCGTCCGGATTGATGTCTACCTTGATCTCCTCGCCCAGATCCGGCAGCACGTCCACCGAGGCGAACGAGGTCTGTCGGCGCTTGTTGGCGTCAAAGGGCGAGATGCGCACCAGGCGGTGCACGCCCCGTTCGGCGGAGAGATAACCATAGGCGTTTTTGCCGCGCACGATGAAGGTCGTGCTTTTCAGGCCCGCCACTTCCGCCTCGCTCTCCTCCAGAATATCGCAGCGATAACCGTGCGTCTCCGCCCAGCGCAGATACATCCGCTGGAGCATCGTCACCCAATCGCAGGCGTCCGTGCCGCCTGCGCCCGCCTTGATCTCGACGATGGCATCGGCGGCGTCGTTCTCTCCGGAAAGCAGGGTCTCCAGTTCTAGCTGATCCAGGGCTTCGGCGATGCTGCGCGCTTCCTTTTCTAGCTCGCGCAGCTCGGCGGCATGGTCCTCCTCCGGGGCGGCTGCTTCGGCCAGCAGATCGCCCATCACTTCCAGATCGTCCAGCCGCGCCTCCAGCGCTTTATAGGGCACGAGGGCTTCTCTGGCCTGGCTGAGCCGCTGCAGCAACTCCTGCGCGGTGGTCGGGTCGTCCCAGAGGTCGGGACGAGCGGCGCGGCGCTCCAGGTCGGCTATTTCCGATTCGCGGCTGGCAGCGTCAAAGATGACCTCCCAGCTCGACCAGCCGGGCGCGCAGGTCGCGCGCTTCACGGCGAATATTTTCGAGCAAGTGAATTCTCCCTCCATAACCGGAGTAACCTGCCGAGCAGGCTTAACAACGCCTTACTACGCGGCGCTCCCGCCGTTCTCCGGTTCACCCCCGCGCGTGCAGGGAATAACCCGCTCGGCAGGTTACTCCAGTTCACCCCAGCGTGTGCGGGGAATAGTCCTTCTTACGTTTTCTACAATCAGTATACTGCCCCCCAGGAGGGTTGTCAAGCCGATCTGGGCGGGCGAACGGCCTGAAAAGGGCGCCGAAAATCCGTAAGAAAGGCCGAAATTTCGGGAACCTTACCGGGCGTGTCCCCGTCCAACGGCCAAACAAGTAAAACCTCAATTGCCTGCTCCCAGGCGGCTCTGCTACGTTGATAGGTCTACCACTCGCCTCCCTCAGGCGTTCCACGTTGGTAGCTGGTAACCGCTTACGGCCTCGTCTCGTGATTGTCTGGGACAAGTGAATACCCATGCGGGGCTGGATAAGGCCGCTCCCGATACGCAGCAGGCATCGGTAGGTGCGGCCTGTCTACAGTCCGCGTAGAGAGAAGGTCAGCGCCCCGGCGACGTTCTCTTTTTCCTTGAGGATACCGTTCCTGTGCGGCAGGGCCAACCGCGCGCCACAGGGCCCGTTGTGCCCCTGCCGACCGGGAGACGGCGCAGGCTGCGCGCCTGCCTGCCGGAAACCGCACAGGATCGCGAAGGCGTTTCCCTCGGGGCGATTGGGCAAAGCTCACGACGGCTTTACCCCGCTGCGCTGCGGCGGGATGGCGTCGCCATCCCGCCGCAGGATGGCGCGGTTCTAGGGAAATGCACGCTTATTGGAAGGAGATAGTGAAGTTATGGACACTTTTGATCTGATCGTCGCCTCGCACCTGCGCTGGAGCTTTGTCTGGCAGCGCCCGCAGCAGCTTCTGTCCCGGTTGGCCCGCCACCATCGCGTTCTGTTTGTCGAAGAACCCATCCATGCGCCGGAAGATGCCGCCTCGCCGCCCGCCGTGCTGCAAGAGGTGATGCCCAACGTGGTGACGCTGACGCCGCAGGTGCGCGCAAGCGAGTGCGGCGATACCCCGCTCTGGCTGTGGCCGTGCCAGGAGCGCATCCGACAGCAGGTGCGCGAGGCGCTGCGCGCCCTCGATTTCCGCCACCGCGCCCTCTGGTTCTACACCCCCACGCCGGAGTTTATGGTCGAGGTCGTCCAGCCGGAGATGATCGTCTACGATGTCATGGACGAGCTAGCCAATTTCAAATTCGCGCCTCCCCAGCTTCGAGATCAGGAGCGGCGTCTGCTAGGCAAGGCGGCGGTCGTATTTACGGGCGGGGCCAGCCTGTATGATGCTAAGAAGCACATGAACCCGAACACGCACCTGTTCGCCAGCGGCGTGGATGCCAAGCACTATTCCCTGGCGTGCCACCCGGGCACTACCGTGCCCGACTGGATGCAGGCTATTCCGACGCCGCGCGCCACCTACATCGGCGTCATTGACGAGCGGCTGGACTACGACATCATCGGCGCAATGGCGCAGGCGCGGCCCGACATGCAGTTTTTGATGTGCGGCCCAATCGTCAAAGTGGACCCGGCGGACCTGCCCAAAGCCCCGAACCTGCACTATCCGGGTCAGCAGCAGTACGCCGACCTGCCGCGCATCCTCAAGGGCACCGACGTCTGCCTGATGCCCTTCGCGATGAACGAGGCGACCCGGTTCATCAGCCCGACCAAGACGCTGGAGTACATGGCGACCCACCGGCCCATCGTCTCGACGCCGATCAAGGACGTAGAGCGGTTCTACAGCGACATCGTGTTCCTTGCCGACACGCCAGAAGCCTTCATCGCCCAGATTGACGCGGCCCTCAATGAACCGGCGGAGGAGCGGGAGCGCAAGCGGCGGCGGGAAGAGAAGATTCTGGCCGAGCAAGCCTGGGACGCCATCGCGGAGAACATGAAGACGCTCATGGACAGGGAGTGGGCCAAGACGCCGACCGGCAAGGCGCAGCGCGCCGCCGCCCACCGTGTTCCGACCACGCCGAGTGCTACTTCGGCCCCGACCACCGGGCAGAGCGCGGGTGTCGGAGCGCGTGCGACTACAGGATTAGGAGGTGAATAGACGATGCGAGGAACCCTTACCACCGATCAGCGCGTTGTGATTCTGGGCGCGGGGCCGACGGGGTTGGGAGCCGCCTACCGCTTGCAAGAACTGGGGCACGACCACTTCCATATCTATGACCGCGCCGGGCAGGTCGGCGGCCTCGCCACCTCCCATAAAGATGAACAGGGCTTTACCTGGGACGTCGGCGGACACGTTCAATTCTCGCATTACCGCTATTTTGACGACCTGATGGATAAGGCCCTCGGCGATAAGTGGCTCAACCACGAGCGCGAGTCCTGGGTCTGGATTGAGGGCCGCTTTGTGCCCTATCCGTTCCAGAACAATATCCGCTATCTGCGCCCGGAGACTCAGTGGAAGTGCCTGCAAGGGCTGATCCGGCTCTATAAGCAGCCGTTCCAGGGCAAGCCGAAGAACTTCCGCGAGTGGATTGACGCCACGTTTGGCGAGGGACTGGCCGAGGTCTTCATGGTCCCGTACAACTTCAAAGTCTGGGCCTACCCCGGCGAGGAGATGGACTACAACTGGATCGGCGAGCGCGTGGCGGTGACCGACCTGGAGAAGGTCCTCTACAACGTGTTCCATGGGAAAGATGACCTCTCCTGGGGGCCGAACAACACGTTCCGGTTCCCGCTCTACGGCGGCACGGGCGCGGTCTGGGAAAGCGTCGCCAATCTCATCGGGCGCGAGAAGATCACCCTGAAGAAGGAGGTCGCGGGCATAGACCCGACGGCCCGGAAGGTCTATTTTACGGATGGCACGCACGATGAGTATGACGTGCTGATCTCGACACTGCCGATAGATCGCCTGGTTCATCTGGCGGAGTTTGAGAGCCTGAAAGAGCCGGCCAGCCGACTGCGCTATAGCTCCACCAATATCGTCGGCGTCGGGCTGTCGGGCAAGCCGCCGGAGACGTTGAAGAAGAAGTGCTGGATGTACTTCCCGGAGAGCAACTGCCCGTTCTACCGCGTGACGGTCTTCAGCAACTACTCGCCCAACAACGTGCCGGACATCAATACGCAGTGGTCGCTAATGGCCGAGATTTCCGAATCGCACCATAAGCCGGTGGAGACGGAGCGGGTCATCGAGGATACCATCGAGGGGATGTTCGCCACCAAGCTGATCAACAAGACCCATGATGTGCTGTCCACCTGGTCGTACCGGGCGCACTACGGCTATCCGACGCCCGCGCTGGGCCGCGACGACGCGCTCAACGCCATCCATCCCGAGCTGGCAAAGCACAACATCTACTCGCGGGGCCGGTTCGGCGGCTGGAAGTACGAGATCAGCAACCAGGATCACTCGCTGATGCAGGGCGTGGAGCTGGTGGACAAGCTGGTGCTGGGCGTGCCGGAAGTCACCTACTGGTTCCCCAACACTGCCAACAACATGGCCTACGCCAAGCTAAGGTAGCCGCGACGTTCCCGCGTTGGCGGCGGAGGAAGCCATCCCTACCTCTGGTGGTCTGTGAGTAAGGCCACGAGGGGTAGGGATGTTTTGTTTCAAGGTAGTGTAAAAAGAACGCCTGGTGTTCATCTCTTTGCGGGTGTGGTCGCATTGGATTGACGCAACGAATGGGTTCAGCGTATACTGTCTTAAGCGTTTCTATACTCCGCAGAGCTTATCAGGAGGATAACCATGACCGGGTAGACACTCCCAGCCGTGTGGATCAATCTCACGCAGCCTGCTGCTGAGGAGATACGTCAGCACCGTTGGGAGGGATTACCCATGACCGTCTACGAGGCGACCATCGCCAAAATTCGGCAACTGCCGGAGCCACTGCGGAACGTGTCAATAGTTTGAGACAGCCGAGCGTAAGATTTTACTGTAGTAAAGCCGATCCTGGTTCGGCCACTGCCCGACCGGTTTCGGGCGGGTTGATCCACACCGCCTCCGGAAGT
>Ga0070739_10002471_pt1 | contig 24860 bp, 14 predicted proteins | sample Coa_R1_7_FD_66445 | JGI IMG/M metagenome (GOLD analysis project Ga0070739, IMG submission 66445) | Surface soil microbial communities from Centralia Pennsylvania, which are recovering from an underground coalmine fire - Coalmine... | ecosystem: Environmental > Terrestrial > Soil > Unclassified ...
CGTCCGACGCTGCGAGTAGCTCGCCATGCGGCGGCTCGATCTCTTCGCCGACCGTGGCGGCGGCATCCTCCGTCGCACCAAAGCCGTCCAGCGCACCATTCTCATGCAGCGTGGGTTGCTCCTCGTGCCGAGGGGATTCGCCGACTTCACGTCCGCCGCGCCGCCGGCGGCGACGCCGCCTGCGCGAGCGGCCTTCGCCGTGCTCGGGCGCGGCGCTTGGCGCGGCATCTTCGCTTTCGTCGGCGTCCCCGTCTTCCGCAGCGGAGTCCGCCTCCTCGAGATCATCCTCTTCTTCCAGGGGCACTGCGGCGAGGACTTGATTTTGCTCGGCGATCGCCCGTGCTGCTTCGAGGGTGTGCACCTGCTCGCCTCGGTCGATGACGAACGCCTGTGGCGCCCTCACGGTCTCATCGGCGCTGATCATGATGGTTATCGCGAAACGCTCTTCGAGCGCGCGCAGATGGGCGCGCTTCTGGTTAAGAACATAAAGCGCCACGTCGGGCCGGGTTCGTGCGATCAGGTTATGGGTGGCGCTGCGCATCAGCTGTTCTTCCAGTGTCCGCAACACTTGCAGCGCCAAGGACGACACCGAGCGGACATGACCGCTGCCGCCGCAATACGGGCACTTCTCCGTCGAGCTTTCGAGGACGCTGGTGCGGATGCGCTGCCGCGACATTTCCAAAAGGCCGAAATGCGAGATGCGGCCGACCTGGATGCGCGCGCGGTCGTGTTTCAGGCATTCCTTCAATCGGCGCTCAACCGCCCGGTTGTTGCGCTTCTCGTCCATGTCGATGAAATCGATGACGATAAGGCCGGCCAAGTCTCGTAGCCGGAGCTGCCGCGCGATCTCGTCGGCGGCCTCCATGTTGGTCTTGAGGGCGGTGTCCTCGATGTGATGCTCGCGGGTCGCGCGGCCCGAGTTCACGTCGATGGCGACCAGGGCCTCAGCTTGGTTGAGCACGATATAGCCGCCGGAGCGCAGCTGCACGACTGGCGAGAACATCGCATCGAGCTGATTCTCCACGCCATAGCGCGACAATAGCGGCTGAGTGTCCGAGTAAAGCTTCACGTTCTTCGCATGGGTCGGCATGAGCATGCGCATGAAGTCTTTGGCTTCTTGGTAGGAATCTGATCCGGCGACCAACACCTCCTCGATGTCTTTTGTATAGAGATCGCGAATGGAGCGCTTGACGAGGGACCCTTCCTCATAAACGAGCTTCGGAGCCGTGGATTTCAGGGTCAGGTCGCGCACCGTTTCCCACAGCCGAAGCAGGTACTCGAAATCGCGCTTGATCTCGGTCTTGGTCCGGTTCGCCCCTGCCGTGCGCAGGATGACCCCCATACCATCGGGGACCTCCAGTTCCTGGGCGACTTCCTTGAGACGAGCGCGATCCTCGGGATTGGTGATTTTGCGGCTGATGCCGCCGCCACGCGCGGTGTTTGGCATCAGGACGGAATAGCGGCCGGCCAGCGACAGATACGTGGTCAAGGCTGCACCCTTGGTGCCGCGTTCCTCCTTCACCACCTGCACCAGCATAACTTGACGCCGCTTGATCACCTCTTGGATCTTGTACTGACGTCGATAGCGCGGCGCGCGGTCGGGCACCTCTTCCAGCGCATCCGCGCCGCCGACCGATTCGACCACCTCCGCTTCGTCGTCCGCGCTGACATCGCCGCCATCCTCGTCATGGCGAGCCAGCGCTTCGTCGTTCCCGTCAGTGGCGTTAGCCACGACCTCGGAGGCTTGATCGCTCGCCCTTCCGAGTTCACTGGGGCTCAGAAGGTCTGTCGCAACCGCGGTCACCTCGTCGGCCGGCGCACTCTCGCCTGGCTCGGCCTGTGGTTCCGGCGCGACGGGTTCGGCAACGTGGGTCTCTTCAAGTTCCGCAATTGGTTCGAATTCCGCGATGGGTTGTGGCTCCGCCGGTTTGAATCCGGCGGAGCTCGTATCATCTAGTTCGGCGGCCAGCGCTTGCCCTGCCGACGGCGTCTCGGTGTCGCTCGGCTCAGAGGCAACGCTTTCTTCGACAGCCCCGTCCGGCTCCGGCTGCGCAGGCGCGGACTCCTCCGCAGCGGGCTCCATCATTTCGCTTCGTACGACTTCATCCTCGCGGCGCGCAGCGGAAATCCTCTCGCGGTCGCGATGCCGTCGTGAACGCCGGTCGACCTCGTCATCGGCGGCGCGCTGGGCCCGCTCCTCCTCGTCGATCAGCGCCTGCCGGTCGGCGATGGGGATTTGATAGTAATCCGGGTGGATTTCGCTAAAGGCGAGAAAACCGTGACGGTTGCCGCCGTAATCGACAAACGCCGCCTGTAACGACGGTTCGACCCGCGTTACCTTCGCCAGATAGATGTTGCCTCGGAGCTGCTTACGGTGTGCCGATTCGAAGTCGAATTCCTCGACGCGATTGCCGCGTAAAACCACGACCCGGGTCTCCTCCGGATGGGTCGCGTCGATGAGCATTTTGTTGGCCATTGGCTAATCTCACGCGGGCCGGCGCAGTCGCTGCTCCGCGCCGCATCGGCAGCGGCAAGCGAGGACCTGCCCAATTTGTCAGTGAAAGGAACGGATCGGATACGATGAGCGCGACAGGCCGAAGCAAGAGACCGGTCGGCGAGCGATGTGTCACCGCCGCACCATTTGGGCCGAACTTTGACTTGCGCCTCGAACATGAACTCCAAACCGCATGGGGCGGCAGCGCTCGCCACCGCTTGTTTTTCGACCCTGATGGGCCGGCGGGACGCCGTTCCAGAACATTCCAGAAGCTGTAGCGCCGCCGGGGCGGGGTCACGCACGAGGTCCAGGCTGTCCTCTTCCTTGAGGGGTATCGGCGTCGCTTTGCTCGCTTCGCCGGCGCGATCGCGCCGATTGGTTTCGAAGGCGAACCCGCTGGGTTCCCTCTGCTCTCCGGGGAGCCCAATCGGTGGACGTGCCGGATGCCCTATAACGCGACACAACCGGAACCTGTCTGCATTCCCTTCTTAAGGCCCTGGGCGGGCGATTGGCAAGCGACCTGTGGGCGAGCGCCAGTCGCGGGTGTCAATTCCGTCATGAACTTGAGCGACTTCCGCCGCGATTTAGGTTTCGGTTAACCACGTGAACCTAATGCAGTAATGGAGTCGGGGGAGGGTCGAGCGAATGGGTCATTGGACGGCGACTTGGACCAGTATCGGTCTGTGCCTCGCCGTCGCCTTCGGGCGCGCTGAAGCGGCGCCTGCGGTGGTATCTGCGGCCGAATCGCTGCCGGTTGCGACGGATTTCCGGCTCGGCGGCGATGAGACGCAAACGCGCTTCGTCATGGATTTGAGCCGCAAAATCGATCTTCACGCGTTTACGCTCGCCGATCCCTACCGGGTCGTCATCGATATCCCTCAGATCAAGTTTCAGTTGCCGGCTAAGGCCGGGGAGGGTGGCCGCGGACTCGTCAAAGCGTTTCGTTTCGGCCTCATGATGCCCGGCGGCTCGCGGATTGTATTCGATCTCAATCGGCCGGCGCGCGTCGACAAGACTTACGTCATCGATTCCGCCGATGGCGCACCAGCGCGGCTGGTGTTGGAGCTGACGGCAACCGACCGCGAGAGCTTCCTGCGCAAAATCGCACTCCAAAACAAGCTATTACCTGGCGAACTTCGGTCCTTGCACGAGCCGCAGCCGGCTACCCGGGACGCCCGTCCACTTGTCGTGCTCGACCCGGGTCACGGTGGCATCGATACCGGCACCAAGGCGCCGACCGGTGAATTGGAAAAGAATATCGTCCTCGATTTTGCCGAGACCCTGCGGCAAGGCCTTGAGAAAACCGGAAAATACCGGGTGCTGATGACCCGCACCGACGACACATTCGTAGCCCTTGCTGACCGCGTGCGCATGGCACGCAAGGCCGGAGCAGCGCTTTTCGTCTCGATCCATGCGGATTTCTTGCCGCACGGCGAGGGGGACGCTCAAGGGGCCACCATTTACACGCTGTCAGACAAAGCCACTGATCCCGAGGCGGAGCGGCTGGCCGAGGAGGAAAACCGGGCCGACGTGATTGCCGGAGTCGACCTCAAAGACGAGCCGGATGACGTCGCCGGCATATTGCTCGACCTCGCTCAGCGCGAAACCAAGACCTTTTCCATCCAATTTGCCCATAAGCTTGTCGGCGAGATGCGAGCGGCGACGCGCTTGCACAAGCAGCCGCTCAAATCGGCGGGTTTTCGCGTTTTACGGGACCCCGATGTGCCGTCGGTGCTGGTGGAGCTTGGCTACGTCTCCAACAAGCAGGATCTGCATGCGTTATTGTCCGACAGTTGGCGTGATCGCACAGCCGGCGCCATGGTGAAGGCGATCGAGGGCTATTTCTCGACCCACCTCGCCGGTGCCCGCACAGGCACAAATTAGACCGCAGGCGGACGGCAAAGGCGGGGCTGTGGCCTCAGTTTGAACAAAAACCGGAGCAACCACAGCCTGTAAGCAGAGGGTTTCTGGCAGTCGTCCAATAAAGCTGGCAGATTGATCTTCGGATCGTCGCGCCAGGCTGAGCGGCAAGGGACCGGCGTGCGCGCGCCGCGGGGGGATGTCGGCGATGAGAATCATCTTGCGGTTCGTCGGCTTCCTCTTCGCCGCCGGGACCGTTGTATTCCTTGCTGGCGTTGCTGGCGCAGCCGCGCTGCTCTGGCATTATTCAAAAGACTTGCCGGACTACTCGCAGCTTCAGAACTACGAACCCCCGGTGATGACGCGGGTCCATGCCGCCGATGGCTCGCTGCTTGCCGAATATGCCGACCAGCGCCGCCTTTATCTTCCGATCCAGGCGATCCCGAAACTCGTCACCAATGCGTTTATCGCCGCCGAGGACAAGAACTTCTACCAGCATCCCGGCATCGACATTTATGGCATCGCCCGCGCTGCCATGCTGTACGTGGAAAACTACGGCAGCAATCGTCATCCCCAGGGCGCCTCGACAATTACGCAGCAGGTCGCCAAAAACTTTCTTTTGAACAATCAGATATCTTTCGAGCGCAAGATCAAGGAGGCGCTGCTGGCGCTGCGCATCGAGCGCACCTATTCCAAGGACAAAATCCTCGAGCTCTATCTCAACGAAATCTACCTTGGTTTTGGCGCCTATGGCGTCGCCGCGGCCTCGCTCTTGTATTTCGACAAGTCAGTCCATGAGCTGACCATTGCGGAGGCGGCCTATTTGGCCGGGCTGCCGAAGGGTCCCAACAATTACAATCCGTTCCGACGCCGCGAGGAGGCGATCGCCCGGCGCAATTACGTCATCGACCGCATGGTCGAGGACGGGTACATTTCTGCCGAAGCCGGCGAGAAGGCCAAGAAGGAGCCGCTCAACATCAACGTGCGCCCGACTAGCGCGCACGTGTTCGCCGCCGAATATTTCACCGAGGAAGTGCGGCGTTACCTGTACGAAAAGTACGGCGAGAAGAAGCTGTACGAGGGCGGCTTATCGGTACGCACCACGCTTGATCCCAAGCTCCAGCTGGAGGCCCGGCAAGCGATGGTCAACGGGCTCGTCAATTTCGACGAGAGCCAAGGCTATCGTGGCCCTGTGACGAAAATCGACATTTCGGGCGATTGGGGCATCAGGCTCGCGGACGTGAAATCGCTCGACGATATTCCGCCGTGGCGCATGGCGGTTGTGCTCGACGTGAACGACCAGTCGGCGCGCATCGGCTTGCAGCCGCCGCGCGATCCCGGCGGCAACGTGGTCAAGGAGCGCCAGATCGGTAATGTCCCCCTTGAGGGCGTAAAGTGGGCGAAACCGGCAAGCGGCCCGGCGAAGCCGATCCAGCGCGTCGACCAGGTGCTCGCGCCGGGGGACGTTATCTACGTGGAGCCGCTACAGGCAGGCCAGGGCCAATATCGCCTGCGGCAGATTCCCGAGATTTCAGGCGCCATGGTGGTAATGGATCCCCACACCGGCCGGGTGCTGGCCATGGTCGGCGGCTTCTCGTTCGATCAAAGCCAATTCAACCGAGCAACCCAGGCGCTGCGGCAACCGGGCTCTTCATTCAAGCCGATCGTCTATGCCACGGCGCTCGACAACGGCTACACCCCGTCGACCATTGTGATGGACGCCCCAATCGAGATCGATACGGGGCCTGGCGGGGGAATCTGGAAGCCGGAAAACTACGGCGGCAAGTTCTTCGGTCCGTCGACACTGCGCTTCGGCCTGGAGCAATCGCGCAACGTCATGACGGTGCGCTTGGCACAGGATATCGGCATGCCGCTGATCTCCGAATACGCCAAGCGGTTCGGCGTCTACGATGAATTGCCGCCCTATCTCTCCTACGCGCTTGGCGCCGGTGAAACCACCGTCATGCGCATGGTCACCGCCTATTCGATGTTCGACAACGGCGGCCGCCGCGTCATCCCGACGCTGATCGACCGCATTCAGGACCGCTATGGGCGTACCATCTACAAGCACGACACCCGCGAATGCGTCGGCTGTGACGCCGACAGCTGGCACAACCAGCCGGAGCCGACTCTGATCGACCATCGCGAGCAAGTCATCGATCCGATGACCGCCTATCAAATCACCTCCATGATGGAAGGTGTGGTGCAGCGCGGCACCGCCACGGTGGTGCGCGAGGTCGGCAAGCCCATTGCCGGCAAGACCGGCACCACTAACGACGAAAAGGACGTGTGGTTCATTGGGTACTCGCCCGATATCGTCTGTGGCGTTTACATGGGCTACGACAAACCTCGCCATATCGGCCGCCTTGCCACCGGCGGCCATCTCGCGGCGCCGATTGTCAAGGATTTCTTGAAGCTTGCGCTGGCCGACAAGCCGCCGATTCCGTTCCGCGTGCCGCCGGGCATCAAGCTTGTGCGTGTCAATGCCAAGACTGGACTGCGGGCGCAGCCCGGCGATATCAATGTCATTCTCGAAGCTTTCAAGCCCGGTACAGCCCCACCCGACAACTACTCGGTGATTGGTGCGGAGACCTCGAACGGCCGGCCGATCGAAGCGATCTCGCCGGACGCGGCCGCCGGCGCCGTGCGCACTGGGACCGGCGGGCTTTATTGAGCGCGGACGACAAAGGGCGAGGCAGGACAAAACAGCAATTGCGATCGTTCGTCTTTGACCTTATCTCTCCCGCGTCCTCAGTCGTCCGTCATCTGAAACATGCGCGCCGAAATTCAATCCATCGTCGAAGAGATCAAGCAGTCTATCGGACTGCTGAGGAGGCATCTTTGACGTCGACAAGGCCCGTGCCCGCCTCGCCGAACTGAATCGACAAGCCGAGGATGCCAATCTTTGGAATGATCCGCAGCGGGCCAGCCGGGTCATGCAGGAACGCACGGCGCTCGATGACAGCCTTAGCGCGCTTGCGCGCGTCGAGCAGGAGCTGGACGATCAAGTCACGCTGATCGAACTCGGTGAAGCCGAGAACGATCAAAAGGTCGTCGCCGAAGCAGAAGCGGCGTTGCGCAAGCTCAAAGCCGAAGTAGCGCGGCGCGAACTCGAGGCTCTGCTGTCCGGCGAGGCCGATGCCAACGATACCTACCTCGAAGTTCATGCCGGCGCGGGGGGCACCGAGAGCCAAGATTGGGCGGCCATGCTGCTGCGCATGTATGTGCGCTGGGCGGAGCAGCACGGCTATAAGGTGGACTACATTGAGGAAACTCAGGGTGAGGAGGCGGGCATCAAGTCTGCCACCATCGAAATCAAGGGCCGCAACGCCTACGGTTGGCTCAAGACCGAAAACGGCGTGCATCGGCTGGTTCGCATCTCCCCGTTCGATGCCAATGCGCGCCGACACACGTCGTTCGCCAGCGTCTCGGTCTATCCGGTAGTCGACGATCGCATCAGCATTGACATCAAGGAGTCGGACGTTCGGGTCGATACAATGCGCGCCGGCGGTGCCGGCGGGCAGCACGTCAACAAGACCGAATCGGCGATTCGTCTCACCCACATGCCGACGAATATCGTCGTTGTCTGCCAAAACGATCGATCGCAGCACCGCAATCGCGCCCAGGCCTGGCAGATGTTACGCGCCAAGTTGTACGAGCTGGAATTGAAGAAGCGCGAGGAGAAGGCTGCCGCCGAGCAGGCCGCGAAAACCGATATCGGCTGGGGTCATCAGATCCGATCCTACGTGCTGCAGCCCTATCAGATGGTCAAGGATTTGCGCACCGGTGTATCGACGTCCAATAGCACCGCCGTGCTCGATGGCGACATCGATCAATTCACGGAAGCGGCGCTAGCGCAAAAGGCCTTCGGCACCGCGCCACAGGAAGTCGAGGACGTCGATTAGGGTCAGTCTTGGATTTCGCGGCGACTCACCCGCTGAGCGAATTGCCCGCCACCAAACAGCTTGGCTCCGGCTGCCAGGAACTTTTCGGGATTGACGGCTTCACCTTCAATCCGCGTCTCGTAATGCAGATGCGGGCCGGTTGAGCGTCCAGTTGAGCCAAGACGGCCAATCACTTGCCCAGCGCGGACTTTTTGTCCAATGGCAACGTCGATTTCCGAAAGATGCCCGTAACGCGTCGAAAGTCCATTGCCATGATCGATTTCAACCATCTGGCCATAGCCGCCGCTCCATCCGGCTGATGTGACGGTGCCGGCCGCGGTGGCATGGACTGGCTCGCCAGAAGGGCCACGGAAGTCGAGCCCGGTATGCATTGCTGCCACATGCAGAAACGGATCAACCCGCACTCCGAACGGGGAGGTGATCTCGATCTCGCCGCTGACCGGCTGACGTAGCGGCACGGCAGCTAGGCGCGCGCTCACATCGTCAGCGTAGGCGCGCGCGATGCTGGCACGCGTGAGCGTGCGCTCGAAACTTTGGCTTTGCGGCGGCAGCGCGACAGGGATAAACGGACCGCCGGTTGCGCGCGGCGTGCTATCGAGCTTGAGGCCGAGCTCGCTCAAAACGCTGCGCACTCTCCGCGCCTTGTCTTCGTATTGCCGTTCGACGCTGTCGAGCGCCGCGGTTTGTCGGCGTTCGACCAGATCCAGCGATGCCTCGATGCGATCAAGCTCCTTACCGATGTCGGCTTGCTTTTGAGGTTTCCAGTTCGGCCCGCCGAAGGCGGGATCAAGCCACGCGCCGTGGCCGCGGCTTTGTGCCGGCAGGCGCGGACTCCCTTGCGCTTCGGGCCTGGTGGGCCCGATCGGGCCCGGTGCGCGCAGCGAACCGGTCGTGGTCGCATCGGCGATGCCGCTTAGGGCCATTGTATGCGCCTCGAGCGTCGCCGCGCGACGCAGCAATTGGTCGAGCTTTTGCTCCAACTGTTGCTGGTCCAAAAGCTGATGGCTTGTGGTGCGGTCGATCTGTGCGCGCAGTTCGGCAATCCGATCCTCGTAGGCATACTGCTGCTCGGCTTGGCGGGCCAGAATGCCTTTGATGACGTCATTGCTGAACGCGAAATAGGTGGCGGTCGTCACGGTCCAGCCAGCCAGGATCACCACGGTGCCGACGGCAATCCAAAACACCACCGGGCCAAAGCGGATTTGGCGACCCGCGTGCTCGAACGTGTAGCCGCTGGCCTTTGATGCACCGGCCTTGCGGCGGTCCGCATCAGGCCGGTCATGCAACGTACGACCCGTGCGTTGCCACTGTGACGCCAACCAATGCGACATTGACGCTCCCACCCCACCGGTTCGCGCGGGCCAATCGGTTGCCGGCGACCAGGAGCGTCAAACTGCGCCGCTTATGGTTAATATTCGGCAAATCCCGCCCGGTATTTTATCGGGTTGAGTAAATGCTTCCGCAACGATCACAAGGACTTGGCGGCGGCTAGCACCTCCATGGCATGTCCTTCGATCGAGACCTTCGGCCAGACCCGCGCTATGCGCTGATCCGGCCCGATGAGAAATGTCGTGCGCACGATGCCGAGGAATTTTCGGCCATAGAGCGATTTTTCCTGCCACACGCCATAGGCCTCGAGCATCTTGTGCGTCTCGTCGGATGCGAGCGAAATGCGCAGCTTGTATTTGGCCTTGAATTTGTCTTGGGCCGGCACTGGATCGGCCGAAACGCCGAGAACGTGCGTTCCGGCGCGTTCGAACGCTGGCGCAAGCTGTGAAAACGCGATTGCCTCTTTGGTACAGCCGGTAGTGTCCGCCCGTGGATAGAAATAGAGCACCAGCTTTTTTCCGGCGAAATCCGCAAGCGAGATGCTACCGCCGCCGTCGCGCGGCAGCGTGAAAGCTGGAGCTTTGGCACCTGCGGCGAGTTGGCGGTAGCCGACCTTGTCGCGGTCCGCTGTTCGCCCGACAGTCTCCGCCTTTGCCCGAGACTTGCTTGGCATATGCCTTCCTTTCGACGCTTTCCGAGGCACATTCTGGCTCGCCAGAATACGCGCGCGGGCGGGGGTGGTCGATTCATAAGGGACCTCACGCGCGTGGCCGCGTTCTGATCGCACCACGGACGAGGGGACGCCCGAGGGGGCATGACGAACCAGGATAGGCACAGTGCGCCCCTACCGCGGTGGGACGCGGTCGTGCATCCGCGCCGACGGGTGCGGCTTGCCGCCTCACATCGCGGCGGGAATTTTGGGGATGGCCGCTATCTAGCCGCGTATCGACGCCTTCTCGCTCGCCACAAACGGCTGATTCGCAATGTTGGTATCGGCAGCGGCATTGCTGCGGCGGTGTTCATCTGCGCCGTTGTTGGCCTTTGGTGGCGGCTTGGCAGCGGGCCCATTCAGCTCGATATCGCGACTCCCTGGTTGGTCTCTGCGATCGAAGAGAATTTCGGCAACCACCATCACGTCCAAGTCGGTGGTACCCAGATCGAGCGCACCCAAAATGGCGGCGCCGCGGTGCGCATCCGCGACATCGTGGTTCGTGATGCTGACGGTGCCGTGGTGGCGAGCGCGCCAAAGGCCGAGGTCCGCGTTTCCGGCATGAGCCTCTTGAGCGGCCACATGCGGGCGGAGAGCCTCAATTTGGTCGGCGCCGAAATGGCCGTGCGGATCGAGCGGGACGGCGACGTCACGGTGTTCGCCGGTGCCAACAAGCATCCCATAGCAACCGCGGCCGCACCGATCGGGATCGCTGCAGCGACCGGCAGCGTCAATGGCGTCACCACCGCCGCGGCGCCGACGGCGAGCAACGCGGCGGCGGCGTCGGGACCGGCGGATAAGCCGTTCGGGACGACGACAACAGGAAGCGTTCCGGCTTCGGCTACAGCGCCGGCGAGACCGACCAGTGATATCTTCGCGGCGCTGCTCACTTGGAGCGACGGCATCGGCGAAACTGGGCTCGACGGCCATGAATTGCGCGAACTCGGATTGAAGGACGGCAATCTTAGCGTCGACGACGAACGCACCGGCAAGCGCTGGACGTTTCGCAATATTACCCTCAGTCTCGAACGGCCCCGCGGCGGCGGAGTCGTCATCACGGTCGGCTCAGACAATGCCGAAGAGCCCTGGGGCCTGACCGCAGCCATCAAGCCGACAGGTGACGGGGCCCATAGCATCGAACTCGAGGGTCGCCACGTATCCGCGGGCGATCTGTTGCTGGCGACCCGGCTCGGTGACGGAAGCTTCGAGACCGATTTGCCGCTGTCGGCGAGTCTGCGCGGCGTGATCGGCGCGGACGGCGTTCCCGAAAGCCTGACTGGCCGCATCGTTGCAGAGAGCGGCTTTCTTGGCGACGGCGAGGATGGACGCGTCGATATCGACCGCGCCGAAATAAAGCTCAATTGGGATGCGGCCGATCGGGTCTTGGCCGTCCCGTTTCAAGTCATCTCCGGTGGTAATCACGTCACCTTGATGGCGGAGTTTCATGCACCCGGCCAGGCCGGAGGCGCCTGGCAATTCAAGATCGGCGGGGGCTCGATCGTTCTCAACCCGCACAAGACGCTGTCTAATGCGCTCGTTCTCAACCGCATCGCGCTGAGCGGTGCGTTCGACCCCGCGAAACGGCGCGTGGTGGTCGACGACGGCGGTTACATCGGTAACACCGAGGTCGGTCTCGGCATGTCCGGCAAGGTCGATTACTCGAGCGGCGAGTTGCGTATTGCGGCCGGATTCGCGGGCACGCCGATGCCGGTCGAGGCCCTCAAGCGTATGTGGCCGGTCTTCGTCGCGCCCAAAGTGCGGGATTGGTTCAGTGAGCACCTCGCCAGCGGAGCAGTGCAGCGCCTTACCATCGCGGTGAACGCTCCGTTCAACAACCTCAGAGCCAGCGGCCCTCCGGTGCCCGACGACGGCCTATCGATCGAGGCTCTTGCGACCAACTGCGTGGTCCAACCGGTACAGGGGTTGCCGGCGCTGCGCGATGCCGACCTCAACGTTCACATTGTGGGGCGGGACGCCGTCATCACGCTCAATCGCGCGACTGCCGATCTGCCTTCAGGGCGCAAGCTTGTCATGTCGGCCGGTCAATTCGAGGTACCCGACACATCGATAAAGGCGCCGCCGGCGCGTGTGCGCTTCAAGCTCGACGGGCCCGTTCCGGCCGCAGCCGAACTGCTGGCGATGGATCGCCTGCGGGAGGCATCGGGTGCGCCCTTCGATCCGGCAACAACGCGCGGCACCATGAGCGCCTCGGTCCAGCTCGGCATGCCGCTGAAGTCCGATCTGCCGCCGGGCTCGACCACTTATGCAATTTCGGTCGATGCCACGAACTTTTCCGCCGACCACATGATCATGGGTCAGAAGATGGAGGCCGCGACACTCAAGTTCGCGGCCAACAACCACGGCTTTCAGTTCAAAGGAGACGTTAAGATTGGCGGCACGCCAGTCAGCCTTGAGTACCGCAAAGCGGCAGGCGACCCCGAAGCCGAAGTCAGCATCACCGGGACATTAGATGAGACCGCGCGCAAAAATTTCGGTCTGGATCCAGCGAACGCCATCAGCGGCTCGGTTCCGGTCCGACTTAGCGGACGCGTGGGGACGGGCTCCGATCGCGACGGGCGCTTTGCCGTCGAAACCGATCTGACGCCCGCCCAGATCGAGGGCTTTCTGCCCGGTTGGGTAAAGCCGGCGGGCAAGCCGGCACGGGCAACATTTACGGTTACGACCAAGCCGCAAGCAACTTACATCGATGACCTCTTGATCGAGGGCACCGGCAGCGGCGTCAAGGGCACGGTCGAGCTCGACGGATCGGGGGCACTACAATCGGCGAATTTCCCGTCTTATGGGTTCTCCGATGGTGATCGGGCGAGCCTTAAAGTCGACCGCGCAACCGATGGCGCCCTGCACGTCGTGATGCGCGGCGATGTTTATGACGGCCGAGGTTTCATCAAAGCGATCGCAGGCGTCGGCGGTACCGAGTCGGCGGCCAAACGCCCGGAGCCTGATGTTGACCTCGACATCAAGCTCGGCGCGGTGGTGGGCTTCAATGGCGAGGCTCTGCGCAGCGTGGACCTCAAAATGTCTCGCCGGGCCGGGGAAATCCGCAGCTTCGGCCTGTCCGCAAAGATCGGCCGTGACGCTTCTCTCGCAGGCGATTTGCGGGGCCAACGCGGCCGCCAACTCATCGTATTGTCGAGCGGCGACGGCGGAGCCCTGTTCCGCTTCACGGACATCTATTCAAGGATGACCGGGGGGCAAACGGTTATCGCCATGGACGCGCCATCCGCCGATGCTCCTGTACAGCAAGGCACGATGACGGTCCGCAATTTCAGTGTGCATGACGAATCGCAACTGCAAAACGCTGTAGCATCCAATGGCGCGCCGGCCCGTGGTAACGTCATGACGTTTTCTAGCCTTCGGGTCGATTTCGACCGCGCGACGGGACGCGTCGTGCTGCGCGACGGTGTCGTCCGTGGGCCCATGCTCGGTGCGACCATCGATGGACTTATCGATTATGCGCACGACGAGTTGCATCTGCGCGGCACGCTCGTTCCGCTCTACGGACCGAATAATCTGCTTGGGCAGTTGCCGATCGTCGGCTTGTTTCTCGGCGGCGAGAAGGAGGGGCTGGTCGGCATCACCTATGAGGTGATCGGCCATCCCGGCAGGCCGCTGTTGCACGTCAATCCGATATCGGCGCTCGCGCCCGGCTTGTTGCGGAAGGTTTTCGAGTATCCCGCCAACGGCGGCCGATATCCTCAAGATAACGCCCGCGAATTCGGCGATTTTGACAACCCCCAGTAATGGACTGCGGCAATCATACGGCCTTGAGCAGCACGTGGCGCTTGCGACCGAGCGACAGCTTGATCACGCCGTCGGTAACGTGCTCGGGCGTGAGCAGGCGTGTCTCGTCACCTTCGACTTGATCATTAACCCGCAGACCGCCGCCGCGGACGAGTCGCCGCGCTTCGCCATTGGACGAGGCCAAGCCAGCCCGAACGGCAGCGTCAATAACGCGTAAGCCGCGCGCCAGGTCGGCAGCCCGTATCTCAACGGTCGGCAGCGTTGCTGCGAGGGCACCATCCTCGAACGTCGCGCGCGCGGTCGTAGCAGCTTGTTCAGCCGCATCACGGCCATGAACGAGTGCCGTAGCCTCGGTAGCCAGCACTTTTTTCGCCTCGTTGATCTCGGCGCCTTCGAGCGCGGCTAGGCGCTCGATTTCATCTAACGGTAGGATGGTGAAAAGCTTCAGAAAGCGCGCGACATCGGCGTCCTCAGTGTTCCGCCAGTACTGCCAGTAATCGTAGGCGCTCATCAACTCGACATTGAGCCAGACTGCACCCGCCGCCGTTTTGCCCATCTTGGCACCCGACGACGTGGTGATCAGTGGCGATGTTAGCGCGAAGAACTGCGCATTGTGCAGACGGCGCCCAAGATCGATGCCGTTGATAATATTGCCCCACTGATCGGAGCCACCCATCTGCAAGACGCAGCCGTAACGCCGGTACAGCTCGACAAAATCGTAAGCTTGCAAAATCATGTAATTGAATTCGAGAAATGACAACTCCTGTTGCCGTTCCAGCCGCAGCTTTACCGAATCAAAAGCCAGCATCCGATTGATTGAAAAATGGCGGCCGACTTCGCGCAGAAAATCGATGTAGTTCAGCGCGTTCAGCCAATCGGCGTTGTTCGAAATCAGTGCGTCGTTCGGCCCTTCGCCAAATTTCAGAAAGCGCGAAAAAACCGCGCGGATGCCTTTGAGATTGGCGCTGATCGCCTCATCGTTCAGCAATCGCCGACTCTCGTCCTTGCCGGACGGATCGCCGACGCGGGTGGTGCCCCCACCCATCAGCGCGATCGGGCGATGGCCGGTCTGCTGCAGCCAGTGCAGCATCATGATGGGCAGCAAGGATCCCACATGCAGCGACGGTGCCGTACAGTCGAAGCCGATATAGGCGGTGATCGCGTTGGTGCGGGCCAGCGCGTCTAGGTCCTCGGGCTCGGAGATTTGATGAATAAATCCCCGGGTTGCGAGAACGTTGAGGAAGTCGGACTTGTACGTGCTCATCTGTGCGCCTGCACCGGCTCGCCGTGGCGGCGGCGCTGGTGTAACAGGTCCCCAGCGTGATTCAACCGCAGAGCAACCCGCCGTCGATGTCCGCCCAATCCGAGATGGCAGCCCTCACCCGGCCGATGTGGGCCATCGGGCTAATGAGCGGCACATCGCAGGATGGCATTGATGTCGCCGCGATCCAAACCGACGGCGAGCAAATTGTGCGTTTCGGGCCGGCGGCCTGTCGGTCATACAGCGAGGCCGAGCGCGCGCTGTTGCGTCGCGCCACCACGGCAGCGGCCAGCTTGAATGACCGCGCTGCCCGCCCGGGCGTCGTTGCCGAGGCCGAAGCTCTCATTACCAAAAAGCATGCTGAAGCAGTCGAAAACTTTCTCCAGGCAAACCCGATCGTGCCCGCTGAGGTCGCTGTCGTTGGTTTTCACGGTCAGACTCTGCTACATCGGCCGGAGCGCCACTTAACCATTCAGATCGGCCTCGGGCCGGTCTTGGCCTCCCGCCTTGGCCTGCCGGTAGTCTACGATTTTCGCGCCGCCGACGTTGCCGCTGGCGGGCAGGGCGCGCCGCTGGTGCCGGTCTTTCATCGCGCGCTGGCGAGCCGGTTAGACTGCAAGCGGCCGGTTGCGGTGCTCAATATCGGCGGTGTCGCCAATGTGACCTATGTGGACGGCGAAACGCTGATCGCCTGCGACACTGGACCGGGTAACGCGTTACTCGACGATTTTGTCAGCCTCCGTACCGGCCGGGCGTTCGACGGCGACGGCCGGCTTGGCCAAGCCGGCGTCGTGCAAGAGGATTTACTGCAGGCTTGGCTCAGCCATCCATTCTTTTCCCGGCCGCCGCCTAAATCGCTCGATCGCGATGAATTCCGCGTCTGGGTCACAAGTGACCTCGAGCATCTGGGCGTTGAAGCCGGCGCCGCGACGTTGACCGCATTGACGGCCGCAAGCGTTGCGGCGGTATTGCCGCATCTGCCAAGCGCGCCGGCAACCTGGATCGTGTCCGGCGGCGGCGCGCGCAACCCCACCCTGATGCGCATGCTGGCCGAGCAGCTCCGCCCCGCCCGGGTCGCGACCGCCGATCAGGCCGGGTGGGTCGGCGACGCCGTCGAGGCCCAAGCCTTCGGCTATTTGGCGGTGCGTACGCTGCGCGGCTTGCCCATTACATTCCCAGGTACAACCGGCGTGGCGCAGCCCCTTTGCGGCGGGGTCCTGGCGAAACCCTGATTGGCGCCACTATTGCGCCTGCGCCTCCTTCAGCGGATCCTTCACGGCCTCGAAGGTTGCAAACTCAATCGCCCACGGCTCGCCATCCCGCTTCTCGACCCTGCGGATATAGACGTTTTGGATGATGTCACGCGTGCGCGGATCGATGGAGATTGGACCGCGCGGGCTTTCCCACTGCATGCCCTTCATAGCCGAGACTACCGCATCGGCGTCGGTTTTGCCGCCGGTCTTTGACAGCGCTTCATAGATCAGGTGCATGCCATCGTAGCCGCCGACTGAGATGAAGTTCGGCCGATGATTCGTCGCCTTCTCGTAAGCCGCAACATACTGCTTGTTGAGCGCCGACGGATGCGCCGCGGAGTAGATGCCGGCGGTCACCACGCCGAGCAAAGAATCGCCGGTGGTGGGCAAATCGTCATCATCGACGATATCGCCGGGACCGACCAACTTGATGCCGGACTTATCGAGGCCGCGTTCGGCGAACTGCCGGGCGAATGGGCCCGCTTGACCGGCCGGGACGAATACAAACAAGGTATCGGGCTGCAAATCGCGGGCGCGTTGCAGGAACGGCGAAAAATCCGGGTTGGCGAGCGGCACCTTGAGCGTGTCGAGCATCTGTCCACCACCCTTGGTGAAGTTCGCTTCGAACACCTTGCCGGCTTCGGCGCCGGGCGCCCAATCCGATAGGATCGAGACCGCTTTCTTGCTGCCGTTCTTGATCGCCCAATCGGCGATGATGCCCGACTGCTGTCCGAGCGTGAAACTCGTGCGAACATAATAGGGCGAGCGTTCGGTAACGACGGATGTGCCTGACACCATGACCACGGTCGCCACCTTGCCCTGGGTTGCGATCGGCGCCATCGACATCGCACTCGGCGTCAGTCCGGCGCCGAGGAAGCTGACATGATCGTTAACGATCATTTCCTGGGCGATCCGCTTGGCATTATCCGGCACGCTCGCATCGTCCCGGATGATCAGCTCGATCTTCTTCCCAGCCATCGTGTCGCCGTGCTGCTGCATGTAGAGCTTCGTGCCGGCGGCGATCTCCCGACCCACGGCCGCGGACGTGCCGGTCATGGGAATGACGACGCCGATTTTGACCGTGTCTTGGGCGGCCGCGCTGGCTGCGTTCAAGGCCGCCAGTACAGTGGCGACGCCGGCAGCGACAAGACATTTCATAAGCATGGCGTTCCTTCCGCGTTCAGGTGCGAATTAGCGCCTCATTGAAGAACCGCGGCGGAGCGAATGCAAGCACCGTAGCGGTGAAAATGTTCACTGCTTCAGGCGCTGCTGCGCAACTGCTGGCGCTTGGCGCCTCCAACCTCCTCGCGCGTGAGGTGCCCATCCTCGATGTGGATGATCCGATCGGCGAATTTGTGCAGGCGCGCGTCGTGAGTGACCACCAGAACCGCGCGGTCGCGCTCATGGGCGATCCGAGCGAGGATCGACATGATGGCTTGCCCGTTGCCGGTATCCAGCGCGGCGGTCGGCTCATCGGCCAAAATGGCGGACGGTTCCGCCACAATGGCGCGGGCGATCGCAACCCGTTGCTGCTCGCCTCCGCTCAGTTCGCGTGGGAATGCCCCCCTCTTGTGAGCGAGCCCAACTCTTTCCAGCACCGCATGAGCTTTGGTCTTGGTCTGTTCCCCACGTTCGCCGCGCACATCCAGCGCCAGGAGGACGTTTTCGGCGGCCGTCAGGGTTGGAAATAAATGAAACGACTGGAAGACAAATCCAATATGCCGCCGCCGAATCGCGGCAAGCCCCTCGGCGCTCGCGTCGGCGGTCGCCGTGCCGCAGATCTGCACGGTGCCTTGATTGGGCGTGAGCATGCAGCCGAGGATCGATAGCAACGTGGTTTTTCCGCTGCCGGACGGCCCTAGCAAGACTGTCAATTCGCCGCCGTCGAGCGACAGATCGACGTCACGCAACGCCGCCACCTGCGCGGCGCCGGCACCGAGAAACTTGGTAACGTGCCTCGCCTCGATGATGCGCTCCGTCATCGCGTCAACACCATGACTGGGTCGGTGCGGATCACGCGGACGATCGAAACGATTGCCGAGGCAACGCACATAACAGCGGTGAGGACAAACAGGCCAACCCCCAAGAGGGGCGTGATGACGATCGGCAGCGCGCTCGATGCGGTGAAAGCCACGACCAAAAGGCCGATCACCGCCGCAATCGTGAAGCCAACGACGGCGTTGAGCAGCGCTTGAGATATAATGACCTTGAAAATGTAGGATTGCGAGCAGCCGATCGCCCGCAACGTGGCGAACTCGTAGAGATGATCCTTGGTGCTCGAGTACAGTGTCTGCGCCACAATGACGGTACCCACGATGACGCCGAGCAACGCTCCGCCGAACAATGCGGCGCCGGCGCCGGTGCCGAACAGCCAGAATGATCTGCTGCGGCTCCTAAACTGATCCGGCGTGATCGCCTGCACGTCCGAGACTCTCGATTGGATGGTTTGCGCAACTTTGGCGGCGTCGGCTCCGGGCTTTAAACGCACCATGAAATGGCTCGCTTTGGTCGGCCGCAGGCCGATGAAGGCGCGGGCATGATCGAGATCGGCAAACACGTATGGAGTTGTCGTAAATGAGCGGATACCTTGCGTGACCGCAGCCACTGTGACTTTCTGGCCGTGAATTTCGGCCGTCGAGCCGATCCCGGTCACGCCCAGTCGACCGAAATAGGACTTATCGATCGCCACCGCTCCGGGCGCCGTCAGCGCTTGCACACTCCCTTGCACCAAGTCCCACGGCGCAAGGCCGTGCGCCGCGATGTCGGAGCCGACAACGAACACGGGAGCCATTGCGCCGTCCGGCAGCCGCCAATCCGAGAATCCGATCACCACGGGGATAACTTCGGCGACGCCATCAATCGATCGCACCTGGTTTTGCAAGGATGTGTCAAGCAGCGAGAGGTCTTCAAAGCTTTTGGTGTCTTTGGAGACGATCCACAGATCCGCGGGCGCGTGATCAATCATGGTCGTCACCATGCGGCCAAAGCCGAAATAAAGTCCGAGCTGCACCATGACCAGCACGACAGAGAAAACAATGCCAATGAGGGTGGCGCTGAACCGAAGCCGGTCTTGAAAAAGGTTTCGCGCGGCCAGCGTTACCACAAGCGACATGAGCACGAGCCTTTGTTCGATCCACTCCGCATCATCGGTGGCGGGATTGCGGCGTGGCTGAAATTCGCCGGTTGGTGAAAAGCGCTCGCAAGCACGTAACGCCGGGGGAGAACGCCACAACGATTGGAGTGTTCCGGGCACCGGAACCGGAGCCGTTGCTCGTTCGAAATATCGGAACCCGCCGCTCTCATGCGAAAAGGGCTAGGCTGGGTTCCCTGCGGAACCTGCTGCTGATCGAAAAGAGCGGCGCGTCCGAAGCAGAAGGACAGGGGGCGGGGTGCGGACTCGCTCAGTGCGCGGCTGCTTCCTTCAGCGGGTCCTTTACAGCCGGGAAAGTCTCGAACTCGATGGCCCAGGGTTCGCCGTCGCGCTTCTCAACCCGGCGGATGTAAATATTCTGAATGATGTCTCGCGTTTGTGGATCGATCGAAATCGGTCCGCGCGGGCTCTCCCAGCTCATGCCCTTCACGGCCGCGAGTACGGCATCGGCATCGGTCCTTCCAGCGGTCTTCTTGAGGGCTTCGTAGATCAGGTGCATGCCGTCATAGCCACCAACTGAAATGAAGTTCGCACGTTGGCCCGTCGCATTCTTGTAGGCCGTAACGTACTGCTTGTTCAGTGCCGAAGGATGAGCGGCGGAATAGAAGCCGGCCGTAACGACGCCGAGCAGCGCGTCGCCGGTGGTCGGCAAATCATTATCGTCGACGATATCGCCCGGCCCGATCAGTTTAATGCCCGACTTGTCGAGTCCGCGTTCGGCGAATTGGCGGGCGAAGGTTCCGGCCTGTCCGGCTGGCACGAAGACGAAAAGCGTATCGGGATTGAGGTCGTGCGCGCGCTGCAGGAAAGGCGCAAAATCGGGGTTGGCCAGCGGCACCTTCAGCGTGTCAAGCACTTGTCCGCCGCCCTTAGTGAAATGCTGCTCGAAAACCTTTCCGGCCTCGGCGCCCGGTGCCCAGTCCGACAGGACCGAGACGGCTTTCTTGCTGCCGTTCTTGATCGCCCAGTCGGCAATGATGCCCGACTGCTGTCCGAGCGTAAAACTTGTACGCACATAATACGGCGACCGCTCCGTGACCACGGACGTCCCGGAAATCATTATCACCGTCGGCACTTTGCCTTCTGTCGCTATCGGCGCCATTGACATGGCGCTCGGCGTGGTGCCGGCCCCGAGGAAATTCACGTGATCGTTGACAATCATCTCTTGCGCAATGCGCTTGGCATTGTCGGGCACGCTGCCATCGTCACGCACGATCAGCACAAGCTTCTTTCCCGCGACTGTGTCGCCGTGCTGTGCCATGTAGAGCTTGGCCGCGGCGACTGTCTCCTGGCCGGCAGCCGCAACAGCGCCGGTCATGGGCATCACCAGGCCGACCTTGATGGTGTCTTGCGCGAGGGCGGTGGTGGCGCCTGCGGCAGCGATCGCGACGCACAATAGCCCGCCAGTAAAGCAGTTGTGACGCATGGCGTTTCCCCCTGGAAGCTACAGCCGTTATTGAACGACCGGGCCAGGGAGAAATGCAAGGGGCGCCTACGCCGCAGTGGTGGTTCGGCCGCTCCGGCCAAGCCGCTTGTCCAGATATTGGCCGATCGCCGTCATCAGCGGCTCGACCTTGCCATCGAAGAAGTGATTGGCGCCGGGAATAACTTTTTGTTCGATGACAATGCCTTTTTGCGTCTTGAGCTTCTCGACCAAGTTGGTGACATCCCGGTACGGCACCACCGCGTCCTTATCGCCGTGAATGATCAGTCCCGACGAGGGGCAGGGCGCCAAAAATGAAAAGTCATAGAGATTGGCCGGCGGCGCGATCGAGATGAAACCCTCAATTTCAGGCCGTCGCATCAGCAGTTGCATGCCAATCCAGGCGCCGAAGGAAAAGCCAGCGATCCAGCAACTGCGTGCCTCGGTGTTGACCGACTGCGCCCAATCGAGTGCGGCGGCGGCATCGGACAGTTCGCCAACGCCGTGATCGAAGCTCCCCTGACTTCGTCCGACGCCGCGGAAGTTAAATCGCAGAACGGAAAAATTGCGATGCACGAAGGCGTAATAGAGCTGATACACGATCTGATGATTCATCGTGCCGCCGAATTGCGGATGCGGGTGCAGCACGATTCCTATCGGCGCGTTCTTTTGCCGCGCCGGATGGTAGCGGCCTTCGATGCGGCCTCCGGGCCCCGCGAATATGACCTCGGGCATTTGCTGTTCAGACCTCGGTTATGGGTGCAGGGCTGGGCCGCTTGACGGCGCTGACGATGGCGCCTAAGTCGCTTGAACAACAAGAGATTTTGCAACTGGCGACGTGCATAGAGCTGGCGAGAGGATTTCGGTCGCGATTTCTAGCATAAGCCGGGGGACAAAAAGCAAGCATTCCGAACGTTTAAGCGGGCGAAAATGCCGGACCGAAGCTATTTTGACTGGAACGCAACGGCGCCGCTTCGCCCAGAGGCCGCCGCTGCCCTGCAGGCCGGGCTTGCGGTGGTGGGCAATCCATCGTCGGTGCATGCCGAAGGGCGCGCCGCGCGCAGATTTGTCGAGAATGCTCGCGAACAAGTGGCCGCGCTGGTCGGAGCGCGACCTGGCGACGTTTGTTTTACCGCGAGCGGCACCGAAGCCAATATGCTGGCGCTGACGCCGAAGCTCGAGACAGCCGACGAGATACGTCCGCGTGACCGCCTTTTGATCTCGGCCGTCGAACATTCCTCCGTGCGCGCTGGCGGCCGATTTCCGCCGGGCTCGGTTACCGAGCTTGCAGTTGACGCCGCTGGGCGCGTCGACCTCGATGCACTTAAGCTTGCGCTTGCGGGAACCGCGCGGCCGCTGGTCTCACTGATGCTTGCCAATAACGAGACCGGGGTATTGCAGCCTGTCGCAGCCGCGGCCGCGGTTGTCCACGACGCTGGGGGACTGCTCCACGTCGACGCGGTGCAGGCCGCCGGCCGCATTCCGATCGACATCAATGCGCTTGGCGCCGACCTAATGACGCTGTCGGCACACAAGATCGGTGGCATGAAGGGGGTGGGCGCCTTGGTCTGGCGCCATGAGGGCATCCATATTGCCGACCCGCTGGTGCGTGGCGGCGGTCAGGAGCGAGGTTTACGGGCTGGGACCGAGAATGTGCTTGGCATTGCCACATTCGGTGCTGCGGCGACCGCGGCGCTGGCGGGAATGGCCGCCGAGGCGGCCCGAATGCGGACGTTGCGGGACGCGCTCGAAGCCGGGCTGCGCGCGGTCGCGCCGCGGGCGGTGGTCTTCGGCGCTGCAGCCGAGCGGTTGCCCAACACCACGCTGTTCGCCGCCCCGGGGCTGACGGCCGAGACCGCGGTGATCGCCTTTGACCTCGAAGGCATTGCGGTTTCTTCGGGAGCCGCTTGCTCATCCGGCAAGGTGCAGCCGTCCCATGTCCTTGCTGCAATGGGCGTTTCTCCGGAAATTGTCCACGGCGCGGTCCGCGTCAGCCTCGGCTGGGATTCGACGGAAACTGACGTTCAGCGCTTCCTCACCGCTTGGAGAACGCTTGTAACTGCATTATCTAAGGGTGAAGGCATAGCGGCCTAAACGGCTGCATGAACGAATAATTCAGCGGTCGTTTGAATGGTTCAAATGGCCTGATGGGGGTGAGCCCGAAAATAGGACACACCGACCATACCCGACTAAATCCAACCCGCGGTCCTTGAAACCGTGAGCGGAGGGACGAATGCCGGCCGTGCAGGAGACCGTCGATCAGGTCCGCCGTATCGACGTCGATCAATATAAATATGGCTTTGAAACGCTGATCGAGTCCGAAAAGGCCCCAAAGGGTCTGTCGGAAGATACGGTGCGCTTCATCTCGGCGAAGAAGAACGAGCCCGAATGGATGCTGACATGGCGGCTCGACGCCTATCGGCGCTGGCTCACCATGCGCGAACCGAATTGGGCCAAGGTCGAGTATGGCCCGATCGATTATCAGGCTATTTATTATTACTCCGCGCCGAAGAAAAAGGATGGGCCGAAGTCGCTCGACGAGATCGATCCAGAAATCCTGCGCACTTACGAAAAGCTCGGCATCCCGCTGCGCGAGCGGGACGCGTTGCTGGGGATTGAGAAGCCGGACGGTGCCAACGCCGCGGATGGCGAGGGGGCGGCAAACGGCTATGGCCGCGTGGCCGTCGACGCGGTGTTCGATTCGGTTTCGGTGGCAACCACGTTCAAGGCCGAACTTGCCAAGGCCGGCGTATTGTTCATGCCGATCTCGGAAGCGATTCAACAGCATCCGGAGCTTGTGAAGAAATATCTAGGCTCAGTGGTGCCCATCAGCGACAATTTCTTCGCCACGCTGAACTCGGCGGTATTTTCCGACGGCTCGTTCGTCTACGTGCCGCCCGGCGTGCGCTGTCCGATGGAGCTATCGACATATTTTCGCATCAACGAGCGCAATACCGGCCAGTTCGAGCGCACCCTGATCATCGCGGATCGCGGGTCTTACGTCAGTTACCTCGAAGGTTGCACGGCGCCGGTTCGCGACGAGAATCAGTTGCATGCTGCCGTCGTCGAACTGATCGCGTTGGACGACGCGGAAATCAAATATTCGACCATTCAGAACTGGTATCCAGGCGACGCGGAAGGTCGCGGCGGAGTTTATAACTTCGTGACCAAGCGCGGCGACTGCCGTGGCAAGAACGCCAAGATTTCCTGGACTCAGCTCGAGACCGGCTCCGCTATCACTTGGAAATATCCAAGCTGCATCCTGCGTGGCGATAACACGCGTGGTGAATTCTACTCGATCGCCATCTCTAATGGCCATCAGCAGGTCGATTCCGGCACCAAGATGCTGCATCTCGGGAAGAATACGACGAGCCGCATCATCTCCAAGGGCATTGCCGCGGGCCATTCAAACAACACATATCGCGGGTTGGTGACGGCGCACCGCCGCGCCACCGGTGCCCGCAACTTCACCAACTGCGATTCGCTCTTGATCGGTGACAAGTGCGGCGCACACACGGTGCCCTACATCGAGGCGAAGAATTCATCGGCGGTCTTCGAGCACGAAGCGACCACGTCGAAGATTTCGGAGGACATGCTGTTCTATTGCATGCAGCGCGGGCTTTCGGAAGAGGAGGCGATTGCGCTGGTGGTCAACGGCTTCGTCAAGGATGTGCTGCAGCAGTTGCCAATGGAGTTTGCGGTCGAGGCGCAAA
>Ga0070739_10002473_pt1 | contig 24847 bp, 22 predicted proteins | sample Coa_R1_7_FD_66445 | JGI IMG/M metagenome (GOLD analysis project Ga0070739, IMG submission 66445) | Surface soil microbial communities from Centralia Pennsylvania, which are recovering from an underground coalmine fire - Coalmine... | ecosystem: Environmental > Terrestrial > Soil > Unclassified ...
ATGCTCTCGTGCCCCCCCTCGTAGATGATGCGGGAGTAGATCTCATCCGACAGCACCATCGCGCCCACCGATTGCGCTGCATCCGCGATCCGAACCAGGTCTTCGTGGGAGAGGGTGGCTCCGGTAGGGTTGCTGGGCGAGTTGAGGATGATCAGGCGAGTGCGCTCATCGACCTTGTCCACCAGATCGTCGACGTCGAAGACACAGTATTCGCCCTCCGCCTTGAATCCGATGGGAATCCGACGCGCACCGATGAAGTCGACCATGGACTCGTAGATGGGAAAGCCGGGATTCGGGTAGGCGACGGAGTCACCCTCCTCCAGGAGGGCCAACATCACGAAAAACATGATAGGCTTGGCGCCCGGCGTGACCACCACGTTCTCGGGGCCGAGAGGAATGCCTCGAGTCTTTGAGATGTGGCTGGCGATAGCTGCTTTCAGCTCGGGAATCCCGGCGGCTGGGCAGTAATGAGTGGCGCCCTCCTGCAGTGCCCGTTTGCCCGCCTCAACCACGTTCAGCGGCGTGTCGAAGTCGGGCTCACCGATCTCGAGATGGATGATCTCGCGGCCGGTGGCTTCGAGCGCTCGGGCCCGTGCGAGAACTTCGAAGGCTGTTTCGGTTCCCAGCCGCTCCATCCGTTTCGCGAGCTGCATACCAACGCTCCGTGAGTAAAGCACCGTCTGACCGAAGTATAGAAGGCGAGTCGAAGGGATAGGGGGAAGCGTCGAACGTGGAACGTCGAACGTGGAACATCGAACGGGGAGGGGCCGAAAGTTCGGATACGCCTTATCGGCGCCCTGCTCAACAGGAGCGAGACGCTCCGCTTCCGGGTGCACGCGTCCCCGGGCGCTAGGCACGGCGTGCTCCTGACATGTGGCCTGGGTCCTCACCCTTTCGGTACAAGGCGTCAACCGCCCTTCACGAGGCGACGTGTCGCCGGCAGCACGAGAATCGCTAGCAGCACTCGGATGGCGAACCTCGGTATGACCGCTCAAGCCGGCTGATGGTGGATTCCACGACTGGCAGATCGTGCTCCAAGTCTTGTGGCACGAGCGGCCCGACGCGGGCTACTTCAAGCGTTGCCCAAGACGGAACACGTCCACGTTTTGCTTCACGCCCAAGCTTCACCGTCTATTTCCACTCGCCCTAGACTGAAACGGACGGCCAACCGTCCTGATCAGGGGGTGAAATGGCTCGATCCGTGGCCGCGCCGATGCCCGAAACCGCCGACAGCATCCCGCTTTCCATGACGGCGCTGATCAAGCCCTCGGCGGGTCCCGGGGCCGAGCTGGCAGAGGTTCCCGTGCCGACGATCGGTGAGCGGGACGTCCTGGTGCGCGTTGACGCCACCTCGATCTGCGGCACCGACCTTCACATCTATACCTGGGACGAGTGGGCGGCAGGCCGGATGAAGCCACCGATAGTGTTCGGTCACGAGTTCTGCGGGACGGTGGTGCGGGCCGGCGGCGAGGTCAGCCGGGTGAAGCTGGGAGACTTCGTTGCCGCCGAGAGTCACGTCGTCTGCGGGCACTGTGAGGAGTGTCGGGCCGGCGAGCTGCATGCCTGCCGCAATGTCGAGATTATCGGCGTGGATCGTCCGGGCGCATTCGCCCAGTATGTCGCCATTCCCGAGGCCAACGCCTGGCCCGTTTCCGGGCTGCCGCCCGAGATTGCCACCCTGGAGGAGCCGCTCGGCAACGCCGTGCACACCGTCAGCTCCACCCCCATCGTCGGCGCCGACGTCGCAATCTTCGGACTGGGGCCGCTGGGCCTCTTCGCCCTCCGCATCGCTAAGGTTTATGGGGCGGCCCGGGTGTTCGGCATCGAGGTCAGCCCCTTCCGCGCCCGGCTGGGACAGGCTATGGGCGCCGACCGGGTGCTGCAGCCGGAGCGGGACGATATCGTCGGTTCCCTATTGGAGGAAACAGGGGGCGAGGGCGTCGACGTGGTACTGGAGATGTCAGGCAATCAGCGCGCCTTTGCACAGGCGTTGAAGGCGCTGCGCTACGGCGGCACCATGGCCCTGCTCGGGTTGCCGTCGCATGCGCTGGAGGTCGATGTGGCCGATGGAATCATTTTCAAAGGCGCCACGATCAAGGGCATCGTTGGTCGGCGCGTGCCGGAGACGTGGCACCAAACCCGAGGACTGCTCGAGAACGGCGTCGACATGTCGCCGGTCGTCACCGAGACCATGCCGCTAGGGGACTTCGAGCGTGCGTTCGCGCTGCTCGGAGAAGGACGTACCGGCAAGATCATCATGTATCCAAACCAGACTGAGAAAGGAATCAGCGCATGATCGCCGAGGATATGAAGTGGGCCGAGGAGGAGGTCCAACAGCTCGAGGAGGCGGGGACCGCCATCCACCTCAACGTCCTCGAGAGCCCCCAGGAGCCACGCAGCATCGTGAACGGCAAGGAGGTTATCAACCTCTGCTCCAACAACTACCTGGGACTCACGACGCACCCGCGCCTGAAGGCCGCAGCACTAGACGCACTTGAGCGGTTCGGGGTTGGGACCGGCTCGGTGAGGTCGATCGCCGGCACCATGACGCTACACCAGGAGCTGGAGGAGCGGCTGGCAACCTTCAAGCACACTGAGGCGGCGCTGGTCTTCCAGTCGGGCTTCACGTGCAACAGCGGCATCATTCCGGTGCTGGCGGCCGAGGGCGACGTCATCATCACCGACGAGCTGAACCATGCCAGCATCATCGACGGCATCAGATTGTCCAAGGCGTCCCGGCGCATCTTTCCGCACAGTGATATGGACGCACTCGAAGCGGCTCTAAACGAGAGCCAGGACGCCCGGCGCAGACTGGTGGTCACCGATGGCGTCTTCAGCATGGACGGAGACGTCGCCAAGCTGCCTCAAATTGTCGACCTGGCCGAGCGCTACGGCGCCATGGTGTATGTCGACGACGCTCACTCCAGCGGGGTCTTCGGCAAGAACGGCCGTGGCACGATCAATCACTTCGGTCTCGACGGACGCGTCCATGTGCAAGTGGGAACACTATCGAAGGCCGTCGGAGTGCTCGGCGGATACGTGGCCACGACCCAGGGATTGAAGGATCTGCTGATCAACAAGGGCCGGCCGTTCATCTTCTCGACTTCACATCCACCGGCCGTCACGGCCGCGTGCATCGCCGCCATCGACGTGCTGGAGTCGGAGCCGGAGCTGATCGACCGCCTCTGGGACAACACCCGGTTCTTCAAACAGCGCATTCACGACCTGGGATTCGACACGGGAGCGAGCGAGAGCCCCATAACGCCCGTCATTACCGGTGAGGACCGGCAGGCAGGCGCCCTCAGCACCCTGCTGTTCCGCGAAGGCGTCTTCGCGCCGGGCATCGCCTATCCGACCGTGGCCCATGGCCGCTCTCGCGTCCGCACCATCGTCACGGCAACCCACACCCGCGAAGACCTCAGCGAGGCGCTCTCCGCCTTCGAGAGAGCCGGGGCGGAGCTGGGTCTCGTGCAGGCTCCCCTGGCCGGCGTGGCTCAGTAAACCCAGTCGCCGGCAGTCCAAGGCTGAATGACCCCTTCCCTCGGTTGCCTCTATCAAGCTCAGATGTTCCCTGAAACCTTGAACTTTCAACACTAGAAGTGAGGACGCTTCCTTGAACATCACTGTCGCCCCCCGTCTCTCCGATGCGCCCGCCGACTCGGCCGTTATCGTACTCCAATTCCAGGGCGAGCACCTGGATCAGGAAACGACCGACGCGCTGCGCGCCTGCGCCGCTCCCGACTTTGAGGACGCCATCACACGCGAAGAGCTAAAGGGCCGCCTCTACGCGACCACCTTGTTGCGGGGATCGCCATCGGCACTGGTGGTGGGGTTGGGCAAGCGCGGAGAGTTCTCCGAGATCCGGTGTCGGCGCGCGGTCGAGGCGGGAGCGCGTTACCTGACCCGGCACGGCTTTCACGACATCTCAGTGCAGCTGCCGTCAGTGTCGAGAAACGGAACCGCGCGCATGGCCGTTGAGGCGGTGATTCGGGGCGCGTATGACGAAGGCCTGCTCAAGACGGCAGACCGGGAAGATCGCAGCGTCCGAGAGGTCGTGCTCATCGGTGGAGACGGAAATGTCACGCGGCAGGGCGAGGTGGGCGAGATCATCGGCGAGAGCACGAACTTCGCCCGCGACCTCGTCAATCTACCGCCCAACGACATCTCACCCAAGACCTTCGCTGAACGACTCGTCGAGATGGCGGAGGAGGTCGGGCTGGGGGTCGAGGTGCTCGAGCAGCCGGGCCTGAGCGAGTTGAACATGGGCGCGATCCTGAACGTCGGGAAGGGTAGCAGCGAGCCGCCGCGGGTCATAGACCTGCGATACGGCAACGAGCAGGCTCCCGTCAAGCTGGCCCTGGTCGGTAAGGGATTGACCTTCGACTCCGGAGGCCTTTCCATCAAGACCGCGGCGGGCATGGAGTGGATGAAGGGGGATATGGCCGGTGCGGCTGCAGTCGCTGGAGCCATGCGGGCCATCGGTCTGCTGCAGCCGGCCGGCATCCACGTCCGAGGCATCATCGGTGCAGTCGAGAACATGCCGGGACCCGGCGCCATGAAGCCGGGCGATGTTCTCCGGACCATGAACGGCAAGACCATCGAGGTGCTGAACACCGACGCCGAAGGGCGGCTGGTCTTGGCCGACGTGCTCACCTACGCCGTTAGACGGGCCGGAGCGACACATATAGTGGACCTGGCGACGTTAACCGGCGCCATCGAGGTGGCGCTCGGCAACGAGGCCGCAGGCGTCATGGGACGGCCTGACGACTGGGTGAGAACGGTCGTCGCGGCCGCCGACCGAGCGCTGGAGCGGCTCTGGCAGATGCCGCTCTATCCGGAATATCGTCAACGGATGGACAGCGAGCTGGCCGATATGAAGAATACCGGCGGTAGACCCGGTGGGGCCCTGAACGCGGCGTCGCTGCTGGAGGAATTTGTGGACGGGGTACCATGGGCCCACATGGACATCGCAGGAGTGGCCTGGCTGGAGCGGAAGAGCGCCTACACCTCGACCGGAGCAACCGGCTACGGTGTGGCCACGCTAGTCGAGCTGGCCACCACGATGGCCGGCGAACAGCCTGCTTGAGCATTGAGCTTTGAAACTTTGGATTCCTAAACGATGCGGGTTGCCCTGTAGTGCGCTACGAGACGCGGACGAAACTTCTTCCGCGAGAGGTGCTCGCCAGGGCACGCCAGTTCTTTGGCATCCATCTGGGTCTCACTCAGGACGTCGATGCGAGCGGAGTTTCGACTTGGCAGGGGGGCGGCGGCATGGGTTCCATCAGCTTTCCTGAGCAGGCCAACGAGAAGGAGACGACCCTGGAGTTGGTGACGACCGAGTGGGACGCTCAAGTCCGCGAATTCATGCGCCGCATTGGAGGGCACGGATAACAGGATGAACGACAACGAGGAGGACGCGGAAATGGACGAGATATCGGGCACCAATAACGAGCGGGTGGATGCGGAGGACCCAGGTGAGATGCCGGCGGTGGTGGCCCACTTTGAGCCGCCGGCCGCAGGAGACGGCTTGGACGGCACCACTCCGCTGGAAGCAGGCATCCAGGGACGGCTTACCGAAGCCGGAGGTCGTCGAGAGACTCCTCGCAACGAGTACGACTGGCAGCCTCATGTGGAGGTAGATCAGCCGGTTCAGGAGCAGGAGAGCTGACCTCGGGCTGAGCTCAGCTTGCCGGCACCACGGTGCCCAGCAGCCGCCGGTTACCTCGTCTCAGCAAACGGAACCCAGAAATCTGAGGCCGGGCTGGTGTTGCAAGCTCCCTCACGGGTTTTGGTTGAACTCCTTCTCGAGCCACTGCACGTCCCAGTAGTGCCCGAACTTCCATCCCACCTCATGGAACAGGCCCGCTTCGACGAATCCAAAATGCCGGTGGAGCGCGACCGAGGCGTCATTGGGAAGCGCAACCCCGGCATAAGCGCGATGCACGTCCTCGTGTCGTAAGACTTCAAACAGGGCCTCATAGAGCAGCCGACCAAGCCCCCGCCCACGGCAATCGGGCCGGCAGTAAGCGCTGACTTCGACCGAGGTGTCATAGGCGGGTTTGGTGCGAAAGGCGCTGCTGGTGGCGTAAGCGCAGACGTCCCCCGACAGCGTGGCCACGAGCAGCCGGTGCCGTCCACGGGGATGGTAATGCTCGAGCCACGAGCGCCGTTCGTCCGATTCCAACGGCGTTACGTCAAAGGTACAGTGGCTGCTGACCACGTAGTGGTTGTAGATGGCCGTCAGCGCGAGGAGGTCGTCGCCGACGCCGTTTCGCACTTGCGGGATATCTGTCTCAATCACGTCAGGTCCGAGGAGGCAGAATGAATCCCAAAAGACAGAGAGTGGGGTTCATCTCTAATCTTGCGTCCTCTGGTCGGGCGCGTGAAAAGTCGGCACAGAGAGACAAGCAGGGAGGCGCGACGATCTGCGCGTGGTGACGGCCGAGCCACTAGCTGTCCTCCCTCACCACTCTCACGCTCGCACATGTAGGAGCGAGATGGCGAGCCGGCTGGATGAAGCCGGTGAGCCACCGCTGACGGGCGTACTCGTACATGGCGATTCCGGCGGCGGTGGCGACATTCAGTGATTTGACCAGCCCAGCCTGGGGAATATATACCAATGCGTCCATGAGCTCCAGCACCCCGTCCGAGACTCCGAACATCTCCGAGCCCACGACCAGGATGACGCGCTCGGGAAAGCTGAAGTCCTGGATCGGCAGGGCGCTGCCGCACTGTTCGAGCCCCACGGCCAGATAGCCTCGTGACTTGTAGTGGGCCAACACGGCGATGGGATCGACCGCCCACGCAACCGGCTGCCAGTGCTCGGCTCCCATGGCCCCGGCGGTTTCCGGCTCGGGCCGGTCGAAGAGGACGCGCTCCACCATGAAGGCTTCCGCCGTGCGCAGGATACCGCCGGCGTTGGAGGGTTTGTCGAGGTCGTTTGCCAGGAGGACGAGTGGGCGCCGCGGCGCCGACCGGTACTCCGGATGTCGATGGCTCCGTCGATCTCGCCCTCCCTTCGTCATCTCTGTCTTCGCCGACTCCCGCCGCGTCTCCTCCGCATCGGGTCCGTTGCCGGCGTCGGGAGCATCAGGACGGAGGTCAGGGCGAGATTCAGGAGGTGCGTCTCAATGCAGACGCGGCAGCGGTGCTTGAGAACGAAGAGCAGAGAGTACAGGAGATAGGCGCTGACTGCCAGGCTCGTCCAACCCGCCAGCAGCGTGAGGAGACGGATCAGCTTACGGTCGCCCAGCCCGGTTACCGAGAGCAGCCCGATAACGGCGAAGTAGAGCAGCGCGATCTGGCTATTCGGCACGCCGAAGAGGTGGCCCCTGCGGGTGAGGGCCACGTCTTCAGGGGCTCGCGGATCCCCGGCCTGGCGGCGCACCTCCAGCCGACGAGTGCGACGGAGTGTGCGGGCGGAGATCGCTGCGCCTTCGAGCGCGAGAACCGTTCGCAGCATTCGAACGAGACGGCGGTAGAGCTCAACGTTCAAGGAAGTTCAAAGCACACAAGGGTTCAGGAGGCTCATGAGAGGCGAGGGGTGAGAATCCGGCTCGGGCACTGGAGCAACGTGATTCAGTCGCGAAGCAGTGGTCGAATCTTCTGGTTGTCACTCGCATGCGATGGTCTCATCTCACCCCAGCGCTCGACAGTCCGTTCAGCTGCGTCGTCAGAGTTGCCAGGTCGGTGGCGGGCAGGTCACAGGCGAAGGAGCGGCAGACATAGGCCGTGGCGCGGCCTCCGATCAGTTCACGGTCTTGGAAGACCGGTAGGTCAGGGTGGGAAGCGGCCGGATCGAAGTGAGCAGTGACGGCCAACGGCAGGAAGCGCTCGAAGATGGCGCTCAGCATATCTCGGGTGTCGTCGCGGTCTGCCGGCCCGACGACGACTATCTCCTGGTTGCCATGGAGATGGAAGTCGAGAGCCGAGAGGAGGTAGCCGAACCCGCCGGCGTGTCCCCCGAGCGCATCGCGCACCAGCCCAATGGAGCGGAGGGCGGGGGAGACGAAGTTCTCCTCCCCCGTAAGGGCGGCCAGCCGGAGCAGGGCCATGGCGGCCGCCGAACCTCCGGCCGGCATAACGCTGTCGAAGAGGGACTTCGGGCGGACCGGAAGCATGCCGGCGGCCGCCTCTTCGACGTCGAAGAAGCCACCGCGATCCCGGTCCTCAAACGTCATGACCATCATCGTTGCCAGACGTCCCGCGTGGTCGAGCCAGCGGGCTTCGCCGGTCGTTTCGTACAGGGCCGTGAGCGCTTCAATCAGGAAGGCGTGGTCGTCGAGATAGGCGGGGATCGAGGCCGGACCACCGTTGTATAAGTGCAGCAAGCGATCCCCATCGCAGAGGGCATCGAGGAGAAAGCGAGCGGCTACCTCGGCGGCTTGCAGGTAATCCTCCCGGCCGAAGGTACGTCCCGCGAGGACGAAGGATCGGATGGCGAGGCCGTTCCAGCCGGTGAGGATCTTTTCGTCACGCTCGGGTTGTGGGCGATGCGTACGAGCGTCCAGCATTCGCTTCCGGGCCTGTTGGAGGATGGCACGTTGGTCTCCCTCCAGCGAGACTCGCCGTGTTGGGATCGACCGGCCCTCGAAGTTGCCCTCGGCTGTGATGCCGTAAGCTTTCAGAGCAGCCGCGGCTTCGTCCCCGCTCAGAACGCTTCGCACCACATCCGGGGTCCAGAGGTAGAAGCAGCCCTCACCGCCCTCGCTATCGGCATCCTCGGCCGAGTAGAAGCCGCCTTCGGGGGAGCGCATGTCACGGAGCAGATAGTCGAGGCTGTCCTCCGCCACGTCTCGATACCGGGTCTCCTTGGTCGCCTGCCAGGCATAAACGTAGAGGGCGCTCAGCAGCGCGTTGTCGTAGAGCATCTTCTCGAAGTGTGGCACCGTCCAGGTGGCGTCGACGCTGTAGCGGTGGAAGCCGCCGCCGATCTGATCGTGGATCCCGCCCGCCGCCATGTGGTCGAGCGTAACCGTCACTGCCCTGAGCATGTCCGGAGCGCCGGTTCGAGCGTATGTGCGCAGAAGGAATTCGAGGTTGCATGGCTGTGGGAATTTCGGCGCTCCGCCGAAACCGCCATTTAGCGGGTCGAGCTGGGCTACCAGAGAGGCGGCAGCCTCGTCGAGGACGCGAGCATCGAATTGGGTCGAGGTTGCGCTCAGCTGCAGCGATCCGGCCATGTTCCCGGTCAGGCTCGCGGCTGACTCGATCACTCGTGGGCGTTCATTGCGCCAGGCCAGGGCAATCGACTGAAGCACCTGCGTCCAGCTGGGCAGGCCATGGCGCGGTGCCGGTGGCCAGTAGGTGCCCCCGAAGAAGGGTTTGAGATCGGGTGTCAGGAAGACGTTGAGCGGCCAGCCGCCCTGGCCGGTCATCATCTGCACTGCCTCCATGTACACGGCGTCGACGTCGGGACGCTCCTCCCGATCCACCTTGACGTTGACGAAGCTGCCGTTCATCAACCCGGCGACTGCCAGGTTCTCGAAAGACTCATGCGCCATCACGTGACACCAGTGGCATGAGCTGTAACCGATGCTGACCAGCAGAGGTTTGTCCTCGGCGCGGGCTCGGGCGAAGGCATCCTCGCCCCACGCATACCAGTCGACGGGGTTCGAGGCGTGCTGGCGGAGATAGGGGCTTTTCTCAGTGGCGAGGTGATTGGGCATAGGCCATTTGAAGATCGAATTCGAACAGAGGTGCGGCGCCGACCGGACGATCCGACTGTCAGGGAGGTGCTGCGTACGCTTCAGTATGAGCGTCGAGGGCGGCTGTTCCCCACCATCCACTCCAAGGACGACGAACTCAGTGGTAACGTTCCATAGAATGCCCGACTGGGAAGGTGTCATGGTGGAAACGGGAGATAAGGCCCTGCGCGCCGAGATGCGCCGTCAACGCACTGAGATAGAGGACCTGCGGCGCCAGATTCGGATACTCAGCGAGCTGGTCGAGGAGAACGGGAGGGAGCTGCCCTCACCATCACCCCAGAGGGTGAGTCGCCGTGACGTGCTGAAGATCGGCGTGGTCGGAGTGGCCGCCATAGCGGGCGCCGTCGTTCCTAGCACCGGCCGCTCCTCCGCGGCGGGCTCGCAATACCTGCCGGTCGATGCCTCGGTCGTTACCGCTCACGGCCCCCAGAACGGCGCTCCGGCAGGCTTCGTGGTCGACCCCTCGGCCGAGCTCACGACTGGAGTGAATGCCGCCGGGACTCAGGTTGGAGTCGCCGGCGCCGCGATCGACGTCAAAGGGCAATTGGGCGGCGGAACTGGCGTGCAGGGTCAGAGCCAAACCGGATTCGGCGTTCTCGGCACCAGCACATCGGCGGAGGGAGTGTTCGGATCCAGCCAGACGAAGTATGGAGTTCATGGCTCGAGCCAGAAGTCAGAAGGCGTCTTTGGCCAGACTCTGCACGGCTCGCGGGCGGTGACCGGGATCAACTGGGGCAATGCCGGCGACGGCGTGCACGGAGAAAGCCGTCAGCAGAAGGGGAGGCAGCTGGGGAAGGGCAACGGCGTTTTTGGCCAGAGCGGAAGTGGCAACGGCGTCGTAGGCAAGAGTGGCGGCGGGACCGGGATCAGAGGATCAAGCGGCTCGGGCCGTGGCGGCGTCTTCCAGGGCGGCACTGCCGCAGTCAACCTACAACCGACGAAGTACTCGGGACATCCGAAATCCGGAACGCACTGGAAGGGCGACCTGATGGTCGACAGGAACGGCGACCTGTACATCTGCTCCGCCAACGGAAAGCCGGGACGCTGGAAGCGCGTGGTGGTGAAGTGATCGCGGATTGACGCCGAGCAGCCTCTCCTGACCGTCGGGGTTTCGACCCGTGGCCAGGTGGCGCTCAGCATCTTCTGGCTGTCTCTGAACTTCCAGTCCGGCGCGTTCTACGCCATCGTCCTGCCGGCGCAAATCCTCCTGTTTGTCTCAGGAGGGGCCGGTGCCACGAACCAGGCATTGTTTCTTGGACTCTCCGGGATCATTGGAGCTGTGGTGGCGATCATCGTGCAGCCGGTGGCGGGAGCTCTGTCAGATCAGTCAGAGTCGACATTGGGGCGCCGGAGGCCCTACATCCTCGTGGGCGCACTCGGCCTGCTCGGGGGTACTCTCGCGCTCGCCTGGTCGTATTCGGCCGTGTCGTTCCTGCTGGGCTTCCTGCTCGTCCAGGTGGGCGGGGCCGTCTCCACCGGAGCCTACCAGGGTTTATTGCCCGACCGAGTGCCGCCCGAGCAGCGCGGCGCAGCATCTGGCTATCTCGGCCTCATGACCATACTGGGTACGCTCGGGAGCTTGGCGGCGGCAGGGCTGCTCCTCGGAAACGTGACCGCTAGGAGTGGGCACGGGACCATCGAGACCGGCGTGCGGACGTTCTACCTCCTGACGATAGTAGTCGTCGGGGCAGGGGCGGGAATTACGATAGCCGGGGTGCCCGAGGCCAGACCTAGGGTCGGGGCGAAATACGGAGCCATATGGCGCCCGCACCTCTGGATGCGGCCGTGGAGCTATTCCAACTTCCGCTGGGTGTTCCTCACGCGGGTGGCCATCATTACCGGACTGGCGGTCTTCATGACCTACATCGAGTATTACTTCGCCCGCGTGGCGCACGTCTCGCACTTCGTACGGCTGACTGCGCTGGTGGCCTTTCTATCACTTGGCGGGGCTGTTGCCAGCGCATTGCTGGGTGGCATCCTTTCAGACCGACTGGATCGGGTCAAGTTGGTGTTCGTGGCCAGCCTCTGCATGGCCGCGGCCGCGCTATGCTTCAGCGTCTGGCCCGGTGAGCCTCCACTAATTCCGCTGGGATTGCTGTTCGGCGCCGGATTCGGGGCCTATGTCAGTGTCGACTGGGCCCTTGCAGTCGATGTCCTGCCCTCGCTTCGGCAAGCCGGGAAGGATATGGGCCTGTGGAGCATCGCCTCGACCCTGCCCGCGTTCCTTGCGCCTGCTCTCGGAAGCGCGGTGATCGCGGTGAGCGCTCTCGCAGGGCTTGGGACCGCGGGCTACCGGGCCGTCTTCGGGTTGGCGGTCCTGCTGTTTACACTCGGAGCAGTGGGAATCCTAAGAGTGCGCGTAGAGCGGCGATCCGAGTAAGTGCCTGCACCCCGCCAGAAAGCCGGGGGCTCAGCGTCTTGAGCTTTCCGAACCGCTATGCCACCTGATGCGCAAAGACCATGAGGCGATGATCGTAGCTGCTGCCGGTCCATGTCCCGGCACAGGTCATGAGGACCAGGATGTGGTCCTTGCTCTTGCTGCCCAGATAGCCGAGGGGGACCTGCGAGTCCCAATAGTAGCGGCTGAAGGCGACGGCGAAGGTCACCGGTCGATGGTGGAAGTATTCCACGGTTATACGGTCGCCTGGGACCAGCGTGTGCAAGTACCAGAAAAGGGCCGTTCCTGTGGTGGAATCGAGGTGGCCATACATGAAGGCGACCCCGGGTGCGCCCGGCAGCGGCCCGCGGTCCCACCAAGCGGCATCCCACCATGAGCGCGGCGTATGCTCGTCGGCCACCGATGTGAGCGCGATGTCCTCAACGGGAGCATTGACGCCAATCTTGGAGATGATCAGTCGGGCCGGCTTATCCTGGCGGTTTCTCATCCAGCCCGGGAAACCGGTGCAGCATGGAGATGCGAGGGGATCGTTGGATCGTGTGGCCGGATGGTGAGCCGCCGGCTGTTGCGGCTGAGAGGGGTGGGGGCGGCGCCTGGACGGCTGGGCCCGGTGACCTGATGGATTCGAGCTGAGGGTAGATGGCCTCCGGTGGTGGGCGGACCCCGCGGACATACGATGGTGCCAGGCGCGGAGGATTCTGGCAGGCGGCTTTCGAGGTACCGGCGCAGCCTTCGGATTGATGGGCGCGTGTCTGACGAACTTTGAGGCAGGCTCTACGATGGGCAGCACGGCGGGCACGGCCGGGGGAGTGGATACGGTCCCAACCGCGGCGCTCTGACGCGGTGGCTGCGACGTCGCCTGAAGTTTCGGGTCGGTGGTGCCCGCGGTCGTGATCCAGACAGCCGCAAGAACTGCCGCCACGAGGAAGGAGATGAAGAGCACTCGCTGTCTTATGGCCATGGGTAGCCTCGTATCTCAGCATAGCCACGGCGCATTGGAGAATCGTGAGTGGAGTGTGACGAGTCGGGCGTGAGCCTCCTCGGTCATCCCCGACGCCATGAACATCATTGAGGCTGGGCTTCGGGACGCGCTCCAGGTGGAGGCATTGCATGGAAGACTCCCGCTATCCGCAGGCCCGGACTCCCGAGGGCATGGTTTCGAGCGCCCACTACCTGGCCTCCCAGGCGGGAGTTTGGATGCTGCGGCAGGGTGGGAACGCCGTGGACGCCGCGGTGACGACGGCTGCCACTATTGCGGTGGTAGCGCCGCACCTCAACGGCATCGGCGGCGATGTCTTCGCTCAGGTCTGGCCGCCGGGAGCGATGAGCCCGGTTGGCCTCAACGCGAGCGGCCGCTCCTCTTTCGGAGCGACCATCGAGCGTGTCAGAGAGGCGGGTCACGTCACCGTGCCACTTTTGGGGCCACTTACCATCACGGTCCCGGGAGCGGTGTCGGCATGGGCTGTCCTCCTGGAGCGCTTTGGGACCCGCCGAATCTTCGACTGCATCCAGCCGGCCGTCGACTATGCCGACCACGGAGCACCCGTGACGGCCAAATTGGCCGGCTCGATTGCCCGCAGTCGCTCACTCCTCGAGCGTGACCACAGCTTCCGAGCCATCTTCTTCCGCAAGGGTGAGCCCTTGGAGGAGGGGGACGTCTTCGTCAATCGGGATCTTGGGGCCAGTCTCCGGGAGATCGGCACCAGCGACGGCGAGGCCATGTACCGAGGCGAGCTGGCTCGCCTGCTGGCGAAAGGAATCCAGCAAGCCGGCGGGATGATCACTGAGGAAGACCTGGCCGCCCACCGGCCGGAGTGGGTAGAACCGTTGACGACCGAGTTTAGTGGCCGGACCGTCTTTGAGCTCCCGCCGAACTGCCAGGGCATTACGGCGTTGGAGATGCTGAACCTCGCCGAAGAACTCGATGTCGCCCGTCTCGCCCACAACTCGGCCGAGTACGTGGACACGTTGGCGCGGGCCATGCACATCGCCTACGAGGACCGTGAACGCTACATCACCGACCCCGCCTTTTTTCAGGCGCCCGTCGAGACGCTGATCTCCAAACCGTACGCCCGTCGCCGTCTCAGCCGCCCGGCACCGGAGGCACTCCAGGGGAAGGCGAGCGACACCATCTATCTTTGCGCAGTGGATGCAGAGGGTATGGGCGTGTCCCTGATCCAGAGCCTGTTCATGGGATTTGGGAGCGGGGTGATGGCCCAGGGCACGGGCATCGGACTGCAGAACCGGGGCGCATTCTTCTCCCTCGATCCCGAGCATACTAACAGTCTTCAGCCCGGCAAGCGGACGATGCATACCCTTATCCCAGGCATGGCGTCTACGGGAGGGCGGCTCGAGCTGGTCTTTGGTTCGATGGGAGGCGACGCCCAGCCACAGATCCACCTGCAGATGCTGCTCAACCACTATGTTTTCGGGATGGAAATCCAGCAGGCCATCGAGGCGCCGCGCTTTGTGTTTGCACCTTCAAAGGATGGAACCTCGCGAATCCTGCTGGAGTCTCGGTTTCCTTCCGAGGTGGCTGACCATCTCAGCACGCTTGGGCACGACGTGGATATCGTCGAAGGTTGGAGCTCGTCGATGGGACATGCCCAGGCGATCCGGCTAGATCGGGAAACAGGTCTCCGTCTCGGGGCAGCCGATCCCCGGGGAGACGGCGCCGCCCTCGGCTATTGAGTTAGTGGGAGCGCCCGGCGATGGCAGTGTATTCGCACTGAGCGGCAGTTGCGGATTGCAGTCTATGAGGCGATGGCCGCTTGTTCGGCCGGCAGGACGTGCTGTAGGAACTGGCCGGTGAACGAAGACTTAACCAGGCTGACGTGCTCCGGTGTACCCTCGGCCACGACCTCACCGCCACGATTGCCGCCTTCTGGTCCGAGATCGATAATCCAGTCGGCGGACTTGACGACGTCGAGGTTGTGCTCGATGACGACGACGGTGTTGCCGGCGTCGGTGAGCCGGCTCAGGACCTGGAGCAGCCGCTCGACGTCGGCGAAGTGCAGGCCAGTGGTGGGCTCGTCGAGGATGTACAGCGTCTTGCCGGTAGCGCGCCGGCTCAGCTCCGTAGCCAGCTTGACCCGCTGCGCCTCGCCCCCTGACAGCGTGGTCGCCGGCTGCCCGAGCCGGATGTAGCCCAACCCGACCTCGGCCAGAGTCCTCAACTTACCCGCGATCGCGGGAATGCGCTCGAAGAACGGGACGGCCTCGTCCACGGTCATCTCCAGCACGTCGGCGATGCTCTTGCCCTTATAGAGAATCTCCAGGGCCTCACGGTTATAGCGGCGGCCTTTGCAGACTTCACAGGGGACGTAGACGTCGGGCAGGAAGTGCATCTCGATCTGAACGATGCCCTCACCTCGACAGGCTTCACAACGACCACCCTTGACGTTGAAGGAGAACCGTCCTGGCTTATAGCCGCGGATGCGGGCCTCAGGCACCTTGGCGAAGATCTCGCGGATGGGTGTAAAGGCCCCGGTGTACGTGGCCGGGTTGGACCGCGGAGTACGGCCTATCGGGGACTGGTCGATGTCTATGACCTTGTCGATAAGATCGAGCCCTTCGACGGCATCGTGCGCACCGGCCTTCTCCCTCCGCCGCTGGATGCGCTGTGCCGCGGCCTTGTAGAGCACCTCGTTCACGAGAGTGCTCTTTCCCGAACCCGAAACTCCGGTGACGCAGATGAAGACTCCCAGCGGAAAGGCCACGTCAATGTGCTTGAGGTTGTTCTCCGTGGCTCCCTTCACCACCAGCCTGTCCTGAGAAATCGGCCGCCGCGAAGGGGGGATGGGAATCTCCCTCTGTCCGGAGAGAAACTGGCCCGTGATGGACCTCGGCGAGTCGAGGATGTCCTGCAGGCTCCCGGTGGCTATGATCTCGCCGCCGTGCTCGCCGGCACCTGGTCCGATATCGACGATGTAGTCGGCCGTCCGGATGGTCTCTTCGTCGTGCTCGACCACGATGAGAGTGTTGCCGAGATCGCGGAGGTTGCTCAGAGTCCGGATGAGACGGGCATTGTCCCGCTGGTGAAGACCGATGCTGGGTTCGTCCAGGATGTAGAGCACGCCCATCAGTCCTGAGCCGATCTGGGTGGCCAGCCTGATGCGTTGGGCCTCGCCACCCGCGAGGGTCGCGGCGGTGCGATCGAGGGTCAGGTAGTCGAGACCGACGTCGACCAGGAACTTGAGGCGGGCTCGGATCTCCTTACTCACCTGCCGGCTGATGGTCAGGTCGCGCTGGCTCAATGCCGGTTCGTGGCCGTCGCCCGTGATCTCGGCAAACCAATCTCCCGTTTCGAGAACAGGCATGCGAACCACATCGACGATTGATCGTCCCGCCACGGTCACAGCCCGAGACTCCGGCTTGAGCCGTGCGCCGCCGCAGCTCGGGCACGGTCTGGTGGTCATGTACTGCTCGATCTCGCCGCGCATCCAATCGCTTGTGGTTTCACGATAGCGGCGCATGAGGTTCGGGATCACACCTTCGAAGTGGACGTTCATGTGATGCCGGCGCCGGCTGCCCGACCGGGACCTCAGCTCCATCAACGTCTCCCCGAGTCCGTAGAGAATGCCGTGGAGGTCCTCCGGCGACAGCTGCTCGACAGGCGTGGCCATCTTGAAGCCCAGGTGCTCAGCCGCGGACTCCAACAGGCGGTAGTAGTACGGGCTGCTTGTTCCGCTACGCGCCCACGGCTGCACGGCTCCCTCGGACAGTGACAGATGGCGGTTGGGGATGACCAGGTCGGGATCCAGCTCGAGGCGGGTGCCCAGCCCGGTGCATTCGGGACAAGCGCCGTGAGGATTGTTGAAGGAGAAGCTGCGCGGCTCGATCTCCTCCAGGGAGATGCCGCAATCAGGACAGGCGAAGTGCTCTGAGAATAGGCGTCCCGCCGCTTTGTCGGCCGGTCGGTCCATGTCCTGTACCAGTACCAGCCCGTTGCCGAGTTTCAGCGCTGTCTCCAGAGAATCGGCCAGACGAGTCCGGTCAGAATGTCGGACCTCCGAATCCGCGTCGGACGCCGGAAGGATCAGGCGGTCGACGACCACGTCGATGTCGTGCTGGACGTACTTCTCGAGTGGGATGTCCTCGGTCAGATCGTGAACCGCTCCGTCGACCCTGACCCGGATATAGCCCTGACGGCGGGCGTCTTCGAAGACCTGCTTGTATTCACCCTTGCGGCCGCGGACGACCGGCGCCATGATGAGGATTCGGGACCCTCCCGGCATGTCCATCACCTCGTCCACGATTTGTTGGATGGTCTGACGGGAGATTGGCTGTCCGCAATTGGGGCAGTGCGGCTGGCCGATGCGGGCGTACAGCAGGCGCAGATAGTCGTAGATCTCGGTGACCGTGCCCACGGTCGAGCGCGGGTTGTGGGAGGCGCTCTTCTGGTCTATGGAGATGGCGGGCGAGAGACCGGAGATGTATTCCACATCGGGCTTGTCCATCTGCCCCAGGAACTGCCGCGCATAAGCCGAAAGCGATTCGACATAACGACGCTGACCCTCTGCGAAGATAGTGTCAAACGCCAGAGATGACTTCCCGGAGCCGGAGATCCCGGTGAAGACCACCAGGGCGTCCCGGGGAATGGCCAGGTCGACGTTCTTGAGGTTGTGCTCCCGGGCCCCACGAACGAAAATCGTCTCGCGCGTCATCTCTCAACCACCACCGGCCGCCCTCGCACCGATGAACCGTGCGGTCGTTCCATTCCTAGCATCGAAGCCAGCAATTATAACAAATGTTCCAAGTCGCGAGAAGATCGGAGCATGGACAATCAGGGAGTGCGCGGGCGTTAGGAGAGACCTCTGCGGTACGGAGTTCTGGGGGGTGGGGCACTGGGCCTCACTGTGGCCGTACGCTTGGCACAGCACGGCAACGAGGTTGTGCTGTATGAACGCGAACCCGTCCCCGGCGGGCTGGCGGCCGGGTTCCCGTTGGGAAATGCTTACCTGGAGAAGTTCTACCACCACCTGTTCAAGACGGACCGTGACGCCGTCGAGCTGATCAATGAGATGGGGCTGGGAGACCGGCTGGTATGGCGTCGGCCCTCGACTGTGATGCTGCGAGACGGCCGGCTCTGGCCGCTCGACTCTGCGGGAGCCGTGCTGCGATTCGACCCTCTGCCACTTCGAGAACGGCTTCGCATGGGGGCCGTCACCGCCCTGCTCAAAGTCTGGCCCTGGTATCGCGTCCTGGAAGAGGACACCGCCTCCTGGTGGCTTTCCCGGTGGATGGGTGACGCCGCGTTTCGGTCCGTCTGGCAGCCGTTGCTGGCCTCCAAGTTCGGCTCCTTCCAGAACGATATCGCTATGCCCTGGTTCTGGGCACGCGTTCACTACCGCACGGCTTCACTCGGCTACCTGCGAGGCGGGTTCCAGCAGCTCTACGACTCGCTGACCTTCCGGCTGGCCGCTCACCAGGCTCAGGTCCGCTTGGGCACCGAGGTCAGAGCAATCAGGCGCGAGCACGGCCGGCTCCACGTGGAAGCCGATGACGGCCATGAGATCTTCGACCGTGTGGTTTCGACGTTGCCCACCCGGATCACGATGCAGCTGACGCCCGGACTACCCGAAGGCTACCGCGACAGGTTCGGAGGAGCGAAGGCGTACGGAGCCATGTGTCTCATCCTGGCACTCTCCGAGCGGCTCACGCGGGCGTACTGGATCAACATCGGCGACTCCGGCTACCCGTTTCAGCCGCTCGTGGAGCACACCAACCTCATGCCCTCCGCCGACTACCACGGCTACCACCTTCTGTATCTAGGGAACTATCTGCCCATGGACTCCGAATTGATGAGCGCCTCGAAGGAGGAGGTGCTGGCGCAGTTCTTGCCTCACCTGACAGCGCTCAATCCATCCTTTCGTCAGGACTGGGTAAGGGAATCATGGCTCTACAAAGCGCCGTTTGCCCAGCCGATCGTAACGCGGGAGTTCGCTCGGACGATTCCACCTCATGTCACCCCGCTCCCGGGCTTGTTCATGGCAAACATGTTTCAGATCTACCCTCAGGATCGAGGTCAGAACTACAGCATCCGGATGGCCAACCGGCTGGTCTCGTGGTTGCAGACGGGACTCTCGGCCTAGCTGCAAGCGGACGGTCGGGGCTTACGGATTGTTACACTTGGCTACTCTGCCGCGTCGTAATAAGTGACCGCGCCATGCATACGAGGGACACGTGAACGCCGTGCTGGACCTCGAGTACCGCCAGTCGGTGCTGGGCTCAATCCCGCCGCTTCGAGACAGTGTGCGTGAGCTCATGTCGGTCGCCGGGGCCAAGATCCGGTGCAGCGTCTACCAACGAGGCGAACGAGTCTACGGCGAGACCGATGAGACCAACCACGTCTACGCCCTTCATCGTGGACGGGTGAGGACCCTTAGGGTGACGCCGCAGGGGAAAGACGTGACCCTATACCTGGTCGAGCCGGGACAGCTGTTCGGCGTCGATGCGATAGCCCACGGAGAGCCCGGCGGCCGGCAGTGGGGCCACGACGCGGAGGCCATCGACCACGAGACGGTCGTCATTGCTATGCCGCAACAGGAGTTCAGCGATGTTGCGGGGCGTCACCCCTCGCTGATGAACCACATCGTCCGGTCGCTCTGGTCACAGTCCCAGGATTTGATGGACCAGGCGGAGACGCGGGCGTTCCACGATGTCCGCGGACGCGTGGCCCATGCACTGCTGCTGCTGGCGTACAAGGAAGGCAAGGCTAGCGCCCGAGGTCTCGTCATTAACCCGGCAATGACTCACGAGGAGCTGGCCGCGCTGGCCGGAACTCGACGTGAGAGTGTCACCATGGCACTGGGAGCCTGGAAGCGCGAGGGCGTGCTGGCCATTGACGAGGGAGAGCGTTCCATCGTGCTTCTGGACGTCATGCGGCTGGCCGAGTACCGCGAAGGCGGCACCTCTGCTCAGCTCGCGGTCGAGGCAATCCTGGCTCGGCTCTCACAGGTGGAGAAGCTCGACCAGCGCGAGAACCGGGTGGCTAGGGTCGAGCTGGCCCGCGAGCGCTGGCGCGCGGCATACCGGGAGTACACCCGCAGCTAACAGCGGTAGGCTCGAACAATCGAGGATGCTGAAGCTGACCCTAGGCGCGGCGGAGAGGCGGATCTTCGATTTTCAAGGTGAGCGGGCCTGAGCAGGCGGTAAGCCGAGTTCTGTTCCGTTTTCGCCCTTGCGGACGAGACGGTGGCGACCATCTATCTAGGACGGCGGTTACCCGCCGCCTCGTGCGACCTTACCCGGAGATCTCGGACGAGCAGCCCTTAGGCGCAGTGGGCGCCGTGTCTCCCTATGCGGTCTTGCTCCAGACGGGGTTTACCGCGGCCAGCCAGTCACCTGACTGCCGGTGAGCTCTTACCTCACCATTTCACCCTTACCCGGCAAATGCCGGGCGGTATGTTTCTGTGGCACTTTCCTTGGAGTTGCCTCCACTGGGCGTTACCCAGCGCCCTGCTCTACGGAGCTCGGACTTTCCTCGAGCGTGTCACCACGCCCGCGATCGCCTCGCTTGCTCAGACCCACAAAAGTCTACGACCGTGAGCCAGGAGTGGTCAATTCGGTGTACCCGTTCGGCAACACTCCTATGGGAGCTGAAACAGCCGGCATTGCAGCCTCCCTCGCGATCGCTTTCGCCACTTGACTACAGCAGGATGCCATCATCACCTCCCAAGCGACGGCCGCGAGACTCAACTGCAAGGTTAGCGAGGTGCTCGGCTTGCTCAACTTCCTCAGGATCTACGAGATTGATCTCGATTGGAGTGTCCCCCTGGATCAGCCCTCCGATGTCGCTGAGATGCGAGGCTGTCTCGGGAAGGCAGGCGTGACTGACGCCGGTGAGCTGCCTCCACACGGCCTCGTCTGAGAGCACCAACGTGATGCTCGACGGCCGCAGACGCAGTCCGGCCATCAACCCTCTCAGAACAGCCTCGTACTCGCTCCTGATCGGTGTCGAAGCTCCCAGGAAATCGGCCGCCCGCTCAAGGATTCGTCCATTCGAGTCGCGCACGATGACCCCCGCACCGCTCAGGCCGGGATTCCCGCGCGAGAGACCTCGCACCTCCACCCGAATGGAAGCGCCCAGGTCGCGCGGCACTCGGCTCATGCCTTGACAGACGCGGGAAGAGGCTGTGTTGGTGGACGTTGGACTTCCTGGGTAAAGCGAAGGACCGAGTCTAAAAACGCGAGCGGACGGGTTCCATGGATGGCATGACCTGCCTTCGCGAAGTACTCCAGGCTGCCCCGGGGCAGAGCTGCGGCCGCGGTCGCGGCGGCTTCCTCCATCAGCACGCCGCCGAGTTCCGGATTGGCGCGCATGATGAGGACCGGCGACTCAATGGTCTCGAGGTGCGGGAGCAAGCGCGGCAGCCAGCCACCCGCACTTTCCGCCAGCATGTCCCGTAACACAACCGGGGGGACAACACTCCAAGTCTTGGTGAGGTAAGCTCGCTGGAGGCCCCCGATTTTCGGATTGTCTTCGGTCAGGGCGTCCGACAGTTGGCGGGATTGCTCCTCGGGCGCGAGCTCCTCAGATTTGATTCGGAGGATGGCCTCAAAGAGAGCACGCGAGGCAGCCGGCCTCCATGTCAAGGGAGGGTCGACGAGGATCCTCCCGGGGATGACAGCCGTGCTCGCTTCGACCACGCACGAGATGAGTCCTCCGAGGGAGCTCCCGACGAGGGTGACGTCCTGCAGCTCGAGCTGATCGAGGAAGCTCTCGATGTCTGCGGCGTAGTCGGCGAGACTGTACCCGTGAAGAGGCTTCTCACTCTGGCCATGACCGCGAAGATCGAGCGCGTACAGGTGGAAGTAGGGCTGCAGCCTGCGTCCAATCGACTGCCATACCCGCCAATCAACACCTATGCCGTGTAATAGGAGCAAGATGGGAGCATCCGCCGGCGCCTCGACGTAGTGGAGGCGCACAGTGGGCAGGTCGATGGTACGCGATGCGAACTGGACTGATGTCATGGTGGCGACGCCGAATATGCGAGCTTAGGAGCCGCGTACCGGGCGTTGTCGCACCAGCATCACTGCCAGTGCCCCCAGGAGGACCAGCACGATGACGCCGATTCCCAGCAGTATGAACCGAGGATGAGGCCCGAACCGGAAGAGATGATGCAAGACACCGTGGAAGATCCGAATCCGGGCGACACTAAGAGCCGGCACGAGCAGACTCCTCAGCTCACCTTGGAGGATATGCACTGCCTCCAGGAAGAACTTTCGACTCCATGCATACGTACAGTGTAGCTGCACCCTCTTCCCTCGTCCTCCGTGCTAGGATTTCGCGTGAACGGCCATGCTTCCTGACATCGCCGTGGTCGTCCCGACCTACTGGACGCGGGAAGGCGGCGTCGCCAGGGCTGGGGACGCGGTGTACGACCATCCAACCGCGGTTGACCAGGACGGAACACTTGGCCGGCTGCTTGGCAGCCTGCGGAGGCTGGATACCGACCGCTTCTACGTTCTGATCCTGGTCGCGGTCACCGACCCGCTCGTCGAAGATCAGGCCCGCGCGAAGGTCGATGGAATCGTTGGGGCCGTCACGGGTCTAACGACGCTGGTGGTTTCCCAGCGTGACCTGCCGGCCATGATCGGTGACTCGGACGAGGATCTGGCGTCAACCCTACTGGGCATGGAGCAGTATTCTCGGGTTCGCAATGTCCAGCTCGCCGTGCCGCAGATCCTCGGCACCAGAGCAGTGGTAGGCATCGACGACGACGAGGTCGTGGTCGATCCGGGGTTTCTGGATGAGGCGTTGGGGCATCTGGAGACGACCGTCGACGGACGGATTGTCGAGGGCGTTGGCGGCTACTACCTGCAAGAGGACACGGGAACGATATTTCTGCAGACCGGCCCGAAGTCTGACCCGACAGGCAACATCTTCGACCGCAAGGCAGAGCTGATGAACGAGGCTACGGAGAAGCTACAAAGGCGTGCCGGTAGCCTGGTGCCGACGCCCTTTTGCTTCGGGGGGAACATGATATTTTCACGGTCGTTGTTCAGCTCGGTATGCTTTGACCCATTTATCACCCGTGGAGAAGACGTCGACTACCTGATCAATGCCCGACTCACAGGCCGATGGTTCTTCATGAACAAGCGTTTGAGCATCCTGCACCAGCCCCCGTCCGGAGGCTCCTATCGTGACGTTGCCTATCACAAGGTGGTTCAAGACGTGCTGAGATTCGTCTACGAACGGGAAAAGGTAGCGGCGGCTCCCAGACTTGGGACCGACAATCTCAGGGTGGAGGATCTCATGCCTTACCCCGGAGCCTTCCTCACCTCGCGACTTGATGGCGACGCCGAGGAGGTTCTCGATCGAATTTGGGCCACCCTTGACCCCGGCAGCAGAGAGCGGTTGGGTCTTGGGAGTTCCATCGATTCGTTCATGAATGAGGCCAGATACCGTGCCCGGGAGGGCATCTCCCAGTACGCGAAGGTGCAAGCGGCCTGGGCACGACTCATGGTGAAGCTCCAAAGTGCATCAACTGCGAGAGACTATCTGCTGACTCATGTCAAGCTCGCCGGAGAGGTCGCCGGACGTGCGCCGGTCTGAGGTGACATGGTGTGCCCGGGCGGCGGTCTGGATTGGGGTGAGCCTGCTCTTCGTGATGGCCTTTTCCGACCGAGAGTTCGCCGCCGTTAGTGTCCCGGCGGTTTTGGCAACCGGGGCCGGGGTCGTAGTCTTGGCCTATTCCATTCCCTTCAGAACCAGGCAGGACTCCGAAGTTTCAGATCCCGCAGCGGAAGAGACCTCGCATGCTCAGTAAGCTCGGGTGCCTGATAGTCGCGGTCCTGATTCTCGTCGCGGCAGTCATCATTGCTCTGGTCGTGTACAACGCCGTCAATCCGCCGCGACCTGCGCATTCATCGCCCAGGGTCACCGCACCCCTGGTAGCCGGCTCCGGGTATGGGTTCGCGACCTCTTTCCCCGACCTGCACACCTTTGGCACGGATCCGCTCGAATCCTAACCGGAGTCGCATTGACCCGAGACGAACCGGAGCACGAGGGGCGAGGCACCGCAAAACAAGCTGCAGCCGAGGCGGCGGCGGCTCTGATTGGCGAAGGAATGGTCGTGGGTCTGGGTACCGGCAGTACCGCCACCCTGTTTCTGGAAGCTCTGGCATCCCGTGTCGCCTCCGGCCTCAAGATCACGGGCGTGGCCACCTCCCGGCGAACTCAGGAGCTGGCCTCGCGTCTTGCGATCCCGGTCAGCTCACTGGAGTCGGAGCCACGGCTCGATCTGGACATCGACGGCGCCGACGAGATCGATCCTCAACTCAATGCGCTCAAAGGTGGCGGGGGTGCACTTCTACACGAGAAGATCGTCGCGCTGGCCTCGTCAGAGCTTGTCATCATTGCCGACGAGTCAAAACTTGTGTCCCAGCTATGCACGACGCTTCCAGTTCCCGTGGAGGTGATCGCCTTCGGCTGGCCGTCCACTGTTCGCCGTATTGAAGCCACCGGCGCCACCGTGACCGTTCGCGGAGGCCAGGTCTCGCCCTACATCACCGATGGAGGAAACATGATCCTCGACGTCCAGGTGTCCCGGGGATCCGACCTGTTTGAGTGCGTCGAGCAGCTCAAGTCGTTGACCGGCGTGGTGGATCATGGCATATTCCGGCAAGTCGCCGCCCAAGCCTTGATCGGTCACGCTGATGGTTCCGTGACCCGGCTTTCCCGTCGGGCTGGCGGAGCTGATACCGATCACGTCCTCTAAACGGAGCGAAGACCGGA
>Ga0070739_10002476_pt1 | contig 24830 bp, 26 predicted proteins | sample Coa_R1_7_FD_66445 | JGI IMG/M metagenome (GOLD analysis project Ga0070739, IMG submission 66445) | Surface soil microbial communities from Centralia Pennsylvania, which are recovering from an underground coalmine fire - Coalmine... | ecosystem: Environmental > Terrestrial > Soil > Unclassified ...
GGAGCCGGACCTGCTCAACACGCTCGCGCTGGCCGCCCTGATCTTGCTGCTGTTCCATCCCCAGGACCTTTTCGACCCAGGCTTTCAGCTCTCATTCGCTACCGTCCTGACGATCGTGCGGCTCATGCCGCTGGTGGAGGGGCCGCTAAAACGTCTGCGCGCCAACGCCTCCGGCAAAGGAGCGGGGATACGCCTGGCTTACGGAGCCATCGGCCTTCTTGCCGCCTGCTTCTTCCTGGCGGTCGCCGCGCAGTTGGGAGCCGCGCCGCTGGTGGCCTACTATTTCAACGATGTCTCCATCGTCTCCGTGCTGGCCAATACGCTGGTGGTGCCGGTGGTCGCGCCGATCCTGGCGCTGGGGTTTATCGCGGCGGCGCTCTCGGTCCTCGCGCCTGCAGCGGCCGGACCGTTTATTCTCTTGCTCGATGCCCTGCTGGCCTATCTTCTCGGCGTCATCCGCTGGTGCTCCGCGCTGCCGTTTGCCAGCCTCTCTATCGCTCCGCCCTCCGCAGTCCTCATCGTTCTCTACTACGCCGCCCTGTGGGGCGCTGCCGGGCTTCTGCTACGACCATTGCATGCACAGCACACTCCTTCATAGTCCACTCGTCGGTTTCTAGTCCTGTATATTAGCATACTGGGTAGCTAAGTCGTTGACTTTTAACCCAAACTCCTTTTCAAGCACAACCTTTGATGCCTGATTGATTTTCTGTCTTACATCGCTAGGGCAAAACACATGAGCCCGCCATTTATGAGTACCATATAGTTCTACCCATTCGGCGATCGGTAGGACTTCACCTAAAGTTACAGGTTCTTCTTGGCCTGGAGCATCTATCCACATTCTTTCAGCCTCTTCCATTGATGGAAGCTTTGGAATATCTAACCATACCTCGTGCTGTTTGCAGGGTCTTCCAGCTTCTTCCCATATTCGATCTGCAATCTCTCTCCTTCTCAGAATTTTCCTCCTATCATTACCTCCAAGTACAACGAAATCATTAAATAATCCCTTTATTTTGTCCCTTGGCTTTTCATGCATCCCCTCAGGAACAGTTCGACGGGCAATCACGAGAGCTCTCTTCCAAAGGCGGCGGTTCCTTATAGCAGAAATAATTTCCATTATGTCATTACTATCTGTCAATTCTTGTACCAGCAAGAGATCATCTGTAAGCTCTAGAAAATCAATCGGTGTTTGTAACTGTTTCCCGCCAACGCGGTAGCCATTATTTACCGCAAGGTCGAATATAGCCCATAACATGCAATCGACTGCTCGAACCTTATGATGGTGATAAATACCAGTATATAGTAACATTTTATTAAACATTATCTGGGTGAGAGGCGATGTTCCTGACATAGAACCTGCAAGCCGGGTCATTTGTTGCCCCTCTGAAATGCCTGCCTTAACAAGTATAGAGTTATACAGACGGTCCAAATCTACGTGCATCTTTAGGCCACTGAACATTCCGTCACGATGCATATAATCTAATTTATCAGCATCGAATGGACCATGAATGATTTCACTCTCATACATCCGGTCATCACCCATGCTCCCAGTTATTATCTGTCCAATTCTGGCAGGGTCAATGGCGATACGATAGTGATTATTCAATTGAGATATAAACTGCACGAACGGCTCTGATTGTGTTATAAGGTAAGAGAGAATCTCTCCTGCTCCACTTTCCTTAAATCGTCTATCACTTTCCTTTATTTGCTGCATGGTTTCCATTGATGAGAAGTACTGCTCGCTTGTATGTGAAAATGGACCGTGGCCCGTATCATGTAGGATGGCAGCACACCGTGCATTATTCTGGAAAGTTTCATCAAATCTCTTTTCTTCAGGCTGTGCTGTAAGAGCCGAGCAAATCCTTCCTGCTTGGTATAAGACGCCAAGTGTGTGCTCGAATCTTGAATGTTTGGCTGAGGGGTACGTTAAGGAAGCAGCTCCTGTTTGATGAATATAGCGTAACCTTTGAACTAATGGGGTATCAATCAAGGCGACCTCATGCGGCTGAAGCCTAAATGTTCCCCATAAGGCATCATGAACAATTTTAGGATCCTTGTACTGGTTGAACCATTTCTTGCGATCCGAAGGAAGTCTTGAAGCGACATACGCAGCTATACGGGCAGTGACATCCATAAAACCCTCCTGTATCGTTTGAAAACTTTTAAGCTTTTGATCTTGAAAGGCTGAACCTGCCGTCACCAAGCACATTAGGGAAAATCCTAATGCCTGGGTGAGAGTATAAATTTTACCCGTTAAAAATGAAAAGGTCTGTTGCTTTTACAGTTTTTAGAAGGAATTCACTGCCCGTTAGGGGGCTGTCTATTGGGGATAAGCTTCTCGGATGTTATGAGCTAGCTCCTCGATAGCGGCTTTCTGGTCAGCATTAAATTGCTCGTATTTAGCTTTCCCATAAGCGCCAGCTATGCGAGGAGAAATCTTAAAGTACTTGGTTGAAGCGTTTTCACGGATGATTGCCCCTCCCAAATCAAGAGCCTGTAAAGTGTCTCTTATTATCTTTGAGTCGTGATATTGAGGATGCCAAGCAAAATCGCCTAAAAAGTCAGGATACCGCTTGGCAGCTTCGTTAAAAATGGCAGCAAGCTTGAGGTCATTTGCCATTCTTGTTCCTTTACCTACCTTATGAAGGATGGCGATGATAATTTCTTCTGGCATGGCATGTATGCTAACGCTCATTTCGATCCTCCCCTCGATAAGTACTGCTTGCTAGATTTATTGATAGTATGACTCTTGCTTGACTCCCGCGTCAAGAGTCTACTAAAATTTTTTCAGGCCATAAGGAAAAAATTTGCTGTTCTCCAGCATAGGAGAAATGACGAAAGGTTTCATATATTTGTTCTACATGTTATCTTGCTATCCCAGCGTGGAGGATCTAAAGTGTTGAGTTCGAAGCCTAACTATCGGATGAACAGAAAATCAGCAACCGATGGAGATATTTTTCCCTACCATGTTGCTAGTTAGAGGCCACTAAACTGGTTATGCCATCAGTTGGCACTGGCCTAGGCTGGCCGTTCTACCTGGGCTTAATGATGGTACTGCTCATGCATGCGGTCGTGCCCATTCTAACGCCTGGGTTTATCGTGCCCTCATCGTTCTCTACTACGCTGCCCTGTGGGGCGCTGCCGGGCTTCTGCTGCGGCCCGCGCCGGATGCAGAAGGCTCCGAGTCAAAAACAGGAGGAGACAATGTTCCGGCATTGTCTCCTCCGAATTGAAAGAAAGCGACCGCCCCTATTACATCCTAATACGATACTTACGTCAATAGGGCGGTCTTCTTTCGCCTCTCTGTTTTCTCGATCCTGGGCTGAATGAAAACTCGGTCTGGGCCCATAAGGACCTGGGCGAGGAAAAAAGGAAAACAAAGGTTCAGGCAGGGATAAGCGCCTCGCGCAGGCTTTTGCCGATCTTTCTGCTGCGCAGCTTCTCCATCGCCAGTCCCTCGACCTGACGGACACGCTCCCGCGTAATATGCAGCGCCCTGCCGACCTCTTCCAGCGTGCGCGGTCCCTGCCCATCCAGGCCATAGCGCAGGCGCAGCACTTCCCGCTCGCGGGGCAAAAGCTTCCCCAGGGCACGCTCCAGCTCGGTATGAACAGCCTCTCGAAACACCCGCGCAGACGGATTCTGATCTTCCTCTGCCGGCAAGGTTTCCGCCAGACTCCGATTATCCTCCCGGCTCCGCGAAGCCTCCAGGGATACCGGTTCGGCCAGACTCTGCAGCAGCAGGTCGATCTGTTCCTCGGACATACCCGCCGCTTCCGCCAGCTCAGCCTGGGAGGGCACGCGCCCCAGCGATCCGGTCAACTCCTGCTGCAAGCGGATCAGCCGCATCCCGGCATCCACCATATACGAAGGGAGCCGGATACTGCGGCCGGAGTTGACGATGGCGCGCAGGATCGCCTGCCGAATCCAGTGGATCGCGTAAGTGCTGAATCGAACGCCTCGCCGCCAGTTGTACTTATCGATGGCGCGCAAGAGGCCGATGGTACCTTCTTGAATCAGGTCTTCCAGTGGAACCCCTCGGCCCTGATAGCGCAACGCCACAGCCGCCACCAGCCGCCGGTTCGCGCGCACGAACTGCTCCCTGGCAGCACGGTCGCCCTTCTCCGCCCGTCTCGCCAGGGCGATCTCCTGGGCGGGTGTCAATAAACCAGCACAACGCTCCGAATCTCGAGACTTACACGCCGGCAAATCGATACGCTGCATGGGATCGTTTCCCTCTCCACCAGATTCTGAATGCGGCAAGCCTCCGCGTGTCCCGTCGTGCGGATCTGCCGAAGCTTGCTACCTAGTATAGGGCAGAAACTGGCGGGAAACATCCCCTCTTTGGCGGATTTTAACGGCACTCTTTTCGCCCGATCCCTAGGGCTCTTCCTCCCGCTGGCCGGCGCGCAGCAACTGCTCCGGCCCCATAGTTCCGGCGGCCGTAGGCCGCAGCAGCGTATCCGGCGGTGGTGCGGCGGCCTGGGAGGCTCGCAATAGGACTTTGGGAGCGCTCTCTTGCTGCGCACGCTCCTGCAGCACTGGCAGGATACGCCGCGCTTCTGCCCGGATGCCCGCCGTGCGGCCTGTCTCTGCCAATCGCTCCACAGGCCGCAGTGCCTGCCCGTCTCCGATCTGTTCCAGAGCGCCCAGCATGTCCAGGACTACCTCCTCGTCCTTATGGCCTAGAAGTCGGCAGAGAGAAGGCACAGCCTCGCTGAACGGAAGTCTATATTGACCGGCAGGCAGAATGGGCAATACCTGTCGCAGCGCGGCCAAAGCAGTCTCCCGTGACGGGCTTTTGACGGCTGCAGTAGCTAAGATACCCAGGCTTTCCGGCAAACGCAGATTGCCCAGAGCCGTTACCAGGCTCTGAAAGCGGGGGCGCCGGTAGACCTCTCCGGCCAAGACGATCGGAGACGCCAGAAAGAAGGCAATGGCACCCAGCAAACAGATGGTTGCCAGAACGATCGGGAAGAGATCGGTATCGCCTGGCAGCCCTTTAATCCAGAAGACAAAAGCGCCCAGCAGGATGAGCGTGACGGCAAGCAAGCCCAGAATCCCGCTGACCCGAAGACAATATCTGGTGGTGTAGGTGGAAGCCAGATCCATGCTGATGCTCTTCATCAGAGCCACGGCGCAAAGACTACGCTGCTCCGGCGTCAGTTGCGCTTGACCCAGAATCCAGACGGCGACCTGGCGCTCTTTGGTCTTCCCGCCTTTTGGATGGGTGAGGATGTTTAAGAGATAGGTCGCGTCCTCGATGGGCTGTGGCCCCTCCTTGAGAAGACGCTCAGCCAGGCCACGCAAGCGGCTCTTACGTCGGAGATGCCGAACCTGTAATGCCATTGCTTCGGTCTCTTGCGGAAGCGCCTGGTCTCTGTTGTCTGTGTTCGGAAGGCGAAAAGGTTTGAGCATTAGTAGGCTGTCATCCATTAGCATTAAGTGGCACATCCTAAATTTACCACAAAATTAGGAAGCGATTGAAGAAACTGCCGGAAGAGGGGAGCAGGCTCAGGCAGCAGAACGCCCCGGAGCCGGTTCATGACGGTCAATCCGGGGCGGTTTTGCTGCTTTTCTTTGTTGGCGGCTGGTCTACTTACGGCCGGCCGTAGACATATTCTGGCCCTTCATATTGGTGCCGTTCGTGGCCGTCTGGTCGGTATTGAAGCCGCTCTTGTTTCCACTGCGCGTGCGGCCGGCGACCGAGACGTTGTTGTTGACATCGCGGACGCCCGGCGCCATCCAGGCGCAGTTGCCGGCGGCGTACTTGGTGCGCCAGCTGCGCACGGTGCCGGTCAAGGTCACGATGCCATCGTTGACCTCGACGTTGATGTCGGCTTCGTTGGAAATGTTGGGATCGTCGTCGATGGCTTCGTAGATGAAGTCCTCGATCTCCTGATCGTTCTGCGGCCAGCGATTCTGCCAGCGCCGATTATTCCACCCCTGATTGAAGTTGCCCTGACCGTAGCCCTGGCCGCCCCAACCCTGATTCCAGCCTTGCTGGTATCCGCCCTGGCCGCTCCAGCCTTGATTCCCCCAGCCCTGGTTAAAGCCGCCCTGGCCGTAGCCCTGGCTGCCATAGAAGGGAGAGTTGTAGCCATAACCGTACCCGCCGCCGTATCCCTGGCCGTAGTAGTCCTGGCCGCCCCAGCGGGGGTTCCATCCCGAGTTGTAGCCGCCCTGACCGTAGCCCTGGCCGCCCCAACCCTGATTCCAGCCTTGCTGGTATCCGCCCTGGCCTTGATTTCCCCAGCTCGGATGGTAGCCACCCTGGCTATAGCCCTGGCCGCCAAAGTTGCTCCGGTTGGAGGGGCCGCCGTACCAGTCGCCATACTCGCGGTCATAGTCGCCTCGATAGCCGCGGTTGCCCTGGTAGTTCTGGTCGAAGTCCTGATCCATGTCGCGTGTGTTCTGTCGGTTCATTCTCATTCCTCACTGTTAGGTGTTGGTTTCGAGCGGACTCGATGCCCACGGGAAGGGCGCGCACGGCGCCGATCCTCTACACGAGTGATCGTAAGAGAACACAGTGTGGCTCCTGTCCATAGGAGCGTGTAAGGTGCCCTTGAGAAGAACGCTGGATTAGGACCGAGGCCCCATTGTCGGGGCCGTCATAATGACGAGGCAATGCGCGGATTGTTCCGGAAAAACGGAGCGGTATGAAAAACCAAATTCCCCCTCTCCTTACGAAGGAGAGGGGGTTAGGGGGTGAGGTCTATGGGCGTGAGGTCTAACCCTGTTTTAGAGCGATTGACGGAGGAAGGCTTCGATGGCCGCTGCCGGGCGCGCCCCGGCCGTGCGGGCCACTTCCCGGCCTCCCGCGTAGACGGCTAAAGTCGGGATCGAGCGGATGCTCTGCCGCTGGGATAGGGCCTGCAAATTCTCGGTATTGACCTTGGCGATAATAAATTTCCCGGCGTTCGCCGCGGCCACCTTCTCCAGTTCCGGGGCGACCATGCGGCAGGGACCGCACCAGGGCGCCCAGTAGTCGATGACCACCGGCAAGGAAGAGGAAGCGATGAGCCTCTGGAAACTCTCTTCCCGGTCGATCGGAATGGGGATCGAAGGCGGAGGCAGCGGCGTTTTGCAGCGGCCACACTGGCCCGTCTCGCCCAGCCGCTCGAAGGGCGTGCGATTCTTCTGGCCGCAGGCGGGACAGGCCTGTATCACCCCGCGCTCGTCCGCCACAGCCGCTTCCAGAACGTCTCCTTTCATGATGCGGTTCCTCCCGAAGTCTCCGGCGCGTCCCAGAGCCGGCGCAGGATGTCCCGGCTGTGCTCCAGGTAATACTTGTCCGGAGAGAACACCTCCAGCGTGATCGTTGCGTCGTACCCGGCGGCCTTGAGCGTGCGCAGATGGCGCGGCACGTCGATGGTCCCGGCGCCGAGCGGCAAATGCAGGTCCGCGCTGCCGCCCTTGTTGTCGTGCAGATGCACGTGCCGCAGGCGGTTGCCGTAGGCGGCGATGAGCGAGTCGGCGGTGTTGCGCTCGACCAGCAGATTGGCGTGGCCGATGTCCAGGTGCAGTCCCAGCTCCGGCAGCGGGTCCAGCAACTCGGCCAGTTGCGGCACCGTATTGAAGTCGCCCGGCAGGTTCTCGATCATCACGCCCACTCCCAGCCGCCGCCCGACGTCCACCAGCTCCGCCAGGCTTTCCAAATCTTTCTGAATAAAGAACGCGCGGTCGTGCATCGGCGCGTGCCGGTCCGGATGGACGTTCATCCAGGGCGCGCCGATCTCGGCAAAAGCTTCCAGACAGCGCCGCAGCTCCGCCACCGATGCCCGCCGCAGGGAGTCGAACGGACTGCCCAGCGGCAGGTAGTAGGCCGTGTGCCCCACGACCTTCAGCCCGGTGTCTTCCAGCGCCTTGCGGACCGTTTTAGGGTCCACCAGCCAGGGCGCGGCGGCGGGCGGCTCCAGCGTCAGATCGATGAAGTCCAGCTTCATCTCCGCCATCCAGTGAATTTCGGAGAGGACATCCTCTTTCGGATGATTCATCGCTCCTATCAGCAAGGTCACTTCCTCCCGTGGTCCGGCCCGAACCAGTCGCGCGAATCGAGCAGGTCGGCCCTTTGCTGGCAATCCTCCTTTTCCGAAGTCACGTGCAGTCCCGTAAGCCCCAGCCGGGTCCAGATCCAGGCCGGCAGCGCCTGCGCCTTCTCAGGGCAGAGCCAGCGAAAGACACTCATCACCCCGCCCAGCAGAAAGGCGTCCCCATCCACGCGCTGCAGCATCCGTTCCCAATCCAACTGCGCGGCGCGGGCCATAAGGATATTGAGAATATCCGGCCAGTCGCTGCGGTCGCGCTGCAGCACGTATAGCTTGGCCAGGATCAGCTCCTCTGCCGGCAGCAGCCGCAGATTCACGCCGTACATCCTGACCTCTTCGCCCAGCGTCAGCCAGAGGGGATCGACCTCCATGCGATGGTTCGGCATGGTCCAGATGACGTCGATGATGTCCTCTGCCTTAAATCCCCGGTAGATCCAGCTCCGATCGTAGGCTTCCTGGCCGTAATAATCCTCGAACCCGACGGAGGTGATCGCCTCGACCGCCGCCTCCCGGTCCGAAGGAAGGACATACAGGTCCATGTCTTTGGTATTGCGCCACCGGCCGGAATAGGCCGAGAAGGCCAGTCCGCCTCCCAGGGCGAAGCGCAGGCCCCGCTTACGGAGCGCCTCCAGCGCCGCCTGGTCCAGCGGCCACTCTTCCGCCGGGATAAGCCCGGTAAGGTCCATCCCTTCCCGATCGTTTTGTGGTATTTCTTTCCTTAATATGCTTTGCAAGGTTCGTCTCCATTGACTTTCTTTATAGAATCAGCTTTTCTTCGCGTTATCGGCGGTGCCGATGCCGGTCGTTCCGATGCTGCCGGTATCCGAGCCGCCGCCACTGGCGATGCCCGATTCACCCGCAGAGGGCGCCGCGCCGGCGGTGTCCATCGCGCCGGGACCGGGCGTGCCCAGGCTCTCCGTGACCGGGGAGCCGACCATGCCCGTCGGCGGCGTATTCATCGCCGCATCCAGAGCCGTTCCCGTATTGCCCAGCCCGGCATTGCCCGCGTTGCCGGTCCCCGCCGGATCGACGTTGCCGATGCTCGGCAGACCGGAAGGGCCCGTGGCCGAAGTGTCGATATTGTCCTCATCGTCCAGGCTGCCGTTGTCGCCCAGATTGGAGGAGGAAATGGTTCCCGCGTTCCGGCCGGCGATCTCTCCCGAGGCCGGCAGGGTCGTATGGCCGCTCTCGACCGGCTGGACGCTCGGATTGCCGAGAGGGTCGCCCAGCGTACGGATCGCCCGATCTCCGGGCCCTAACGAGGCGTCGCCTCTCGCCGGGTGCTCGCGGTTGGCGAAGCGGCCGGTATCGACCGGCGGCGCCGAGTTCTCCTGTTGTTCTGGCATTTTCTTGCTCCTTACGCTTGCAAAATCGCGCGTCTCTTCCGGCCGGTCAACCGAAAGCGGCAGGAAGGTCCGGCGGTTGCACGAGTAGAGGACGTAAGAGACCGCCATTTTGTTGCGAGATCAGCCGTTATCGTCCGTATAAAGCGTCCGAAGGCCGGAATCGCGCTTGACAGACAGTGCCGTCGTGTGGTATATTCCAACGCTGACTCCGCAAATGCCGGGCTTTTTTTATGCCTGCCTGAAGGCGGAGCGGCCTCGAATCCATTCTGACCATTTGCGGTTGATTTCAACCGCTTGGAGTGAAGCAATGTATGCGATCGTCAGGACGGGCGGCAAGCAGTACCAGGTAACGCCCGGCAACACCATCACCGTCGAGAAGCTGGAGGGAGAGCCAGAGTCGACCGTGGAGCTGACCGACGTGCTCATGGTCAGCGGGGACAATGGCCTGCAGGTCGGTACGCCCGTGCTTTCCGGCGCGAAGGTCGTCGCGACGATCGTCGCGCAGGGCAAGGGCAAGAAGATCCGCGGCTTTACCTATAAGCCCAAGAAGAACGAGCACCGGCGCTACGGTCACCGCCAGCAGCAGACCCAGCTTCGCATCGAGAGCATCGAGGTTTAGGCGTCTCAGGCGCCAGGGAAAAGGGAAAGATGGAAGCGAAAAGAAGAAAGCGGGCTCTTACTTTTCCCTTTTCCCTTCCATCTTTTCCCTGCTTAGGAAGCGAGTAACGGACCAATGGCACATAAAAAAGGTATGGGCAGCTCGCGCAACGGGCGCGACAGCAAGCCCAAGCGGCTGGGCGTCAAGGAGTTCGGCGGCGAGACGGTGCGGGCCGGCAACGTGCTGGTGCGCCAGCGCGGCACGAAGCTGCACCCCGGCAACAACGTCGGATTGGGCAAGGACTACACGCTCTACGCCCTGATCGACGGCATCGTGAAGTTCGAGGGCGACAGCAAACGCCGCCGCGTCAGCGTCTATGCGCCGCCGGCTGCTTCGGAACCTACCGTATCGGAACCTGGCGTAGAGGTAGTGCAGGAAAGCAAAGCCACTAGTCGCCGCAAGACCGCTGCCCAGCCATCCGCGACATAATAGAATCGGCCTGAGAGTCTGTCCGACAACCCGGTACTCCTACGAGGAGGCAGGCTTTTCCGCCCGCCAGGGCGGTTGGCCTCACACCTTAAGTTCCCCCTCTCCTTCGTAAGGAGAGGGGGTCAGGGGGTGAGGTTTAGGGAAGGGGCCGTTACCCCGCGCCGATGGCGATTGGACAGGGGGGAGGTCCGTCCGCAGGACGGTTGTCCGAAGGACCCCCAGACGGGTAATTTATTGCCCGGCTATACGGGTATTTCAAGGCCCGGCTAAGAAGCGGGCAGGTTTTCCGTACACGCTCTTACAAATTCGACTGGCCCCCCGAGGAAATTAATTTCCTCGGGGGGCTTATTTTGGCATTTATAGTCTTGGCCTACATGGAAATTAACCGCGTTTAAGCCGGGGTTTATACCAAAAGACGAGGGACACTCAAGCAAATTCAACGACGGCTAGGGCCATACCAGCATGGAGAACCGTTTGCGTCTTCTGTCTTTCAAACGGTTCCGATGGTGCTTCGGTGTAGGATCGAGGCGCAGACCTCATAATTCCATTTAGCTCACGAAGACCCGGCGGTGGAAGGCCCACCACTCGAATGCCAGCACGATCAGCGCCAGCAGCGCCAGCCAGGGCAGCATTTCGCGATTGACGACCACGCGGCGGCTGGAGGCGGCGGCCGGGTTGTCCGCGATGGTGAGAGTGCGGCGCGGCGTGATGTCCGATTCGCCCGCGTCGGCGAGGTTGGCGGCAAACACGTAAGAAAAGCCCTTTCCCGCCGCCGTGTAGATGCCCACCTGGTCCGCCTCGTCGAAGAGGGCGCCGCCGCGCTCCCCCGTGATGACCTCCCGCTTCGAGCCGTCCGGCTTGGTGACGATAAGCTTGCCGGCGCCAGGCGGAGCCGGAATGGTGATCGGGTCGCCGGTATGGATCTGGCCCAGCTCGCTGTCGTCGCTGCCCGTGCCGAGCCAGCGGACGCTGTTGGAGATGAAGATCGGAAAGGCCACCCGCAGCGGGAACATCGACTCGGAGAGGGAGAAGCCGACGAACTCCGAGCGCATCTTATCCTTCTCGCCCACGGCCACCAGCGATCCCGACTCCCCGACGGCCAGCTCCCGTCCCCAGCCGAGAGGCTCCGCCTTGATCGCGTGCATGAACGGCTCGGTCCCGAAGTCGACATAGCGCAGCACCGGATGGTCCCGTTCCCAATCGGCGGCCGTGACGTTGTCCATCGTGCCGCTGGCCCGCACCGGCGCCTGATCGCTCGTGCAGTGCAGGAACAGGTAGTTGCCCTCCGGCAGATGCGCCGGAGCCGTCTCGTTGAAGACCACTACGTCGAAGCCCTTGCCCAGGCTGCTCGTAAACTGCGCCGCCTTGCTCAGGTCCACGCCGGGATCGACGGCGAGCGCATTTTCCAGAAAGACGTTGCTGGGACCGACCAGCAGGACCTTGAGCAGCTTGCGCGGCTTGAGGATCAGAGCCGCCTCATTGTCGGCGGCCAGGTCGTCCTTGAGGTCTATATGAATGCGCATCTTGACGGGCCGGTCCGGCTCCGGCAGATCGTAAGGCTCGACATCCTCGCCGTTGGGCGGCAGGCTGATCTCATGCGCGTCCAGCAACTCCTGCTCGGCGTAAATCTCCTCGGTGAACTTTTTGGGCTGGGCCGAGAAGTTGTGCGTCACCACCAGCAGTTGCACGGTCTTCTCGCTGCCGAGGTTGCGTCGGAAGTCCACCGCCGTGATGCCCACGTTGTCGTGCCCGCTGCCGACGGGATGGAACGTGACGTGAGTCTTGCCGAGGTTGAGGTTCGCCAGCGTAAACTGCGGCGACATGGCGTGTTCGCGCAACGCACCGCCGCCAATCCCGCCCCCCTCGTTTTCAAAGCCGCCGTCGGAGATCAATTCGATGCGCCCGTTCTCCTCATTGTCGCGGGAGGCGACCAGATCGGCAGCGAGGTTGAGAGCGTCGCGCATGTTGATAGGCGTATCGTGAGGCTGAAGGTTGTCGACGGCGCGGCGCAGCTCCGCGCGCTCGCCGGTGAAACCCGTCACCGCCTGCGGACGGGCAGCGGCGGAGAGGATCATCATCCGGTCGCCGGGCCGCATAGCGCTTACCAGCTCCTGCGCGCGGCGCTTGGCGATATCCAGCCGGGAAGGAGAGACGTCCGTGGCGCGCATAGAGGCCGACGTATCCACGATGACGACGATATTGCGCCCGCCAAAGCTGATGGCGCGCAGGAACGGGCGGGCCAGCGCGGAGATGATGAGGGCCGCGGCGATCAACTGCAGCAACAGAAGAAGGTTCTTGCGCAGCTTCTGGAAAGGCGCGTTGGCCTGGACGTCGCGGATGACCTGCCGCCACAGGTACGTCGATGAGACGATGACGTCCTGCCGCCGCAGCTTGAGGATGTACATCAACACGATCAGGCCGCCGATGGGCAGCAGCCAGAGGAGGCTAAGCGGGCTGAGGAAGTGCATAGGTTACATGGCACACGGGGGTTTATACAACGAAACTATCCGCGCCCTCCGAGAAGGCTGTTTTGCGGGGCCGTCCCTTCGACCGGCGTACGCCCCTTAAGCTCCAGATGCTCGATGCGCCGCTCCAAACGCTGCAGGCTCGTATCGAAGCTCAGGTCGTACTGCATGGTCGTGTCCCGCAGCGCGCTGATCTCGCCGCGCAGCGCGGCAAACTCCGCCTTGACCTCCTCCGTCATCATGCCCATCTTCTTCAGGCGAATCTCTTCCATCTTGCGCTTGTGGTAGGTCATGATGAGCGCCAGCGGGATAGAAAAGACAATTCCCACGATGACGACGCCGCACAGGATCGCCATGATCACGAACATCGTGATATCCAGGGGCATGACCGCGATTTGCAGGGACATAGCAGATCTCCTAGCGCCCGGTCCGCAGGTCGGCGGAGCGGTTCGTCTCTACCTCCTGAATACGGCGCTCGATGCCTTCGACTCGCCGCTCCATGCGCTGCAGGCTCGTGTCGAAGCTCAGATCGTACTGCGTGGCCGTGTCCCGGAGCGCCTGAATCTCGGCGAGCATCTCCTGGCGCAGCGCGTCGAGGGCGCCCTGCACGCTGGTATCCGCCTTCGTGCGCGCCTGCAGCTTCATCTCCGTGACCCGGCTTCGGTGCTTGATCCATTCGGTGAGGATCCCGGTGCCGCATCCGATGGCGACGATAGCAACGACCATATCTTGAAAAGGCATGTCCCCTGCCCCCTTGTTAAGCTTCCACAGTGGGATACCGTGGCGTCCGGCGTCAGCCTCCCGTGCGAACATTTGTGGTATTGCTGGTATCCATTTCGTTCACGCGCCGCTCTAATCCTTCTACGCGCCGCTCCATACGCTGTAAGGCTGTGTCGAAGCTCAGGTCGTACTGCGTGGTCGTATCGCGAAGGGTGCGAACCTCCTCACGCAGGGCGTCGACCGCCGCGCGCACGCCGGCATCGCCTTCATTGCGGAGACGCATCTGCATCTCCAGCATCTTGCGGCGATGGCTGGTCCAGATGGCGGTCAGCGGGATGCTGAAGACAAATACGGTACCGACGAGAGCCACCACAGAACCGGGGTCAAGCATGATCTTCTCCTAGCCTCCCTGTGATGCCGGCCGGGTCCGGGCCAGCACGTCGGGCAGCGCGAGCTTTCCCGCGTAGAGCGCCTTACCGATAATGACGCCCTCCAGCAAGGGATAGGATGTCCTCTGCAGATCGTCCAGCGCATCGATATCCTGCAGGGTCGTCACGCCGCCGGAGGCGATGACCGGATGGCCGGGCGCCGCCGAGAGAAACCGCTTCAGCGCATCCAGGTTGACACCTTCGAGCATTCCGTCGCGGGCGATGTCGGTCAGAATGAAGCGTTTGGCGCCGAGCTGGATCATGCGGTGAGTGAACTCTACCGCCGACTCCACGGTCGTCTGCTGCCAGCCGTGGGTGGCGACCATGCCGTCGCGCGCATCCACCGCCACGGCCACCGCCTCGCCATAGACCGTAAAGATGCCCTGCGCGACCGGCGCATCCCGCACGGCCACCGTGCTGATGACCACCCGCGCCACGCCCATCCGCAGCATCCGCTCGACCACCTCCGCGCTGCGGATGCCGCCGCCGAACTGCACCGGCAGCCCCACCTGCCGCAGGATTTGGCGCAGCACGTCCAGGTTCTGGTTGCTGGGATGCCCCATCCGCGCGCCGTCCAGGTCCACGACGTGCAGCCGCTTGGCGCCCTGAGACTGCCAGTGCCGTGCCATCTTCAGCGGGTCCTCCGCGTAGATGGTGGCCTCCTCGAACCGCCCCTGTGTCAGCCGGACGCACTTGCCGCCTTTCAGGTCGATTGCCGGATAGATGTCCATGCCTCATTCCAGGCCGTGTTTTTAAGCGTTTGGCCGTCTCCATTTTACCATCTTTTACTGAAACCGGCCAAAAAGCTTAAGATTTCTAAAAGACTACTTACTGCCAGGCCACGAAGTTTCGCAGAATCTGCAGTCCGACCGCGCCGCTTTTTTCCGGATGGAACTGGGTGGCCGCGATATTCCCCTGTTCGATGGCGCAGCAGAACGCCCCGCCGTAGTCGCTGGTGGCCGCGATGATCCCCGGATCGGCGGGCTGCGGATAGTAAGAATGGACGAAGTAGACGCGCGACCCGTCTTCCAGGCCGCACAGCAGGCGGGAGGAGCGACGAATCGTCAGCGCGTTCCAACCGATATGGGGTACTTTCAGTCCGGCAGCTTCCGGCGGCGTTCCCTGCTCGAAGAACCGCACGACCTTCCCCGGCAGGAGGCCCAGTCCCGGCGCCGGACCCATTTCACTGCTCTCATCGAACAGCAGCTGCAAGCCCAGGCAGATTCCCAGGAAGGGGCGTCCCGCCTCGACCACCTGCCGGACGGCGGCATCCAGGCCACTTCGCTGGAGGTTCTCCATGGCCGCGCCGAATGCCCCTACGCCGGGCAGCACGACCTTCTCCGCTTCGACGATCCGATGGGGATCGCTCGTGATGACAGGGTCGCCGCCGACGTAGGCCAGCGCCTTTTCCACGCTGCGCAGATTCCCCATGCCGTAATCTACAATAGCGATCATGTTAAGGACCTTCGTTATTGAGAGGCCAGCAGCTTGGACCAGTCCGGCTCAATAAAGACGAACTGGGTCAGATAGTCCCGGCGGACGAAGAGCTGAATCAGCCGGGGCCGCTTGCGGACCAACGCGCGCATCACCTGCTCGAAAGTGTCCGTGTTGCGGACGGTCTGCCCGTTGATCGAAACGATGAGATCGTCGATATGCAGGCCCGCGATGTTCGCCCAGCCGCCGTTGGTCGCCTCCGTGACCAGCAGGCCCGGCTGGTCTTTCGCCCAGTGGTGCTGCGCCCGGTCCATCAGGTTGATCTCGCGCACCGTGAACTCCAGCTCTTTCGAGCGGGCAGTCTTCGCCTGCTCGGCCGAATCGGGCGACCGCTCCAGCGTGACGGCGATGGTCTTCGCAACACCGTGCCGCAGGACGGCCAACTGTGCCTTCTGGCCGATGTCCAGATCCTCGACGGCGTGCGTCAGCTCCTCGGCGTCCTGCGGGCGCGAGGCGTCCAGCGTGTTGCCGTTGAGCGCCGTGATCACGTCGCCCGTCTGCAGCCCGGCCTTGCTGGCCTCCGTCCAGGGATAGACCTGGGTGATGAGGAAGCCTTTCGCCTGCGGGATACCTTCCGCCGCGGCGATCTCCGGCACGAGCACTTGCGTCTTGATTCCGATCCAGGCTTTAGGCAGCTCACCGCCCTCGTCCGTGGACTGCTGGGTGTCCGTCTTGACCACGGTAAGCATGCGCTCGTCTTTGCGCCGGAAGGTGACGGCGATCTGCGCCTTGTTCTTGTCGAGGCCGGCGAGCGCGCGGCGAAAGGCGGCGATATTCGGCGTGGGCTTGCCGTCTACCTCGTGGACTACGTCGCCTTCCTGCAGCTTCGGCTCGGCCGACTCGAACGGATAGCCGGGCCGCACGCCCGTGATATAGACCCCATCCTTCTCCGGAAGGTTTTGTGCCAGGGCCATCGCTTCGGTGACGTTGCGCACGGTCACGCCCATGCTGCGAAACTCCTCCTCCCGGTCGAGCAGGGGCTTCATCGGCGCCACCACCGCCGTCAGGAGGCGCGGCTGTCCCTGGCGGAGCAGCCGTATCTGGACGTGATGCCCCGCCGGCATCTTCGCCACCCGCAGATAGAAGAGCGGGACCTCCTCAAAGAAGCGGACGTCGATCGGCGCGCCGTCCAGGGAGAGAAGGATATCGCCGGGTTTCACGCCCGCCTGCGCGGCGGGCGAGCCGGGGAGAACGGCGGAGACCAGCACGCCCGTTTGCCGTCCCAGCTTCCGCACGGGAAACACGCTCAGGCCGAGCCAGCCGCGTGGGATCCGGCCATACCGGACCACCTTGGCGAAGACGTCGGCGACGAGGTTGGAAGGGATCGCGAAGCCGACGCCCTCGCCCCCCAGCTCGTTGATGCCGATCACCTGGCCCTGGAGATTGACCAGCGGGCCGCCGGAGTTGCCCGGCAGGATCATGGCGTCGTGCTGGATCCAGCGGGTAAAGATGCCCGTCGTCTCGCCCTCCTCCAGCTCCACGTCTTCCATCGCCGTGCCGGTGAAGTCCGTAAACACCCGCTTCGGGTTGGAGATGATTCCCAGCGTCATGGAAGAGGAGAGCATGAGCGGGTTGCCCATCGCGAGCACGAAATCGCCGACCTTGAGCGCGTCCGAGTTGCCGAGCGTGGCGTAGTGGAGGGGCGGCGCGGATTTGGGCCGCCGGTCCAGGCGCAGCTTGAGCACGCTCAGATCGGAGAGCGGATCGTCGCAGACGTCGCTGGCATCCAGCGATTCGCCGGTGGTCAGCGTGCAGGTAATGCGCGTGGTATGGCCCGCGACGTGGTAGTTGGTGATGACGTAGCCATCCCGCGTAATGATGACTCCGCTGCCCCCGGCCGCGCTGCGCTGCGCCCGCCCGCCCTCGAAGTAGCGGTAGACGACGGTGATATTGACGAGCGCCGGATAGACCTTTTCACGGGCGCGATCCAGGTCGCGGCGCAGGGCATCGGACATGGGCCGCTGCCCGGCCGCTGCCGGTGCGAGCGCGACGAAGAGCGAAAGCGAGAGACACAACAGAATCCATGCGGACTTGCGCATAACCACTTTCCTCACGTTTAACCCACCATCGGCGCGAGCAGATGATAACAGCGGGTCACGACCTCGTCGATCTGCTCCACCGTATGGCCCGTGTGGGTGCCCACGATCTCCAGCACAAGGTACTTCAAATCCGGCTTTCGCTTGAACGCGTCGATGATGGCCGGCAGGTTCATGGCGCCGCCGCCGGGAATCTGGTTCTCGACCGAGCCGATAGGCTTTTCGCGGCCTTTCGTGTCGCGGATGCGCGCCGTGACCAGATAGGGAAGCAGTTGCGGGATCGTCTCCTCCGGGACTTCCAGCTCCGGAGTGCGCCACAGGTGCGAGGCGTCCACGTTCAGGCCGATGACGCTCTTATCCACCTGCTCCATCATCCGCAGGGCGGTTTTAGTCGAATAGACCGCGCTGCCGACGTGCGGCTTGATGCTGATCTTCACGCCGGTCTGCTGCGCGATGGGCGCCAGGCCGTTGAGGGTCGCCATGACCGTCTGGAAAGAGACTTCGTCGTCGGAGGCGCCGCCGGAGCCGGTGGTGATGGCGGGCGCGCCGATCTTTTGCCCGGCCTCCATCAGGTGGATGAAGCGGGTGCGGGCCTGCGCATCGAGCAGGTTGGTGCTCGCGCCGATGGATTCGATGGCGAGGCCATGATCGGCGATGCGATGCTTCAATTCGGCCAGCCGGGTATCGGACTCGTAGATGTCGGCGGGCAGGTGGTCCGACATGCCGGGGATCGAGGCCAGCTCGATCGCCTTGTATCCCGCCTTCTGAATGCCTTGCAGCGCCGCGTCGAGCGGGTGGCTGCCATAGAGCAAGGTGCTGCATCCCAGTTGCACCGGTAAATCTCCTCTCTGATTTAGCGTGCTCTCCTGTTCCCGTTTCACCGCGCAGACTCCTTCTTGCCGCCAGAGGTTGAAAACCTCTGTCTTTACAAAACAAGCGTCCTCCAGGCGCACCCAGCTTCCTTATAATTCCCCCTCTCCTTACGAAGGAGAGGGGGTTAGGGGGTGAGGTCTATGGGAGGCGAGGGGTGGCCGGGCGTTCTCAACACCCGGCCGCTTGACAAACAGAACGATTTGTTGCATACTACCAAAGTACTTTGTAACACAAAGCAAACGCGAGAGGAAAGCTATCATGAATAAGACGGACGGCAGACGGCAGATCGTGCTGGCAGAGGTCGCCGGGTTCTGCTTCGGGGTGCAGCGCGCGGTGGAGATGACAGAAGCCGCGCGGCGCAGCCGGACCGGCACCGTGACCACGCTGGGCGCGCTGGTCCACAACGAGCAGGTGATCGCCCGGATGGAGGCGCAGGGGATCGGGCGCGCGGGAGATTTGAAAGCGATCCAGGAAGGAACTGTCGTGCTCTCGGCGCACGGCGCGTCACCATCGGTCCTGGCACAGGCGAAAGCGCAGGGACTGGATGTCGTGGACGTCACCTGCCCGTTCGTCACCAGGGTGCATCGGATGGCCAAACAGCTCCATGAGCAGGGCTATCAGGTCGTTCTGGTCGGCGATCCGGGACACACGGAGGTCAAGGGGGTGGCCGGCCTGATCGAGTCGCTGGGCGGAACGGTGACCGTGGTGGCGACTGTCGAAGCTGTTCGTTCCGCGCCTCTGGGCAAGAAGGTGGGCGTCGTCTCTCAGACGACGCAGCGGCCCGAGCAGTTTGCGGCGATCGTGGCCGAGGTCTGCAAGACTGCCCCAGACGTGCGGGCTATCAACACGATCTGCAATGCCACCGAGGAACTGCAGGCAGCGGCAGCCCGATTGGCCCGCCAGGTGGACATAGTGATCGTCGTCGGCGGGAAGCAGAGCGCCAACAGCCGCCGCCTGCGCCAATTGTGCGAGGAAGCGGGCACGCCCGCCTATCAGATTGAGACCGCCGCGGAGATCGACCCTGCCTGGCTGGAAGGCAAGGAGAAGATCGGCCTCACCGCCGGCGCCTCCACGCCCGACTGGATCCTTGAAGAGGTGGCCCGCCATCTCAACGGCGGCGACCTTCCTGCCGGGTGGCGTCTCCATCACCCCGACGAGAAAAGCTGAGGGGATGAATGCGCCTACGGCGCTTGGCTGATCCGCCTTCCTTCGCGAAGCACGGCGCAAGCGCCGGCTCGCTCGTGTCGGCGGGGGAGGGGGTAAAAAACAAAATTCCCCCTCTCCTTACGAAGGAGAGGGGGTGAGGTTTTGCGTGAGGTCTTAATGCGGTCCCACTACCTGCCAGCCGGAAAGCTGGTTGGGAGTGATGTAGGCCGCTCCCGAGGCGGTCGTGCCGTTCACGTACCAGACCGCCAACAGACCGGTCGTCTTATTCTGGAAGACGATGTCTGCCTTGCCGTCCCCATTGACATCCATGACGGAGACGGCTTGCCAGGAAGCGCTCTGACCCGGGGTGATGTAGGCCGCACCGGAAGCCGAAGGACCACCCTGGAAGAACCAGAGCGCCATTTGGCCGGTCGTGGGGTTCTGGAAGAGCAGCTCCTGCTTGCCATCGCCGTTGAAGTCTCCGGTGCCGATGGCTTTCCAGCCGGCCGGCGGCGTAGGTGTGATGTAGCTGGCCTGTATGGCGGTCGAGCCATTCATATACCAGACGGCAAGCTGGCCGGTGTTCTGGTTTTGGAAGAGCAGGTCCGGATGCCCGTCTCCATTGACATCGGCGACCGAGACGACCTGCCAGGCAGGATCCTGCTTCGGAGCGAGATAAGCGCCCGTGAAGGCTTTCGTCCCGTTCATATACCAGACGATGATCTGCCCGGTAGTCCCATTTTGGAGCACGATGTCGGGATGAGTATCCAGATCGAAGTCGCCGATTCCGACCGCCTTCCAGCCCGGATTCGGAGTCGTTGTGATGAGGGCTGCACGGGTAGCGGCGGCGCCGTTCATCGACCAGAGCGCAAGTTGGCCCGAGGCGGCGTTCTGGAAGAGCAAGCTCGGCTGGCCGTTGCTGAAGAAGTCGAAGGCATTCACATCGGCCCGATAGACCATGCCCCATTCATAGAAATCGGCGGCGCCGTAGAGAGCGCCGTCGCTGCCCTGTATGACAGACGGCATGGAATTTGACTGGACATTCATCCAGGAGGGGTCTAATTCAACAACCGGGATGAAGTTCCCCTGCGGAGTCACTTTGAAGATCGTCCCCCCGCCATTGCCGCCTTCTTCATACGTGATACCGTAGAGATCGCCGTTCCGGCCCAACGTCAGCGCCGAGCGAGGATACACCCCATCTTCGATCTCGCCGGCCGCTCCGAAGAGCGTGCCAAAGGAGTGCAGGGTCGTGAAGATGCCATCCGGAGTGATTCGGAAGACGGTGCCCGTTCCCTGGCCTCCCTTCCAGGCTGTACCGTAGAAGTTGCCATCGTTTCCCTTCACCAGACCTGCCAGAGGAAAGGCGCCATCGGCATTGGTATAGGACGGAGAGCCGCTTAAAGAGGAGAAAGCGTGCAGGGTGGTGAGTGCGCCCGTCGGGGTAATCCGAAATACGGTGCCGGAATTGTAGGCCCCGGCCATGTACGTGGCCCCGTATAGGTTGCCGTCGTTGCCCAGCGTCAAGCCTCCAGCAGGATACGCTCCATCGAAGCCGCCCTGAAAGGTATACAAGACGGTGAACGTGCCTCCGCCAGTGATATGAAACACGGTTCCCCTGTCGTACGCCCCGCCATTGTGGGTGGTACCGTAAAAGCTGCCGTCACCGCCCTGGACGAGCGGAGCTTCGGGGAAGCTTCCTTCCGATCCGGTACCGTAGAAGGCGTGCAGAACGGTGAAGGCCCCGGCTGGCGTGATCTTAAATACCGTACCAGATGCGTTCGCACCGCCCATCGTCGCGGTACCGTAGAAATTGCCGTCGGTTCCCTGCGTGAGCGAAGCATAGGGATGCGCTCCATCGGAGTTGACCCCATTCTGGTCTAGCGCCGAAAAAGAGTAGAGCGTGGTCACCGTACCATCCAGGCTGACCTTGTAGAGAGCGCCAGTATTGTTCAGGCCGCCATGATACGTCGTACCGTAGAAATTGCCGTCGCTAGCCTGGATGGGGCACGAGTAAGGATCGGCTCCATCGTTGTAGGGCGCTAACAGAGGCTGGAAAGCATGGAGCTGAGTTACGTCTGCATGGGCTCCGGTAGAAATACTACTGATGCAGAGGAAAGTGCCGAGAAGCGCCAGCGCAAAGCCGGCCGTCCGTTGCCTGTTCATGTGATCGACTTCCTTTCTGCGGTTAGCAGCAGTATTGAAGGCAGTGACGCAATCGTTCTCTCTTTAATTGTCGGCTTCCGATAGAAAAACTCCATGCTCGTTTTCATGCCAGGGTGGTTAGAGAAGCCCTATAAACACAACCCGTGCAAAGGAGGCTCGACGGGTATAATACGGGCTAGAATCCCCGATAGCCTGTCCGAAAGGCAGGGAGAGGAGCAGTGTTGGACGCGAAGGAGGCTGCGGCGCGCAGGGCCGTGGGATACGTGCAGGACGGCATGGTGCTGGGGCTGGGCTCCGGCTCGACGGCGGCCTGGGCGATCCAGGTGATCGGAGAGCGGATCCAGAAGGAGGGACTGCGTGTGCGCGGCGTGCCCACGTCCCTGCGCTCCCGCGAGCTGGCGGAAGCGCTGCACATTCCCCTGGTCGATCTGCACGAGACCAACGAGATCGACCTGACGATCGACGGCGCGGACGAGGTGGACCCGGCGCTGCATCTCATCAAGGGCGGGGGCGGCGCGCTCGTGCGGGAAAAGATCGTCGCCTGCGCCAGCCGCCAGCTCATCATCATCTGCGATGAGAGCAAGCTAAAGCCGTCACTGGGCGCTTTTCCCCTGCCGGTCGCCATCGTTCCCTTCGGCTGGGAGACGACCCGGCAGCGGCTGGAGGTGCTGCAGCCCGACGCCGCCATCACGCTCCGGCAGGCGGCCGGGCGAGACGGCGCGCCCTACGTGACCGACGACGGCCTCTACATCCTGGACATGCACCTGGGGCAGATCGCGGACGTGCCGGACATGGAACGGCGCGTCAAGCAGACGGTGGGGGTCGTGGAAGCCGGCCTGTTCGTAGGACTGGCCAGCAAAGTCCTCGTCGGCTACCCGGACGGACACACGGAAGAAAAGCGGAGGGGGTGAGGATCAGGAAGGGAGAGACCGCTTTTTCACCCCCGCATCCGTCGCGAAGCGGCGATCACCCTCTCACTCCCTCAGCTTCGCGCGGTGTGTGCTGCCCTGCAGTGACCGGCATCGCGTCGCTCTCGGCGATGGGAGATGTGATCAGATCCGGGTTTTCGGTTTCCGGCGCGCCCATCTCCTCGATGGCTTCGGACTGGCGCAGCATCTCCAGCGCCAGCAGCGCCTTGGGAATATCGGTATAGCCGCCGATCTGTTCCAGCGCCCGCTCCACGGTAGCTATCTCCAGCGTATCGATATTCTCGCCTTCGACATTCGGCGGGATGTGGAACTTGGTGACCATCCAGAGCGCCCAGCGCAGGTAGTCGGCCTGCGTCAGCGCCGTCTTGTCCGGCAGCGCGTTCCACTGCTCCTCCAGCTTGGCCAGGAACCGCTGCACCACCTCCGTGGCCGTCGTGGCGATCTTGGTCAGGCCGCAGGTCATCTCATTGCGCACCGCCTTGACGCCATCCACGCTGCGGGCATCCTCTTCGGCCGCCTGGCACTTCTCCTGGCTGTCCATGTCTCCCGTCAGCGTGACGACACCGTCCTCCACGCTGACATTGATCTCCAGCGCGCTCACCCGTGGGTCCCGCGCGAACGTCATATTTACTTTCGCCTTCAGCATCAGATCCGTCAGGGCCATCGCTCTCCTCCTTATCCCGGCCTGGTAAAGGTGCCGGGGAAGCAAATCCCCCGTTCGACGTTGCGACAGCCCTATCAGGTTCCTCAAAACGAAAGGTGGTTATAGGCAGGCATTTAAATTCATCTTGCGGCGGGTGGCTCACCAGCGACAAGCACACGGGCATTGCGATCGGGGCGCTTCGGCCGAACCGTGATCTCCACATCCTGATCGAGCGCATTCAGGCACCGAAAGAGCCGATCCAGCGTAAACCGTTTCAGCCGGCCCCGCACGATGTCGGAGACATCCGGCTGCATCAGCCCCATCCGTTCCGCAGCAACCGTCTGCGTCCAGCCATTCGCCCGAATGATGTCTTCGATGAGATTGGCTAAATGCGCCTTGGCCTGTCTCTCTTCGGGATTGGGAAGTCCGAGGTCCGCAAAGACGTTCCCGCTCCCCTCATAAATCTCCATCAGCGTTTCTCCTCTTCGTTGGCAGCATAAATGCGCCTGTAATGCTCCTCTGCTGCCCGCAACCGCAACACAATAAGATCCCTATCCCGCTTTGGTGTTTTGTTTTTCTCATGGCTCTTCTTCTTGAAGACATGGAGGACATAGATGGCCTCTACGAACTGAACGGTATAGATGCAGCGGTAGGCGTCCGTATCCTCGTCTACCTTGATCTCCTGAACGCTTGCGCCATGAAAGCCCTTCAGCGGCGTTGCATTCTGTGGTCTGCCGCCCCACTGTACGCGCTGAAGCGCCTTGCCAATCTCGTCCTGCACCTCTTCCTTCATGTCGCGCAAGTCCTCACGCGACGATCCTACCCAATGGACGGGCCGTGAAAACGTCGCTCGGACATTGCGTCTCATGCCCTCATTATAGCATATAAACTATAAAAGGCACAATACTACATTCACCTTTGCATTCAGCCTCAGATCCGTCAGGGCCAGCGTCCTCCTCCTTATCCCAGCTTGGTAAAGGTGCCGGGGAAGCAAATCCCCGTTCGACGTTGCGACAGCCCTATCAGGTTCCAAAATAAACGAGCGGGCATGGTAATCAAAGCGAGAGCCTGCCCACATGCAAGATGGGTAGGCTCTCGTTGTGAAGTCGGTTTTAGGCTTTGGACTTACTTGACCTGAAACTGAACAGAGTGGGTGGTCGGATCGCTGCCTGCGGTGAAGTTGAGGTTATAGGTGCCTGTTCCTAGTCCGGTTGTCTTCAGATTGAAGATGTAGCCGCCTGCCATGCCCAGCGTACAGTCGAAGCGGAAGTCGTTGTCGGGATTGGCATCCCCTGCCGATTCCAACGTGCCGGGAGCATTGGTGGAAGCCATGGTCACACTCACGGCATGGACAATAAGGCTGGAAGAGGAGACATCCACTCCATTGGCATCGTTGATCTGGATCTTGATCGGGTAGACCGCTCCGCTCTTGACGGCTCGTGTTTGATCGTAGAG
>Ga0070739_10002478_pt1 | contig 24810 bp, 21 predicted proteins | sample Coa_R1_7_FD_66445 | JGI IMG/M metagenome (GOLD analysis project Ga0070739, IMG submission 66445) | Surface soil microbial communities from Centralia Pennsylvania, which are recovering from an underground coalmine fire - Coalmine... | ecosystem: Environmental > Terrestrial > Soil > Unclassified ...
CTGCATGCCTGCCACTCCGGGTGCACGCCTCAGCGTTTAGCCGCTTGGGATCGCCCGGAAGAGGAGCAACGAGGTGAACAAGCCGCCCCAGTAGAACAGGAAGCCCGCGAACACGATCAGGCTCGCGATGGGATGCGGCCGGATCTCCTTAGGCAGGTAGCGGTTGTTCACCCAGAGCACCAAGGGGCAGTAGGCCCCCATGATGAACGGGGACATGAACGCCAGGATGTTCAGCAGGAAGGTAGCCGGCCGTCCCTGGTTCACGAGGATGACCAGGATGCCCACGAGGCAGACGAAATACAGGTAGATATAGTACCAGCGGCTCATGCTCCACCGCCGCGCCGCCGGCACGAAGTACCACGTCATGTCCGCCTGCCCACGAGCGAAGGCGTCGAAGATCCCGAAGCTCATCTTCCAGCCCACGATGGCCATGAAGATGAAGAAGAGCGCTCCGAGCACGACGCCTCCCACCGAGGCGAAAGCGGTGGACATCGCCCGCAGCGCCTCTGCCTGGCGGCCGGCGGTGATCGCCTGCTGGGCGGCCGGATCGAGGCGAGCGGAGGCGAGCGCCAGTGCGGTGAAGATGATCGTGGTCAGCATCGTGATGCCCCAGAAGAGCACCACGGCGTCGAAGCGCGCCCAGGCGAGCCAGCCGCGCCACTTCTGCTGCTCGGCGGGGTGGTTAGGATCGAAGGTGTGGCCCCGCGAGGGCATCGACTCCTCTTCGCCGGTTAGCCAGCTGGTGATGCGCCCGGCGTAGCGCCCCATGCCCGCGCCCTTGTCACGCAGGTAGAGCGTGTACCACATCTGCTGCATGCCCGACGGCCCGGCGAAGGCGGTCGAGCCGACGACGATCGGGAACCACTCCGCGGTGCTCATGCGCGGGTCCCAGAAGCCGAAAGCGAACATGCCGGCGATCGTCGACCAGATCTCGCCCGGCGTGGCCACCATCGCGGCCACGATGGCCGCGCCGATGACCAGCACTCCGATGAGCACGGTGAGGATGGTCTCGACCGCGCTATAGACGATCGGGGCAAAGGTGAGCACTAGCGCGATCAGGATGATGCCCGCGATGGCGAGGACCGGCCACCCCACCGCCTCGCCCAGCAAGGTGCTGAGGGACTGCGCGCCCAGACTGACGTGGCCCGGCCAGATGTAGACGAACATGGCCGAGGCCCAGAAGAACCACATCACCAGCCGGTGGATGCGCGCGGCCCCGAAGAAGATGCTCTCGCCCGTCGCCATCGTCCAGCGGGCCATCTCCAGCATGACGAACAGCTGGATAGTCACCCCGATGAGGAACAGCCAGCGGACCTCGGGACCGAACACCACGACCAGGCGCGGCCACATGAAGGTCTCGCCTAATCCGACCCCCAGGGCCGTGAGCACCATGCCGGGGCCGAGGATGTGTGCCCAGTTGATCGGCTCGGGCAGCGGTTTGATAGGGAGGGGCTCCTCCCGGCCCATCGGCACCAGGCGCTCGGCCTCGCCTCCCTCGCGTGGTATCGCGGCAGTTTCAGCCACGCCCTCCTCCCGTCTAGGCGCCCCTTGCGCGCCACACGGTGAACCTGACTCGAGCCTGAGCAGACCGCTCCTCTGGCAATATACTGCTTTCCTGCCTGTCCTGCGCCTCCTCCCAAACTTGTGAGTTGTCGGGCCTGCATCCCGCTCCCGCGCCGCCGGCCCGAGCTAGAGCCCACGTCAGGAAGATGGGCTCGTCTGCCACCCAGCGACCGACTTGGCGGACGGCACCCGCCTCCTGCTGGTAGGCGGCACGTGACTCTGGCGGCGCGCCTGGCGGTTCTCTATTAAAGGCTAGGCGGTCTGGTTGTCAAGCCAATCGCCGCCACGCCGGCTGGGGCGCCGCGGGTTAGCAGGTGCTGCATGGTGTGCATCCGTGGGGAACGAGGCGGCCCCGGGCGCACCCAGGCGCCGCCCGCGGGGTGCCGGCACCCGCGTATTGCACGCCTGGTGACAATGGGGTACAATCACTGCAAGTGGAAAGGCCATGCTCGCGCTGCGAGACGCGGTCGAACCCTCAAGCGCCAACGCTTAGGTCCCGTACCGCTCCCCCGCTCACGATGCCTCTGCCTTTACCAACTCTAGAGCCCAAGGAGACATTCGTGAGTTACGCTGACAAGACGCTCGTCTGCCGGGACTGCGGCCAGGAGTTCGTATTCACGGCTGGCGAGCAGGAATTCTTCGCCCAGAAGGGCTTCACCAACGAGCCGGGGCGCTGCCCGGCTTGCCGCGCCGCGCGGCGGGCCCGCGGCGGAGCCAGCAATGGGCTGGCCTACGACAGCGACCGGCCGAGCTACGGCGGGAGCGGGTACACACGCGCGCCGCGCGAGCTGGTGACGACGATCTGTTCGGAGTGCGGCCAGACGGCCCGCGTGCCGTTCCAGCCACGGACGGACAAGCCGGTCTACTGCTCGAGCTGCTTCGAGCGCATCCGCAGCTATCGGTAGTGCCCGAGCCGGTGGCGGTGGGCGGTAGGGAGTTCCCTCCCTACCGCCCAATCGCTGCCGATTGACGCGCTTGCCGTGCGGGCGATAGAATCCAGTGCGAGTCGTAATGCGGGCGAGTACCCTACCTGCAGCGCGTGTCCTCCTCGCTTGCTTCGTGAATCAAGCGGGGAGGGGCACCCCTGCCGCCGGTGCGGGCCCTTCCCGCGGATGACCCAATAACGGGCCGTAGCGCAGCCTGGTAGCGCACCTGAATGGGGTTCAGGTGGTCGGCGGTTCAAATCCGCCCGGCCCGACCAGCTAACGCCGTCTACCGCTTGTTTCCCGCCCATGAGCAGGGCTAGCGGCAGGGCGCCAAGGCGGCCTCCCCACTTGGCCCCGTGTTCTCAGCCGCCCCGCCCAACCATCAGGCCCGCAGCCCGGTGCTGTTGGGATGCCGTCAGCCCTTTAGGCACCAGCAATCCAGCCCTGCCCCTAGGCCCCGGAGTGCCCTCGCACCGCCAGAGCACTGATGTTGCGCTCGGGTATCGGCAGCTCTGAGCAGGCGAGCTAGCAGGGCCAGCATACCACGCCCGCCCAACCGCCAATACTCCTCTTGTGAATAGCGCGTTCTGACGGGGCCGCGCTCACCCGCCCGACGAGCCTGTAGCCGTGCGGTGAGATCCCATCCCACGGGGTAGCGCGCGCGCTACCTGCCGCGCAGAGAGCTGGGGCGCGCATCACCCAGCGGGCAGCTGGTAGCAGGCGGCTGCACCGTGGCGCGGGAGCCGGCGCCATGGGTAGGAGGGCGTGGCGCTACCGCCCCTCGCGCTCGAGCGCCTCGACGAGGCTATTGTCGATGAACTGTCTCGGATCGGCCTCTCTGGCAGCCGGGTGATCGATGAACTGAAGCGCGTTCTGAATGGCGCGCTCCTCCACGCGCAAGCTCGGCGGAAGGTACATACGGAAGTACTCGAACGTGGCCTGCAGCATGGCCTCGTCTTCGATCTGCATGTACTGTCGGATGGCGCGTTTGAACGCCGCTTCGTTCGTGCGCGCGAGCTGCAAGCCCTCGTTCAGGGCGCGGAGGAAGCGCAGCGCGATGTCGCGGTTGCGCGGCTCGCGCAGCCAGCTATCGCGCGTGGCGACGACCGCCGTGGGGTATAGGCCGTACGCGCCCAGCTCGGCGAAGGTGAACAGGCGCGGGAAGCCGGCCTGCTCGGCCCGCAGGCCCGCGGGGTAGCCGATCATCGCCGCGTCAGCCCCTCCTGCCATCAGCACGGCCAACGACTCGTTCACACCACCCGACTGCACAAAGCTCACCTCGTCGGGCTTGATACCGGCTGAGGCCAGCGCAGCCACCCCCGCGAAGTAGGTCGAGGTGCCGATGCGCGTCACCGCGATCCTGCGGCCCTTCAGGTCGGCGATCGAGCGGATCTCGGGCTTCGCGTAGGCGTCGATGACGAAGAACCCCATGTGCATGCCGATCAAAAGGAGGTCGCCGCCGCCCAGCCGGTTGAGGAGCACATCGCCCCCGCCAGGAATGCCGAGGGGGTACTCCCCGGCGACCATGGACTGGATGATCGGGACGCTGCCGCCGCTGAAGAACTCGATGCTGACGTCGAGGCCCTGGCGCAGGAACAAGCCGTCGAGCACGGCGATCCAGAGCGGCGCGCTGGTACCCGCGATGGGCGTGTAGGGGACCGTGAGCCGAACGGGCTCGGGCGTGGGGCTGGACACGGGCGACGCGGCGAGCGGGGCTGGCGGCGCTGAGCGGGCGGTGCAGCCTGTGAGCAGTGCTAGAAGGGCAAACAGGACGGGTGGGAGAGGGCGCGCCCAGGGTGTGCACATGGCTATCTCCGAACAGCACCTCCGGCGCCAACCGGCCGGCGACGCAGCTCACGAACTGCTGGCCGGTCGGCAGCCCCTCGCGCCCGCCGGGCCGCGGAGAGGCGGGGCTCAGCGGCGCGAAGGCGCCGCACTGGCCCGGAGGCGCCTTCTGGCAGCATCGCCGCCTCCCGCGCACCAGCAAGGCCACCGGCCGACGCACCTCATGGGTAGAAGCTGCGGATCACACCGCTCTCATCCAGCTCGCGCACAAAGCGGGGGTCGATGAAGTCAGAGGGCCGCGCGTCGATGGTGCGCCCCTCCAGCTCCCGGATCGATTCGAGGATCGTCACGATCGACGCTTCGGTCGGGTAAGGCGCCTGGGGATAGCGCGGCGCAAACTCGTCGTAGGTCGCATTGAGCACCTCGGGGTCCTCCAGGCGCGTGAACCGCGCCAGCACTTCCAGCGCCTCTGCGCGGTTCTGGCGCACGCGCGCGATCGCCTCGGTCAGCCCGGCGATGAACGCGCGCAGGGCGGCCGGGCGCTCCGCCACCAGGCTGCGCAGCGTGCCGAGCGCCGTGGTCGGGTACTCGACCCCCATGTTGGCCATATCGAAGAGCACGCGGTAGCCGTCCTTGATCGCTTGCAGCGCGACCGGCTCGCTCATCACGCCTGCATCGATGGCGCCCGCCACGAGTGCGCTGTACATCTCGGTCGTCGTGCCGGTCTGGATGAGGGCCACATCCACGTCGGGCTGCAAGCCTACCCGGCGCAGCAGCGAGCGCGCGGCGGTGTCGGTGGTGGCGCCCTGGCGGGTGATCCCGAGGCGCTTGCCTCGCAAGTCCTCGACGCGCTGGAGCGACGGCACGCCGATCACCCGGAAGGGGAACACGTTGGTCGTCGAGCCGAGGATCACGGTGTCGCCCCCGGCCAGGGCGGCCCGCACGATCGCCGCTCCGTCGGTATAGGCGATGTCCACCTCGCGGGCGAGGAGCGACTGCACGGCCTGCGGCCCGCTGGTGAAGACCGGCTCGACCTCGAGCCCCCACTTCTGGAAGAGGCCGAGATCGATCCCTGCCCAGAACGGCAGGTAGCTGCCTGACGCCGAGACCCAGGCCACCTTGAGGCGCTCGCTCACGGCAGGCAGCGAGGTGCCGCCTGCGGCGGGCGCCGCGCCCCCTGGCGTATTGGTCACCCGCTGTGCGGCCGGCGGCTGACACGCAGCGAGGATGGCCAACCCCGCGAGCAAGCCCAGTGCAGCCCCGATCCTTCGGAACGCCCTCCTCATCTTGCCCTCCGCTCGTGCCGGAGTCGCTGGCGCCCCGCTCCCCGGGTGCCGAACTATATATCCGCGGGGCCGTGGCGTCAATTGCAGCTGGCTCTGGTACTGAGACACCGAGGCGGAAAGACGAGCGAGAGCCGGAAGACGCTGCGCCACAGGCGTTACACCGGGGCAACTTGTGCGGACGGGAGCCCAAGAGGACAGATGATGGCCCCGCGGCAGCACAGCGAGGTAAGCCAGGCTGCTCAACCGGAGCAACGCCAGCATGCCTGTCGCAGGCACTAGAGGGCATCCACGGGTTGCGGTGCACGCTACACCCCGCTACGATGCCCCGTGCTACGAGACGCAGACCGCTTGGGCGGGCATCTCGGGAGCACAGCTGTATGAGCACAGCGCATCATGACGTGCTACCGGCGCCGCCAGCACCGCGCCAGCAGCTACCGCACTGGCTCGACGGCTTGCTCTTCGTCCTGTTCCTGGGCAATCTCTTCTGGCCCACCGCGCTACCGCTCCGGCTCAACGGGCTCCCGCTGAGCCGTGACCTGGAGTTTCTCACGGCAGTCGCCTTGCTCTGTGGGGGCGGGGCCATCCTGCTGGCCCTGCTCTTCCCGTTGCCGCGAGCGCGCGGGGTGTCTCCTGCTCACCCCGTTGGGTTCGTCCTGCGCTGCCTTAGGCGCCTTCCGGCGCCCCTCTCCGCCACTGCAGCCGCCCTGGGCCTCGCGCTGCTCCTCACCCGGCTCGCCTTCCCGCCGACCGAGGCGATCGCGGCCTGCTACAGCACTCCCGAGCTGCCCACTCAGCGCTGTCTCTTCCTCGTCGATAGCTGGCCCTGGACCGCGGGCCAGCGCGCTCCCACCCTCAGCCGGTTTGAAGAGGGCCTCTGGTTCGTCCCCCAGCAAGGCGTGGACTGGCGCCTCAGCGCCTTTAACCACCTCGCGTTCAACATTTACAGTTCGCCGCCCGGGACGGTGGCGGAGCGGCGGGAGGCGTTCCGCCGCGACGCTGCCCACCCGTTCACCGCTGTCTTCACGCTCGCGCCCGGCCTCGCAAGCCAGCTCCGCGCCTACTACCCTGATGCTGTGGAGCTGTACCTCACCTATCGTGGGCAAGCTGTCCTCTCCGGGCCCGCTGTTGCCCTGGCCCTCCCCTTTCACGACCGCATCGCGACGGAGACGCTCACTCTGCCCTCCACCGCGCTTGCTGCCCTCCAATTCGAATACCGCAACTACGCCTGCGATACCGACGCCTGCCAGACCAACCTCACGATGCAGCCCCTACCGCTGGCGGAGTCAGTCTTCTACGTCGCGCTCCGCGACGCGCACGAGCCCGCACAGCCACCGATGCCCTTGACCACCGCTGCCATCAGCCAGCGCGCCTCCCCCACCTCGCCATACCAGTGGGCACGTCTTTTGGAGTGGGCCTTCCTTACCGCGACGCTGGCGCGAGTGATCGTTGGCATCCTCCTGCTGGCTATCGGAACGCTCTCCATGTGGTCCATCGCGACGCTGCTAGCCCCTATAGGGCTGCTGGCCCTTGCGGGGCTGCTAGCCCTGCTACACGTTGTTCCGCGTTCCGCTGCGCCCGCCATCGTCCATAACCTCGGGGTGGTAGTGCTCGGCCTCCCCGCCACTATCGCCACCGTATTGCTCCTCGGGTCATTGGCCTTGCGGCGCCCGCTCCGGTTACCCACAGAGTGCTTGTGGACCTTCTCGGTAAGCATACTGATCTGCCTCGCTATGCTTGCTACCGCGCCGCTCGTGTATCGGGTCGCTGTCCCGCGGGCCCTGGCGCTGGCGATGCCGGTCCCAGGTCCCCCTCCTGGCGCCTTACCCCTCGATGCATTCGGTACTTACGATCGACTGTTCCTGCTATCGCCTGGGGATGACCCGCTGACGTATGCCTCTTGGGCCAAAGATATGATCGCCGAGTTACGAGACATCAAAGACCCGACTATGGTGCTCTCGAAGCCGTTCTTCCTGTACTACCGCGCAGGCCTCTACCTGCTGCTCGGCGACGGCGAGTGGTTCGGCTCACAGCTGAGCCAGCTCCTACTCCTGTGGGCCGTGGCGCTCTGCATGCTCGCCATCCTCTACGGGGTCAACAAGGCCGTTCCGGACACAATCACCAGAGCCGACCGGATCGGGCGCGGGGGCCTGGCCATCGTGAGCCTGGGGACGGCGATCTGGCTCGTCGATTCGGTGGTCGACTACGCCGTGCCATGGGTGGGCGGCCAGTTCTCGGAGGGGCCAGCGTGGGCGGCCAGCCTGCTCTCGTTCGCGCTGCTGTTGGTATGGCTGGCATCGCCACAGACGCGCCTAGCTTGCCTCGCGGGCAGCTGTCTCGCCCTCGGTGGCCTGATGCGCACCACGGTCCTGCCTCTCGCGGGGATCGGGCTGGGCCTCATCCTGTGGGGCGGCCATAACAGCCATCGGAATCACCTGCGGACCGCGGGAGCGTACCTGCTGCCACTGCTCATCGGCCTCGCGGCGATCTACCTCCATGCTGGAGGGCCGTTCGGCCTCCCGGCAGGAGTGCGCGAATACGTGGCCTTCAACACCGGCGTTACCGACCTCCAGGCGCTCGTCCCCACGCGCCGCGCGCTCTTCATGCTGCTGGCAACCGCGCTCGCGCTCGCGGTCGCCTGGGGAACCACGCCACACGCCGCCGGCCGCCGGGCCCTCGCTGGGCTGGTGCTCGCCGTCGCCCTGGCGGGCTTCGCGCCGCTCGTGCCCCAGCTCGCGGCGCCGTACTACCCCCGCGCGCTCATGCCTACCTACTACGTCACGGCGCTGCTGCCGGCCTGCCTGCTGGTCCGCCGGCCGCTGCCAGCTGAACTGCCCACTGGGCCGGCCCCGCCTTTCGCTGCCCCTGCCGGGAGCGCAGCCGACGAACTTCTCAATCCCCCGGAGGTGGAGGGAGGAGGGGATAGCCTGCGCCGGCACTGACAGCGGTAAACACCAAAGGGTAGCCGGTGCCCCCGGACCAACCCATCCCGCCGTCATAGCGCCAACTGCGGGCCATATCACGTGCCACTGCGAACGCGCTTGGTAGCCTCCGCGCAGGCGAGACGCGACTCCATCATAGTACCCCTGGCCCGCAGCCTATAGGCCGCGAGCGGGGCGAGGCCGTTCCCCTGCCGCAACAGTAAGTAGAGCAGAACAGCGACGACAGCACCTTCATCATCTTGCAAAGGCATTGTCAGCAGCTCCTACACACAGGATATGCCAAGGGCAGCTCGCTGGCGTCACAGCGCCGCCTTGACAGATGGCGCTCAAGACTCTATACATCAGTGTGCCATCCGCCTAGCTACCGCCTCAGAGAGGACCACCATGACACCGTGGAGCTGGTTCACCCTCATCCTTGCCATCGCTCTTGCCGCTTGCGTTCCCACCGCGCCGCCTTCGCCGACAGCCGCTAAGCCCGGAGAGACGACGGCCGCAAAACTGGTCGATGAGCTGCCCACCGTCACCATCGCAGCCTCCCGTGGACTGGTATCCATGCCCACCTGGAACATGATCAACATTGGGCCTAGGTATGGCTTTAAAGTGGATATCAAGGTGCTCATCACCTATGCTGACCAGCAGCGCGCCGTGGCTGCCGGGGAGACCGATGTAGCCACTACTGGCATTAACAATCCTGCGATTATTGTTAGCAATAACATCACCAACCTGCGTTTCATTGCCGGCCAACAGTGGGGTGGTCAGAATATCGTGATGCGCAAGGGTGTAGATGTCAAAAGCTGGAAAGATCTTGAGGGCAAGAAGATCGGTCTTGCGCCGGGTACTTGGGCACGAGTGCTATTCTTGATTGCTGCCCGTCAGCACGGGGTAGATCTCGACAAAGTCGAAATGGTGAACGTCGAGGCTGCAGGCGCGACAGCACTTCAGGCGCTCCAAAGGGGCGAGCTAGATGGATTCGTCCTATTTGCACCCACTACCGATCGAGCAATCGTCGAGGGTTATGGTTACTACCCGCCCGATGTGGACATCGGTGATGTGGACTTTGGGGATGCCAACGGCGGCCTGTTGGCTAACATTGCTTTTCTCCAGAAACAAGAGCTAGCGCTAAACTTTATGAAGGCTTGGATCGAGTCTATTACCCAGATGCAGACCGATCAGGAGGCGTTTGTTCGATTAGGGACCCAAGTAGCCGGCGTGAGCCCTGAGGTAGCGCGAGAGACTTACCGAAACACGCGTTTCAGCTACAACATCGACGAGAGGGCTATTGTAGCAGCGGCCAAACTGGGACCGGAGTTCGGTTACGCGCGAGAGGATTACAGCGAGCAGGTCGGGCAGATCTTAGACTTTAGCTTATTGGAGAGAGCAACGGGCAAGTCCAGAGCAGAGTTAAGCACACCACCGCCCAAAATACCTCGATAGCAATCGACCTAGTGCGATGGGTAAGGACATCGCTTTCGGTAGAGTGCGATAGTTCTCTAAGCTGTCGTCACCTTCTGATCGAACACCGTTCTACTTTGACGGGCTGTAGCTAAGATGGTAGACCTTGTCAGGAAAGATGAGCACTCTTAAGCAACATGAAGGGGTCTTTCCACAGCCATCGCCTCGAAATTGGGCAGCGGCTGTTCGACTGGTATCCATTCGTCTGCGAAAGCTCCGCAAGTGGATTGTTCCTCTGGTGATATTGGGCCTATGGCAACTAGCCTCCTCTACTCGCCTACTTAATCCCGACGCTGTTCCTGCCCCTACCACCGTAGCCGCCACCTGGTGGAGCTGGATGTTCGGCGAGCGGACTCAGTTCGCCTGGTACTCAGGCACGTGGTTCGAGTACGTCTATCTGAGCGGCCGCCGCGTTCTGGCCGGCTTTGCCATCGCCGCTGCAGTAGGTGTTACCCTCGGCTTGCTCATTGGCTGGTCCAGTCTGGTACGCGACCTAGTCGATCCAACGGTTCAACTCCTACGTCCGATCCCCATGACCGCCTGGCTCCCCTTTGCCACCTTCCTCTTCGGAATTCAAGACACTGCAGCAGTGTTCCTGATCGCCATGGGGGCTTTCTTCCCAATCGTGGTTAACAGCGCTGCTGGCGCGGAACGTACACCACGCGTATTGATCCGTGCGGCGCTCATGTTGGGTACTAAGCCGAACAAATTGCTGTACCGTGTGGTTCTACCCTCAGCGCTGCCAAGCATCTTCACCGGCCTTCGGCTCGGTATGGGCATTGCCTGGGTTCTCGTCATCGTATCGGAGATGCTTGCGGTGCGTGGCGGCCTAGGCTACGCGCTCTGGAGCGCTTATCAATTCATCCGCATGGATCTCATCATCGCCTCCATGATCTCAGTGGGTGCGTTGGGTTTCCTTTTCGATCTCTTGCTTCAGGCAATCGCACATCGACTGCTTCGTTGGTCCCAGGGCATATGACCGAGCCAACCATCCGCATCGCCTGCCGAAACTTGTCCAAGTCGTACTTCGATCTCGCTGAGGGCAAGGAAATCGTAGCCATCACCAATTTCAGCCTAGATATATATGACCGTGAATTCGTGACCGTGCTCGGACCAAGCGGCTGTGGCAAAACGACCTTCCTCAACATTGTAGCAGGCTTCGAGCAGCCCAGCGGTGGCTCTATCACCTTAGACGGCCGGCCGATCCCGGGGCCTGGCCCTGACCGAGGCATCGTATTCCAGGAGTACGCCCTATTCCCATGGCTCACCGTGGAACAAAACGTGGCCTACGGACTGCTAGAGCGGGGACTCCCGAAGGAAGCCGTGCGCAAGCAGGTAGCGCACTGGCTGCAGCTAGTCGGATTGAGCGGATTCGAGCGTCGCTACCCTCACGAACTGTCGGGTGGAATGCGCCAGCGGGTAGCGCTGATTCGCGTACTGGCAAACGATCCCAGCATCCTACTCATGGACGAGCCGTTTGCCGCCGTGGATGCACAGACGCGCGCTGTGCTCCAGCGAGAGCTGGAACGGCTATGGAGTCAGACCCACAAGACAGTGCTATTCGTCACACATAGTGTGGAAGAGGCGATTTTCCTCGGGGATCGTGTAGTGGTTATGACCGCACGGCCGGGACGTGTGAAAGACATCATTCTGGTAGACCTGCCGCGTCCGCGTGATCCCACCTCTAACGAGTTCAATGCTTACCGTCGCCATGCTACCCGGCTGATCGAGGACGAGGTCAAGGGTGAGGATGCTTAGCTAGTAGGAACAGCCGCTTCCGCCACACCTCCTTTGGCAGAAAAGCAGGACCAGCTTCCTCTCGCCGGGAGAGAGTTGGAGTGAAAAGCCCGATGGCGCTATTAGACCTTGCTGTGATCGGCGGGCGCCTGGTATCGCCCGATGGCGTCTATCCAGCAGACATAGGTATCTCTGCTGGACACGTGGCCGTCATCACTGAACCCGGTCTCCTTCCACCTGCCCATGAGATCATCGATGCCCGTGGTGACTATATCTTACCCGGCCTCGTCGACCCCCATACTCACCCAGGCAACTTCCGTCCGCTAGCCCAAGACATCGCTTCAGAGACCCGTAGCGCGGCGGTGGGCGGTGTTACCACCTTGCTGGGCACAGTCAAGGTGACTCGCATGGGCTACCAGACACACGAAATCTCGCACCCAGAAGACGTTGTCTCCTATCTCGAAGTGTTTGAGACTGGACGACAGATAGCCAATACCAAGGCTCACGTGGACGTAGCCTATAGCTTTGTAATCATGACTCGCCAGCAGGCTGAAGAAATCCCTGCCTATGTTCGCGAATGCGGTGTACGCTCGTTTAAGTTCTTCCTGCTCTATCCTCCCACCTCCGAGTGGGGCGCTTGGGTCGGTATGCCAGTCTTCCCAGACGAGGGCACGGTATTCCTCGGCTTCAAGCGCTGTGCTGAGGTTGGGGCGCTGGCAATGGTGCATGCCGAGAATAGCCAGGTGATCCAAGCCCTGGGCAGCGAGTTCGTAGCTGGTCGCGAGGGCCTGGAGGCCTGGGAGGCCCACTTCCCTGGCCTGCTAGAGGCCTCGGAAGTCCGTAAAGCAGCTTTCTTTGCCCGGGCTGTGGGTGCCCATTACTACGCAGTCCACCTCAGCTCGGCCGAGAGCCTAGCGGCTATCGAACATGCCCGTGCTGAGGGCACTATCATCACTGCTGAGACTTGCCCCCAGTATCTAGTCCTCACACTCGAGAGCCATGCTGGACTCGGCCCGCTGGGGAAATTCAATCCTCCGATACGCCGTCGGATCGATGCCGAAGCACTATGGCAGGCCCTTCAGCGTGGCACTATCCAATGTCTTGGCTCGGACCACGTGCCGAACCTGCGCGCCCGCAAGATCCCGGATGGAAGCATGGAGCGCGCGCTACCTGGCTCGCCGGGGGTAGCCACGCTACTGCCACTGCTATGGACCTTTGGCGTTGCGGCCGGGCGCCTCACCCCTGAGCGACTGGTGGAACTGTGCTGTCGTGGCCCCGCTCAGGCTTTCGGCCTCTACCCTCGTAAAGGCGCACTTCTGCCCGGTTCCGACGCTGATCTAGTGATCGTTGAGCCCGAGCACCGCTGGACAGTCGACCCGGTGCACCTGCACTCTTGGGCCGACTTCTCGGCCTATGAGGGCATGGAGCTGGTTGGCTGGCCACGCTTGACCCTGTTGCGAGGGCAGGTGGTGGCCCGGGACGGCCAGCCGGTCGGGCCACCGATAGGGCGCTATCTAGCACGGTAGCCAGCTAACTCTTAGTCCTCGAGCTGGATCCCCAGCAGATGGAGAGACGTTGGCTTGCTAGCCATTGCGACGATAGCTCCAGTGAGCGCAGTACAACTACTCCTCCCCACCTGCTCGTCACACCGCTAGCAACTGCGCTCGCGGTCGCGGTCGCCTGGGTGACTACGCCTCCTATCCCCCTGCCGGGAGCGCAGCCGATAAGCCCCTCAGTCCTTACTGACTGTGACTGAAGGTAAAGGTGAGGAGGTGATGGCCTGCCTACCGGGAATCACGGGTCTCCGGCGGGCTCCCGCGCTTCCGGCGGCACAGGCCGCGCCTCTACGACCACCACATCGGGCCCCAGGCTGCGCACCGCCGCAGCGGGCACCGTCTCCGTGCCCCCACCAAGCCCCAACACCCCACTGCGGCGTACCGCGAGCTCGGTGATCCGCCCGTCGGTCGGATCGAAGCTCAGCTCTTCGAGCTTGCCCCACCGTTTCCCCGCCGCGTCGACCACTGCCAGCCCAAGCAGCGCGCGCAGCGAGGGCAGCGTGCCCAGCGGGCTCTGCTCGCTCGCCTGCTGCGCGACCTGCGCGCTCGCCACCATCACGGCGTCGTCGCCCACCCGCTGGAGCTGGTCGAAAGGAATCCACTGGTTCACGGTTTGGGTCCGGAGAACCAGCGCCGCCACCCGCCGCGCGCGGGTATCGATGAGCAGGTCGTCGACCGCCCCCACCCGGACCCCGTCGTCGATGCCCAGCACTGGTAGCCCTCGGATCTTGCTCGTCCTCATCGCCAAGCTCCCTCTACGCGAGCGCCCCGCCCTCGCCGGTCGCTCCCCCAGCGACGGCCCGCGGTCGTCAGCACCAGCGGGTGGTGCATACGGTCGCGCTAGCACTCCGCACTAGCACCCGCCGGCCCCGCACCAGGCGTGCCGAACGGCCCGCACCGCTACCTGCGAACACAGCCAGGACCGCGGCGCCATAGCAGCCAGATCACACTCCAGCGCGGATAGCAACACGGCGATGGGCAACGCGGAACGCGCTCCACAGGCTAGCGCGGGCCGCCGAGCCGCTGCAGCGCCGCCTCCAGGTACTGCAGGTCGATGGCGGTTGCCAGGTCAGCGCGCTGCGGGATGTGGCCCTGGCTCGCCCACAGCTCCTGGTCGGCCTCTAGGCTCTCGCGGTTCAGCGCGCCGTTCGGGTCGATCCCCGACGGGCGCATCACCGGGTAGATGCTCAAGTCCTTGATCGGGGTGTACTCCGCCAGGATCTGGTACAGCGGGGTGGGGTCCTCCCCGCCCTTGATCATCGCCGTGTAGTCACGGGCCCCGCGGAGGTAAGCGACCAGGAAGCGGACCGCGGCCTCGCGGTTGCTGATGAACTGCGGGGAGTAGAGCAATACAGTGAGTTGGTGCCACGGGTAGATCTCGTCGGCCCCCTTCCAGCGCACGCCCACCCCCGACTGCACCACCCGGGCGACGAAGGGCTCGGTCATGATGCTGGCATCGATGGCGCCGTTGGCCAGCGCCAGCGCAGCGTCGGGGAAGGGGAGCAGCTTCAGGTCGATGTCCGCCTCAGTGAGCCCGCCCAGCTCCAGCACGCGGTGGAACTCCGCGCCCAGCCCCGAGGTCTTGCTGAGCAGCGACAGGCGCATCCCCCGCAGGTCGGCGTAGTCGCGCACCCGCCCGGTGTCAATGAGGTCCTTGCGGACGACCAGCGCCGACGAGCTGTAGCCTGGCTCGTTGCGCGAGATGCCGGCCACGATCTTTAGGGGCAACCCCCGCCCGATCGCGCTGAACATGGCCGCGTTGACCCCGCCGCCCGCAGCATCGATCTGGCCGGTCGCCAGCATCGGGATGCTGCGCTCGAAGGAGTCGAACGTCTCGAACACGACCTCGAGCCCCTCTTCGTGGAAGTAGCCCCGCGCCTGCGCGATGTAGATGCCAGCGTTAGAAGTGGCCGGCAGGTCGCCGAACTTCACGGTGACCGGCGGGTTGGGCGGCGCCGCGGCCGGCGCAGCGGCGCGCTCCGCCTCGGCGCCCGGCCCGCGCGCCGGCAGGGCGCTGTCTCCGGCGGGCCGGCCGCTGGGCGCCACGCTGCAGCCCACCAGATATCCCACGAGCACCACGCTCACGAGCTGTACGAGCACATCGCGTTTCCGGTTCATCGTTCCTCCCGCCGACTTCCGCAATGGGGCCGGCCCACGGCAGTCCGGCGCTCCCCTCCCGCCGCAGCCCCCGCCCCGGCCCCTCGTGCGCCCTCGCGGACCGCCATTGCCCCCTATGGGTAGCGGCCGAGCTGCTGGAGCGCGTAGTCGACAAAGGTGCGGTCGATCGTGCGGGCCACGTCCACCCGCTGCGGTGAGAAGCCGTTGGCCACGTACCAATCCACGTCGTTCTGTAGCAGCTCCACGTCGAACTCGCCGTTGGGGTCGACCCCGAGGCGCATGGTCAGATAGGGACCGCGATCGCGCACCGCTAGGTAGCGGGCGACGATATCGATGATCTGGTCGCGATCGATATCACGGTTGAACGCGTCGTAGACGTCGCGGATCCCCTTGAGCAGGGCGACCATGGTCCGCCGGCCCACCTCCGGCCGCTCGCTGGCGAACTGCGGGCTGTACACCCAGGCCGTCGCCTGCTGGTGGGGATAGATCTCCGCGAAGTCCTTCCACACCGCAGCGAAGCCCTGAGCCACCGCCCCACTGCGGATCGGCTCGCTGAGCTGGGCCACGTCGATGGAGCCGTTAGCCAGCGCCAGCACCGCATCGGGCTGGCCCATATCGACCAGCTCCACATCAGCCAGCGTCAGGCCGCCGCGCTCAACCGCTTTCGCCAAGACGATGTGGGTGAAGTTGCCGAGTCCATTGATGGACACACGCTTCCCGCGCAAGGAGGAGAAGTCAGCAAAGACGCCGCTCTCTAGCTCCTGCCTGCGCACGACGTACGCCGCGCCCGGGATGCCCGGCCGGATCGCGGACTGGAGCGCCACCAGCCGGATGTCGGCACCGCGGGCGATGGCGTTCCATAGGCCGGCGCTCAGCGCACCATTGCCAACGTCGATCTGGCCGGTGGCCAGGCTGGGCACCATCGACGCCGGATTGGTAATGTTCTCCATCACCACGTCGAGGCCCTGCTCGGCGAAGTAGCCGCGCTCGAGCGCGACATAGAGCCCCGAGACCGTCAGCAGGGGCGTGACTCCCACCTTGACCGGCGCGGGCACCGGCGCGGGCGACGGAGCGGGCGCCGCCGGCGCCGGCGGCGCGGGTGCTGGAGCGGTAGAGGGCTCGGGCCGGCCGCAGGCGACCAGCGCCAGCAAGCTCCCACCTAGGGCCAGGATCGCTAGCACACGCTGCATCGCACCCTCCACGGCGTGTCAGCCCGGCAGCCCTAGCCCAGCCGGTACAGCGTGCGGGCGTTGTCGCAGGTGATCTTGCGCCGCGTCGCCTCCGGAAGGGCGGCCATCTGTGCGGCGATCACCTCCCGCGAGTGGGGCCAGGTGCTGTCGGGATGCGGATAGTCCGAGGCCCACATCACCCGGTCCTCGCCGATCCGCGACAGCAGCGCCAGCCCCGCGGCGTCCTGCTGGAAGGTCGCCCATACCTGGCGGCGGAAGTACTCGCTCGGCCGCAGCGCGAGCGGGATCCCGCCCCGGGTTTCCCACACCTCCCAGGCCTCGGTGAACTGCCGGTACTTGTCGTCCATCTCCTCTAGCACATAGGGCAGCCAGCCGATGCCCGATTCGGCCAGCACCAGCCGCAGGCCCGGATGGCGCTCCAGCACGCCGCTGAAGATCAAGCCGACCAGCGGGTCGAGGAGCTGGAGCGCCGCCGAGACCGAGCTGATCGCGCTCGCCGCCAGGGGGCTCACGCCCGGGCTGGCCCTGGGCCCGCTTACGAACAGGTGCAGCCCGATGGGGATCCCCGTCTCGGCGGCCGCGGCCCAGAACGCCTCCCAGGCGGGGTGGTACAGCGGTGGGTCGGCCGCGGCCGCGAGCAGCATGACGTGGCGCAGGCCACGCTGGGCCAGGCGTAGCAGCTCCTGGCGCGCGCCTTCGGGGTCGTTCACGGGCAGCATCCCGGCGCCGATGAGGCGGTGCGGCGCGTGCTGGCAGAACTCGACGAGCCAGTCGTTGTACGCTGCGTAGCAGAGCCGCTGCACTGTCGGGTCCTCCACCAGCAGCGGCGCGATCGGCCCGTACATCACCGAGGCGTCGACGCCGTCGCGGTCCATGTCCGCTAGGCGGAGGTGAGGCGTGGTGGGCCGGAGCACGCCCTCCTCGAACACCGCGCCGCGCTCGAGCGCGGAGCGGCGCCCTACCTCGGGACCGGTGGTCGTCCCCCATGGCCCCCAGAGGCGCTCGCCACAGACCCAAGCGAGGCCCCGCGCCGTCTCCTGCACGCGGGGCACCCGCTCGCGCATCGCAGCCGGCACCCGGGCTTCCCAGAGATCGCGCGGCAGATAGCGCAAGTCGATGTGGTCGTCCGCTGAGATGAGCCGGTACTCCATGAATCGGAGCCTCCTCACGGCGAGGCGCGGGGCCGCAGGCTGCAACCAGCCTCTCGGGGGACCGCCTCGCCGCCGTGTGATCCGCAGCGCCCCGCCGGCCGTGATGGCCAGAGGTGCGATTATCTTAGCACGCCCTGGCAAGCCGCCGGCGCGGCCCGGCCGCACCACAGCCCGCGGCGGCAGCAAGCGCCGTTGTGGTATCCTGTATTTCGACACCCATATAATTCGGTGGTCGAAGCACCTGCCGGGATGCTGGCCGCGACAGGGGTCGGTGGCAGGACCGGGCGCGGCTGGCGACGCTAGGAGGGAGTAGCGCACCATGCTCCAGCCCCGCCCCACCGCCCCCACGCCCGAGAGCGTGGCCCAGCTGGTCGTGCGCGTGCTGCCGACCCTGCTGCGCCTGGTGGTCGCGGAGATGCACCGTGCACCGCACACCGCGGGCATGACGCTCCCCCAGTTCCGCGTCCTCGCGCGCCTCAACGAGCGCGACTATCGCGCCGCGGAGCTGGCGCAAACGCTCGAGGTGGGGTGCCCCACGCTGACGGCCACCGCGGATGTCCTGGTGCGGCGGGGCCTGGTCGAGCGGCTCAGCGTGCCGGGCGACCGCCGCGGGGTGCTGCTGCGGCTCACCCCCGCGGGGCGGGCGCTCTACCGTGCCCTGGAAGCGCAAGCGGTCGCCGGGGTCGCCGCGCTCCTGGCCGAGCTGCGCCCCGAGGAGCGCGAGGCCTTGTGGCTGGGACTCACCGCCCTGGAGCGCGGCCTGCACCGGGTCGACATCCCTGATCCCGCAGCCTCGTCGGGAAGTGCAGAATGAGGCGCATCACTCGTCCAAACGCCTATTCAGATGGCCGCCACTCGGCGGCGCGGCGTCCCGCGCGCCGCGCACCACGCCCTGACAACAGCCACTCTGCCGCTGGCCTCGCTCCCCCACCAAGCGATGGCGACCACCGCGAGGCGGCGCCCGCGCCGGCGGCGGCCACCGCCCCGTCACTCCCGCTCGGCGGACCGAAAGGGAAACGGCGCCGTCTCCTCCTGCTGCTGCCGATCCTGCTCGTCGTCGGGGGGGTCAGCACCGCCATCGCCTATCGCTACTGGTACGAGTCCACCTATTTCGTCATGACGGATAATGCCCAGGTGACCGGCGACCTCGTCCAGGTCGGGTCGCTCACCCCTGGACGGATCATCGCCACCCACGTGGAAGTGGGGGACATGGTGCAGAAAGATCAGGTGATCGCGGTGGTGGCCGTGCCGCAGCAGGTGGGCACCGTCCCCTTCAGCGACGCGCCGCGGCTCGACCAGACCGGCAGCCTCAACGCTCAGGTGCCGGTCCGCGCGCCGCTCGCGGGCATGGTAGCGGCGCGCATGGGCGCGGTCGGCGGCACGGTGTCGGCGGGGCAGGCGATCTACGCGCTAGTCGACCCCAAGCGCATCTGGATCAACGCCAACGTGGAGGAGGCCAAGGTCGGGAGGGTCCGGCCGGGCCAGCCCGCCGAGGTCCACGTCGATGCGCTCGGGCAGACCTTTCCCGGTCGCGTCGTGGCGGTCACGCCCGCGACCGCGGCGACCTTCTCGCTGCTGCCGTCCCAGAACGTGTCCGGCAACTTCACCAAGGTGACCCAGTGGGTACCGGTGAAGATCGCCGTCGATAGCGGCGACACGATCTTGCCGCTCGGCGCCTCGGTCGAGGTACGCATCCGCGTGCAGTAGGAGCGGAGGGCGATGGCCACGCTAGCGCCGTCCCTGCGGGCCGCCCGGCTCTTCGTGGGCGGTCTCGCCTACCACTGGCAGGCGCTGATCGTTATCGTGCTGGGCTCATTCATGGTCGTGCTCGATACGACCATCGTCAATATCGCCCTGCCGCGCATCATCCAGGTCTTCCAGACAGACATCGACGAGGGCCAGCTCGTGCTCACCGGCTACATGCTGGCGCTGGCGGTTGTGATGCCGGCCACCGGCTACCTCTCGGACACCTTCGGGGCCAAGCGGGTCTACCTCGTCACCATCGCGCTGTTCACCCTCGGCTCCGCGCTGTGTGGCCTCGCCCCCAGCATCGAGGGCCTGATCGCCTTCCGCGTCCTGCAGGGGCTGGGCGGGGGCATGACCATGCCGCTGGGCATGAGCATCCTGCTCCAGACCGTTCCCCCGCAGCAGCGGGGCACCATCATGGGACTGTTCGGGCTGCCGCTCCTGGTCGCTCCCGTGATCGGGCCCACGCTGGGCGGCTACCTCGTCGAATATGTAGATTGGCGGTGGATCTTCACGCTCAACATCCCCGTTGGTGTGCTGGCCCTCGTGCTCGGCGCCCTCATCCTCCGTGAGATGCCCACACGCCCCGGCGCGCGCTTCGACTGGGCCGGCTTCGTGCTCTCCGCCACAGGCTTCGCAGCGGTCCTCCTGGCGCTGGAGAAGGCCCCAGAGGACGGCTGGACGGCGCCGCACGTCGTGGCGCTCTGGCTGCTGGCCGCCGCCACGATCCCGAGCTGGATCGTGGTGGAACTGGCCCAGGAGGAGCCCTTGCTCGACCTGAGCGTGCTGCGCGACCGAACCTACCTACTGGCCACGCTCGTCACCTTCACCGCGACGGTGGCCATGTACTCCTCGCTGCTGCTGCTGCCGCTCTTCCTGCAGAACGTACGCGGGCTGGGCGCGATGGAGACCGGGCTGCTGCTCCTGCCGCAGGCCATCGCCGCCGCGGTGATGATGCCGATCTCCGGCCGGCTGCTCGACAAGATCGGGCCGCGGCCGCTGGTGATCCCGGGGCTGCTGGCGCTGGCCTATGCCACCTGGCAGCTCACGACGCTCGACCTCGGCACCCCCGACAGCACGCTCCGCGGGATCCTGCTGGTGCGCGGGTTCGCGATGGGTATGATGCTCATGCCGGTGATGACGGTGGCCATGGACAACATCCCGCCGCACCAGATCTCGCGCGCCACCGCGCTGTCCAACGTCCTGCGCCAGCTCTTCGGCGCCCTCGCCACCGGCGTCTTCGCCAGCCTGCTTCTGGACCGTCAGCACTTCCACCAGGCGATCCTGGCGCAGACCGTCACGCCTGCCTCCATCGCCGCCGTCCGCACGCTGAGCGCCGCCAAGGCAGCGCTGCTCCAGCAGGGCCTGAACGAGGCGGCCGCCCAGACGCTGGCCCTGCTGGCGCTGGCCCGCGAGGTGAGCTTGGCCGCCGCCGTGCGCGCTTTCGACGACTGCTTCCACGTGGCCACACTAATGGCCTTGGTGGGCGTGCTCCCCGCCCTATGGCTCAAGCGCGGCCGCAAGGCGCGGGGTGAACCCGCCGAGCGGGTCGTCGAACTCGGCTGAGCAGGAGCGCGCTCCGGACCGGCGGAAGAGGGCTACCGCCGCCGGCGCTCTAGCTCGCGCCAGACCTCTGCGGGCGTGAGCCCCGCCGCCGCCAGCAGCACGAGGCAGTGGAACCAGAGGTCGGCGATCTCCCACGTGAGCGCGGCCCCGTCGCCGTTCTTGGCCGCGATCACGACCTCCGTCGCCTCCTCACCGATCTTCTTCGCGATGCGGTCGAGGCCGGCGTCGAGCAGCCGGACGACGTAGGAGCCCTCCGGGCGCTCGCGCTGGCGCTGCTGGATCACCGCGAAGAGGGTCTCCAGCACGCGGCTGTCCGGCGCGGGCTCGGCCGGCGGTGTGGCGGCCGCCGGCGGGTCCGATGGCTCGGTCGCCTCCGGCGCGAGGTCCTGGAAGAAGCAGCTCACCGCCCCGGTATGGCACGCGGGCCCGGCCGGCTCTACTTCAAGCAGGAGCGCATCGCCGTCGCAGTCGGCGTGGATGGCCCGGACGTGGAGGTAGTGCCCGGACGTGGCGCCCTTATGCCACAGCTCCCCGCGCGAGCGGCTCCAGAACCAGGCCTGGCCGGTCGCCACCGTCCGACGGAGCGCCTCGGCGTTCATATAGGCGAGCATGAGCACCTGGCGGGTGCGGGCGTCCTGCACCACCACGGGCAGCAGCCCGCTCGCGTCGTATCGCAGCATGGCCGCTCCTTAGAAGCGAACTGGAACCCCCCTGGCGGCGAGGAACGCCTTCACCTCGGCGATCCGATAGGTCCCGTAGTGGAAGATCGACGCCGCCAGCACCGCGTCAGCGCACCCCTCGGTAACCGCTGCCAGCAGGTGCTCGGGCCGGCCGGCCCCGCCCGAGGCGATAACCGGGATGGGCACGGCTGTGGAGACCGCCGCGGTGAGAGCCAGGTCGTAGCCATCCTGGGTGCCGTCGGCATCGATGCTGGTCAGCAGGATCTCGCCGGCCCCGAGCTCGGCGGCGCGCACGGCCCACGCCACCGCATCCAGGCCGGTGGGCCGGCGGCCGCCATGCGTGTAGACCTCCCAGCCGCTCCCGTCGGCGCGGCGCTTGGCATCGATGGCCACCACGATGCACTGGCTGCCGAAGGCCTCGGCGCCGCGGGCGATGAGCGTTGGGTCGGCTACGGCCGCGGTGTTGATCGCGGTCTTGTCGGCGCCCGCGCGCAGCAGCCGGCGCATGTCCTCGACGCTGCGGACTCCCCCACCTACTGTCAGCGGGATGAAGACGCGCTCCGCCGTCCGCTCCACCACCTCGACCATTGTCTCCCGCCCCTCGCTGGAGGCAGTGATGTCCAGGAAGACGAGCTCGTCGGCTCCCTCGGCGTTGTAAAACGCCGCCAGCTCCACCGGGTCGCCGGCGTCGCGGAGGCTGACGAAGCTCACCCCCTTCACCACGCGCCCACCAGTGACGTCGAGGCACGGGATGATGCGCTTGGTGAGCATGCGGCTAGGCCTCCCCGCGCATGGCCGCCAGTGCGTCCGCCAGGTGCAGCGTTCCTTCGTACAGGGCGGTGCCCACGATGGCCCCCTCTGCACCCAGGGTGCGCAGGCGGCAGAGCTGCTCAACGCGCGCGATGCCGCCCGAAGCGATCACCGGCAGGCCCGCCGCAGCGATCACCGCCTGGAGGCCGGCATAGTTGGGCTCGGTCAGCGTGCCATCGCGCGCGATATCGGTATAGATCAACCGCTGCACCCCCCAGTCCCGAGCGCGGGCCGCCAGCTCCGGCGCGGGGAGCGGGGCGGCACTGCGCCAGCCGTGCGTGGCGACCAACCCGTCGCGCGCATCGATCCCGAGCACCAGGCGCGGGCCCAGCGCCGCGGCCAGCGCCTGCACCAGCGCGGGATCGTCGACGGCTGCGGTCCCGACGATCAACCGGTCGGCGCCCGCGCGCAGCGCCGCCTCCGCCGCCGCGCGCGTCCGGATGCCGCCGCCGAACTGGACGGGAACCGGCACCGCCGCGGCGATCGCCTCCAGCAGGCGCAGGTGCTGCGGCACCCCCTCCCGCGCTCCGTCCAGATCGACCACGTGGAGGCGCGGCGCGCCGGCCGCCGCCCAGGCCCGTGCCACAGCGACCGGATCGTCGCTGTACACGCGCTCGCGCTGGTAGTCGCCCTGGTACAGCCGCACCAGCCGACCAGCGCGCAGGTCGAGCGCCGGGATCACCTCGAACGCTGGCATAGCTTCACGAAGTTCGCGTACAGCTGCAGGCCCAGCTCCCCGCTCTTCTCGGGGTGGAACTGCGTGCCCATCACGTGGTCGCGGATCACGACGCTGGGGAACCGCAGGCCGTAGTCGGTGCTGGCAGCGACCACCGCGGGCTCCTCAGGCGCCACATAGTACGAGTGCACGAAGTAGAAATAGGCCTCGTCGGGGATCTGCTCAAAGAGCGGGTGGGCGCGCTCCTGGCGCACGCGGTTCCAGCCCATATGGGGGGTCTTCACGCCTGGCGGCAGGCGCCGCACCCGGCCGGCCACCACGTCCAGGCACGGCTGCCAGCCCCCCTCCTCGCTGCCGGTGAACAGGGCCTGCAGGCCCATGCAGACGCCCAGGAACGGGCGGCCGGTCCGCAGGTAGTCGGCGAGGGCCTCGGCAAGCCCCAGGGCGTTGAGGCTGCGCATGGTATCCGCCGCCGCCCCCACGCCGGGCAGGATCACCCCATCGGCCCGCCGGATGGCGGCAGGGTCCTGCGTCACCAGCGGCGGCGCTCCGACACGCGTCAGCGCCTGAGCGACGCTCCGCAGGTTCCCCGCGCCATAGTCCACAACCACGATCACTGTCGCTTGCCCCGTGAGCGCGCCGCTCGCGACAGAGCGGGGTGGCCCGCCGCAGCGGCTCAGGATACCGAACCGGCCGTGCTCGAGGGCTCCCGCCCCAGCTGCCAGGTAAGATAGGCCTCGATGAACCCATCAATCTCGCCGTCGAGCACTCCCGAGACATCGCTGGTCTCGTAGCCCGTGCGCAGGTCCTTCACCAAGTTGTAGGGGTGGAGGACATAGGAGCGGATCTGGCTTCCCCAGCTCGTCTCGATGTGCTCGCCCCGGAGCGCCGCCTGCTCCTTCTCCCGGCGCTCCTGCTCCAGCTCGAGCAGCCGGGCCTTCAGGATCCGCATGGCCGTCTCGCGGTTCTGGAGCTGCGAGCGCTCCGTCTGGCAGGTGACGACGATGCCCGTGGGGATATGGGTCAGGCGCACGGCGGTGTTGACCTTGTTGACGTTCTGCCCGCCCGGGCCACCGGCCCGGAAGGCCTCGAACTTGATGTCCTCCGGGTCGATGTGCACCTGGATCTCCTCCGCCACCTCCGGCATGACCTCCACAAGGGCGAAGGAGGTATGGCGCCGGTGGGCGGCATCGAACGGCGACAGGCGCACCAGCCGGTGCACCCCGCGTTCCGCCTTGAGGTACCCATAGGCGTAGGGGCCGACGAACTCGATCGTCACGCTCTTGATCCCGGCCTCCTCGCCCGGGGAGAGGTCGAGGATCTCGGTCTTGTACCCCCGGCGCTCGCCCCAGCGGAGATACATGCGCATGAGCATCTGCGCCCAGTCCTGCGCCTCCGTGCCGCCCGCCCGGGCATGGATTGCCAGGATGGCGTTGTTGCGGTCATAGGGGCCGGAGAGCTGGAGCTGGAACTCCAGGTGCTCCAGCCGGGCCCGTACCTCCGCCGCTTCGGCCACCAGGTCGGCGAGCAGTGCCTCGTCCCGCTCGGCGAGAGCGAGGGCGGCGAGGTCGGCCAGCTCGTCGGCGCGACGCTTCAGCTCCAACCAGGGGGTGATGTCGGCGCGCAGCT
>Ga0070739_10002480_pt1 | contig 24799 bp, 21 predicted proteins | sample Coa_R1_7_FD_66445 | JGI IMG/M metagenome (GOLD analysis project Ga0070739, IMG submission 66445) | Surface soil microbial communities from Centralia Pennsylvania, which are recovering from an underground coalmine fire - Coalmine... | ecosystem: Environmental > Terrestrial > Soil > Unclassified ...
GCTCAGCTCCAAAGCTGGCAATTGCCGACTCGCCATCGATCCCCCCGGCCAATGCCTGGCGGAGTCTCGCACTCATCGGCGAATCAGCGATACTGCGAACTTCAGATTCGGGACACTAGCGGTGCGCGGAAGGCTGGCTCGCGGTCGTGATGACGATGTCGTTCGGCGAGGCGACATCGAGCATTCGCCGCACTTCCTCGTCGAGCAGGTCGGGATCGATGTGTTCCGGGCGCATGTCCGTGACCCGGTTCTCCAGCGCCGCGTGCCGGGCCTGGAGCTGCGCCAGGTTGCTGTTGGCCTCCTGCAGCTCCCGCGTCAGCCGCAGCCAGGCGAGGAGGCCGCGGTCGCCCTCGACAAGGTGGTACGCGAAGTAGCCGGCGAGCAGCAGCCCAACAATCGGCCCGACCACAACCCGCGCCCGCCGCCGCAATTCGCGCATGATGATCATCGCCAGACAGGACCACGCGCCGCCGCGCACGTCAATGCGGCCGGTTTGGCGCAGCCTTTGGTTTCGGGATCAGCGCCGCAATACGCGACGACCGGCGTAGACCGCGGACTCTCCGAGCTGCTCGTCGATGCGAATCAGCTGGTTGTACTTGGAGAGACGGTCGGAGCGGGACAGCGAGCCGGTCTTGATCTGGCCGCAATTGGTGGCGACGGCGAGATCGGCCACCGTCGTGTCCTCGGTCTCGCCGGAGCGGTGCGAGAACACCGCGCCATAGCGGGCGCGGCACGCCGTCTCGACCGTCTCCAGCGTCTCCGAAAGGGTGCCGATCTGGTTGATCTTGACCAGCACCGCGTTGCCGGCGCCGCGCTCGATGCCTTCGCCGAGGCGCTTGGGATTGGTCACGAACAGGTCGTCGCCGACGAGCTGGACGCTCTTGCCGAGCTCGCGGGTCAGGAGCTGCCAGCCCTCCCAGTCGTCCTCGGCCATGCCGTCCTCGATCGAATAGATCGGGTAACGCCGCACGAGGTCGGCCCAGTAGCCGACGAGACCGGCGGCGTCGAGCACTTTGCCCTCGCCGTCGAGCCGGTAGGCGCCGTCACGGTAGAACTCGCTGGAAGCCGGGTCGAGCGCGAGCATGACGTCGTCGCCCGGGTGGTATCCCGCCGCCTCGACCGCCTGCATGACGAAACCCAGCGCCTCGTCGGCGGACTTCAGGTTCGGCGCAAAGCCGCCCTCGTCGCCGACATTGGTGTTGTGGCCGGCGTCGGCGAGCTTCTTGCGCAGGGCATGGAAGATCTCTGACCCGATGCGGATTGCTTCGGTGCCGGAGGCGGCGCCGACCGGCGCGATCATGAATTCCTGGATGTCGATCGGGTTGTCGGCATGCACGCCGCCGTTGACGATGTTCATCATCGGCACCGGCAGGGTGCGCGCAAAGACGCCGCCAACATAGCGGTAGAGCGGCAGCCCCAGTTCCGCCGCCGATGCCTTGGCGCAGGCGATGCTGACGCCGAGAACCGCATTGGCCCCGAGCCGCCCCTTGTTCTCGGTGCCGTCGAGCGCGATCAGCGTGCGGTCGAGTGCGAGCTGGTCTTCGGCCTCGAAACCGGACAACGCATCGAAGATCTCGCCGTTGACGGCCTCGACCGCCTGCCGCACCCCGCGCCCGCCGTAGCGCTTCGGGTCGCCGTCGCGCTTCTCGACCGCCTCGTGCTTGCCGGTCGAGGCGCCCGACGGCACCGCCGCCCGCCCCACCGTCCCGCTCTCCAACGTTACCTCGACCTCGACCGTCGGATTCCCCCGGCTGTCGAGAATCTCGCGGGCATGAATATCGGCTATCGCGGTCATGGGGATTTCTTCAAGGCGGCTAGAACAGGCGCTTTTATAGCCGGGGCTTCGTGTTCGCCACCAGTGTGCTTGCCTCTAGCTAGAATATTGCGCTTACGGCTCTTCGGCGTGCTCTTGCATGTACGCTCGAAGGATCGCGTTGATGCGGGCTTGATAGCCCGGTCGCCGGCGGAACCAGGCGAGCAAGTCGGCATCAAGACGCATCGTTATCGCCTTCTTCGGTTGCGGTGAAACCGCGCGCGCGCTTGTCCAGAAGGCTTCGTCCGTCGGATGCGCATCCGGATCATCAATGATTGCGGCATGGACTTCCTCGTCGGTCATCGAGCGGAGCCGCCGCCAGTCCGTACCCGGCTCAGCCTCCGAGGTTTTGCCAGTAGTATTGCCGTTCATGCGGTTGCGCTCTCCAAGCGGATATGATGTGACGCTCGTCGCCGTCTCGATCCGTGTAGATGACCGTGATTTCCAGTCCGTTCACCAAGCCGATGGCGTAGGTGCGGACCTCGCCATACTCAAATCGATCATCGACCCGTTCCACGGTGGGACCACCAAAAATTCGAACCGCATCCGCGAACGCGATCGCATGTTGCCGGATATTCGCAAGGTTCTTCGCGGCGTCCCAGGTGAACCGCACGAGATGAAGGTACGAACTAATGCGGAAGGTTCAAGGCAGAACACTCAGGTTGGACGAGCCTTCGCGAGGCGGTCGAACGCGATCAAGGTTTCCAACAGCGTCGGCAGATCGCGGAGTTTCACCATGTTGGGGCCGTCGGAGGGGGCGCGGTCCGGGTCTTCGTGGGTTTCCATGAAGACGGCGGCGACGCCGACCGCGACAGCGGCGCGCGCCAAGGTCTCGACGAAGCGGCGTTCGCCGCCGGTGCTGCCGCCCTGCCCGCCCGGCTGCTGCACCGAATGGGTCGCGTCGAACACGACCGGAAAGCCCGTCTCGGCCAGGATCGGCAGCGAGCGCATGTCGGAGACGAGCGTGTTGTAGCCGAAGCTCACGCCGCGCTCGCACAGCAGAATGCGCTTGTTGCCGCTCTGCTCGATCTTGGCGGCAACGTGCTTCATGTCCCAGGGCGCCAGGAACTGGCCCTTCTTGACGTTGACCGCCCGGCCGGTCTTGGCGGCGGCGACGAGCAGGTCGGTCTGGCGGCAGAGGAAGGCCGGGATCTGCAGGACATCGACCGCCTCGGCGACCGGCGCGCATTGTTCGGGCGCGTGCACGTCGGTCAGCACGGGGATGCCGCGGCTCTCGCGCACCTCCGCGAGGATCGGGATGCCGTGGGCGAGGCCCACTCCGCGAGCGCCGCCGATAGAGGTGCGGTTCGCCTTGTCGAACGAGGTCTTATAGACGAGGCCGATGCCGAGCGTGCGCGTGATCTCGACAAGCGCGGCGCTCATTTCGAGGGCGTGCGCGCGGCTTTCGAGTGCGCACGGACCGGCAATCAAGGTCAGCGGCAAGTCGTTGCCGACCGTCAGATTGCCGATCGCGACATGGCGTGCTGTCATTGCACTACCTCTCAAGCCATAACCCCTCACCTCCCATCGCTGCGCGATGGGCCCCTCCCTCTCCCCGCAAGCGGGGCGAGGGGTTCAACTGCGCTCCCTCTCCCCGCATGCGGGGAGAGGGCCGGGGTGAGGGGTGCCGCCGCATCAGACCAGCCGCGACTGGTCGAGCGCCGCCTTGACGAAAGACGCGAACAGCGGGTGCGGATCGAACGGCTTTGACTTCAGCTCGGGGTGAAATTGCACGCCGATGAACCAGGGATGGTCCGGCAATTCGACGATCTCCGGCAGGATGCCGTCCGGCGACATGCCGGAGAAATTCAGCCCCGCCGCCTCCAGGGTGTCCTTGTAGGCGATGTTGACCTCATAGCGGTGGCGGTGCCGCTCGCTGATCTGCGTCGTCCCGTAGATTTCGGCAACGCGGCTTTCCGGATCGAGCACCGCGTCGTAGGCGCCGAGCCGCATCGTGCCGCCGAGGTCGCCGTCCGCCTCGCGCTGCTCCAAGGTGTTGCCGCGCATCCACTCGGTCATCAGCCCGATGACCGGGTGGGCGCACGGCCCGAACTCGGTCGAGCCGGCGCCGGGCAGGTCGGCGAGGTGCCGCGCCGCCTCGATGATCGCCATCTGCAAGCCGAGGCAGACGCCGAAATACGGGACCTGCCGCTCGCGCGCGAACCGCGCCGCCTCGATCATGCCCTCGGAGCCGCGCTCGCCGAAGCCGCCGGGGACGAGAATCCCGTGCACCCCTTCGAGCTGCCGCAGCGCCTCCGATTCAGCCTCGAACACCTCGGATTCGATCCAGTCGAGCCGCACCTTGACGTTATTGGCGATGCCGCCGTGGGTCATGGCCTCGGCGAGCGATTTGTAGCTGTCCGGCAGGTGCGTGTACTTGCCGACGACCGCGATCGTGACCTCGCCTTCGGGCTTGCGGATGTGGTTGACGATCTCGTCCCAGCGCGACAGGTCCGGCTCGCGAGCGGCGAGGCCGAAATGGGCGCAGACCTCGCGGTCGAAACCCTCGGCGTGGTAGGCGCCCGGGACGGCGTAGATCGTATCGACGTCGAGCGCCGGAATGACACGCGATTCGCGTAGGTTGCAGAACAGCGCGATCTTCTTGCGGGCGCTTTCGGAAATCAGCCGCTCGCTGCGGCACAGCAGAATGTCCGGCTGGATGCCGAGGCCGAGCAATTCCTTCGCCGAATGCTGGGTGGGCTTGGTCTTCAGCTCCCCGGCCGACGCGATATACGGCACCAGGGTAAGGTGCACGTACATGACCCGCTCGCGCCCGAGTTCATTGCCAAGCTGGCGGATCGCTTCGAGGAACGGCAGGCTCTCGATGTCGCCGACCGTGCCGCCGATCTCGCAGAGGACGAAATCCTCGTCGCTCAGATCGGCCTGGATGAACTCCTTAATCGCGTCGGTGACGTGCGGGATCACTTGCACCGTCGCGCCGAGATATTCGCCGCGGCGCTCCCGTCCGATCACGGTCGAATAGATGCGCCCGGTCGTGACGCTGTCGCTGCGGCGGGCGCCGCCGCCGACGAAGCGCTCGTAATGGCCGAGGTCGAGGTCGGTCTCGGCGCCGTCGTCGGTCACGTAGACTTCCCCATGCTGATAGGGGCTCATCGTGCCGGGATCGACGTTGAGGTAGGGGTCGAGCTTGCGCAACCGGACCTTGAAGCCGCGCGCCTGCAAGAGCGCCCCGAGCGCCGCCGCGCTCAAACCCTTGCCGAGAGAAGAGACCACGCCGCCGGTAATAAAGATGAACCGCGTCATGGACCTTCAACATATAGAAAGCGGCGGGACGTTCCCAAGCGAAACCGGTGCGTGCCGGTTCCGCCGCGACTCCGTATCTCGCCGCGGCCGGTTCCAGCCGCCGCTGGCGCGAATCGTCAGCCGCCGGTCGGCGCGCTCGGTCCCGCCGGGGCGGCCGGTTCGGCAGGCGCCGGGGCGCCTGGCACGGCCGCGCCTCCGGGAACGGCGGGGCCGGGTTCGCCGGGCGCGGCTGGGCCTGCCGGCGCGCTCAGCGGCGCGACCGGGCCGCTCGGCCCCGGCCCGCCCTGCAGAATCGAATTCGGCTGCTCGTGACGCGTGCTCAGCACGACCAGCAGCACGCTCGTCACCATGAACCCGGCCGCCAGAAACGCCGTCGTGCGGGTCAGCAGGTTCGCGGTCGAACGGCCTGTCATAAAGCCGGACATGCCGCCGCCGCCCATGCCGAGCGCGCCGCCCTCGCTCTTTTGCAGCAGAATGACCCCGACGAGCGCGGCGGCGATGAAGATATGGATGACGAGAAGCAGGATGATCATCGGCACGAAATATAGGCGCCGCAGCGCGTTTTATGAGGGCGCGAGGGTTGTAGTCTTGTCGCGCCCTTCCGGCCAGCGCCGTTTTACGCCGCCGCATCGGCGATCGCCCAGAAATCGTCGGCCTTGAGGCTGGCGCCGCCGACGAGGGCGCCATCCACGTCCGCCTGCGACAGGATTTCGCGGGCGTTGCGCGGGTTCACCGAGCCGCCGTAAAGGATGCGGGTGCCCTCCGGGATGCGGCGGCGGATCGCGGCGTGAACCTCGGCGATATCGGTGAGGGTCGGGGTGAGGCCGGTGCCGATCGCCCAGACCGGCTCGTAGGCGATGACGAGGCGCGACGCCGCGGCGCCGTCCGGGAGCGACCCCGCAAGCTGGGCCTCGACGACCGCCAGCGCCCGCCCGCCTTCTCGCTCGGCCCGCGTCTCGCCGACGCAGACGATCGCGACGAGGCCGGCGCGCCAGGCGGCGAGCGCCTTTGCGCGCACGTCGCCGTTACTCTCGCCGTGGCCCTGCCGGCGTTCGGAATGGCCGAGGATGACGTGGCTGCATCCGGCGTCCTTCAGCATTTCGGCGCTGATGTCGCCGGTATAGGCGCCCTTCTCGGCGGCGTGACAATCTTGGCCGCCGAGCGCAATGCCGCTGTCTGCGATCGCCGCCGCCACCGCCGTCAGCAGCGTCGCCGGAGGGCACACCAGCAATTCGCATCCCGCCAACCGATTATCTTTGCTGCGCCGCGCCAACGCCGTCGCGAGATCGACGCCATCGGCGTGCAGCCCGTTCATCTTCCAGTTGCCCGCGATCAGCCTTTCGCGATGCGCCATGCTCCCTCCGCGGGTCTCAAATCGGGCGGATCGCCGCCGCCGTTGCGGCGCGACCGGCCTCTCTCTATGTTGCGGCCGATGATCATACCGGCGCGCCGGCGGAGGAACCACCGGATCGACCGCACGCCGCCGGACAAAACAAATCGGCCGTTACCATGCTGCAAGCCATCCGCACCCGGGCGGGCGGGATCGTCGTCAAAGTCCTGTTCGGTCTGTTGATCCTGAGCTTCGGGTTCTGGGGCATCTATACCCGCTCCGATTTCTTTTCGTCCAAATCGCCCGATACCGTCATCGCCACGGTCGGCGACCAGGACATCCGCGCCGACCAGCTGCAAACCCAGCTCGACCAGATGACCGAGAGCCTGCGTGCGCAATTCGGCAGCATCGACCCGCAGCAGCTGAAGCAGTTCGGCCTCGTCGATACGGTGCTCAACCGGCTCATCGAGCGCAGCCTCATCGAGCAGGAGGTGGCGCGTCTGAAGCTCGACGTTTCGGACGATGTGATCCGCGGCATGATCTTCGGCAACCCGGCCTTCCGCGGGCCTGACGGCCATTTCGACGCCGAGCGCTTCCGCCAGATGCTGTTCCAGAACCGCATGACGGAGCAGCAGTTTCTCGCCGAGATGCATCGCGACGTGCCGGCCGACTATCTGCTTCAGGCGGTCACTGCCGGCGCGGCGACTCCGCCGGCGATCGTGGACGTGCTCTACCGCTACCGCAACGAGAAGCGGATCGCCGACATCGTTGCGTTGCCGCTCTCGGGCGTGACCGATGTCGGCACCCCGAGCGATGCCGATCTCGACGCTTTCTACGAGGCGCACAAGGACGAGTTCCGCACGCCGGAGTTTCGCGGCTTCACGCTCATCAGTCTGACGCCTGCGGACGTCGAAAAGACGATCAAGGTGTCCGAGGACCGGCTGCGGGCCGAATACGAGCAGCACAAGGACGCTTTCCAGACCCCCGAGCGGCGCGACATTCAACAGATTCGCGCCTCCTCCAAGGAGAAGATCGACGCGGCCGCGGCGGCGCTGGCGCAGGGCAAGGACTGGAACGAGGTCGCCACGACGATCGCCGGGATGAGCCCCGATACGATCGATCTCGGCATGGTCAAGCAGAGCGAGCTGCCGAAGGAATTGGGCGACGCGGCCTTCGACCTCCCCCTTAACACGCCGAGCCAGCCGATCGACACGCCGCTCGGCTGGCACATCCTGCGCGTCGTCAAGATCGAGCCGGCGGGCGACATGAGCTTTGACCAGGTCAAGGACAAGCTCGCCGCCCAGATCGCGCACGAGGATGCCATCGACCAGGTCTACAAGGTCGCCAACCAGGTGGACGACGCTCTCGCCGGCGGCGCCTCGCTCAGCGAGGTCGCGGCGAAGTTCGGCTTGAAGACGACGACGGTGCCGGCGGTCGATGTCAGCGGCCGCGGCCCCGACGGCAAGCCCGTCGAGCTCCCGCTAGCCCCCAACGAGGTGCTGAAAGCGGCGTTCGCGGCCGGCAACAACGAGCAGACGCGCGTCACCGAGACCGACAACAACGGCATCTTCGCCCTGCACGTCGACAAGGTGACGCCGCCCGAGGTCAAGCCGCTGGCGGAGGTGAAGGACAAGGTCGTCGCGGCGTGGCAGGGCGAGAAGAAGCGGCAGACGGTCGATCAGCAGGCACAGGCGCTGGCCGGCGCGGTCAAGCCGGACGCACCGCTCGCCGCCGTGGCGGCGCAGCAGAAGCTGACGGCGACGACCTCGCCGCCGCTGACGCGGCAGCAGCAGCCCGGCGGCGCCGTACCGCCCGGCCTCGTCGGCAAGCTGTTCCAGGCCAAGGAAGGCGAAACGGTTACGTTCAACGACCCGACCGGCGCCTACGTCGCGCAGCTGAAGCAGATCCAGGTGCCGGAGACGACCCCCGCCCCGGAGGCGAAGGCGCTGACCGGGAAGCTCGACCAGGCATTGCAAGCGGAACTGGCCAGCCAGTTTGTCCAGGGCCTCCGCAAGCGCTTCCCGGTCGACATCAAGCGCGACGTCATCGACCGCATGTTCTGATAAGGTTCGGGACCCAGTCCGCGCCAGTGCCGGGCTGGACCCGGCCACCTGCGGCGAGTGGGAGACTCGCGGGGATCAAGGCCGTAAATGACGTCCTCTGGCACCTGAAGCGATAACCAGCCGAAAAAAACCGTCATGGCCGGGCGTGACCCGGCCATCTCCGCGGTAACTCCGAGATCGCCGGGTCAAGCCCGGCGATGACAAGAGAAAAGAGGTTGGCGACCTTATCGAATCCGCGCTAGCCAGTGGCGCGGCGGCATTGCAGAGCGGCGGCGGGGAGGTCGGCGAGCACGGCGGTGATGATCGGCATCCCGACGGCGCCCGGCGAGGTCATGACCGACTCCGGGTGAAACTGCACCGCCGCGATCGGCAGACTTTCGTGTTCGACCGCCATGACGACCCGATCATCGGTCTCCGCCGTCACCCGCAGAACGGCCGGCAGCGTTGCGCGCCGGGCGTACAGCGAGTGGTAGCGCCCGACGGTGAAGCGCTGGGGCAGCCCGCGCAGAATGCGGCTGCCATGCGTGCGCACCGGCGACGGCTTGCCGTGCATCGGGATGTCGAGCACGTCGAGGTCGCCGCCGAAATACTCGACGATGCCTTGTAGCCCGAGGCAGACGCCGAAGACCGGTATATTCCGCCGGACCAGGAGGTCGAGCGTCTCGGACATGCCGAAATCGACCGGCCGTCCCGGCCCCGGCGACAGCACGACGAGGTCGGGCGGCGCCTCCTCGCGCAGCGCCGCGCGGGCGAGGTCCGGCCGCAAGGTCACAACTTCGGCGCCGCTGGTGCGGATGTAGCCGGCGAGCGTGTGGACGAACGAGTCCTCGTGATCGATGAGGAGGATGCGGCGCCCGCTGCCGCCCTCGGCAAGCGGCCGCGCCGCCGCCCCCGGCCGTCGGGTCTCACCGCGGATCGCCGCGAACAGCGCCGAGGCCTTGAGCCGGCACTCGGCCTCCTCCGCCTCGGGATCGCTGTCGAACAGCAGCGTCGCGCCGGCGCGCACCTCGGCCACGCCGTCCTTCATGCGGATCGTGCGCAGCGTCAGGCCGGTGTTCATGTTGCCGTCGAACGTGGCGCGGCCGATGGCGCCGCCGTACCACCGCCGCGACGAGCGCTCCTCGTTCTCCACGAAGCGGATCGCCCAGCGCTTCGGCGCCCCCGTCACGGTCACAGCCCAGGCGTGGCTGAGAAAGCCGTCGAGCGCATCGAAATCGGGGTGCAGCTCGCCCTCGACGTGATCGACGGTGTGGATCAGCCGCGAATACATCTCGATCTGGCGGCGGCCGATGACCCGCACGCTGCCCGGGACGCAGACCCGCGACTTGTCGTTGCGGTCCACGTCCGTGCACATCGTCAGCTCGCTCTCGTCCTTCGTGGAGTTGAGCAGCTCGCGGATGCGGTCGGAATCCTCGATGGGGTCGCGGCCGCGGGCGATCGTGCCGCTGATCGGGCAGGTTTCGATGCGGCGGCCTTCGACCCGCACGTACATTTCCGGTGAGGCGGCGACGAGAAACTCGCCCTCGCCAAGGTTGATGAGCGCGCCGTAGGGAGCCGGGTTGGTCTGGCGCAGCCGGTGGAACACCTCGCCCGGCGAATCCCGGCACGGCTCGCTGAACAATTGCCCGACCACGACCTCGAACAAATCGCCGCGCTTGAAGGCTTCCTTGGCTCGCCGCACCAGCGCGGCGTATTCGCCGGGACCGTGGTCGCAGCCGGCCGCCGCACCGCCCGCATCGGCGACGTAAGGCGCCGGCGCGTTCCGCCGCGGCAGCCCCGCCGTCGAAGCGCCGCCCGCTGTAAACTCGTAGCGGTGAATTTCTGACTGCTGCCGCATGTGATCGACGATCAGAATCTCGTCGGGGAGGTAGAGCACGAGATCGCGCTGGTCGGGCGGGCGCGGCAATCGCAGCGCCATCGGCTCGAACTGGTAGACGAGGTCATAGCCGAAGGCGCCGTAGAGGCCGAGATGCTGATCCTCGGCGCTGGCGAACAGGTCGATGACTGCGCGCAGCACCGAGAACACCGACGGCTGGCGGCTGCGCTGTTCTTCCGGAAACCGCTCGGTCGCCTCGCGTACCTGAACCTCGATCCGCTCGGCGGTGGCCAAGCGCACCTCCGCCGCCCCGAGGTTGGCGAGGGCGCGGCCGATGGCAGGCAGCAACACCTCGCCGCGTGGGCTCAGCGCTTCGACCGCGACGGCCCGGCCGCGCGCGGTCAGCACCAGCGGCGGATCGATGAACCCCATGTCCCAGCGTGAATAGCGGCCGGGAAATTCGAAGCTCGACGAAAACAGCACGCCGCGTCGTTCGGCCAGCGCGTCGGCAAGGGGGCTGTCGGCCGCCTGCGCGTATTCCCGAATTTCGGTTTCGCGCCGGATGCCGATGCCGCCGCGGGTCTCGAACGTCTTGAGCTGCATGTCGATCTCTCTGGGCTGCGGCTCGCCGGGAGATGCGGGCGTCATCAAACACAAAGGCCGCCCGGAACTCCAAGGCGGCCTGTGTAGAAACAAGTGGTGAGCCGCCTAGTTCAGACGGGCCACCACCAGCGAGCTGCGGTCATCGCTACGAGCATGCCGGCACTATAATAGACGCGCTCGAGGACGGCAATGTGATGCGTGCGGATTTACCCTCTCCGGTCTCCACACCTCGTTCCTGATCCTGAAGCTCGCTATCGTTATCGTCATGCCGGCGGAGGCCGGCATCCACCTCCGACAATCGAGCGGCTGAGAGTTCGGTCCCGGCGTGCGCCGGGACGACGAAGGGGAAGTGCGGCGATTGGAGAAATTTCAGGGTCAGAACACCAGAGGGCGGAGAGGGAGCGTCTTCATCTCGGCTGCCCCGTCAGTTCGCGCCAGCGGACGAGGCTGGCTGGGGGCCAGACGTCCGCCATCTTGTAGAAGGCATCGAATGTCCGAGCGTCCTTCGGCAGTTCGAGCCACGGCAATTTGCTGCGCGTGAAGATGTGGACGTCGGGCTTGACCGCGCCGGGATCGTCGAGGGTACCGCCGCGCAGCAGCACCGTGTCGCCGGGCGCCGCGTGGTACTTGCTCCAGAGCGCTGTGCCGCATTTGGGGCAGGCGCACACGTCGTGCGGCTTCCCGCTCCCGGCGGTGTGGCGGAACGCAGTCGGCTCCGCGCCGCGCGCCACCACGAATTTGCGCTCGATCCACAGGTTGATCGCGAAGGCGCTGCCGGTCAGCTTCTGGCAGTCGCGGCAGTGGCAGGCATGCACGATCATCGGCGCGTTCGTCAGGGTGTAGCGTATCGCGCCGCAGTCGCAGCCGCCCTCGATTGACATCCCGCTCCTCCTTCCGCGTCCCGGCTTCTCGCAATCCCATTAAGGAGACTGCTATATAGGAAGGATGCACCTTCCGGGAATTCTGCAATGACCGATCTGCGCCCGCTCCTCGCGCAGGTGGCGAGCGGCCGCGCGCTCAGCGAGAGCGAAGCCGAGGCCGCGTTCGAGATCATCATGAGCGGCAACGCCACGCCGTCACAGATGGGCGGCCTGTTGATGGCGCTGCGCGTGCGCGGCGAGAGCGTCGACGAGATCACCGGCGCCGCCCGCATCATGCGGGCGAAGGCGGTGGCGATCGACGCGCCGCCCGGCACGATCGACACCTGCGGCACCGGCGGCGACAGTTCCGGCACTTTCAACATCTCGACCGCGAGCGCCCTCGTCGCCGCCGGCTGCGGCGTGCCGGTAGCGAAGCATGGAAACCGCGCGCTGTCGTCCCGCTCCGGGTCGGCCGACGTGCTGACAGCGCTCGGGGTCAACATCGACGCCGACATGGCGGTCGTGCGGCGCTGCCTGTGGGAGGTCGGGATCGGCTTTCTGATGGCGCCGCGCCACCACAGCGCCACGCGGCACGTCGCGCCGACCCGGGTCGAGCTCGCGACCCGCACGATTTTCAACCTGCTCGGCCCGCTGTCCAACCCGGCGCAGGCGCGGCGGCAGCTGGTCGGCGTGTTCGCCCCCGAGTGGGTCGTGCCGATGGCCGAGGTGCTAGGGCGGCTCGGCGCCGAACATGCCTGGGTGGTGCACGGTTCCGGCCTCGATGAGCTGACCACCGCGGGCAGCACCGCCGTCGCTGAGTTCAAGGATGGGAAGGTCTCGACCTTTGAGGTCGTGCCTGAGGATGTCGGCCTGCCGCGCGCCTGCCTCGACGACCTCAAGGGCGGTGATCCCGCGCACAACGCCGTGCTGATGCGCCAGCTGCTGGAAGGCGAGCGCGGGCCGCTGCGCGACATCGTCTTGCTGAACAGCGCCGCGGCGCTGCTGGTGGCGGGAAGAGTCGCGGCGCTGCGCGACGGCGTCGAGCTGGCGGCGGCGTCGCTTGATGGCGGCGCGGCGCGGCGCGTCCTCGACCGGTTGGTGGCGGAGACGACGGCATGAAGAGCGAAGCGACCGACGTCCTCACCGAAATCTGCGTGAAGAAACGCGAGCATGTCGCGCATGCGAAGGCCGCGGTGCCGGAAGCGACGCTGCTGGCGCGGCTGCGCGACGCGGCGCCGCCCCTGCCCTTCGCCGCCGCGCTCGAACGACAGGTGGCGGACGGGCGCTACGGCCTCATCGCCGAGATCAAGAAGGCCTCGCCGAGCCGCGGGCTCATCCGCGCCGACTTCAACCCGGCGGCGCTTGCGCGCGCCTATCGGACCGGCGGCGCCACCTGCCTGTCGGTGCTGACTGACGAGCCGTATTTCCAGGGGCAGGACGAGGATCTCGCGGTGGCGCGGGCGGCGGTGCCGTTGCCGATCCTGCGCAAGGACTTCATTCTCGACCCCTACCAGGTCGTCGAGAGCCGCGTCATCGGCGCCGACTGCATCCTGCTGATCATGGCGGCGCTCTCCGACGGGGCAGCGCAGGAGCTGAGCGCCGCCGCTCGCGAGCATGGCCTTGACGTGCTGGTCGAGGTGCACGACGCGGCCGAGCTCGACCGCGCCCTCGAGCTCGACGCGCGCCTGATCGGCATCAACAACCGCAACCTGAAGACGTTGGCTGTAGATCTCAACACCACCGAAGAGCTCGCGTCCAAGGTGCCGCCCGACCGCCTCGTCGTCGCCGAGAGCGGCATCGCCACCCGTATCGACCTCGACCGCCTCGCCGCCGCGGGCGCGCACTGCTTCCTCGTCGGCGAATCGCTGATGCGTGAGGCGGATGTCGCGTCGGCAACGAGGCGGCTGCTCGGGCTGCCGCAGTTCAGCCACCTCGACGCGCATGGCAAGGCCCATATGGTCGATGTCGCGGACAAGGCCGAGACCGACCGCGTCGCCGTCGCCGGCGCCCGCGTCGTCATGCGGCCGGAGACGCTGGCGCAGATTGCATCGGGGGACGTGGAGAAGGGCGACGTGCTCGCGGTGGCGCGGCTTGCCGGCATCATGGCGGCGAAGCGGACCGCCGAGCTGATCCCGCTGTGCCATCCGCTGGCGCTGACCTCGGTCGAAGTCGATCTCGTTTGCGTGCCGGCGCAGGCGGCGGTCGAAATCACCGCGACGTGCCGGCTGCGCGGCCGCACCGGGGTCGAGATGGAAGCGCTGACGGCGGCGAGCGTGGCGGCATTGACGGTCTACGACATGTGCAAGTCGGCGGACCGCGGCATGGTCGTGACCGACCTGCGGCTGCTGCGCAAATCGGGGGGCAAATCCGGAGAATACGAGGCAGCGTGATGATCTCGGTCGAGGAAGCCCTGTCGCGCCTGTTGGCGCCGCTGGAGACGCTGCCGCCGGAGCAGATTTCGATCGCCGACGGGGTTGGCCGCGTGCTGGCCGAGGACCTCGCCGCGCGCCGGACGCAGCCGCCCTTCGCGGTCTCCGCGATGGACGGCTACGCGGTGCGCGCCGACGATCTCGCCCAAATTCCGGCCGAGCTCAGGATCGTCGCCGAGATCCCGGCCGGCGCCGGCTTCGGCGGGCATGTCGGGCCTGGCGAAGCGGCGCGCATCTTCACCGGCGCGCCGCTCCCGGCCGGCACCGACACGATCGTCATTCAGGAGGATGCGGAGCGCGACGGGGATCGGGTGCGCGTGCGAGAGGGCGCGCCGCGCGGCCGTTACGTCCGCCGCGAAGGCCTCGACTTTGCCGAGAGCGAGGTATTGCTGCGCCGCGGCCGGCGGCTGACGCCGCGCGACATCGGGTTGGCGGCGGCGATGAACCGGCCCTGGCTGTTCGTGACCCGCCGGCCGCGCATCGGCATCCTCTCGACCGGCGACGAGATCGTCATGCCAGGCGACCCGATCGGGCCGCACCAGATCGTCAGCTCGAACGCGCTCGCGCTCGCGGCCTTCGTCACCGCCTGCGGCGGCATTCCGATCTCGGTCGGCAACGCCCCCGACGACCCGGAGGCGCTGCGCCAGATCGCGGCGGCGACGCGCGGCGTCGATCTATTGGTCACGACCGGCGGCGCCTCGGTCGGCGATCACGACCTCGTGCGCGACGTGCTCGGGTCCGACGGCCTCGACCTCGATTTCTGGCAGATCGCGATGCGGCCGGGGAAGCCGCTGATGGTCGGGCGCTATCGCGGCACGCCGATGCTCGGCCTGCCGGGCAACCCGGTGTCGACCCTGGTCTGCGCGCTGTTGTTCCTGAAGCCGGCGATGGAGCGGCTCGGCGGCCTCGGCGAGGCGGCGGAGCCGACTGTGACGGCCCGGCTCGGCGCCCCGCTCAAGCAGAACGACCGGCGACAGGACTACCTGCGCGCGCGCCTCGTCCGCGCCGCCGACGGCGTGGTCGAGGCGATGCCGTTCGACGTGCAGGACAGCTCGATGATGCGGCTCCTGGCGCAGTCCGACTGCCTCATCGTCCGGCCGCCGCATGCGCCGCCGCTCGCCGCCGGCGCGGCGGTACCGATCGTCCCCTTCTCCGTCGGCGCTTGGCCGCTCTGACGGGCGGCCGATCCTCTTCTACAGCCGGAAGTAGTGGACGCTGAACAAATCGGCGCGGTCGGTCCAGGTGTCGACCGCGTGAAACCCCGCGGTAGCGGCCAGATCCCGGAATTCGGGGATCGTGTATTTGTACGAATATTCCGTGTGGATCAGCTGGTCTTTCGCGAAACGAAAGCGCCGGCCGGCGATGCGGGCCTGCTGGTTGGCGAGGCTCTTGACGTAGATTTCGATGCGCCCTTCCGCCTCGTTGTAGAAGGCGTAGTGCTCGAAGCGGTCGAGGTCGATGTCGCCGTCGAGCTCGCGGTTGATGCGTTCGAGCAGGTTGAGGTTGAACGCCGAGGTCACGCCGGCGCGGTCGTTGTAGGCCGCCTCCAGCGTATCGGTATCCTTCTTGAGGTCGACGCCGATCAGCATCTCGCCTCCCGGACCGAGGATGCGGGCGCAATTGCGCAGAAAAGCGACGACGGCGCCCGGTTCGAAATTGCCGATCGTCGAGCCGGGAAAGAACCCGACCCGTTTGCCGCTCGGCCCGGGCAGCGCCGGCAGCGCAAACCGACGCGTGTAATCTGCGCATACCGCAACCACCGGCAGGCCGGGAAAATCGGCGGCCAATGCCGCCGCGGCCTGGCGCAGGTGCTCGCGTGAGATATCGACCGCGACATAGGCTCCCGGCCGGTCGAGCGCCTGCAGCAGGATGCGCACCTTGCGGCTGGCGCCGCTGCCGAGCTCGATGAGGCGGCAGTGGCGGCCCATCTGCGCCGCGATCTCGTCGGCGTTGTCCTCGAGGATCGCGATCTCGGTGCGGGTGGGGTAATACTCCGGCAGCCGGCAGATCTCCTCGAACAGCGCGGAGCCGCGCTCGTCGTAAAAGAATTTGCAGGGGATCGCCGGCGGGTCGCGCGACAGCCCCTCCAGCACGGCGCTGCGGAAGCTCTGCACATCGGGGGCGAGATCGTGAAACGCGAAGACCGCATCGCCATCCATGTCAAAGGTCCTCCGCCAGCCGCAACCCGCCAAAGGCCCAGCGGGCGGCGGGGGGGAAGAAGTTGCGATAGGTTGGCCTGACGTGGCCGGCGGGCGTCACCGCCGCGCCGCCGCGCAGCACCAGCTGGTTGCACATGAACTTGCCGTTGTATTCGCCGACGGCGCCGGCCGCGGCGCGGAACCGGGGATAGGCGCTGTAGGGGCTCGCCGTCCACTCCCATACGTCGCCGAACATCTGGCGCAGCCCCAAACCGTTGCTGGGGGGGCCGGCGTCCGGCGCCGGATGGTAAAGGTTGCGATCGGCGAAATTGCCGGCGACCGGCAGGCCAACCGCCGCCGCCTCCCACTCCGCCTCGGTCGGCAGCCGCTTGCCGGTCCATTTGGCGAAGGCGTCGGCCTCGTAGAACGAGACGTGGCAGACCGGCTCGTCCGGCTGCAATCGGCGCCGGCCAGACAGCGTGAACAGCGACCACTCGCCGTCGTCGCAGCGCCAGTAGAGCGGCGCCCGCCAAGCCTGCTCCTGCACGGTCGCCCAGCCATCGGACAACCAAAATTCGGCGCGGTCGTAGCCGCCGTCGGCGATGAACTCGCGATACTCGCCGCAGCTCACCGGCCGCGCCGCCAGCGCGAACGGTTCGAGCCACACCTTGTGCCGCGGCGTCTCGTTGTCGAAGGCGAAGGCGGGTCCGTCGTGGCCGATCTCGACGAGGCCGCCGGCGAACTCGACCCGCGGCGGCACGGCGGCGGCCGCCGCGGCGATCGGCTGCGGCGCCTGGTAGGCCGGCTCCAGCGGGTTCACCGAGAAGACGTGCTTGATGTCCATCAGCATCAATTCCTGATGCTGCTGCTCGTGGTGCAGGCCGAGTTCGACGAGCGGCGCCGCCTCGCCCCAGGCCTCGGCGCCGGCCTGTGCGATGAAGCGCGACATCGCCGCCGTGACGTGGTCGCGATAGGCGCCGACGACATCGACGGTCGGCCGCGACAGCAGGCCCCGCTGCGGCCGCGGGTGGCGCGGCCCGACCGCCTCGTAATAAGAGTTGAACAGGTAGGCGAAGGCAGGATCGAAGATCCGGTACGCGGGGTCGAGCCGCGCCAGGATGAAGGTCTCGAAGAACCAGGTCGTGTGCGCGAGGTGCCACTTCGTCGGGCTCACGTCGGGCATCGACTGGATCGCCTGGTCCTCGGCGGTCAGCCGTGCGGCGAGCGACTCGCTGTCGCGGCGGACGCTCTCGAAGCGGTCGATGACGGCGGCGATGTCACGGTCGGCGGGCGGCCGCGGCGCGGCAGTATCGAACAAGGTCGTCCCCCACCGGTTGCTGCTAAGGCTTAACGCCGTCCCTCGGGCTTCGTCCCGAGAGGCGATACCGCGAGCGTCTTCGGCCCGTGGCGCGACAGTGGCCGCTCCCGCCGGCGCTGTAAACAACCGCGTTGGCTTGAGCCGCGGGGGTGCTCGCCGTCATCACCGCGAAACCGGAATATGGAAATGGTGCTGAAGCGGTAGAAGCCTGCTGAGAGGCGGTGCCCAGCCCTTACACACCGAGCGGGGCGAGGTCGACCCACCGCCGCTCGGCCTGGCTGCGGTGGCAGGCTTCGCCGAGCTGCACCATCTTGGCGCCTTCGAGCAGGCTGGCCCGGAACGGCGCATCCTCCGCGACGTGGCGCAGGAAGGCCTCCCAGCCGCAGCGGTAGCCGTTGCGCACCGGCTCCACGTCCGGCATCTCCTGCCACTGCTCGTCGAACACCATCGGCTGCGGCAGGTCGGGGCTGAAGAACGGGCGCGGCGTCGCCGCCAGCGGCTGCAGAAAGCAGCGGTGGAGGCCGCACACCGCCGAACCGTGTGTGCCGTCGACCTGGATCTGCAGCAGGTCGTCGCGCTTGACCCGGCTCGCCCACGACGATGCGACCTGCGCCGGGATCCCGCCGGCGAGTTCGAAGATCGCGAAGGCGTGGTCCTCGACATCGACCTCGTACCACCGCCCGCCTTCGTCGCGGCGGCGAGGCAGCGCCGTCGTGCGGTGGCACGATACCGACACGATCTCGCCGAGCAGGTGGTCGAAGACGTAGCGCCAATGCGCGAACATGTCGAAGATCAGTCCGCCGCCGGTCTCCCGGCGGTAGTTCCAGCTCGGCCGCTGCGCCGGATAGATGTCGCCGTCGAACACCCACCAGCCGAAGTCGAGCCGGATCGACAGCACCTGGCCGAAGAACCCGGTCTCGTACAATTTGCGCAGCTTGACGAGGCCGGGCAGGAACAGCTTGTCCTGCACCACCCCATGCTTGCGGCCGCTGCGCTCGGCGCGGCGGGCCAGCGCCAGCGCCTCGTCGAGGCTGTTGGCGACAGGCTTTTCGAGATAGACGTGCTTGCCGGCGGCGAGCGCGGCGGCGGCGCGCTCGGGGCGGCCGCCGGTGGCGTTGGCGTCGAAGTAGATCTCGATCGCGGGATCGCTCAGGCAGGCGTCGGCGTCGCGGCTCCAGCGCAACCCGCCGCTCGCCTGCGCCAGCGCCTTGAGCTTCTCCTCGTTGCGGCCGAGCAGTACCGGCTCCGGTACGAGCCGGTCGCCGCTGGCAAGCGGCAGGCCACCCTCCGCCTTGATCGCCAAGAGCGCCTTCAGGTGCTGCGTCGAGCCGAGCCGCCCGGTGGCGCCGTCAACAACGACGCCGATGCTCCTAGCCGCCATCCGCAGCGCCGCCCTAGGCCGTCGCCGCCCGGATGCTTTCGCGCAGGATCTGCGGGAAGCGGTCGAGCACCTCGACCGGCGTCATCAGCGGCGGCGACATGCAGATCGTGTCGCCGATCACGGGGTCGGCGCTGCCGGGGCGGGCGCGGATCAGGAGGCCGCGCGCCATCGCCTCGCGCCCGATGCGTGCCCCGAGGCCGATCGCCGGCGCCTTCGTCGCCTTGTCGGTGACAAGCTCGACGCCGCACATCATGCCGAGGCCGCGCACGTCGCCGACCTGCGGCAGGTCGCGCAATTCCTCGAGGCCAGCCAGCAGCCGCCGGCCCATCTCGGCCGACCGCTCGACGAGGCCGTCCTCCTCGATGATCTCGCAGTTGCGGAGGCCCACGGCGCAGCACACGGGGTGGCCCGAATAGGTCGCCGCGTGCATGAAGCGGCGGTCCATCGGCGCCGACTCGATCGCCTGGTGCACCCGCTTCGACGCCATGACGCCGCCGAGCGGCAGATAGCCGCTGGTGACGCCCTTGGCGAACGATACGAGGTCCGGCTCGACCCCCCAATGGCCGAGCGCGAACCAGCGCCCGGTGCGGCCGAAGCCGGTGATGACCTCGTCGGCGATCAGCAACACGTCGTGGCGGTCGCAGATCTCGCGCAGTTTCGGGAAATAGGTCGGCGGCGGCACGATAACGCCGCCCGCCCCCATGACCGGCTCGGCGATGACGGCGGCTACGGTGTCGGGGCCTTCGGCGAGGATCGCCTGCTCCACCGCCTCGGCGGCGCCGATGCCGGGATCCTCGTTGCCGGTCCAGCGGTACGGATAGGGTGGCCGCACCTGGATGAAGCCCGGCACCAGCGGCCCGAACATCTTGGAGTAGACCGCCATGCCGGTGGCGCTCATCGCCGCCATCGTGACGCCGTGATACGCGTGGATGCGCGAGATGATCTTGGTCTTGTTCGGCTTGTCCTGCACCTTCCAGAAATAGCGCGCGAACTTGAACGCCGACTCGTTCGACTCGGCGCCGGCGGTCGTGAAATAGACGGCCGCGCTGTTGGAATAGCCGTGGCTGACGATCTTCTCGGCGAGGCGGATCGCCGGTTCGTTGGTGCCGCCGGTATAGGCGGAGGCGAAGGCGATTTTCTTCATCTGCGCCGCCGCGACGTCGGCGAGTTCGGGCCGGCCGTGCCCGATGTTGACGTTCCACAGCCCCGCCAGCCCATCGACGACGCGCCGCCCGTCGGCGTCGATCAGCACCTCGCCCTTGCCCTCGACGACGAACAGCGGGCTCTTGTGCTCCTCCGGGTGGTGCAGCGGGTGAACCAGAAACCGCCGGTCGATTTCAAGCAGTTGCGCGGTGCCGTCCATGGGGGAACCCTCCTTGCTGCGCCCAAGGTTAGCCGAAGACGCCTCCCGCGTCACCGCGCCCTTCGCTGCTCCGGAATCCACGGCCCTCCCCGCCCCCAGCCCCGGGGCGGAGAGGGAGTCGCCCAGAAGGTTACTTCGAGTGGGCGCCGTTGCTGCCGTTCGAGTGGGCGCCGTTGCTGCCGTTGGTCCGGTGTTCGACGATGCGGACGTCGCGGGAGCGGCGGGCGTTCGGCGCCTCACCGTCGCTATGCGCCAGTCCTCGTTTGATCAATTCGCGGATCGCGGCGGCCCGGCTCGGCATGCGGTGGGTAAAGCGCCAGTCGTCCAGCGTGTCCAACTCCTCCGCCGTCAGAACGATCTGGAGGCGCTCCATCTTGCTGGAATACGTCATGTTGACCCCCTTTCCTACACGCCAAACGCTGAAATGCCGCCTGTTACCTCCTGAACGATTGTAATTTTTTGTAGCAAATGTGGCATTGCCTCAAGTTACACATTCTACCTCCGTTGAGCTTCATGGTGACCTGTATCCAGTTCCACAATTTACGCAAAATTACCCATTGACATCTACGAGTCATCTTTTGAGATATTTGTTGACGAGCCGTTTCACATGCCTATTGTTTCGTTGCCCAAAGATGTTGGGCGCATGTCAGAAGCATTTGGGGAAATCCGACTCGCAGGGAGGCGGGACCGGGTGATCGGCAACTCGGTGGAGTGAACTGGCGGGGCGGATGCACCATTGGGTGCAAACGGGCATCGCCACGTTACGACCCGGTAAAGGGATCGTCGGCGCGTGGATGCAATAACGTTTCGGCTGTACATTGCCGGCGACACGGTCGTATCGCAGAAGGCGCGGGAAAATCTCCAGCGCCTCTGCGAACAGCATCCCGTTCCGATTGAGACGGTCGTTATCGACGTCTTGACCGAACCGGCGCTCGCCGAGAGCGCCCGGATTCTCGCCACCCCGACGCTGGTCTACGAACATCTCACGCGGTCCAAGCGGATCGTCGGTGATCTCAGCGACACTGAAAAAGTGGTCGAGTTCTTGGGATTGCAGCGAGGCGACGATGGCCAAAAGCGAAGCTGAATCCGGAACCCGCGGAAGTCTGATGGAAAAGGTTCCGACGGGAATCGCGGCGTTCGACGAATTGACGCTGGGCGGGCTGCCCCGGGGCCGCGCCACTTTGGTCGGGGGCACGCCGGGCAGCGGCAAGACCGTGTTCGCGACGCAATTCCTCGCTCACGGCATCACGGCCTGCAACGAAAACGGGGTCTTCGTCACCTTCGAGGAGTCGCCGCGCGACATCGAAATCAACATGCAGGGGTTCGGCTGGGACCTTGCGAAGTGGCGCGACGAGGGCCGGCTTGCGTTTGTCGATGTCAGCCCGCCCTCGGACGATCACATGGTGATCGGCGAGTTCGACCTGGGCGGACTTCTGGCCCGCATCGCTCACGCCGTCGCAAGCGTCGGTGCGAAGCGCGTCGTCGTCGATTCGATCGCCCAGCTCTTCGACCATTTCATCGACGAAGAGCTGCCCTTGCGCCGCGAACTGTTCCGCGTCAGCACGGCTCTCAAGAAAATCGGACTTGCCGTGCTGATGACCGCCGAACGCGACCGCGAATACGGCGACATTTCGCGGCACCGGATCGAGGAATTCGTCGCCGACAACGTCATCGTCATGCGCAACGTCCTGCACGACGAGAAGCGGCGCCGCACGATCGAAGTTCTGAAGCTGCGCGGCAGCAATCACATAAAGGGCGAGGCGCCCTTTACGATGGTGCCGGGCGAAGGGATCGTCGCGACGCCCCTGTCGTCGCTCCGCCTCGAGCAGAAATCGAGCACGGTGCGCATTACCAGCGGCAACCCCGAGCTCGACGAGATGTGCGGCGGCGGCTTCTTCCGCGACAGCGTGACCCTCGTCAGCGGCGCCACCGGAACCGGCAAGACCCTGCTCGTCACGAATTTCCTCGCCGGCGGCATTGAGGCGGGCGAGCGCGCCCTATTGTTCGGCTTCGAGGAGAGCCGCGGCCAGCTGTTCCGCAACGCGCTCGGGTGGGGCATCGATTTCGAGGCGATGGAGCGGGCCGGCAAGCTGAAGCTGGTCTGCATGTACCCGGAAACCCAGGATCTGCAGGCCCACCTGCTGATGATCCAGCGGCTTGTCGACGAGCACAAGCCGACCAGGATCGCGATCGACAGCCTCTCGGCGCTGGAGCGCGTCTCCTCCGAGACCGGGTTCCGCGAGTTCCTGATCAACCTGACCTCGTTCATCAAGAAGAATGAGATCGCCGGCCTTTACAGCGCGACCAGCACGTCGCTGACCGGCGGCCAGAGCGTCAGCGAACAGCACATCTCGACCTTGACCGACTCGATCATCCTGCTGCGCTACATCCAGCGCCAGCAGACGATGCACCGCGGCCTGATCGTCCTGAAGATGCGCGGCAGCGAGCACGCCAAGGAAATCCGGCAGTTCACGATCGACAACACGGGCATGCACCTGGGCCACGCGCTGGACGGCACGCCGGCGGTGTTGGGGGAAGGGTCGGTTGGGGACGAGGCTTGACGAGGTCGAGCATCGGAACCAGCCGACCGGCCCGACCATCGGTGCTCGGCGAAAGCGCATGAGCCGGCCGTCGAGCCCGAATGGCTGCGGCGTCGCCGAGGGCGTCGAGCGGCCGGAATTCAACCTGCTGATCGAACGCAACGCCGACGGCATCGTCGTCATCGACGATGACGGCGTCGTGTTGTTCGCCAACCCCGCGGCCGAGCAGATGTTCGGGCGCGGCAGCGCTCAGCTGGTCGGCTCGCCGATCGGCGTACCCGCCATCAGCGGCGAGACCAGCGAGATCAGCCTGCTGCGGCCAGACGGCGACACGATAGAGGCCGAGATACGCGTCGTCGAAACGACGTGGCGTGGCCGGGCCGCCCTCCTCGCCAGCCTGCGCGACATCACCAGCCGCCGGCTCGCGGAGCAGCGGCTGCGCCAGGCGCAGAGAATGGAGGCCGTCGGGCGGTTGACCGCGGGCATCGCGCACGATTTCAACAACCTCTTGACCGTCGCCCAAGGCAATCTGGAACTGCTCCAGCGCGAGGCGGCGTCCGCCGGTCGTCCGGAACGGCTTATCGGCGCGTGCCTGTCGGCGCTGACGCGCGCCGAACGGTTGACCTCGCAGCTGCTCGCCTTCTCGCGTAAGCAGCGGCTGGAACCCGCGGCGCTCGACATCAACCGGGTGCTGCTGGAAATGGAGGATTTCCTCCGGCGCGCGATCGGGCCGCGGGCCGAGATGGCCTATACGCTGACCAACCGCCTGCCGCCCGCGCTCGCCGACCGCACTCAGCTCGAGACGGCGCTGTTGAACATCGCCGGCAACGCCCGCGATGCTATGCCAGAAGGGGGCCGTTTCGTCGTCGAGACCGGCATCGCCGAGCTCGACCTTGCCTATGTCCGCGAACATCCCGACGCGACGCCGGGCCGCTATCTAGCGATCGTTGCGCGAGACACGGGCACCGGCATGGCGCCGCACGTGTTGCGGCGTGCATTCGAGCCGTTCTTCTCCACCAAGGAACCGGGCAGAGGCACGGGCCTCGGCTTGGCGATGGTCTACGGCTTCGTCCGCCAATCGGGCGGCCACGTCACGATCGAGAGCCAGCCGCGCCAGGGGACGCGCATTTCGATCTATCTTCCGATCGCCGAAGCCGCAGAGATCGCGGAGCCGCCGGCTGCGGAAGCGCCGGAAGCGCCGGAAACCGGCAACGAAACCGTGCTCGTCGTGGAAGACGACCCCGCGGTGCGCTCGCTTGCCCGCGCGATGATCGAAGATCTTGGCTATCGCACGGTGGAAGCCGCCAATGCCGATGTCGCGCTGGAAATCCTGGAGGCGCGGCAAGACATTGATCTGGTTTTTTCCGACATCGTCATGCCCGGCCGGCTGAACGGCCTAAGCCTCGCGAAGCGCGTCATCGAACGGCGGCCGGGATTGCCGATCGTCCTCACCTCCGGCTACAGCTCCCATTACAGCGACCCCGACGGCATCCTCTCGACCGTCGATTTCATCGGGAAACCCTACCACCAGACCGACCTGTCGCTGCATCTCCGCAAGGCGCTGACGCCGCCCGAGGGCCGCGGCTAAGGCAGGTTTCACCTTGGCAGCCGCTACTGTGGGATAATCGCAAGGCCGCACCGAGCCCGACCAGCCCGCCCGCGCCTATCTCACGGTCATCGCGCACGATCCCGAAGGCGTCCGCCGCGCGCTCGAAGCCAAACCCGGGGCCGATGTGAGCGAAGTTGAGCGGATGTAATTCTCTCTAGTGTCCCGAATCTGAAGTTCGCAGTATCGCTGATTCGCCGATGAGTGCGAGACTCCGCCAGGCATTGGCCGGGGGGATCGATGGCGAGTCGGCAATTGCCAGCTTTGGAGCTGAG